>ERZ832973.22-NODE-22-length-191878-cov-7.647863_pt1 | contig 191878 bp, 169 predicted proteins | sample MGYA00519950_ERZ832973 | MGnify/ENA primary metagenome ERZ832973 (study PRJEB31850, sample SAMEA3708734) | human gut metagenome | biome: human gut; feature: human-associated habitat; material: faeces | place: China | collected 2014 ... | reverse complement strand
GATCTTAAATGGCCTAGTTATTGGCTGTAAGACATAGTGCCATCCGAAGATAATTTATTATCTGAGATGTTGCTACGCTGGCTTTATCTAGGCAAATTGTAGCTAGTAACTCATTCAGCGATGAACTGATAGGTGAAGTCTACAAGCCCCCGAATTTTATTCGGGGGTAGCTTGACCCTTATCGTAGGCACCCATTCCAAATACCATGATATCCCAAAGTTGTGCAGCGTTAGGACGGTCTTTTTTGTAATCTATGCCTTTAGCGAGTCCGGTCCTGGCTCAGAAGCGATAATCATCATATCGCCTTTGATCGTCCATTGGTCTGCCAGGGTAGTAATAATAAAGTGCTGCCCTTTCTTTACTTACCACCAACCGTAATTGATCCTTGATCGTCCAGAACCGCGACCAGCGCGTAGGGACTCTGGACGCGTTTGAATGTGGCCGTGCCATTCTTAAGCAGTCAACGATAGACGGCAAAGTAGTTGGTTGATACAAAACGCGTTACTTTAGCATCGCCAACCTCATATGCTTCTGTACTCAGCACTGGATCGTGGAAAGGCACCGTCGTACATCGATTCCTTAATCTGCAGCGGCCGCTTTTGGCCAGTCGTTTGGTCAACACGATCCCAGTCATAGAAGCGATAGGTCGTATCACTGCTCTGCTGTGTCTCTAAAACCATGATGCTCTTGCCAGAATTTTTATGCCTAAGCTGAACAAATTGAAACGATGCAAATCGTATGCAAAGCTTATCAGACAGCCGAAGCCGAGATTGTCATATTTTTTGACTAAATTATTAAAATCCGCCTACCGAGGTATCGCTTTCATGGTATATTTAACTTAGCTAAGCAAGCTTTTGCATCTGAAGGGAGCTGATAAAAATGAGTCTCAATATGTTTGGCAGTCCTGCTTCCTACATTCAAGGAAGCGATGTTTTATTTAAGAGTGCTGAATATCTGGCACGACTTGGCAATCGAATCCTGCTGCTGGCTGGACCTACCTCATTGCGCATCGTTGGCAATGAGTTTGGCGATTATTTGATCAACAACGACTTTACCGTTACCAAGGTTCAGTTCAATGGCGAATCATCCGAAAATGAGATCAAGCGCGTCTCTAAAATCGGCCATGACAACCATGTCGAAATGGTGATCGGTCTGGGGGGCGGCAAAACGATTGACGCCGCCAAGGCCATCGCCGACAATCTGAGTGCCAAAACCGTTATTTTGCCGACCGTAGCCTCAACTGATGCGCCTTGTTCGCGACTGTCAGTTATCTATCAAGACAATGGCGAGTTTGACCATTATCGTTTCTATAATCAGAACCCCGACCTGGTCATGGTTGATACCAAAGTCATCGCCACGGCACCAGCCAAGCTTTTGGCATGCGGCATGGCTGACGCCTTGGCAACCAACATTGAAGCCCAGGCCGTCAAAAAATCGCATGGTCTCAACATGCTAGGCGAGCACCAGACGCTGGTTGGCCTGGCAGTTGCCCAGGAATGCGAGAACACGCTGTTTGCATATGGCGACGAGGCTTATGCCGCTGCCATTGCCCATGCCGACACCAAAGCATTTGACCGGATCGTTGAAGCCAATACGCTGATGAGCGGTGTTGGCTTCGAATCTGGTGGTCTGGCTGCGGCTCATGCCATTAATGATGCTCTTAGCGTTTTGAATGGTCCAGTTCATGAACGGCTGCATGGTGAAAAAGTTGCATTCGGCCTGCTGACGCAATTGATGCTGGAGGGCGCGGCAACTGAACGTTTCGAAAAATACTTCCACTTTTTAAAGAAGCTGCATCTGCCAACCAACTTTGTCGAGCTGGGAATCGAGGATCCAAGCGAAGCAAACCTGCTGAAAGTCGGCAAGGCAGCCTGCGCGCCAAACGACACCATGAATCGCATGCCGTTTGAGGTTACGCCGCTGGACGTCGTTAATGCCATGCGCGGCGTTGACGCCTACAGCATTGCTAAATACAGTGCCACTCACCATTAAGTATTTTTTGATATACAAAAAGCATCGTGCCGACATCAGTCAAGCACGGTGCTTTTAGTTATGCCAAGTCCTTATCCCATGACTTCAACAATGGGGTAAGGACTTTTAATATTCAGTCAGCACGCTGCAGCCATCACGGCATGCAGTTTTTTGACGGCTATTCAGTCAGCTGCTAAAACGAATAGTGCTGATAGTTGCCAAATTCGACATCAGCTCGTGAAATACTGATAAAGCTGTCCGGATCAACGTTATGAACCATCTTGCGCAGCTCGTTTAACTGAGCCTTGGGCGTACATACCAAAATAATATCCGTGGGTTCATTGGTATAGACGCCAGTTCCATGCAAAAGCGTTGCCCCATGCACGAAATTGCGCAGCTGTTCCGCGACGGCAGCTGATTTCTTGGTATAGATCGTAACAGAGACGTCTTCTTGCAGGACGAAGGTATGATCCATCATCAGGCTGGTCACCAGCATCCCGATCAGACTATAGACGATCCGGCTGGGACCAAAGCACAGGACGGTTACCACCAGAATCGCGCCATTGATCAGGTTGTTCAGCATCCCGACTTTTTTATGCAGCTTTTTTTGACAATAAGTTACGACGATATCGGAACCACCAGTCGTAAAGCCCTGGTTAAAACACAGCCCAATCCCGATTCCCAAGATTGCCGCACCGATAATCGTATTGGTCAGCGGGTCGTTTACCAAGGTGGCCGTTGGAATAAACTTTAAAAAGACAACGTTAAAGCCAACCGCCAGCATTGAAAATAAGATATAGCTAAAGCCGAATTCATACCAAGCAAACACAAACAGTGGCACGTTCAAAACCGCGACCAGTAGACTCATACTGACATGCAGACCACTTTGTAAAAATAAAGCCTGCAGCAGCTGTGAAACCCCCAACAAACCAGCCGAATATGAGTTGGCATGCGACAAAAACATATTGATTGCCATTGCCGAAAGCACCCCATAACATAGCGCCACGGCAATTTTAATCAGGATTTTTTGATCGCGTTTTTTTGCGTTACTGCTCATAAAATCCTCTCCCATTTCGTTAATATATCGACAATGCTATTTTAACTTTTTTTAGACCAGTTTAATACCTGTGCACCAAAAAAAGCCCGACGAAATCGTCAGACTTTTTCAAGCAAATGCAAAATCAATCAGCCGGCAATCAAGACTTCAGTAACCAGCAGCGCGCCACCAAAGACCAGCACGAAGACGACGACTGGCCAGACAAACCGGAGCCAGTGCGAGTACTTCATGTCAAGCATCTGCAGGGTTGCCATTACCAAACCAGTTGGCGCTAAGAACAGCATTGCGTACTGACCAAATTGGTAGGCAGTTACGACAATATAGCGTGGAATGTGTACCGTATCAGCCAACGGAGCCATGATCGGCATTGCTAATACAGCCAGACCGGATGAAGATGGTACGATAAAGCCCAGCACAAAGAAGATCATCATCATCATTAAGATAAAGAAGACCCCGTTCATGTGCGATACCAGCTCGGAAGATACATAGAGAATCGTATCAGAAATATAGCCATTGTTTAGTACCATATTGATCCCGCGCGCCAGCCCAATAATCAGGGAAACGCCGACCAAGCCGGATGATCCTTTAACAAAGGCATCAACAATCCCAGTCTCGCCAAGACCATCTTTACCAAAACAGTTAATAAACATTAACGTAATGGCAATTGCCAAGAAAGAAGAAGCCATCTGAGGGAAACCCCATCCCTTAGCCATAACGCCCCAGATCATAATTGGAAAGGCGCAGGCAAACATCGTCAGGGTAATCTTTTTCTTAAAGGTAAAAGTCAGGTCCTTTTCCTCGTCAGATACCACTGACCACATCTTGTCAAACTTCTGCTTGTCTTCATATGAGTATGAAAATTCTGGATTAGCCTTAACCTTGCTTGAATACCAATACAGGTACCCGACCAAACAAACTGCCGCCACAATCAGACCGATTACCCGGCCCAGCAGACCTTGAGTAAACGTTGTTCCGGCAGCATTCGAGGCAATTACGACTGAAAACGGATTGATCGTTGAGAAAGTCGTACCTACCGAACTGGCTAAGAAAATTGCCCCGACACAGACAATCGAGTCATACCCCATAGCAATAAAAATCGGCACCAGAATTGGATAAAACGCCACGGCTTCTTCTTCGATTCCGCAAAGCGTACCCCCCAGAACCAGCAAAATGGCAACCAAGAAGACCAGAATAAATTCATGTCCCTTGGTTTTCTTGGTTAGGGACATCAACCCGGATTCAAAGGCCCCGCTTTCTTTAACGACACCAATCAGGCCACCCAGCACAAAAATAAAAATCATAATATCAGTTGCCTGCATCGTTCCTTCAACCATGCTGGTGAAGATCGTGTAAAGCTTGGCTGGGTGCTGCTTAAGACGTCGATAGGTATTGGGAATCGAAACCGGCTTGCTGATGGCGCCCGATGTAAACTGCTTAATATCAATCTTAACGTTTAATCTATCAAGCGTTTTTTGCGTAGCCGGCAGCGTTTTTTTCTGTCCCAATGAGGTCGTTTCTTGAAGATGTCCGCCAGTATACTGCAGCTTAGAATAACTGCCGGCTGGTACGCACCAGGTGAGCATTACGGAAATTACCGTCAAGAAAAACAGGATCGTAAATGCTCCCGGCATCTTCAATTTAAATTTTTTCTTTTTTGGTGTTGCTGCTGTGTCCATTCTTATCCCCCCGAATACATAAATTTTATCAAGCAGCCCGATTTGACAGTTTTTAAGATAAATTTTCCACTGTCGCGTCGATATTATCTCATCACGCCCCTTTGTAAACGATTTCAATAAACATCTAGAGCATACCAGGCTGTTTCAACAATCTTCAAGCTTAATCAAGAATCTTCAGCAAAGAAATTATTTCGCGTTTTAAAACAGTTTAAAGCCAATCGCTCCGTTGTCCTATTCTCAACGTTGATTCGCTCAACTTCAAAAAAACTCAAAAAATTGATCAAAAACGGCTGTCTGCACCGCTAGCGCTAACAGTCCTCGCTGCCCGAATCAAACAACTAAAAAAGCATCAGCCAAGGAATCATCCTGCTGATGCATGGCAAGTTATTAAGTTAGTCAGCAGGCATCATTGATCGAGCATACCAAAAGTCGGTCTGTTGATCTGGTCCAATTGTAAACGTATGCGTGCCAGCCTTTTTAAAACCGTACCGCTCATAAAAATGCCGTGCTCGCTCATTATGTTCCCAAACACCTAGCCAGACCGTTGCGACGCCAGTTTGACGCGCCTCATCCAGTGCTTTTTCCATAAGCTGACTGCCCAGGTGCTGATCCCAGTATTCAGGAAGCAGGTAGATTCGCTGAAGCTGCATCGCATTGTCAAAGAGCTGATCGGTTTGTGCCGCACGCCAATTCAGCTTCATATAGCCAATCGGTCTGCCATCAAGTTTCAAAAAATAGGTCCGACTGTCGGGATTACTGAGCTCGGTGCGCAAAATCGGTAAGGCATATGCCTCATCAGTATATGCTTTAACGGCTTGGGGTTCATGGTATGGTCCAAACATGGCAGTAAATGATTTGGTGGCAATTTTTTGAAGCGTGATCACGTCTTTTTCATTGTCGGCTGCTACTGGAATGATTTTTGTTTTCATAATCGGTATTCCTTCCAAAGATTTAAAATACACGCTCTCATTGTATGCGCTTTCTAAATCTTTGACAATCTGCAACTGATTAGGCCAACCGTACCTTGTCTTACCCTGGCCAGCACGCTAAAATAAAGGCAAACTTCAGTCGAAATGAGGGATAAACATGATCAATCCATTTAACCCAGGCTTTGGCAATATCTCACCCAGCTGTATCAAACGGCCAGCCATGCAGCAAAAACTGCTTGATCAAGCCGATCAGCTGCAGCAAGGATTTCGCTCAATCTTCATCGATGGTCCGCGTGGCTATGGTAAAACCGTTTTTTTAAATGATCTTGGCGATGCAATGCTGGATCGTGATGGCTGGATCACGGTTGATCTAGAGCTGCACGATGATTTTTTAAGCACACTGGTCGGGGCAATCTATTATCAAGCCAGTGCCGCCATTACCAAGGAACTGGACGTCCTGGACTACGATACTCCCAGCGAGATGTTCGTTCAATACGTTGAAACGCTTACCAAGTATCAGCAGCGCCTTTTTATCACCGTTGATGAAGCCAATCAGCCAACCGAATCACTGCTCACTCTGCTTCAGCTATGCCAGCAGCTGGGCAATCACGGTAATTCGATCATGGTCGTGCTGGCCGGAATCACCAGCCGAATGCCGCAGTTTTTAGGCGATGACAACTTTGCCGCGCTGGTTCAAAAAAGCAGGCGGCTGACCTTGCCCATGCTTGATCTGGATACGGTGGCCAATCAATATCAGCAGATTTTTACCAAGGCCCATCGCGTCATTGAACCTGAAGTCCTGCCAAACATAGCGGCAGCAACTGGCGGCTATGCCTACGCGTTTCAGATTCTTGGCTCGCTGCTGTGGGGGTCTGGTGTTAAAAAAATCAATCCGGCTGCGTTTGAAAAAATTATGCCCGACTATCAACAACAGCTATTCAGCAATGCCTACCTGCCGATCGTTGATGAACTGACAACCGGTGATCGTGAGGTAATCGAGATTCTGGCCCATGAGATCAGCAGCGTCGTTGATGAAGGCTTTTTAAAAGAGCAGATTGACGATACCAGCACAGCCGCACCAGTCTGCCTGCAGCATCTGATTGAAAACCAGATCGTCAGTCTTCCCCAGCCAGGCCAGGTCGCGTTTACGCTGCCATACTTTCGGGAATTTGCCATTAAAAACGAGGCACGCATTGCTTAAACGGCGCTTAATGTCAAATTCCGCTATCCAGCCCGGCTAGCCAGCGATGACAGTAAGCCATGAATACTTTTGACGGGAATGAAACAACGACACGGAAAAGAGGATCCTTATTGAATGCAGATCAATTAAGCGCGGCTAATAATATCAGACTGAATCGTCAAGCTAAAGAACCGCTCTATGCTCAGCTTTATGATGCGCTGCGTAGCCGGATCGCCAATGGTCAGCTGGCTCCCGATCGGCGGCTTCCGGCGGTTCGGGTTTTGGCTAAGGCACTGGGAATCAACCCTGGGACAGTCGTCAGTGCCTATCGCGAATTGGAGAAAAACGGCTATATCATCAGTCGGCGTGGTTCTGGCAGCTTTGTTCAGGAAGGCATGGCGGATTCGTTACCCGGCCAAGCTCAGATTCCATATCTGTCGCATTTTCCGGCTGACCGTTCTGACCAGCCGCTGATCGACTTTGCCAGCTACTCGCTCAACCCCGACCGTTTCTCAACGACGGCCTTTAAGCAGGCGGTCAACTACATCCTGGATCGCGATGGCGGACACGCTTTTGTAATCGAAGACGAGATGGGCTATTATCCCCTGCGCGAATCGCTGGCTGCCGAACTGGCCCAGCGCTGGATTAAAACCACGCCCCAAAATATTCAGATTACCTCAGGATCACAGCAGGCGATTGATATCTGTGCGCGCGCGCTGATCAGACAGGGCGACTGCGTGATGGTCCAAAATCCTACCTATCCCGGGGCCGTGGATGCTTTTAAGGCTTGCGGCGCCAAAGTAATTGGTCTGAATTTTGATCATGGCACGCTGATTGACGAACTGGAAAAAATGCTTAAAATCATCCAGCCTAAGATTCTCTATCTCATGCCCAACCTGCAAAACCCCACCACAAACTCGTTGAGCCGCTTAGAAAAAGCTCGCATCATCGGACTGGCTCATCGTCATGATTTTTGGATTATTGAAGACGATTATGGCTCTGGCTTGGCGTATGACAGTAATACGCTTCATACCATGAAAGAACACGATCCCGATGACCGCATCATCTATGTCCGCAGTCTTTCACAGATTTTCGCCTCGGGGATGCGGCTGGGCTATCTGGTATCGCCGACTCGACTGATCGAAAGCTTTGCCGGCGTTAAGCGGATTGCCGATATCTCAACTTCGGGACTGTCCCAGCGCATCTTTGACTATTACCTGCGAAACCGACTCTGGCGCAAGCACCTTACCGGCCTAAAACTGGCCTATCATCAGCAGTATCAGGCAGCCGGCAAACTCTTGGCTGAATCATTTGGTGATCGTTTAAGCTGGCAGCCGGCTGATGGTGCCGTGTGGTTCTGGCTGCAGCTCAATCTGTCCATGACGGCAGCTGAATTCTGCACGGCCGCGCAAAATTCAGGCGTCTTGATTGAAAATGGCGACCGCTACTACATTCATGCCGCCCCGCATAACCGGATTCGCCTGTCCTTGGCTCCAGTTAAAGAAGCCGATATTGCCGTGGGGATCAAGCGGCTGGCTGAACTTGTATCCCAATAAGTCATTTCAAAAATAAAACAGCGCCGAATCAGTGATCACGCGCTGTTTTTTTATAGTCAATAAATTCTCGGTCGTCGTGGCAGGAACCGCGGCGGCCTTTAACGGTTAGCTAAACCTCAGTGACAGGCAGGTCAGGCCCCCATCAATCTTGGCAAATTCTGACATGTCGGTCTCGTAAACCTTAAAGCCGTTTTCAACCAACAATTGATGGACGCCAGGGAAACCAGCCGGCATTATCACGCCATTGCCAGTGTTGATACAGTTGACCGCGTAGTCTTCACCAACCGGTACCTTAAGCTGATCAAAATCCTTAAAGTAGGGACTATCAATATATTCACCAGCTACCAGCAGCTTGTTGTCACCCATATAAGTCGTGCCGGTCTTTAGATGCAGAACCTGTTCAACCGGTACCGCCTTGACCGTCTTGCCAAAACGCGCGGCAATCTTAGCAAACTGATCAATGCCGGCTTGATTGGTCCGTGCCGAAAGCCCCACATAGATCAGATCATCGTCAACTGGCATGACATCCCCGCCTTCCAGAGTTCCTGGAGCAGTAATCTCAAAAATCTGGTCGTGCTCAAAGAACTGATCAAGGACTGGGCGGATGAATTCACGTTCTTTTTGTCGCGTACTGCGGGCTGGATTGGTAACGACCGCAAAATCATCAAAGACAACGGCCGGATCCTCAACGAAACATGAGTCCGGAAACTGCTCTAATGGCTCGAGAACCGTGACCGCGATCCCCAGCTTTTTGAGCAGCTCAACATAGGCATGGTGTTCAGCCACTGCCTTTTCATAGCTTGGCTTGCCAGCATCAGCATAGTCGTCAATTCCATCCACGACTGACTTGCCTGGCGTTCTGACAATTGCCTTATCAAATAGCATGATCATTCCTTCTTTCCAAATAATGCAATGCGTTCGATAAGCCAAGTATATCTTTTCAAAGAAACGCTTTCAAGTTTGTTTTCTATCGAATCTTATGCGGAATTGACAGGCCATAATACTGATGCATCGCCATTTGATCAGCCTGCCTGATTTTTTGATGCTTGATTCGCGTCGCCGCTTCCTCATAAGAGCAGCCCAGCAACTGAACGGTTTCGATTAAGGCATCCAGATCCTCGCTGCCCAGTCTGATCGTGGCCAGCGGTGCTTCTTCCAGCCGATATTCGTTAAAAGCCGTCCCATTGGCCTGTGCCAAAGCCTCAGCAATCCGATTGACCTTTTTTAACAGCTGCCGCCCAACTGCCTCGCTGACGATCAAGGCCTGCTTTTGATCAACTGTTCTTAAGATGTGGTCATCAATAGTCAAATAACGATGACTGATTGAATTAATCAGCCTAAATTGACGCTTACTCACGATATCCCTCTTTTACTGCCACCTGCTGAACAAACGTCGCTGTCAGATCAATTGCAGCCGGTTGGCGAGTTTTCACGAAAATATCATAAGCAAACGCGTTGTGCAAATTCGATTTTTATTGCTTTAATCAAACCAGCTGCAGCTGATATTTTTGGATCCGCATCCAAGTTTTAGATAATGAGCGTTTCTGGCTAAGTCATTTAAAAATTGACTATTTTATTATCACCTGTCCCAGCCGCTTTTCGTTTCAGCAATCAATTTACTTATGAAGTTTTTTTCAGATATCATTGTTTTTTAAGCTCGGGATTGTTTATTTATTCCCGTCAACAATCTTTACCAACTGTCATTTTGCCCTAATCAGCCATTATTTTTTGTTGATTCTGCTAATTATCGGTCAGTGAGCCTTGTCAGACCCGAACTTCATGATTTCTTCAAATTTGTGGTTTAGGGCATTTTCTGCTAAGATAGCGGCAAATCTTTCAAGGAAAGGACCACCATGCTCAGGCGTGGCTCAAACCTATTTTTAAATGAAGTCGTCATCTACTATTATTTTGTCTTACGTCCTTTGCATCGCGACGCTTGTCTTAGCGAGTGCCATTATCTTTTTTGTCCGCCGCCAGCTGCCTGCCCGCAGTCTAAAGCACTGTCAAAAGCTGGTCGATCATGAGCGAGCACTGCTCACGATGGGATTTGTGGCCTTTGCTGCCAGCTTGGGCCTGTTTTTTATCAATTATACCTGCGCACTGTTGGCCAACGTTTTTTCAGAAGGTTTTATGATTCTGGCATTAATGACCACGATCTTAATTACGATTCGCAGCTCATTTTAAAAAAGTCCTCGTTCCGTTATTTTGGGACGGGGACTTTTTAACTGCCACTGAGCATTAAAATTTACACTTACTAAAAATAAGCATAGACTGATAAAAAATCAAAAGCGAGGTCCTAATCATGAAACTTACCTTTACTCCTCAAGCACTGCAGCGCCTGCAAAAATACCTGCGACCTGATTCCAAGCTGATTTTGGACTTTGATGATGGCGTCGGACCGTTTTCCAAGCTGGGCAACTGCTCTTTGGATGCCAATTTCAAGTTGATCATTGTAAAAAAAGACGCCAAGCTGCCTGACTTTAATGCTCAGCTCGCTTCAAATCTGGGACCAGTCTGGTATAAGGACTACACGGCGCCGCAGCTGGATGAGAAAATGGAGGTCCGTTTCAATCCAACGTATTTCACAATGCCTTTGGTTAGTGAACAGCGTACGATGACGGACAACCTGGAATTTTTAGATCTGCAGGAAGGCTTTAGTACTGAGTCAGCATTTAATGGCGCTCACGACTGCTAGCTGCGATTTGCTTTCGGCTGATCCTGGTGCTGACGACGATACTCTGAGACGGTTTTGCCGGTCCACAGTGAAAAGGCTCTTAAAAATGAGTTCAGTTCCTGATAGCCAAGCAGAAACGCGATCTCGTTCGTGGTAATGTCAGTGTTGCTTAAATAATGAACGGCTAAGCTTTCTCGCGTACTGTTAAGCTGTTTTTGGAAAGTCGTCTTTTCTTCTTTGAGCTTGCGCTGCAGAGTTCGTTTGGAGACTCCCAGCTCACGGGCAACGTCATCAATCGTCGTTTCACCGCTCGGCAGCAGTTCAGCTAAAGCACTGCGCACCCGTGCCGAGACGGAGTCATCAATTTCAAGATCGGCCAGACGTTTAGTCAGCTCCGGCTCAAAATAGTTCCACATCGCCGCGTTGTAGCTGACAAACGGCCGCTGCAGGTCGGCTTTGGAAAAACTGATTTGATTGGTGCTGCCTGATTCAAGCTTGATTCCTGCCAACTCAGCCAAGGCAGAATCAGGTTTAGCTGCATTCAAGACTACTTTGACCGGCGTTACTTCCTGCTTTGTCGCGCGCCTTAAAAGACCGATTAAAAAGGCCCATTCCGCGACCGCCAAAAACGCGGGAATCTTTAAGCTGGCATCCCCAGGCAGCAGCTCAACTGTAACTTGATCGGCTGATGACGTAATCTGATAAGTCATCGGACCGATCAATTTTTTATATTCAGCCAGTCGATTAATGCACTGCTCGCCATTATGACTGCAGTAGGCGGCAAAAATCGGTGGTGAAAAAGTCTCGATCTGGTCTGCCGTCGCCATCTTTACCGCCAGATCGTCCATCGTCTTTAATTCATCAATTGCCTGCATAAAGCGATAGTACTGTTCCTCTTTCATGCTGATCCGGTCATGATTCAAAGTGTCTGCTGGCAGCTCTGCCTGGCGCAAAACAGCCTGAGGATCCAAGCCATAGTGCCTTAAGAGATCATCATAGCGGCCGTCAATCAAAAAATAGTTCATTTAAATTCCCGCCTTTGCTTAACGTTTAGTGAATGACTATATGATACACGCCTACTCTGTCATAATAAACATCGAAACGCGTCATCTATTTATCAATTCGTGCCACTTTTGATTAAATTTTCTGACAGCTGCCACCCACTTACCAATCAGAGCTCCGAGCCAACCACCATCGACTAAAGTCACGGGATTTCCGGCTAGCAATAATTAAAACAGCGCGGCATCAAGCTTTAAAAGACCTGGTATCGCGCTGTTTTTTGCAGGTTTATTCTTTTAAGAAGTTGGGATCTTCATAAGCCGGGTGCGGGTAGGTGTAAAATCCTTCACCGGCTTCAACGCCATAGTGACCGGCATCGATCATGGCCTTCAGCTTGTCGGCAATTGCTTTTTGCTCTGGCGTATCAGCATGGGAGCTGAAAATTGCCCAAACCGTCCGCAGACCAATCACGTCCATTGACATAAATGGTCCCATCGGCGCACCAGTTGAATTCATCCAATCCTTGTCAATTGTGATCGGGTCAGCTACGCCCTTTCCCCAAAGACCCAATGCCGCATTCAGAAATGGTACGGACAGCGCGTTCATGATGTAGCCGTGCTGTTCCTTTTTCAAAACGATCGGCAGCATCTTGATTCCCTTGGCAAAAGCCACGACTTCTTGAATTACCGCCGGATCGGTCTTGGCATTGCCAACGATCTCAGCCGTATTGAAGACCCAGATATGGTTGGCAAAGTGCAGATGAAGGAACTTTGCCGGCCGATCGACCAGTTGAACCAGCTGACTTGGTACATAGGTCGATGAGTTGCTGGCAATGATTGCTTCTTTTGGCAGGACCTGGCAGAGCTGCGCGTAGAAATCCTTTTTCATGTCCAGATTTTCTGGTACGGCTTCAATTACCAGATCGGCATCCTTAAATGACGTTTCCCAATCATTGGTAATCGAAACGATATTTTTCAAGCCGGCATCAAACTGTTCGTCGGTCAGCTTTAAGTCATGCTTATAAAATGGCCGCAACGCCGCAATTCGTTTTTCGGCCCGTTCTGGATGCGGATTCCAGATGCGAACCTGATAGCCGCACAGCGCACTTTGATAGGCAATCTGACTGCCCAGCGTTCCGGCACCGGCAATCGTTACGTTTTTAATTGACATAATTAACAACCTCGCCTTCTTTTGATAGTTCAAAATGTATTTTTATTATAAACCTACTTGTGAATTTTTGAAAGCGTTTCAAACGATACAAAATGTTGATAATCGATTGACATTGTTGACTTTTTACTAATAATTCAAGTTGACAAAGCTTGTGAAGAATGATTACTTTTGATGCTGACACCGACCTACAGCTCTATGATCCGTTTTTTATCCTGGTACCTAGCATGATAGCTGCCTGCTTTAGTCATGCGGTCTGCTTAACAACCTTGACATTGGTGCGTGCCTGTCAGTTGAAACGTTTGCGGTTATTGCACTGCCAAACAATGCTAACAGCACTGGTTAGTCGGATTTAATTAGCCTTTTAAAAAATTTTTGACTTTTTTCTGATTTTTACTGGCATTTTCTAAATTATGTGTTAATATAATTAAGTACTTATTTGTTAAGTCATTCCGGCATAGCTCAGTTGGTAGAGCACCTGACTGTTAATCAGGTTGTCGTCAGTTCGAGTCTGACTGCCGGAGTAATCAAAACAGCAGTGTCTGAAGCGGCACTGCTGTTTTTTGTATCAACTATCAGCAGCTGGCGACAAATGATCATTAGCCAACTAAGTGTTCGTTTAATAATCTTTTGATACAACTTCTTGGTTTTGGCCATTTCGTCGGGAATCGGCCCCTTTTGTAATGTATAATCAATGCTGAATTCATTAGGGTTTCCTAATGCTCAGTGCCGCATTCAAAATTCAGTATTCTAATAATATTAAGGGGAAAAATTCAATGCAGACACCAAGATTGCCAAAATACTTAATGCTGTCCAGTTTTGCACTTTTAACGGCAACCACCAGTCTGATTTTCAACGATCATGAAATCAAGGCTGACACTGCTGAAAATACGGCAGCTACCGCCGTGAGCACAACCGTCAGCAATACCGTTGTCTTAAACGGCACTGCACAAACGGACATCGCAAGCAGCGCGGTCGCCGATGATACCGCTAGCCTCAGCGACTCCGCCTCGTCAGCAGCCAGCGAGCAGCGTGCCAGTTCTTCAGCCGACGTCTTGACCGAGGTCACGACACCGGATACCGGCAACGTAACCCAGTCCGATGCCAGCTGGACGTTAAAGGGGCTTGGCAACTACACTTTTGCTCAGGTCGATTACTACAACTCCAATCAGACTGCCCAGCCGGCTGGTCAATTATCAATCAATGCCAGCGGTCAGCCGCACAGCTACTTTCCAAACGCTCAATATGCTCACATTACGGTCAGTCTTGGCTCAAAAACGCTTTTTGATCAAACCTTTATCGGCGATCAGAACTATCGATTCAAGCAGACGCTGCAGCTTCAGGCCGGCGATGTCTTAAGCATTGAGCATGCCGAAGCCAAGACGCGCTACACTACCAATGACGATGCCACGATGAAGACCTCGGCTTTGGGTGGTTTGAGCCGCTTCGTTTTTGTCGTGGCTAATAATCTTTCATTAAAAAACATCAGCGACTATGCCTATCTGGATGTCAAGACCAAACAGCTGATTGATAATGGCGCGCTGGCTTTTGGCGCATCGGCCAGCGATGTTGCGACCCTGCAGAATCAGCTTGATAACCAGCAGGCTGATTTGACGACCGAACAAAGAGCACTGCTGCAGACACGCCTGGATCAAGCTAAAGCACTGCTTGCCAACACTACCAACAGCATTAACGTTGGCCAGACCATGACCTACCAAGGCTTTGTATTGTCGCCTGATGCCAGCATTACGCAGACCAACAAGGAAGGCCGCTATATGGGAACCTACCATGATCGGCAGTCATTAGGCATGGTACTGTCGGATGGCGCTACGCTCAAGATTCGGCGCATTGACAACGGCTACTCGGGCAGCGTTTCAATTCAGCTGATTGGCAATTCTTCTAAAAAGATCGTGACGCAATCGACAGGTACCGACTGGGTCGAGATTACGGCCAATGGCGATGCCGCGGTTTTCCTGCGTACGCCTGAAAACACGCAGACAACCGGACCGCTGTTGGAATATGAGCTGGTTTCCGGAACGGCCAAGGAACTGCCCGTCTTTACCGCTGACAGTGACCAGGCTGCCGTCTTAAAGCAATGGGACCAGAGCAAAGCCGCTTTTGCCTTGATGGATGCCAACAACATTGAGATTCTGATTCCTTATCAAGATATCAAAACGGTTAAAAATACCGATATGAACAGTCTGATTGATCAGTACGACAACCAGGTCTTCAAGCTTTATGATGAACTGACCGGCATCCCAACCAATACCGTTCGTGATCAGCCGGTCAAGGGACGCTATTTTGCCTTTGCCGATCAAGATGGAATCGGTGCTGCCTACTGGTCGGTCAACTACACGGCCGCCAACAGCAGCTCAATTGCTTCTTATCTAACGATCAACTGGCTGCCGCTGCATGAAATCGGCCACGGCTATGAAGTCCCAGCCAGTGATATGTACATCATCGACTCATTCAACAACATTTACGGTACGCTTTATCAAAGTCAATTCAACAGCAACTTCACTACTGGCAGCTGGATCTTCGGGACTTCCAAAGACAGCATCGTGCAAAGCGTGGTGGATTCAGTCCTGACCAAAAAGCAAAGCTGGGCGGATCTTGGCTATCGAGAACGACTCGTACTGTGGATGAATCTAGCCTACAACCTAGAAGGCACGGACGCGTTCAAGTACTTCAACATTGATCATCGCGCCAATGCCGTTGCCGAAAAGACGGTTAACCAGATCGGCAAGGACTGGATCAGCGTCTATGCTCAGCACTATCAGCTTAACGTGACGCCTTTCTTTGCAACGATGGGCGTAAGCGTTGATGACGTAACGGCGCTCAATTCATTGAACTACCCCGCCGTAGCCATGCTTACTCAAGTCGTACCGGACGATCAATTGACGACGGTCATGCAAAAGCTGGGCTGGGATCAGGATTTTCTAAAGTCTAAGGTCGCCCTGATTACCAATGAGCAGCTCGCACAAACCGGCCTGACCAGCCACATTATCTTAAATCTAAGCAATGCCGACAAGCTGATTGGCTCTTCCATCAAGCTGATGAACGGTACGCAGACGATCGCGACGATTCCAGTCACTTCAAATACGGTTGATCTGGGAACGCTGGCCAACGGAATCTATACACTGACTACTGACAATCCAAACGTCAAGCTGACTGATCAGTACCTCTACGTTAAAGAAGATGCAACGGTCAATGAAACCGTTGCATCATCCAGCCAGATTCTGCCAAGCATTGCCAGTCTGTTTACCGATGATACCTACCAAAAGCTGGCCGATACTGCCACGGTTGAGCTGATCAACAATGCGCGCAGCATGCTTGACGACCTGCAAAACGAGACGATCAAAAACGCCAACGAGCAGCTTTTGGAGCGCGCGGACGGCCTGATCGGTCAATGGGAGTTTAATGGCTACGGCGGCTCATTTGCCTCCTATCGCTATTTGAATAACGATGGCACGCTTTTGGCAACCTTTACCAATCGCCAGCCAAATACCAACTATGGCGCTAATACCTACGTTACGGTGACCGTGACTGACGCCAATGGCAATCAAACCTACCAAAAGATCTTCTATGGCAACGTTGCTGAAACTGCCGGTACGACTGCAATCAAGCTTAATGCCGGCGATATCTTAACGTTTGACACTCATGACGGCATGCAGCTGGTCGCGCCGGAAAGTCTTAAAGGCAGCAATTCGCGCAAATTCGTCTATGAGGTTACCAAGAATCTGCATCTGCGGCTGGCCGATACCAATTCCCAACCGATCATCACCGCTCCAGCTACAGTCACTATCAAACAAGGGGGCACGTTTGACCCGTTGGCAGACGTTATGGCAACCGATGCTGATGATGGTACGATTACGCTGACTGCTGCCAACGTCGCCGGCACGGTAGACGTCAATACGCCTGGCACCTACTCCATTACCTATACCGTTACCGACAGCGATGGTGCAATCAGTGATCCGGTCACGACCAGCGTCACGGTTGAAGCAGTTAAGACTCAAATTACAATCAATTATGTTGCTGATGATCAAAACGAGACTCAAGTTGCCAGCCAAACCTTAACTGGTGATATGGGTACTACGCAGTCCTACACGATCAGCATTCCAGAAAACTATGAACTGGTCGGAAGCGATCTGCCGGCGGACGGCTTACTGACCTTTAATAAGCAGCCGACTACCTACACCGTACATCTAAAGACCGCGGTGAAGGCATCTGATACGCCTGCTGATCCTGGCTCCAATACCACGAGCGATTCTGGTTCGCAAAGTGCTGCTCTCCCTAACGATACTCCGGCTGATTCAAACGGTTCGGCCGCTGACAAGCCAAGCGTGCCTGATTTCAGCAGTTCAGTCGCCGATACGCCATCCCCATTGGTTATTGCGGACAATTCAACTAACCCAACCGTTGCTATTGATCAAACATCCGAAGCCGGCACCTCAAACCGGCCAGCTAACCAAGCCACCGCTAATCAGCAGCTGCCACAGACCGGTAATAAGAATTCGGCTCTGCTCGGTTTAGGACTTTCTGCATTAGCTGCCATCTTGGGAATTGGTGGCAAACGATTGAAACGGGATTAAAAACATTAATAATCCAACTCGATATGGGTATTTATTGACGATTTTGAGACCTAACTATGGCATTCTGAAGTCAGTGTGATATAATGCAAACATAAATCATGACGAACGCACCTCGTCTGGTTTGGGCATGGAACGATTGCCTGCTGATGCAGACAACAACGCGACGATTGGTTGACAACCCCTGTGATAGCTGTGAGTGGACAGCTGCATTCAACCAATCCTCCCCATAATAAAAAGTCGCGCAATCCATTGTCAAAATTATCAGGACCCCCCCTGGTATGAGAAAGAGCCGCTAAGAAACTCCCCTGTTTCTTAGCGGCTCTTTTGTTAATCATGAATTACGGCTTTAATATCGTCGTAATCAAAGTTATCAGCAGGCATTATACAAAAAATCCCGTAAACACATATGATAAAAATATCATTACCTACTTTTAAGCAAAAAAGGCCTAATCGTAGGTAATTCACAAAGTCGGTCTGGCCCAATCAACTCCTATCAGCGCCAAAATATAAATCTTTACCTACTATTTCGGAAAAAGGCGTCAATAGTAGGTAAAGTTCAGTCGGCCGCATATACAGTTCCTCTACAATTACCTACTTAAGGTCCAATTTTCTTCACAATATCAGCTGGCTGATGGATAGCTGCGACCTAATCACGCAAAAAACGTTCAATGATAGGCATCACTGCACCAAGATTGATGTGTGTCAATGGTTTTATGTAAAAAGGAATCTTCCCGTGCGGATGATAAAGCCTGGTTTCCAAAACATTGACAGGCTGCTGCTACAATGCAAGATAATTTTCGTTCAATGCTTTACGGCGAAGTACTCCCCGGCCTCGTTGCCATAAAATCCTGCTAAGCACTGATTACGGTAACGATTAAAAAAACTGCAACCAGATTAGCCTTGCATTGAATTAACACCGCTAGCCATAAGTAACGTTCCCTATCAAAAGCAGTATTCGGACCGGGTCTTTAAATCATGATTATCGACCGTCCCTAATGCTGCCCAGAATCAATCAGACGTCATGGCAATAACCGATGTATTTAGTCGCCTCAACCTTGACTGCTTTTCATCAACTTATGTCAATCCCCTCTGCCGTATCGATTTTGAGGCAGAGGGGATTGATTGTATCAGTCATCATGATCATCAGCAAGCAGCCGTGCCAGTTTCCGAGCCAGATTCTGCCGCTGCAGGGACGTCATCTTAGCCAGCAGCTTATCAATCAGTGCCGGCGTCTGATTGAAAACGTCGGCCAGCGCATCAACCAACCGCTCATCATCGGCCAGCGCCATCAATTCCTGTACCAGCGTATCCACCTGGCTGCCTGCAACCTCTTGACGGCTCACTGGTGCATCGTCTTTAGCTTCCAATTGGGCCTGGGCTGCAGCTGCCTTAAAAAAAGCCCTTACCCGATCACCGCCGTCACGAACCGCTTGACGATACAGATCCTCATCCAGCGTGGAATAGACGCCTGCCACTTTAATGAACGCCCCAAACGCCAGCATGGCATCAATTACCAGCTGCACGTTCTCAGCTTTGATCTGTCCATGCTCTAACAGCCATTCAAACAGATAGGCCGTGGGGGCGGTCAAGTCGCTGGTCAGGGTTTCTGGATGGCTGGCAATCAGATAGCGATTCAAATAAACATCAGCCAAACGCAGATACTGCTGCATCCTGGTATCGTCAACCATTTCCGTCTGTTCCAGGTAGTCATGATAGCGCCGTAAAAAGGCATCATTGACCTGGCGCATTTCCCGTACGATCGCGGCATACCCCGTCCAAGCAGGCGTTTTTTGAATCTGATCATCCCATTGATGGAACAAGCGATAATCAAACTCCCATGCCGATTTTTCTGCCATACTGCCTTTTCTTTGAGCCGGCAGACGCCATTCTTGGTTGATCTGATCTTTAAAACGAACAGCCGGTGCGATTTTAGGCTCTCTTAGATCGCAAAAGACCTTTGTACTGCTGCCCAGCGTTAAGGAAAGAATCCCCAACTGATTGAGCAGCTGGTCATCATCCAGTCGTTCAACGTCAATCTTGGCCAGCTCGGGCGTGTATGCACGAAAGGCTTTCTCAACCAGGAAGTCGGCTGTCATGTTTTGATAGCTGACCTCACCGTGCGCAATGCAGTTGACGTATTCAGTAAGCTTGATGGAACTGATTCCCATCCCAGCCATTACAAACATTAAAACCTGTCTTAAAACCGAAACAGGACTGACTTTTAGAAACTCGGCACCCGGCAGCACGATTGGCATCTGCGTATTGCGGTTGATACACAGCAGCATGCCATAATCCTGCATGGCTACCTCACGAATGATCCAGTCGCATAATGACGTTTCTGGAACGTATTGCGGCTCTGGAGCACTAATCAGCATCTTTTTAAATGCAGGGGTGAGTCTTTTGCTGACAATTAGCATTTGTTAACACCACCTCTTGTTTGATTTATCAAGATATTACTACCTATTAAGGATAACGCAATTCAGGAAACATTTTCAACCGCTTTCAGCAAAATCTGTCGTATATTCTGGTAAAAGAAAGACAAAATCTGCTTTTAAGCCATTTTTCATTCCAACAAAAAAAGCATCAGCAGTTTCAGCTGATGCTTTTGAATGTTGACGGTTGGCTAATTAAACAAATGCAGCTTCTCGATTCGCTCAACGGCTTCAACCAGGCGCTTAGGCTTAATCAACAGACCAATCCGGACATATCCTTCGCCATGCTCACCAAAGCCATTGCCCGGTGCTACCGCCACGCCTGCCTTATCCAACAACAGATCGGCAAACGTCTCACTGGTAAAGCCTTTTGGCACCGGCATCCATGCATAGAAGGTTCCCTTTGGCACATAGGCATGCCAGCCGATCTTTTCAGCTGCTTGCACGAAGGCATTGCGCCGTTTTTCGTAGCGGTGCACGATCTTTTTAATCTCGGCATCACGCTCCGGCTTCTTTAAGGCATCGATCGCAGCATACTGCAGGGCTGGGAATAGGCTGACAAACAGGTGATCCTGAATCAGGTTCAACGCATGAATGATATCTGCATTGCCCACTGCAAACGCGATTCGCCACCCAGCCATGTTAAACGTCTTAGAGTAGGTATAGAATTCAACACCGACTTCCTTGGCTCCAGGTGTCTCCATAAAACTGACCGGTGCCTGATCATCAAAGCCCAGCGCGCCATAGGCAAAATCGCTGATAATGCCAACGTGATACTTCTTAGCCCATTCAACCAGCTTGACGTAAAATTCCTTGGTTGCCACGGCACCGGTTGGATTGTTAGGATAGTTCAGATACATAAACTTTGCCCGCTGTGCCGTTGCTTCTGGAATCTTATCAAGGTCTGGCAAAAAGTTGTTTTTTGCCAGTAATGGGAAGGTTTCAAATTTAACCTCGCCTAGAGCCGCTCCCGACCAGTAGTCAGGATAGCCAGGATCAGGCAAGAGCAGCGTGTCGCCTGGATTCATCAGCGCCCATGGCAGTTCAACCAATCCAATCTTGGAGCCGCCTAGAATCGCAACCTCGGTATTGGGATCAAGATGCGCACCATATTTTTCTTGATAAAAATCAGCCGCGGCCTGCTTAAACTCTGGCAGCCCTTGAAATGGCGAATACTTGTGCGTCTTCGGATCCGCCACCCACTTTTGGGTACTCTTGACGATATATTCTGGCGTTGGCTTATCTGGATTGCCCTGTCCCAGGTTGATGACGTCCACGCCTTCTGCTACCTTGGCATTTACTTTGGCAACCAGATTGGCAAAGAACTGTTTTGGCAGCGTGTCCAGTAGTTTTGATTGTTGAAATTCCATTATGATCTTCCTTTCAAAGTTTAGTCATGTCAATACGGCAAGATTTAGTCATACAGATCTGGACGCCGATCCTTAAATACCGGAATCGGACCACGCACCGTCTTTAATTCGTCCAGATCCAGCTCAGCAAGCGTTAGGCCTGCTTTTTCACCTGCATCGGCAATCACGTTCCCCAACGGATCAACGACCAGCGAGTGCCCATTGTAGCTGTTTTCGTCGTCATGACCAACGCGATTGACCGCAACGACAAAAGCCTGATTCTCAATTGCGCGGGCCTTGACCAGTGCCTCCCACTGTTCAATCCGCGGCGTCGGCCATTCAGCTACGACATAGATTACATCGGCACCCTGTTTGGCTACCGTCCGAAACCATTCTGGAAACCGCAGATCATAGCAGATGAAACTGGCACTCTTGACGCCTTTTAATTCAAAAAAGCTGCCTTGACTGCCTGCTTGAATGAATTCGTCTTCATGCATCAGACCAAACAGGTGCACCTTGTCATAGCTGCCGGTTAGGTTCCCGTTTTGATCATAGATATAGGTCGTATTGTAATATTGACCGCCAGCACGTACGGTTGCCACGGATCCACCCACGATGGCAATCTGATTTTCCTTAGCGGCACGAGAAAGCGTCTGCTTGGTTTGCCAGCCATCCTGATCAGCCAGCCGGGCCAATTCAGTCAAGGCATAGCCGGTATTCCACATTTCAGGAAATACCACCACGTCTGCGCCTGCTTTAGCCGCGTCTTTGACTGCCTGCGTAACCGTCTGATAGTTGCGGTCAGGTTCGCCCAATGCAATATCGATCTGGGCAACAGCTACCTTGAACGTCATAAAATCACTCCTTTTAATAAAAAAGCCCGCCCTGGTTAAAGGACGAGTTTTTTCGTGATGCCACCTTTATTTGCCGTCTTGTCGCCAAAACAGCCTTATCCAAGTCATTGACTCAGCGAGATAACGGTCGCTTGCCGGTACTGACTACTCATTTCGCCAATACGCCATTGATCCAGGACCATCTTCATTGCCAAAGTCTGCTCTTTTCCACCAGCCAAGAACTCTCTGAAAGGCTTAAAGCGACTACTCATCCCAGGGGCATCGTTTCGTTTTAATTATGAGTTAATTCTAATCACTTTTTAATGAATGTCAAGGCTTATTTTTAAAATCAACAAAGGCTCATTGGCAGTCGTCATTTTGCTCAGTCAGTACCATGTTTTTGATTGATGCGGTTTAAGAAAATCATCAATCCACAGGCAACCCCGGCATAAACAGCACCGCCTGGCCCAACCGCGCTCAAGCCATGCATCTTAACCAACAGACTGCCCGTTGCCGATCCTAACGCAATGCCAAAATTGGAAAAAATCGAGTTGATCGAAGACGCCATGACTAAAGAAGCCGGATAGTCATGAGTAGCGATATCGATAAAATGCAGCTGAATCGGTGAATTGATCAGATACATCAGCATGCCGATCAGCATAATCACAATCATGGCAAGCCACCGCCAGTCAAGGCTGATCGCCAGCATGGCCAGCAACATGAGCTGCAGACCATGCACAAGCGGCATTTTGCGCAAGCCGCCCAGTTCAACCAGCCGGCCAGAGAACTGATTGCTAAACAAAGACATCAAGCCATACAGAAATAAAAGCAGCGTGATCGCGCCGGTCTTAAAATGCAGTGGTCCTGCCAGCAGCGGTCTTAAATAGGTGTAGAAGGTATACGTCGCGGCTAGGTTAAACATTGGCAGCAGCATCCCGATATAGATGCGGCGATCACCAAAGATTCTAAACTGATCGCTGAAACGCTGCGATGCCCCCTGTCTGAGATCAATCGACAGACTGGCCCGCATCATAAATAAGATGACTAGGCTGACGATAACGATCACACCAAACGTGGCCCGCCAGCCAAAGTGCATTGAAATCCAGGTACCCACTGGAACGCCAAAGACTGAGGCAATTGAAAAACCAGAAAAGATCCAGGCAATCAGCCCCGCCCTTTTTTCAAGCGGCGCCAGACTGTTGGCAAATGTCGTTGCAATCGAGATGATTACCCCAGAAACGATTGCCGTGATCACCCGCGCAGCTACCAGAATCGGATAGCTGGGCGCGGCCATCACCATTGCATTGCCTAGAATAAAAACAATCCATAATACCAGCTCGACTTTCAGCAGACTGCGCGTTCCAATCAGCATCGTAATCAAAGGCGTACTGATTGCATAAACCAGCGCAAAGATCGTTACCAGCAGTCCGACAATGGTTACCGGCTCATGAAACATCTTGGCAATGTCAGGCAGGACGCCGACGATAATAAATTCGCTAAAGCCAAGCGCAAAGGCAATCAAGACCAATACCAGGCTTTGCATTCGATAATTCTTCACTTTTTTCTCCCTACTCCATAAATTCAAATCATTTTTAGTCTAGTCCTGTTTGAGTTAGTTAGCCAGTCCATCAATAAAAAAGATCCCAGCTGCCTAAAGCTTGAGACCGGGATCATCTTAAAATATGTATCAGTTTTTGGCATTTAAGAACTGCTTGCAGATGGCAACGATGCGCTCAGCAGCATGACCATCTCCATATGGATTAGGAGCCTGCGCCATTTTTTGATAGACGGTCTGATTACCAAGCAGCTCCTCCATTGCCTGGGCGACACGGTTCGGATCCGTCCCTACCAAACGCAGCGTGCCGGCCTTGACGCCTTCTGGACGCTCGGTCTCGTCACGCAGCACCAGCACCGGCTTGTTTAACGAGGGCGCCTCTTCCTGCACGCCGCCTGAATCGGTCATAATCAGATAGCTGCGCGCAGCCAGATTATGAAAGTCAACCACGTCTAAAGGAGCAATCAGATGCACACGGGGCTCGTCTTTAAATACCGCCTGGGCAGCCTGCTGCACCTTGGAACTTAGATGCACGGGATAAATGACCTCAACATCGGGATGCCGAGCAACTTCTTTTTTTATAACCTCAAAGACTCGCTGCATGGGGGCGCCTTGGTTTTCGCGCCGATGCATCGTCAGCAGAATGATGCGCTGCTGGGGCGAGATCTTAGCCAGAACGTCATGGTGATAATCGCTTTGAACCGTATACTGCAGAGCATCAATCGCGGTATTGCCGGTCACGAAGATCCGACTGGCACGATGATGCTCCTTTAGCAGATTGGCTTGACTGAGCTTGGTTGGCGCAAAATACAGATCGGCTAGGTCATCGGTCAATTGGCGATTCATTTCTTCTGGATATGGCGAATACTTGTCCCAGGTACGCAGACCAGCTTCCACATGACCAATTGGAATCTGATGGTAAAACGCACTAAGGCTGGCCGCCATGGTCGTACTGGTATCGCCATGCACCAGAATCAAGTCGGGCTTTTCCTGCTGCAAGACGCGCTCCATCCCCAGCAGCACCCGACTGGTAATCTGGGTCAGCGTCTGATTGGGCGCCATAATCTTTAAGTCGTAGTCAGGTTGAAAATCAAACACTTCAAAAACGGTCTGCAGCATTTCACGGTGCTAGCCAGTCGTTACGACCACTGATTTTAAAGCCGGGTCTTGGGCCAGCAGCTTGATTACTGGCGCCATCTTGATTCCTTCCGGCCGCGTGCCGATTACCGTCATAATCTTCATTTTAGTTCAGTCCTTCCAAAGTCGCGTCATAATAGTTTTTACGCGTCAGGGGGTGGCTGAAGATGTACTTTTGACTGTCAAACAGATTGTCATAGCCTTCGCCACGATGATGACTGACGGCCAAAAAGATCGGTGCCGAAAAGCTGGCCGACTGATACTTAACCAGACGTTGGCCGCTTAACGAGTAGCCGGCTGTGACATATTGCTGATGACTAAAGAAACGCAACATCTTCTTTAATACTTTTTGAACGCGCGGATCATCAGAAGCCGCCAACATCATTGGCACCCGGCAGGCATTAAAACTATAATTGCCGTCCTGCTTGGTAGAAATCGTATTGGGTTTGACTGGTTTGGCCGAGTCGCGCGTAATCCAGGCAAAATCAGGAACCAAGCCGGTGTGATGCTGACGGCTCAGATCAACCAGCCGATCCAGCATTGTATTGTTGACGGTCTGCCAGCGCGAATCGCCCGTTGCCTTAGCCAAGATCTTAAACACATAGGGCATTACGTCAGAAGTACGCATCAGCCGCCAATACGCTGAGTCTTTGGTCACCCAGTCGCCAACCGTCAACGCTCTGGTCTGTGGATTATACTCATAGGCCAGAATGTCGCTGCTCAGTTTCTTAGCCAGGCTGCGATAATAGTCTGCTTTTGACGGCCACTGTCGAGCTGCTGCCACTAATGCCACGTCAATATATACATCGCCATCGGTTGCACTGTTGACGTCTGCTACCCACTGATGATGCCGGTTATAGTACTGTTGCCAAGACATCAGATAAGTGGGCGTCTGATGCTGATCGCCAACGTAATCACGATGCGCCAGCCAGTAATTGACAAAGCGATCAAAATCTTTTTGACTCGCCCAGCCTTTTTTAGCGGCCATGATCGTAATCCATATGCCATAGCCCTGTGATTCGGACAGTGCGACCGGTTTTTGATGGTTGTTGTTCGTACTGGTATTGACAAACGACTGATCAGCTCTGGGATGCATGACATAGCTTTTTTCCCAGGTCCGATACATGTTCTGCTGCAGACAGACTGGATTGGTCACCCGCACCCACAGCAAGGTTCCCAGATAAACCGCGGCAATCAAGCCAACAAAGATCCAGGTATATTTATTGAGCTTCATTGCAATCTCCCATCATCAATCATCAAAGGGCTTGGTCTTTACCCAGACGTTGCCGTTACGGTGCAGGATCGCATCTAAAGTTACCGAGATGACCGCATGAACGGAAACGACGATAAACAGCTGCGAATAGGTAAAATAAGAGGCAAGGGCAAGCCAAAGCTGACTGGTAGTCGCCTGACCAAACTGCGACGACATGGCAATACTGATCTGTAAAACGTACAGGTTGATCATCAAAAGCCAGTTGAATAAAAGCAGCTGCGCAATTAAGATGTTGCTTTCGCCAAAAGTAAACGGCACCGTCAGACTAGGCACTACCAACCGCAAAAGCAGCGTGACCACGTTGGCAAAAAAGATCACATCCGATAAAACGATCGCCGCATTGAACCAAAAGAACGTCTCCAGCTTAACGCGCCAGTTGCTGCGGTCAAACAGATGTCTAAAATTATGGATCATCACCTGATAGTTGCCCTTTGCCCAGCGCAGTCGCTGAAAGTAGTAGTCATGCACTGTCTCAGGCTCCTGCTGAAAGGCCTCCGAGTTATAGGCCAATGCAATCAAGCGGTTCTGCTGCATAATCTTAAACGAGATGTCGGTATCTTCTGTCAGCGTCCCATTGCGCCATCCGCCAATTGATTTGACGAAGCTGGTCTGAATGATGAAATTGGTTCCCGGAATCCGGCCAATCTTAAACATGTGCCAGATGCCGCAATGCTGGATTCGCTGGGTTACGACGATTTCTTGATTAATACAGCGCGTCAGAAAGTTCTGCTGTGCGTTTCGCGTTTTGTTGCGGCCAAACACCGCCACATAGCGTTCAGGATTTTCTAGCGCTTTTTGTACCAGAAAATACAGGGCATTACGCTCGGGAATGGCATCCGCATCATAAACACCAATATATTCGCCATGTGCAATCTTTAGAGCATCGTTGAGCACCCCTGCCTTGCCGCCCGTACCGTGACGATTGATGATCTTGACGTTGCGGCCAAAATAGCGGGGCTGCGCAATTAATTTATGCATTTCTTTTAACGTGTCGTCGCTGCAATTATCGGCATACAGCAGCAGCTCGGCCTTGTCCTGGGGGTAGTTGAGCTCCAAAATCGCCTTGGCAGTCTGGGCAATCACGATTTCTTCATTATGAGCCGGCACGACCAGGGTGATCATGGGATAGCGTTTCAATGGCAAGACATCAGCACGAATCTGGCTGTGCTTGAGCCAAAAACTGGTTGCTCCGCTCAGCGTAATGATCGACATCAACAGTGAAAGCCAGATTGACACCAACGTCACGACCATCATTATTTCACTGATCATCAGCCGACTTCACCCCCAGTTCCTTTAATCGCCGCTTGATGTGTTCTTTAGGCGGCAGCTTTAAAAGATCATCTTTGGCCTGCGTCAAATCGTTTTGACCAAGCCATGCGTTTCCATCTCTTCAATGCGATAATAGATGATCCAGTTACAGATAAACAAAACAACCATTGCCAGTAAAAAAAGCATCGTAATTACCGCGGCCAGCAAAAAAAAGATCCTAACCATCGATCACATTTCCTTTCAGATATTCGGTCACAATGTCAGTCTCCATCTCACGCTGCAGGTGCCGACCAACTTTTTCAAACGTCATGAAGTGCGCCACGTTTTGACGATCGATTTTTTGCGTTCCCCATTTATACTGAGCCGCGGCCCCATTGACTTCAATCTCGCCAAGCAGTCTTTTGGTTTGATCATTCAGCTGCTTTAAGACCCGATCCGACAGTTCATTCGAAATAATCATGAGTGGCGTTGCCAAGATAGTAAAGCGATTCAGAAGGCAGCCGATCAAGCTTCAGAACCCAGGCAATCTCTTGGAGCATCTGATTATATTCCTGCTCATGAAACTGTTGAAACTGGGTGCTGTGTGCCCAATGAATGGCTGATACGTTGATCCAGAGGTTGACGTCGTCGCGATCATGAATATACAGTATGCACTTTCCATACAGCTTGACCGCATTATAGCGAGTCAGCAGCTTAGTGACGGGATCATAGTGGGCCGCGTATGACTGAATCTCGCTGCGGTTTTTGTCCAGCCAGCCCCAGCCAGTGATCATTTCTCTGGCGACTAAAGTTAACGAGGCAATCACGGGAAAAGTGAACAGCAAGGCCAGCTTGATCGGTGCCGCGATTACTACATAACCAAGCAGCAGAATTGCACTGCCCAGCGTCGTTAATGCAATGATCAGCCAACTGATTAAGATGCTGGGAATCATCATCCCTACCAAAACGCCCAATCCAATCATAACGGCCATGGCAATCATCATATTGGTCTGGTAAAGCGATGACCAGATGATCAAGGCCATCGAAGCAATGATTACCATCATAATCGCCAATTGAAAAACAGAATCGAATGTCGGCGAAACATTGTCATCCCTCCATACTAGTTTTTGATTGATAAAGATAAAACGTACTATTAATATAATTATTTTTACTAAAAGTTACATCGGTATACTTACTGATCAAAAGCTAACTATAAGTGATAGCAACGATCTGATAAAATCCAAACGGCCTTATTCCTATAATTATTTTTATAAATAAATTTTTCCTAATTTTTGATTAAGCAAGCTGTAAGCAATGGCTTGATTTTATTGTGTTTCCGAATTCTTATCCGGTTTTATCGATTACGTAAATATGGTTCGCTGGGTCTGGCCGGCATTGGCGATATTTGTCGCGGATTTTAATCAATCAAAAAAACTGCCAGCTAAGCAGCTGACAGTCCGTATTTCATTAATTATAAAACGTTGGCTGAAAAATTAATGAAACTAAACTCAATAATCGTTCGCATTACTTGTTTTCATTAACAGCATCAGACAAGGCCTTACCCAGACGCTTCAGACCTTCTTCGATCTTGTCTTCCTGCATGTTGGAGTAGTTCAGACGGAAGGTGCCTGGTTCTGGCTTACCGGCAAAGAATGGATCACCGGGCACGAAGGCAACCTTTTCCTTCAAGCACTTCTTGAACAGCTCAACCGTATCCGTAACCCCAGGAACCTTAACCCAAAGGAACATCCCGCCTTCTGGATTCGTGTACTTGACACCTTCTGGGAAGTACTTCTTCATGCCTTCAATCATCAGGTCTTTGCGCTTGCCATACAGAGCACTGATTTGGTCAACGTGCTTGTTGATGTCGTTTTGCGCAAAGAATTCAACAACCGCCCATTGTGCCAATTGATCAGTGTGCAGGTCGGTTGACTGCTTCAGAACCGTCAGCTTGTCGATAATTTTCGGATCACCCAGAACCCAGCCTAAACGGAAACCTGGTGCCAGAATCTTTGAGAACGTGCTCATGTACAGTACGTGGTTGGTGGTGTCAAATGACTTGATGGCTGGTACGTGTTCACCTTCAAAGCGAATATCGCCGTATGGGTTGTCTTCCAGCACCATAACATCATATTCAGCAGCCAGTTCGGCAATCCGCTTCCGACGATCAACCGGCATCGTCTTGCCAGTTGGATTTTGGAAGTTGGAAACCGTGTACAGCAGTTTGGCCTTTGGGTGGTTCTTCAGCGCTTCTTCCAGGGCATCGACACGCAGCCCTTGATCATCTTGAGCCACAGAAACAAACTTGGCGCCATAGGAACGGTAGACATCCAGCGCACAAAGGTAGGTTGGATCCTCTACCAAGACTTCATCGCCTTCATCAATAAAGGCCTTGCCGACCAGATCCAGCACTTGTTCAGAACCAGTCGTTACCATGACGTTTTCTACCTTTGAATCAATACCTTCACGTTCCTTAACGCGCTTGGTAATCAGTTCGCGCAGTTCCGTTACCCCGCGCGATGCACCATATTGCATGGCTTCGCGGCCGTGTTCGTCAAAAACCGTATCGACCGCTTTTTTCATTTCTGCGACGGGGAACAGTTCTGGCGCTGGCAGGCCCCCAGCAAATGAAATTACTGATGGATCAGCCGCTGCTGCCAGGATTGCACCAACTGCGTCCGTACCATCTGCTGGAACCCGTTTTGAAAATTGAACCATTCCGATCACTCCTATTCATTCTTAGAAACAAATTATTAATGAATCTCATTAAATTTTAATATGGATATTATAATAGTCGCATTTTTTTAATTCTGCAAGTCCCTTTGCCAAAAAAATTAAGTCGTGGCGATCTATCAGTTGACATGACGGCGCAGACTCTGCATCAGTAGTTGTTTGGCAGCCGCTGAAACCGTCATGCCATGGTTTTGGGCATACTGCTGCAGTTTCTGATAGGCAGCCATTTCTTCCGGTGTTTTCCAAATGATTCCCGTTACTTGGCCATGTTCTTTTTGCATTTTTTCACCTTCTGTTGGTTTTTGTCTATTTTAACATTTTTATGGCTCAAAAATTATCGTGAGTAGTTTCACAAAATCTTTTGAAATGCTTGAACCACTGCCTGGCTTTTTTTATACTTGTATTTAGAAACTAGAAATGAGGGGATCAAATGGATTACTTGATCGGCGTAAACATTGGCACCACCTGCACCAAGGCAGTTTTATATGACCAGGACTTCAATGCGTTGGCAAGCGCGTCTCGTTCACATCATCTATTCCGCGATGAGCCGGAAATGTTAGAAGAAGACCCAGACGAAATCTTCGACACGGTCGTTGACACGCTGCACGAGGTCGTTGGTAAGGCAGATCTAAACAACGGCACGCTGCGGGGCGTCTCTTTCTCAAGCATGATGCACAGTCTGATTGGCCTAAACCGCGTCAATAAGCCACTGACGCGCGTATTGACCTGGGGCGACAATCGTGCAGCCAAGTACGCGGCCGAAATGAAGCAAAACGGCGCAGGACTAAAGATCTATCAGCGTACGGGCATGCCAACTCATCCAATGGCCCTGCCCTATAAACTGATCTGGCTTAAAAATGAGCATCCCGAGATTTTTGAGCGCACGACCTGCTGGCTGGGCATCAAAGACTATGTTTTCTGGCGGCTGTTTGGCGTTTTGAAAACCGATATCTCATCAGCCAGTGCTTCAGGTCTGTTAAATCTAAAAGAGCTTGACTGGGACAAAGAAACCCTCAAGCTGATTGGCATTTCGGCCGACCAACTGCCGCAGCTGGCCAGTCCATACGAACAGGTACGGGGACTGCGCAGCCAGATTGCCGCTAAGATTGGTCTGCCAATGGATACGCCATTTATCCTGGGCGCAGCTGACGGACCGATGGATAATCTAGGGGTTGGCGCTTTGGATCAAGGAACCACGGCTATTACGATTGGCGATACTTCCGGAGCGGTCCGGGTAATTACTGATCAGCCGCGCTTTGACATCGAAGGGCGCTTGTTCTGCTATGCCCTGGATGAGGAGCACTGGGTCGTTGGCGGTCCCATCAATGCCGGCAATACGGTATTCAGTTGGGCTGGCGACAAATTGTTTGCCCCAGAAAAGCAGCTGGCCAACATGATGCATGAAGAAAGTCTGGATGTTGTGGCCAAGATTGCTAAAACGATTCCTGCTGGTTCAGACGGTCTGATCTTTCACCCCTTCTTAAATGGCGAGCGGGCCCCCATGTGGAATGCCAACGCCCGGGGTTCATTCTTTGGTCTGACGCCGCACCACACTCGGGCACACATGGCACGGGCCGTTTTGGAGGGAACCGTCTATGAGCTTTACGCGATCAGTCTAACTCTGGAAACGGTCGTCGGCGAACCACGGCAGATCATGGCAACTGGTAATTTTGCCCGGTTTGGCCTGTGGCGGCAGATCTTGGCCGATGTCTTTCAAAGTCCCGTGGCCATTCCGCAAGAACAGGACAGCCGAACCTTGGCCGCCGTAGTCATGGGTATGAAGAGTCTGGGAATGATCAAGAAAATCGATGTCATTAAAGAACACCTTAAAAAGGCCGCAACCTGTCAGCCTGATCCGGTTACCTATGATATCTATCAAGCGCTGGTACCAATCTATGTTCAGCTCAGCAGCGATCTGCAGCAGGAATACAATGCCATTGCCGACTTTCAGCATAAGTACTGTCACTTTAACTAATTACAAAAAAGAGCGCGTTTTACCGTGCTCTTTTTTTGTCAGCAATGCTATTTCCCCCAAAGTGTCTGCATGACGTAATCCAGGATCGCCTTTTTTTCATGCAGCTGACGATGAGTGGTTTTGGGATACCAGCGCTGTACGTATTTGACCGGGGTATTTTTAAACAGCGTTGCCATCATTTGCGACTGGATGTTGGGAACCTCGCCATCCGTCTTTTGATCAGCCTCTTTACCCATAATATTGTAGACGGCCTCATTTTTAGCAAACCGTGCTTTTTTTACCTGCCGCAGCAGCTGCTTGAATTCCGCGTCCCGCGACTTTTTAAACAGCCAGGCCGTATACTTGGTATTGGTGCCAAAGCTTTCTTCTACCGGCACGCCCAACAGTACGATTTTTTGAAACGCGATTTCTTTTTGTAGTCTCTGATTGCTTAGATAGGCGTGGAGAAATTCCGTCCCACCATAAGAATGCGCGACGATATTCAAACGCTTGACGTGATAGCGCTGATGCAAAACGATCAGAACCTGCGTCAGCTGATGCATCTGCGGTTTGAACGAAACGTTATAATTCCAGTCATACAGAATCTGGATCAGCGGATTTTTCTTACCCTTGAGACTGCCCTTGACGCGCACCTGACCAGTCGGCGAGACGCGCACGACCATGGCACTTTGCGCGATATTTTCATTTTGAGCACGCTTGATAAACGTATTGAAGGTAATCGTGTTGCCGCCCTGTCCTGGGATCAAAAGCGTCGGCGTATCGGTATAGCTGACATCGGAGCGTAGCTGATGCATGTTCAAGGGCTGGCTGGGCGTTCCCTTCAATAAATAAAGCTGAACGGCCATCGCAATTATGATAATGCCAAAAACCAGGTACCACACCCGTTTTAAGACTATCTTGATCACCAGCTGTTTTTTATTCAGCATTGCCATCATCCCTTATCATCAACCTAGCCTAATTATAACGCACCACTGGTTGAGCAAAGATTAAAAAAAACTCAAGGCCGATTCGTTTTCAATGCGCTTTGAAGCTGAACGTGCTATAATCTTGCCAACAAAATCAAGTCACGTTTATAAAGGAGATGACCGTATGCTGATCATTTTGGAGAAAATCGGCTGGGGAATGCTGGCACTGACCGGTTTTGTCGGTGGCATTATTGGGTTGGCACTGCCCGTAATCCCTCAAGTACCATTTTTCCTGCTGGCGCTGTTTGCACTCTCTAAGCTGTCGCCCCGCTTCCATCGCTGGCTCACGAGTCGCCACTGGTATCAGCGCATGGTCGTTCCAGTATTGGAAAAATTCCATACCAAGCGCCAAACCAAAAAGCGCGTACTGATCAAAGCGGAACAAGACTAAGCAAGCTGATCAAACAAAAAGGATTTTAGCCTCATGCTAAAATCCTTTTTATCTTGACTGTTTGTTTTTAGGGACGTCATGGCTAACCATAGTCATCGCTGCCAATGCCAGACCGAAAACGATCAAGAAGACATCAAAATAGCCAAACCAGGTTGACCAGCTGCCTTGATATAAAATCGCTGACAAAAAGATCAGTACTCCGCCCCAGAAGAAAACGTCCTTATAAAATTCTCGATTAAAACGCATCTGACAAACCTTCCTTGAGTTAATTGTTTAATTAAACTATCTCTAGAAGATATTGTAAACCCTTTCGACCGCTAATTTCAATTCAAAACTAAAAGCGGCTGTTCAAAGATGATTGCCTAGCCAAACAGTCGTGCCCAAAAGCCCTTCTTTTTTCTTGGCGGTTCGGCAGCTGCTGAACGTTCCGGCTCCGCTGCTGCTTCCTTGGCAAAGTCGGCGTCTTCAAGATAGGGATCGGGCTCGCCAATCCACTTGAAAAAGGCATCCTCTTTGATCTCCATAAACTTACCGCGTTTGCCGTTGATGCCATCGACACAGATCTCAACCGGCAGCGCGTTACGATACTCTTCAATACTATCAGCACTGAAGCCGTTAAAGGTATTGAGCTTAGAGATGTCAAACAGCAGACTGTGCTTATCGGCATAGTGCTTAAAGTCCTCAGTCTGCGTCAGATACAGCTTGGCCCACCGACTCCGCGCGCTTTCGCGAAAATCGTCGCAGATGGCATCGGCAAAGAAGTCAGGCAATGGCAGATCCGCCATCTCATAATATTCTTTGAAAAGCTTGCGCGTATTGGCCAAAAAGTCCAACCGCCCCGTCTGTTTATCAAAAGTCCGCCATGGCGTCTCGTCGTCACTGAGCAGCGTGGCCATCCGAACGACAAAATCCTTGAAGAGCGTGTTGTTTAGGGTCTGCCGGACGTTGTAGATATATTTGTTGGCCTCGCCTTTTTGCGCCTCGTCAATCACCTTGTCGATCTGCAGGTAGTAGGTCCGGCGCGCCGTTTCTCGCAGCATGGTGAACCCGGAGTCATAATTGGTCGTACCAATCAAAGGCGCCACGGCATGTGGATGGTTGACCAGATCATTCATGGTGTCAACGATCAGATGCCGACTGTATTGATCCTGCTGGAAGAAATAGGGCTCGATCTCATCGACCAAGACTGGGTAGGTACTGCCGGTTTTCATATAGTGCTCTAACGCCTGAACCGTCTTCAGCTTCTTTTGCGGCGTCTCGGTTGGATAGATCGTACCAAAGTCAATCAGCGAGCGGTCCGTATTCCAGGTCAGCTGATTGATGATTCTAAGCAGCGTTGACTTGCCTGAGCCTGCCGTAGCTCCCAACACCAAAAAGTTGGGAACGTCATTGCCGTCTTCCGGATTGAGACTGGCCTTAGAGCGAATCTCCCATAAAAATGGCGCCGTAAAGCTGTATAAAATAGCCTCATAAAAGCGCCGGCCATAATCAGGCGTGTAGTCGACCACGTACTTGGCATAGCCCTGCATAACGGCATCAATGCTCTTTAAGCCGTCGCGGATCTCGCTGATGGTGGCCAGCTTGCCAAATGGAATTGGATAGGTTCCCGCATCGTTTGGCACGTACAGGCCGCTGTTGTCATTGGCCAGATTCCGCTCCATTGGCCGATCATACAAAAACGTGGTGTATTTTTTCTCGGCGGAGCGTTCCTGCGGCGTCATATCAGTCATCAGCGTCTGCCGCACTCGTTTATAGATCTTTTCGCGCGTCTTGAGCGTTGGCTTGGCAGCTCGTGGCGAGACCGAGTCCTTTTGCAGGTTGAAGATGGCATCCTGTTGATGAATCGAACGCTCCAGCTCATCTTTTACCAAGGCTCGATCAGTCGTAATGTCGCGCATGGCCTTGGTAATCTCCTGGCCAACGATTCCCCGGTCGATCTGCTGCTGGACGTCATGTGAGATCAGCTCGGTCATATCAGCAATCGCGATTTGGTCAGTCGTCTCATTGCCAAGAATGATCACGTTACCGACGTCTTTACCAGCTTTTTGATCCTTTTTCATGGCATCCAGCTGTTTTTGCGCGGCACTCAGCAACTCAGTGGAAAAATAATTTTTTAAAACTGGTTTAAGATCGTTCTTAAACCGTTGCATAAAATTAGCATATAAGGGACTATTATCAAACACCAGTATTTCTTCAAGCTGATTATGATGCTCATCAAAAGAAGCCGCGGTCAGGTTGATGCTGCCCAGAATTACCCGCGTTTGAGCGCCGGTATCATCGCTAAGCAGATAAAAGCGTGAATGAATGGCCTGCACGGGAGCCTGCTCAACCGTGTACAGACCATTCAGCACGTTCAGCTGATTCTGCCCGCTCAAAGCCTCAAACAAACGCGCCGGCTGCTTATTGGCAACGGCCAGCAGTGCATTCGTCAAAGCACCTTTAGTGGCCGTCTCATCCGCAGTCTGTGGCGTTGTCTGTTCTGGAGCACCTAGGGCAATTTCAACTTGGATAAAGTCGCTGAGATGCTGATTAAAAAAGTCGGCATCCAGCTCCCCGGTAACCGCCGTCAAGCGACTGAAGCGGCGAGTGTCAAACAGCTGACGAATCGTCAAGCGTGGCACCTCTTGATTATTAAAAACGTAGTGGACCCGTCGTCTTTGACTGGCCGAATTTTGCGTCGTCGTACTCATAAACTGGTTCCTTCTTCGTCATCGTTTTATACTATGTTCCATTTTGCTGTATTTTTATAACGTTTGCAAGTTTTGGCCCTAAAGAATGACAAGCAAATTTGTGTGCACTCACCAGGATTTTATTTTATGCAAAAACCAAATTACTCAAAAATTCTGTGAATTCTATAATATGTGCATTAATTGTAAAAATTGTTTCTTGAAACCGTTTATTCGTAACGTTAAAAATTTCAAATTTTTTAGTTAGATTTAAAAAGAGGGGGTGCCGGAAATTTTAAATATAGGCGAGAATATCAGAGCCTTCCGTAGAAGCCTCGGGATAACACAGGAAAAACTTGCTGAAGAAAGCGGTTTGTCTGTCAATTTCATCTCACGATTAGAGAGAACAAGTGATCAAAACGTCAGCATCAAAACGCTTAACAAGATTGCCCACGCCATGCAAATCTCAACTGCACAATTGGTCGAGGACAGTCAGCGTGACCGCGAAACCTCTCTTTCAGTTAATCAGTTAATCTACCAGCTAAAATCGATGGATCCACAGCAGGCTGATAAAGCAGCCTATGCGATTTTACAGTTGATTGACGCGATTAAAGATACACAGTAAAAAAACAGTCGACGTAATTTTTCGTCGACTGTTTTTTATTAATTGCTTGCCGTTACGGCGCCAGTTGCGTAATTGACTACAATATTATTTTGAACGTTGGGCACGAAGACATTAAACTCAAGACTGCCGTCACTGGACTTAGCTTCAATATGTGCGCCTGATGGAACCAGATTGGCACCATCATAAATATCGGTTACCCGATAGCGCACCTTCTTGTTTTGATCAAGTGCCTTTCTAACCAGTCCTTCATAGTAGTTCTGCCCGGTTGAGCTCTCGCTGGCTGCCTCATTGGCCCAAGCCGTCTGCGTGGCGATGTTTTTCGGATTCGACTCTGAGGCATCAAATCCTGAAATTCCGCCAACCAGCGCGTAACCCAGCAAGTGGCCGCGGTCATAGGCATGCGATGGACCATTGGTAAGATTCGTTGCCTGTAAAAAGCCCGCTGGTTTCCAACTGGTAGCGCCGTTGCCGGTCTGGTCACGACTGCGATACTGACGCGTCGTCTTGTTCAGCCAGGCCTCGCCTCGCCAGGCTCGCCCACGGCTGTCGGTATAGTTGACGGCATATGGCGCGCTGCTGACGCTGGCATTCAGCTGGGTCTGGTTATTATTGACAATGTATGCACCATGCCCATTCCAGGTCAGACTGCCGCCCAGCTGCTGTTTAACGCCTTCTGACAAAACCGAGGCGGCCTTGGTCTGACTGGGCGTGATCAGCGTACTGGAACCCTGCTGACTGCCAGTTGAGCTGCTGGTCTTGTTAACCAGGCCATTCAGCTTTTCTTTTAACTGACTGGCTAAAACGGCTGAACTACTGGAGGTGCTGGTAGCCGTGGCTGAATTGTCAGTCTGCGTCCCCGGCTTGATCAGACTGCTGAGGGCAAACAAAACTACGAAAGCCGTCAGCCAATGCAGGACTCGACGCGTTTTCTTCTTCATTTATTTCTCCTTGACTATCAAATGATTATTAATATTGCAGTTTCTCATGTTTAAAGGCTTCTTTGACCATCCTGCCCAACAGCTTGGTGCTCTCGGTCAGCGAGATCTGCGCCATCTGATCGTTGACTTGCGTCAGTTCGGCACTGATCTCATCGATTGTCTGTACGCGCGCGTCGGTTTGGAACTGCAGCTGGCGACAGGCCGCTATAACCGTCTGCTCGAAGCCTTCCTCCATCATTTCATAGCGCTGATAGTTCTGATCGCCCAGCGCCGCCAGCGTATGCGTCAGCCAATACATATTCTGCAGATCAAAGTCGCTGGTCGTATTCTTATATGGTGCCGGCGTGTCTTCAACGTTGGCGTAAAACGGCACCACGGCATTAAACGTATTGGGACCGAATGCCAGCCAGTGCACTCCAGCTATCGAGGCCGGTACATGGTTTCTGATCTGCAGCATGTGAATTTCAAGATTGCGGTTTAACGCGATCGGTCGATATTTGTGCTGATCGTTTGCACATCCCTGACCATATGGATCAAAGTCGGTATGCTGAAAATGCATGCTCATTGCCTGCTTGATGTCTTCAATCGCCAGTTTGCGCTTTGGATGACAGACAAACGGCAGATCCTGGTCAGTCGGAAGTTTTTGTTCCTCATCGCTCAGCAGCTTTTGTACGTACCAGGCGCGCGGATAATTATAGCGGGCATCGCTGGCCGTACGACTGCCAAAGATCTCGCGCAGGTTCAGGCTATGTTCAGGATTCAAGTGATAACAATTGATAAAAGCCGGCAGATCAGCGGCGTACATGGTCGCATCGCTTTCAAAGTCATAATCGGTAATGTTGAACTGATTGGGCGCGATCACATAGGCATCATCGGGAATCTTTAAAGCTGCCCAGTGATGTCCGCCAATCGTTTCAAAATACCAGACCTCATCTTGATCGCTAAACGCAATGCCATTGGATTCATAAGTGCCATATTTTTCTAAAAGATGGCCCAGCCTTTTGACGCCTTCGCGAGCCGATTTGATATAAGGCAGTACCAAGGTGACAAAATCTTCTTCGCCAATCCCGCTGTCCGAATTGTACGGGTCGGCTCCCAGTACACGGGCATTGGTCGTAGCGGTTTCGGTTGCGGTCATGGCAACATTGGCGGCATTGATACCACCGGCCGCAAAAACACCAGCACTATCGTCAGCATCGGGCACGGCCGTATACTTGAGCGGATTTTCCGGCAGCTCAAGCGTAAAGCTGGTCGTCTTAGAGGCATAGTGGCGCGGCTGCTCCTCTGGCTTGACGACAACAAAGCGCTGTGGATCAAACGCGTTGCCATAGTCTTCTTGACGACAGATCAAAGTCGATCCATCAATCGTGGCTGCCTTTCCAGCCAAAAAAGTCGTACAGGTATGTTTCACTGCGATCCCTTCCTTAATTTCATAATTATTAAAAATTATAGCATACTGTCCCTGCTAAAAAGCGCCTGGCCAATTGACCAGACGCTAATTTAATTTCCATTAATGTTTCTTTAAATGATGCTCATTTTCAAAATCAGCTTCTTCGCTGGCCTCGGGTTCTTCATGCTTGCGGACCCGAATAAAGTAGATCAGCGACATGATTACCAAGAAGACTACCCCGACCGAAACTGAAACCCGCGTATCTGGATTGATAAACATGAATGCCAGAATAATCAGCAGGGCTGCCGTGGCAAAATAGTTGTAGAACGGATACAGCGGCATCTTAAATGGGTGGTTCTTCATTAGATCGGCATTTTGTTTTCTAAACTGCAATTCAGAAAGCAGGATAACGAACCAAGGCACCATCCCGGGCAGAACCGAGGCACTGTAGACGATAACGAACAGGTTGGAAGCCGTTTTGCTCATCTGCGTCAAAATGGTGTTAAGGATAAAACCAATTAAAATCCAGCCGGCAATCGTCAAAATCGCGACGTTTGGCACCACGCGCTTGGACAGCTTAGAGAAGAATGGCGAAACCTCATGATCAACCGACAGCTTAAACAGCATCCGGCTGGCACTGTAGATTCCCGAGTTGGCACCCGACATTGCTGCCGTCAACACGACAAAGTTGATCAGACCAGCTGCTCCCGTGATGCCGACTTTTTCAAACGTTTCAACAAATGGGGAGCCAACCGCGCTCAGCTGATTCCAAGGATAGATGGAAACGATCACGAAAATAGCTCCAATGTAGAAGATCAAGATTCGCCAGATCACGGATTTAACCGACTTAACGATGGCTTTTTGCGGTGAGGCCGTTTCCCCTGCCGCAATCCCCAGCAGCTCGATCCCTTGATAAGAGCCAGCAATCACTGCCAGCGAGAAGAAGAAGCCTTTCCAGCCATTCGGGAAAAAGCCGCCGTGCGACCAAAGATTGGACAGACCGACTGGATGCCAGTTGTTGCCCAGGCCAAAGACGATCACCATCAAGCCGACCACGATCATCAAGATAATCGTAACGACCTTAACCATGGCAAACCAAAATTCCAATGATCCATAGGCCTTTGCCGAAACCAGATTGGCCAGGGTCAAGATAACGATCAGAATAATGCCGGAAAGCCAGTCTGGCAGATTCGGCCACCAATAGTTCAAATACTGCGACATTGCAATGACGTCCGAGATTCCAACAATAATGAACTGAAAAACGTTGCTCCATTTAACCAGATATCCTGACAATGGATTGATGTATTTGGTACCATAATCGGCAAACGATCCCGTACCTGGATTTAAATAGATCATTTCCCCCAAAGCCCGCATCATGGCATATAAAACCAGACCAACTACGGCATAGGCCAACAGAACGGATGGACCGGCCCATTTAATAGTTGAGGTGGCCCCCATAAACAAACCACTGCCGATCGTCCCACCGATAGCAATCATTTCCATCTGTCCAGTCGTCATTGACCGGCGCAGATGATTGTTGTTCTGCTCTTCCATAATAAAACTCCTTTATTTTTAACCAAACAAAAAGCCGATCGAATCCACCTATCTCAATCCCACTTAAGATCTAGCAAGTGGTTGAGCGGATTCGATCAGCTGTTGGCTGCATTATTGATATCCAGATTGAAGAACTCAACCACTTTAAATTGTTGTGGTTGAGGTGGAGGTTAGCTGAATTAGGTACATTTCACATAGCATGTTTAGCATTTCAACTTCCTCCTTAAAACTTAGTACGCTATTAGAATAGCATTAGAAAACAATTTATGCAACTCGTTTGTCAATTTTAAGCAACTAATGACGAACCTGACCGTTGCCGATGATCTGGTACTTGATCGTCGTCAACTGCTCCAGCCCCATTGGCCCTCTGGCATGCAACTTTTGCGTACTGATGCCGATCTCAGCCCCAAAGCCAAACTGACTGCCATCCGTAAATCGCGTTGAAGCGTTGATATAAACGCAGGCTGAATTGATTCGGTTCAAAAAGGCCTGACCACGTTCTAGATTATCAGTAATAATGGCTTCTGAGTGGTGAGTACTGTGGGCATTGATATGCTTGACGGCATCATCAAACGAATCAACGACCTTCACTGCCATGATCAAGTCATTATATTCAGTATCCCAATCGGCTGCACTGGCTGGCTGCATGTCAACGATCGCCTGGGCCCGCTCATCACCACGCAGCTCGACGCCATGAGCCCGTAGACTTTTGACCAGGACCGGCAGATAAGCAGCGGCCACGTCTTGATGGATCAACAGCTTTTCGGCCGCGTTGCAAACAGATGGCCGCTGCACCTTGGCATTGACCACGATTGCCTGCGCCATTTTCAGCTGCGCGTCCTTATCGACATAGATGTGGCAGTTGCCGGCGCCGGTTTCGATTACCGGAACGGTTGCCGTCTTAACTACGCGCTGAATCAAGCCGCGGCCGCCCCGGGGAATCAAAACGTCCAGATAATCGTCAAGGTGCATCAAATCGCCAGCCGTTTCATGACTGGTATCCGTTATCAACTGTACGCTGCCTTTTGGCAGATCCTGGTCTGACAGTGATTGCCGCAAGACATTGGCCAAAGCGGCATTGGTATGCAGTGCTTCCTTACCGCCCCGCAGAATTACGGCATTGCCGCTCTTAAACGTCAAGGCTGCGGCATCAACGGTAACGTTTGGCCGCGCCTCAAAGATAATACCGATTACGCCTAAAGGAACGCGTTTTTGCAGAATCTGCAGTCCATCAGCCGTATACCAGCCCTTATCGATCTTGGCAACGGGATCTGGCAGCTGTGCGACGGTCTTTAAGCCGGCTGCCATGTCTTCAATGCGCTTTTCATTGATCAGCAGCCGATCGGTAAATTTCTTGGGCATATCAACGGCCTGCTGCATATCAAGCTGATTGGCCGCGATGATTGCTTCTTTAGCAGCTAAAAGGTCCTGGGCCATCTGCAAAAGTGCCTGGTTTTTGGCAGCCGTATCCAGTAGCATCAGTTCCTGTTCGGCTGCCTGAGCACGCTGGCCCATTTTAATCAATGTCTCGTTCATTTAAAATTCCTCCTTGTCAGTTGCTAACGGCTTGATTGAATGCCGGCCAAAATGCGTGCCAATTGGCTGACCATTGACCACCTTTAAGATTACCCGCGGATCCTGACCATTGCACAGAACCATTTGCCGATCCGCGTTTAAAATCGTTTCGGCAGCTTTAAGCTTGGTCACCATTCCGCCCGTGCCAAAGCGCGTTGACGAACCGGTCGCGCTCAATCTGATTGCCGGGGTGAGTTCTGCAACGTTTTCAATCAGCTTGGCATCGGCATTTTTGTGCGGATCCTTATCAAACAGACCATCAATATCCGACAAAACGATCAGCAGGTCGGCCCCGATCCGCGTGGCTACTAAAGCCGAAAGCTCATCATTGTCGCTGAAGGTCGTGTGATGATCCAGCTCGTCGACACTAACGGGGTCGTTTTCATTAATAATGGGAACGATCTTTTGCTGCAGCAGGGCCTCAATCGTATTCAAGACGTTGGTGCGATTAAGCGGATATTCCAGATTGTCGCGCGTCAATAAAAGCTGCGCGATTCGCGTCTGATAGTCCAAGAAACGCTGAGAATAGATGCGCATCAGCTCGACTTGGCCTAAAGATGCCAACGCCTGCTGCTCAGCAATGGCTGCCGGCCGCTGCGTTTTATTCAGACTGGCCAGCCCCGCCCCCATGGCCCCCGAAGATACCAAGACGACCTGATAGCCGGCATTGTTCAGTGCAGACAGCGAATAGGCCAAGCGATCAATTGAAGGTAGATTGATCCGCCCGTTTTTCATTACCAGACTGCTGGTCCCTACTTTGACGACCAGCCGCCGAATCATTTTTGCTTCCATATGCTTACCTCGTTAAGACAAAAAGCACGCCCTTAATCGAGACACCAGTGACGGCGGTACCATTCTCGTTTAAAGACGTGCTTTACCCTTTTAAAAAAATATTTCAATGTAGTCAGCTCGCGACAGGATTTCGGATGCTTGCTCACCTTTGCAGCTACCGGCGATTCTCTGAACGACCCTTAATTGATTCGCGATGATATTATTTGAACTATAAAATGCTTTTTGCCAATTGTCAAGCAGATGGCTTAGTAAATTGCCGAGTGGACGACGCGTTCGATATCATCAACGATCTGTTCCGGCGTCAGATGATACCATTCATAGAGTACTTCCAGCGGCACGTTGTCAGCAAACTCACGCGGCGCGCCAAAGTTCAAGACTTTCATGTTGGTTGGTCCATAGTAGCGGTCGATCGTTTCGCCAAAGCCGCCGCTTAAATTACCGTCTTCAATCGTAACGACGATGTCATGATCCTCTTGCAGATAGTGCAGATCACGCTGGTCAATGCTGGTAACTGACTTAGGATTGATCAAGGTGGCATCGATATTGAGCTTTTCCTTCAGCTGCCGACAGACCTCCTCGCCCAGCTGCCAGAAACCGCCCACGGCCATGATAGCAACCTCGCTGCCATGATGAGCAATGTCATAGTCAATCGTCGCATAGCTGTCTTGGGAAGGCGTGCCGTGCAGCAGTTCGTGTTCTGGCTGCCGGATAACCACTGGCGTATCGTTTTGCTTTAAGGCCCAGCGCAGCATGGAGATCATTTCTTCGACGTTGGTTGGCGCCAGATATTCAATGTTTGGAAGACTGCTGATGTATGAGATGTCAAACGTACCTTGATGCGTGGCTGAATCTGAGGAGATCGTGCCGCCACGAACGATCATGACAATAGGATATTCGTTTAAGGCCACGTCATGTACTAATTGATCATAGGCGCGCTGTAAAAACGTGCTGCTCTCAAACAGAACCGGCCGCGCGCCGCCAGCTGCCATAGCCACCGCTGTCGTTACGGAATCTTGTTCAGCAATGCCAACATCAAAATAGCGCTCGGCATGGGCAGCTTTAAAGCGTTCCAGGTCAAACATGCCTGGAATTGCAGCATTGATGGCCACAACCGGCTTGCCAGCTTCAATCTGGACGTTAAGCTCATCAATCACGGCCGCACTGTAGCTTTCTTTTGGTGCCGACTGCTTGCTTTCACCGGTCTGCAGGTCAAATGGTGCCCGCCAGTGGTATTTCTTTTGATCATCGATGGCTGGCTGATAGCCCTTGCCTTTTTGCGTATTAACGTGCAAAACGATTGGATGGTCGATGTTTTTGACCTCTTTAAAGACATCAATCATCGTCTTTAGATCGTTGCCGTCTGCCACGTAGCGATAATCCAGTCCCATGAACTTAAAGATGTTGTTGGCTGATTGTCCCTGCGTATCGCGCAGTTCCTTTAAGCCGCGGTACAAGCCGCCTTGATCCTCATCAATCGACATCTGATTGTCATTAACCAGAATAATTAGATTGCTCTTGAGCTTGGCAGCATTGTTCAAGCCTTCAAATGCTAAGCCGCCAGAAAGCGAGCCATCGCCAATGACGGCCATCACGTTTTCATGACTGGCAGGACTTACCAGATCACGAGCCTGTGCCATCCCGACTGCCAAAGCGATTGAAGTGGAAGTATGCCCCACCTTAAAGAAGTCATGCGGGCTTTCGCTTGGATCAGTAAAGCCGCTGACGTCCTCATAATGATCAGGATCCAAAAATCCCAGTTTGCGGCCAGTCAGCATCTTGTGCGCGTAGCATTGGTGCGAGACGTCCCAGATCACCTTATCGTGCGGGGAGTCAAACACATAATGAAATGCAATCGTCAGCTCCATCACGCCCAGGTTGGGACCGACATGCCCGCCGACTGCACTGTCACGTTCAAGTACCAGCTGCCGCATTTCTTGAGCCAATTCCTTGAGCTGATCCAGGTTCATCGATTTGATGTCTTGGGGCTCGTTGACTTCATTCAGCAGGAAATCCGGATGTTGATTCATTTCTTCCACCTCTCAAATTTACAAACGATCTTCTTAGCTATCTATTTTACAACACTTCATGAAATAAAGAAAACGGTTGATAATTCCTTTAATTTGACGGCAACCAAAAAGATTCGTAACATTAAGTAAGCATTGTTTTAGAAAGGAGGAGCAGGATGTCAAACCAAGCCATCGAAAAGCTGTCACCATTTAAAAACCTGACTGACGAACAGGCTCAGCTGGTCGATGAGGTGATTTTTTTTGCCAAGCAGCACTTAACGCAGGATTTTCCCGCTGTCTATACGATCCTGGGTGATGCCGGCACCGGTAAGAGCGTCGTCTTGTCGCACCTGTTTGCTCGTCTGCAGCAGGCCGCCCGGGTTCAGTCAGACAGTCCTTTTTACGGGACGCACAACTATTTTTTGGTCAACCATCCCGAAGTCCTCAAAGTCTACAAACAGATTGCCGGACCGATCAAAACTTTGTTAAAAAAAGACTATCAGCGGCCAACCTCGTTTATCAATCAGCTGGACAAAAACAACGCCAGTGCCGACATTGTAGTTATTGACGAGGCGCATCTATTGTTAAGCAAGCCTGATCACTATAATAATTTCTACCATGAAAATCAGCTGCTTGAGATCATTAAGCGCGCTAAGGTCGTTGTTTTGGTATTTGATCAGTATCAGGTTCTGCGCATGAAGAGCTTTTGGACTTTGGATCGCTTAAATGAGCTGATCGCGCCTTATCCACACCAAAGCTATCAGCTCAAGCACCAGTTTCGCATGACGGCTTCTGACGATCTGATTGCCTGGTTCAACCAGCTGACCAACGGCTTGATTGAGCCCCTGCCTAGAAACGCTTGCGATCACTATGATTTTCGTATTTTTGACGACGCGGAAAAGATGCGGCAGCTGATCGTCAAGCGCAACCAAGAAGTCGGCCTGTCCAGAATTCTTTCAACATCTGGCTATCCTTCAACCCTTGATGGCGGCAAGCACTACATCTGTGAAGGCGACTTTAAAATGCCTTGGGACCAGTACAACTTTACCGCCACACCATGGGCTGAGCTGCCGCAAACCATTGACGAGGTCGGCTCAATCTATACCTGCCAGGGTTTTGATCTCAATTATGCCGGCATCATCATTGGGCCAGTAATCAGCCAAAAGCCTGGTACCAATCAGCTGCAGGTCAATCTGGATCGCTTTACCGATACCGAGGCCTTTAAAAAGCGTGCTGACTTGACGGATCCCGACCAGATCATTCATTATGAGAAGCAAATGATCCTAAACGCCTTAAACGTAATCTTAAAACGCGGCGTTAAAGGAACCTATCTGTACGCTCATGATCCGCTGCTGCGCCAAACGCTTTTTGAGCTGAGCCAGGCACTGAACGCCTAACCGATAGAAAGAAGATGCCCCGATGCCTCAAAAACTACATCTTAACAGTCGCTGGCTGACGATTCTGGCCGGCATCTTTACCATGATCGTCTTGATTAAGGTCGGTTTTGACTACTGGCCAGAAATCAAGCTGCTGATGCATCCGACCCACGAACACCGCGTCATGCTTACTAAGATGATTCGTGATCACGGGGCCAAGGACTTTCTGCTTTTAATGATGGTCATCGCGCTGCTTAATGCGATCCCAGGCATGTCGATTGCCGCGGTATGCATTCTGGCCGGCGTCTGCTATGGGCCATGGATCGGTCTTTTGATCAGCTGGAGCGGCAACATCCTGGGGAATCTGGCAGTTGCCTTGCTGTTTAGCCGCGTGCATCTGTCACAAAAACTCAAGAAGCATCAGCTGCTGCAAAAACTGCTTAATCGGCCCCACCCCCGCCTTGGCCTGATTATTGGTTATATGATTCCAGCCATTCCCAACGCACTGGTCAACTACTCGGGAGTCCGGCTTAAGGTCTCACTGACGCAGATGCTGCCGCTGATTGCCCTGGGGATGCTGCCATGCTCATTTATCTATGCATTTGGCGGCAATGCAATTTTTAGCGAGAACCTTGCTCAGCTGGTGGTTTTCGCGGTCTTAATCATCATTTTGGCGCTTGTTTCAGTTGGTGCCCACCAGCATCATAAACACGCCAGCAGTCAAATCAAACAAAAACAGCTGAGCGACTAAAACGGAAATGCGACCCAGCGTCCATTCCCGCTTTCTTTTTGCCAAATTATTTTAATAAGGAGTTTTTTATGAGTTCGCAATCAAAACGGACCATCTTGATTTTATTGGTCTGTCAGTTTCTAATCTGCCTTGGCATGAGCCTGATCTTCCCCGTCATGCCATTTATCAAAAAAGAGTATAACTTTTCGGCCTTTGAAATGGGGCTGATGTCCTCTTTGTTTGCCCTAGTTCAATTCATTGGCTCCCCAATCGTCGGGCGCATTTCTGACAAAATCGGTCGTAAGCCATTGATCGTCTGGGGACTGTTGGTTTTCGGCCTGGCCGAGTTTGTTTTTGCCTTGGCTGGTCACCTTTTCTGGTTCAATCTTTCACGGGCGTTTGATGGACTGTCAGCAGCCATGGTCGTGCCGACTTCAATGGCGCTGGCTGCCGATCTGACCTCGCTGAAAGACCGCGCCAAGGTAATTGGCTGGTTGTCGGCTTCCTTTAGCGGCGGACTGATTCTTGGACCCGGTCTTGGCGGCATCTTAGCCAACTTCGGCTATAAGGTGCCATTTTGGATTGCCGGTATTCTTGGACTGATCAGTACTCTGGTGGCCTGGCTTTTACTGCCAAGCGATCAAAATGAGGAATTCAAATCGCATACCGAAGACGTTCAAAAGGATCTGCAGGACAGCACTTGGACGCAGGTTAAGTCGCTGCTCAGTCCGGCAATGACGACCGCGTTTTTAATGATTTTTGTCGCGGCATTTGGACTGGCCGGCTTTGAAAGCATCTACAGTCTTTACGTCAATGAGGTTCACCAATTCGGGCTGGGCGCGATTGCCACCGTTCTGACGCTAAACGGGATCATCTCTTTGATTCTACAGGTCTTTTTCTTTGAACGCATGGTACTCTGGCTGGGCGAGGTCAAGCTGGTGCGCTGGGCTTTTTTGCTGAGTGCAGTTGGAACGGTCGTGGTCATTTATGATCACTCGCATTGGCAGATCATCACCGCCACCCTGGTCGTATTTGAAGCCTTTGATTTGCTGCGGCCCGCAATTACGACGCTTTTGACCAAAATGAGCGAGCAGAATCAAGGTCTTTTAAACGGCATCAACATGTCACTGACCAGCGTTGGCAACATCATCGGTCCTTTGATCTCTGGGGCGCTGCTGGATATCAACTACCAGTACCCGTACCTGGTCGTGGTAATGTTTTTAGCAGTTGCCTTTTTGATCAGTTTTGCTTTGAGCAGACTGATTGCTCGCCATCAATTTGGCTAAGATCACACTAAAAAATGGCACTGGCTGCAGATCCAGTGCCATTTTCATTTTTAAATTGCTAACGGCGACCATCGATCAGGTTATGCCAGTTATACGCAACGTTGAGCTGAGCTGCCAGCCGTGCCGCGTAGTCGTGATGACGCTCAGTATCTTTTAGCGCGATGTCTAAGTCCTTTAGATTATCCGTAACAATGCCATCGACTCCCATTAAGGCAGCCTGACGCATGGTATCAGGATCATCAACCGTCCAGACGCAGATTGGCTGGTGCTTAAAATGCAGCTGCGCAATCAGCAGTGGATTGAGCATCGAATATTCAACGTTCCAGCCGACATGTCTTGCTGGCCAGCCTAAAACGTAGGGCTGAATCGCCATGACTGCAAGCTTGGGATTCAATCGATGCAGCTTTTGGACCGCGTAAAGATCCATTGAGTGCAGCCAGGCATGATTCTGCTGCAGCTGTCTACCATAGCGTTGGTTGAAATGCTGCAGCATCCGCGGCGAATCAGCCGGGGTCGTTTTGATCTCAACCAAAAGTTTTTGCCGGTGTTTTTGGGCAAATTCCAAGTACTGATCGAAACTGACCAGGTGTGCGCGGTGCCCGTTTTCAGCAGCCGCCAGCTCCTGGAGCTGCTGAAGGGTTAATTGACGCGGCTTGCGATTGATCCCCGTCAACTGGCGCAGATTCTCGTCATGCATCACTACAAATTTCTGATCGGCCGTTTCGTGAACATCAATCTCAATATAATCAGGATGCAGCCGCCGCGTTTTTTCCGCAGCCGGTAAAGTGTTCTGCACGCCATCTTTTTGCGTGACGCCCCGATGCGAGATGGCCACGGGCTGATGCCAGGCGGCCGGCAGACTGACGACACTGGTCATTAAGATCAACACTGTAATCATCAGCCAGCTTCCTTTGCCCAGCCAGGTGGAAAAATCAGCTGCCGGCAGATTTTTAAGCCTTTCATCTGATGATTGCCGGCTAAGCACCATGACCACCAGCGCGCCAGCCAGCAGCCAAAAACCGCCGCCAAGCATCAACGAGCGAAAAATGATCGCGATTCCCCACACCCATTTCCCAGGAAATATTTCCAACCCGCTTAAAATCAGCAGCAGCAAATGATTAAGTCCCCAGCCAAGCAGACTCAAAATCAGCACCCCACCCAACGTACTCAGCGCGTTTGCTAATCTTTGCCAGCCGGCGTTTGGGTTTTGCCGTGCCTGTTTAAGCGTGATCTGATCGGCTGCCATTGCAACCAAGTCAGGCAGCGTTAAAAAACCAATCGTCAGCACTACCAGATAGAGCAGCACTGCTATGATCAGCAGCCAGGTTTTACGCGTCAAAAAATCAAGCATCAAGGCTGGATAATTCAAGTGTCCCCAGCGCAACGCACAGAATAATCCCTGGCCCAGCGGCATCAGCCATAAGAAATTGATCAAGACCATCATTACCCAGTCAGGCCGCAGCCAAAAGGACATGTTTTTCAGCAGCGCCGACCAGGCAAACCGACGCTGACTAATCAAGACAATGCCGTAAATAGCCAGTCCCCAAACCGTGCTCAGCCAGATCAGCCATAGACAAAAACATCCAAGACTCCCCAGCAGGACCAAAGGATGCGCCGCTAAAAGCTCCATGGCCGTCAGCTTGGAGACGACTGGTACCTGCCCTTGCTGCATCAGATTGGTCATGATCAGTTTAAAAAGCGGCCCGACGATTACTTGATCAATCAGCACGATCATCAATAAAAAGCCGCTATCGCTCAGCCAATGACCTGTATATTCGGTCAGATTGGCTTTGATTTTTTCCATCAACAAATATATCCTCTCAATTATGATTCATTATCATCTTAACCCAGGCCGTCGCAAAGTAAAAGGACTCGCTCGTTTGATACGAGGAGTCCTTTGCTGCTTTTCTTAGTTTTGCTGTTTTTCTGCCTTGAAACCATGCTTTTGTGCATTTGCATAAAAGGCCCAGGCAACCAGGCCAAAGAAGATTGGTCCAAATACCGTCCAAAATGCGGTTTGATAGTCATGATCCAAGATTGGCTGCAGACAGGTAAAGATAATGCCGATCGCTACGACTAGCCAAACGATCGCTGAAACCCAGTTGGCCGCCCGCTGCGTCTTAAAGAACACAAATGGCCGATCCAGGTCCTTGATCTTCTTAAAGAATGGGAAGGCCCCGACTAAGAACAGGTATGGTGCCGAGGTTGCCACGTTGGACATATCAGTCAGAATCAGATAAAACTGTTGCGCGGCCGAACCACCAAAGCTGACGGCAAAGATGATCACACAGATGACGATTGCCTGCATCCACATGGCAAAAGCTGGCATATCATGCTTGTTGAGCTTAGTCATCTTAGCTGGCCAAAGTCTTGGATCAGAGCCCATGATAAAGGACTTGATCGGTGAATAGACCATCACGAAGAATGAGCCAATGTAAGCCAGCCACATTGCCAGACCGGTAAACCGCGTGAGGAGATTGCCCAGCAGCACCGCCGTGGCATGCGACAGCCCCAAAGAACTGCCCAAGACCAGCCCGACGTTGTTCATCAGGGCGTAGGAGATGTTGCCAAGGTTGACGTTTTCTTTACCTAAAACGCGCTCCCAGTTGGTTGACATCCCCCACATAAAGATCATCAACGCATACAGAACCGTAATTACGATCATGCCGATCATCAATGCTCTTGGGAACGTCTTTTCTGGTTTTTCAACCGAATCCATGACGCCCCCCATTGACTCCATGCCACCATAGGCAAAGACGGCATAGACCATGAACGAAACGACGGCGACTCCAGATTGGAACTGTGGATTAGGCGAAGCAACAAACGAGTGCAGGCCATGAATCGGCTGCATCATCGCGCCATGATTGCAGATCCAAATGATTAGACTGGCGACAATAAAGACACCGCTTAAGATCATGACGAAAGTTCCGCCCACGGCCCCAACCTTGGCAATCTTGTCGACCCCGCGGCTGCCCATGTAGGTAACGAAAATCATCCACAAGATAGCCAAAATACCGACAAACTGCGTAGAGGTCAAGCCAAAGAAATTCCAGTTCTGCGTTTTGTCTGAACCAAAGAAAAAGGCTGACATTGGAATCCAAACCTTGGCAGCTGTCGAGACCATCCAGACAACCCATGAACACAGCCAGATAAAGGTTCCGATAAAGGCCATCTTTTCGCCAATTGAAACCTTCAGCCATGAATAGATGCCCCCTTTGGCACTCTTCAAAGCCGAGCCGTATTCAGCAAACATCAAAGACGATGGCAGGAAAAAGAACAAAGCTGCCAGAATATACCAAATAATCGAGGCATAGCCCATTTGATCATAAGCAACGGTCGTATTGGCGAAACCAAATACGCACGTAAAAATCATCATGGTCAAATTAGCCAGCCCGATTTTCTTTTTATCTTGCTCCATTGCAAAATAACCCCTAACTTAATGAATAATTGCTGCCTAAACCAGTTAAGCTTATATGCATAATTATACTACTTTTATTTGATTTTAGGGGCAAAAGCAGAAAACAGATCCCACTTTTTGTTTAAACCAACAAAAAAATCTTAGATAAAACGAATATAAAATGTATTTTATACGCACATTCCCAGCCAGGCAAATCCCAGCCCACCCAGTACGCTGATCAGCATGTATCCCCACCAGCGAGCGGTTTTGCCTTCATCAAGCATCGCCAGCAGCTCTGTATTAAAGGTCGAAAAGGTCGTATAGCCACCCAATAATCCAGTCGTTAAAAAAAGGCGCAGACTGTCTGTCATTGCAATGTTTGACAGCCACCCAATCAAAAAAGAGCCGGTCAGATTAATGAATAAAGTTGCGATTGGCCAGCCAGATCGGCCCCATTTTTTCCAAGTCAGCGTCAAGATCCAGCGCAAGGCTGCCCCTAAGCTGGCCCCCAAACCAATTAAAAGCATTTCAGTCATTGTTTCGCTCCTGATTTAAACGCAGTGCCAGTTTAAAGCCGCCCAGTGCCATCAAAAAGCCACCTAGCAGGTTAATCGTCAAAAAGCCGACTCCAGCCAAAAAAGAATGCTGCAGCAGCTGAACGGACTGCAGCGAAAACGTGCCAAACGTCGTAAACGAACCGACTAAACCGGTACCGATTCCCAGATTCAGCCAGCCGGTCAGCTGCTCTTTTAAGACGGCATAATAGGTCAGAAAAGCCAGTAGAAAACTACCAGCCAGATTAACCAGAATCGTCCCCCAAAAGCTGCCCCAGAGCTGACCGCAGCCTGCGCGCAGACAGCCGCCGACAAATGCAAACAGCATCACGCTAAGCAGATTTTTAGTCAAGATTACTCACTTCCTTTTGAATTCAAACAGTCTGTTTAAGCTTATCATAGACTGTTCAAGCCAGATCATGAGTTCTATAATTAATTCGATCAATAAATTGAAATGAGGTCTCAACCTATGAAAATGCGTCGTATCGATCACGTCGTCCTAACCGTCAGTGATCTTGAACAGTCCCGCCGTTTCTATCATGAAGTCTTTGACATGCCGGTAATCGACCAGCAGACCAAGCCTGGTGTCGTTACCCTGCGCTGTGGGCATCAGCTGATTCGCCTTCAAAAAGCCGATCGTGATGCCCTGGTAGCCCGCAAGCCAACCGTTGGCAGTGCGGATCTCTGCTTGGTTGCCAATGACCCGATTGATGCTATTTTGCACCACTTAAAAAGCTACTATGTCGATGTAATTGCCGGCCCAGTTGATCGGCTTGGCGCAGAAGGTCCCATGCAGTCGATCTACCTGCACGATCCCGACCAAAACCTGATTGAAATTGCAGTTTATGAAAATAAATAATTTCTACTTGGCAAATTAAAAAAATAGGCTTAAACTTTTAAAGCTTATCTTAAATTTCAAGAGGTGAAGAAAAGTGAGTGAAGCTATTTACATGCGTAAGGCCACTTTAAACGATCTGGATACGGTAATGGAAATCGTTGAAAATGCCCGCGCGCTTTTGAAGGCTGACGGTAGCGAACAATGGCAGGGAGAAGACGGCTACCCGACGCGCTTGACCTTTCAAATGGATATCGAAGGCGGCTGCTGCTGGCTTTTGATGTATGGCAACGAAATCGTTGGGACGGCAACTCTGATGACGCAAGGCGATGCTCATTACATGCATATCGTCAATGGTAAATGGAATCGTCCTGGTCACCCGTTTGCCACGATTCACCGCGTTGCAATCTCTGGCAAATACCGCGGTAAGCATTTTGCCAACTACATTATGAGCCATATGATCACGCTGGCTTATGACGCTGGGGTCCGCAACTTCCGCATTGCTACTCACGATAAAAACGACCGCGTCCACAACCTGGTGCAAAACTTCGGCTTCGTCAAGCGGGGACAAGTCTACACCGGCCCGACTGATCGCGACCTGCGCAACGTCTATGAACTGAATCTCGACTAAAAACAAGTACTCTTCGTCAACGCGGGGAGTGCTTGTTTTGCTATAATGAAGCTAATGATTTATCAAATAAGGACGTGATTTTTCTGAATGAAGAAAATACAACGATCAGCCAAAAGACTCGTCTCAAGCAGATCATTAAAGTCTTAAATCAACATTCGTTTCTAACCAACTTTTATCGGCAAAAACACCCAGAAGAGATCCGGCAGGCTTTAGAGGAGCTGGGGCCCACCTTCATTAAGATCGGTCAGCTGCTGTCGACTCGCCCCGATCTGGTCTCACCAGACTACATCAAGGAACTACGTCAGCTGCAAGATCAGGTTGACGTTGACTCATATGCGACCGTTGAACAGACTTTTGAAGAACAGACCGGCAAGCGAATTGAAGATGTTTTTCAGACATTCGATCAGACGCCTTTTGCCTCAGCTTCAATTGGACAAACGCATCATGCCACGCTTTTTGATGGTACGAAAGTCGTCGTCAAGGTCCAGCACCCTGCCGTTACTCAATTAGTGCAGACCGATCTGGCATTGTTTAAACGCGCGTTAGGCATGGCCGAGCACGTTCCAATTGATTTTTCGGTAATTGATCCTAAACGAGTTTTAGACGAGCTGAGTACATCTTTGCTTCATGAGATCGATACGACGACTGAGGTTCAAAACGGCCAGGAATTTTACCGGCTCAACAACGGCTTTGATATCATCGAAGTGCCCAAAGTCTATCCTCAGTACTGCACGCAAAAGATTCTGGTCAATGAAGCCATGCCGGGAAAAAGCATCAAGCATTTGATGAACGAAAAAATGCCGCTTGATGAAACCAGCGCGGCCAGGCTTAAAGAACGCAATCATTATCTGGCGCATGTTCTGGTCGAAAATTTTATCAAGCAGGTTTTCGAGGATCATTTTTTTCATGCCGATCCGCACCCAGGCAATGTTTTGTTTTACGACCTGCCCAAAGATGATCCCAAGCGCAATGCAATGGCAAAGGATCTCAATTACCAAAAACAGCTGGGCCGTCACGAAATCGAAATTCAAAAGGATCATCCCTTGCCGCCCTATCGCTTGGTCTACCTTGACTTTGGCATGATGGGACGCCTTTCACCTAGTTTAACGGACGGCATTGCTCAGGTTGTAATCGCCCTTAACACCAAAAGCGCCCGCCAGGTTGGTCAAGCAATTCTCGGCATCTGTAATCGGACTGGCGAGGTTGATGAGCAGGAATTCTATAGTCAGCTGACCGGTTTTTTGGCTCCTTATCTCAACACGGGCTTAGGCGGTATCGATCTGCCGGCAATGCTGTTTCAGATCATCTCGCTGTGCCGACAGAACAATCTGCAGGTCAAGCCTGAAGTCACGCTTTTGATCAAGGCATTCAGCTCAATTGAAGGCATCGTAGCCGCGCTTGATCCTGAAATGTCATTGATGGAGGTTGCCAAGCCATTTGCCAAAAAATATCTGCTCAAGCACTTCAACTGGAGGGACTCACTAGAAAGCAGCATTTGGCAGGCCCGGCAAACCGCCCTCGATTCGATAGCTATTCCTTCGCGCATCAATGATCTGCTGGAGGTTTTAAGTACTGGTCAAGCTAAGATCAACTTCCAGTACAAAGATCAGGCTCGTGTCTTACGAAATCTGGAGCGCATGCTGAATCGGCTTTTGATCGTCATCGTCTTAGCGGCAATCATCTTGGGCTCTTCAATTTTGGTTGAAGGCAGTGCTGGTCATCCCGCCATCTTCAAGCTGGGGACGGCCGGCTACACGATTGCCATCATTATCATCATTGGCCTTTTTTTAGGCGAGCTGTACCGCTATCTTAAGAAACATCATAAAAAACGCTTCTAACGAAAAATTCCCGCTCAGATCGAACGGGAATTTTTTAATGCAGAATTTTATTTAAATCCAGCGCGTAAAACTGGAGAATCTTATCAATCATCAAGACGTCATGATCGGCCAAATGAGGCTTAGGATGCTGCAGCTGCAAGAGATCGCACATCCTGGCCAGACTGATGCCTGAGCTTTTCTCAAATACGTCGCTGCTGATGATCTTCTCTAGATCCAATGGCTGAATTCTGGTCCAAGAACGACTGGTTTCCGCCAGCTGCAGGCGATTGGCCTCTTGATTGAGCACGCTAAGATCCAAGCGATTGTCCCAGCTGACCAGGTAGTCGGGCTGCACACGATCGATAAACCTTAACACCTTTTTCAAAACGCTGGCTACCGTAAGCCGTTCTGCTTCTGAATAGCGCAGATCAAGGCGTTTCAACAGACTCAGCTGATCTTTGGGCGTCATTTTGCTGCTGAACACATAATAATTGAATGCATCATTCTGACCATAGACACGGCCGGCAATCTGGCCCAGCCGCGTGGTTCCCGGCATCTGGGGCTGGCCATCGCAATAGAACTCCAGATCAAGACTGAGCAGCCTGGCTGGACCATTAACGATTTCGTGAACCTGTTTGAGCGTCGTGACCGCGTTGGCAGCTGACAAGGTGTTTTTCGGCTGGTGCTGCCAATTGGGCCGTTCCAAACTAATCAGTTCGCTTAAGCTGGTTTTGCTGTTTTCCACGCCATCCCCTCCAGTCGTCTTATTGCCGATGCCTGGACAGTCCCTTCTTGACCGCCTTGACCAACAGTCCGATTCCCGCAAACGCATCGACCATCGTACCGCGCTGATTGCCTGACAGAATGGTTCCCGGCGTGCGCTTGTTTTGATGATCAAATTGAATCGAGACGTTTTGACTGGGTCCTTTTTGCTTTACCGGTCGCGGCAGCACCTCGATTGGCACCTTGACCGCTGCTTGTGAGGCATCTGGATACTCAACCATGATCGTTGCCTGCGTCAGTCCCGGCGTTTCTAGCACCGGCTTTTTCTGCCAGCTAAATCTGGTTTCTGGCGGCAGCTCGCTTAAATTGGCGATTCCTTCTCTGGGAGCCAGCGAATCACCTGACATATAGACGATTTTACGCGTTTCGATTGCAAACTTGCCGGCCATCGCAATTCTGGTCATAAAAATTCTCCTTTCAGTATTCAAGCGTCAAAATCTTGACCTGACTGCCCTCACCCAAAAGCCAGGTCAGCATTCGCTTCTGCATGGCCAGTTCTTCGGGCGGCTCGCCTTGAAAGACGAACAGAATTACCTGCTTGAGCTGATGAGCCGTCTTGAACAGATCACTTAAGATGCCGTGATCAGCCCGCAAAGAATGGCCCATGATAACAATCGTGGCAATGTCTTCTGGATAGACGTCATTGGGCAGTTTGATCTTAAACGGCCGAAATGCATTTGCCTCGGTATAGGCCAGTACCTGAGGATCAATGCGTTTTTTAGCACAGCGGCTGGCAATCGCATCAATCAGCCACTGGCGCCGCATCTGCCATTGCTCAAAAAAGCGGGTTGCAAAATAGCGGCTGGTAACGGGCATGTCGCTGTCAAGCGTATAGAGCAGCGAGATAATCTCTTGATCGCCAAAGACCGGATACAAGCGCCGCCAGCCATAATAATAGGCATCATAGTTTCTAAAGGCAGCCAGTGTTTTTTCATCAAGCGGCTGCCAGCCATTCTGCTGCCAGGCCCAGCGTTTAAAATCAAGAATGTCGCGTCGGTAGCCCTTGGTCGTACTGGCATATTCATAAGGTTCGCGTGCTAATACGTCATCATTGTCAACCCCAAGAATGGTCTGACCTTCCAAAAGCGACCCATGCAGATAGTAGATATTCGCTGGCCAGACGTCATATAGCTGCTGTGCCGTATCAGTATAGTTAAAGTTTAAAACCGCGCCAGCCTGACTTAAAAATTCCCGCGCGGTTTGTGAACGCGTAGGGTCGCTGACTAAGACGCGTTCTCGCTCCGTCCGCAGATAACGGGAGAATTCATGCTCAAAGCGGCGAATCGCCCGCGTGCTGCGCTGCTGAACCATCACGCCCGCTCCTGGCATCTTACGCGTCGCACTTAGCTGATAGGCATTTTCAGCCGCCACGCGAATCTGGGCCTCGACATCCGACCAGCGGACCTGCTGACTGCGGGCGCGGCGATTAAAATGAACGATCTCATCCAGCGGCGTCGTTCCCACGTGCTGCCAAAAATCCTGATAGCGGCTCTTAAAGCCATGAAAAAGATCAAAGCCATTGCCAAGAACTACCAGCAGCTGATCTTGATCATGGTGCTGGTCAACGAACAATGACTGATCCAGCTCTAGGGGCACGATCACCAGCGACACTTCCTTTCAACGCGTATTGCCGATAGCATCATTGTTTAGACAAGACTTGACGGTATCAGTTCATATCCTCACAGCGCATTCCCGGAACACAGTCGCAGGGAACCTCAACCGGTGCCGCTGCGGCTTTTTGGGTCAGCAGTTCCTGCAGCTGCCTGATGTCTGCTTGGCTGAGCGTGGCCCTTTCAATCACATGTGCCAGCGTCTTGCCAACGTGCATATCGCACAGATTATCGAACAGATCATCCGCAGCTTCGTTCATCGTCGGCTGTTCTTCAACGCATGGCTCATAGACAAACGCCCGCCCAACCCGCGTAGTTTTTAAGGCGCCTTTTTGAACTAGCCGGCGCAGCAGCGTTTTGACCGTGGCCGGCTTCCATGCTACCTTTCCCTGCAGAATCTCGATCATCTGCGTACTCGTAACATGCTTGAGCGTCCAAGCTACCCGCATTACCTGCCATTCTGCCGGCGTTATCGAATTTTCCAAAAAGATCTTCCTTTCTCTACTTTGAATTGCGTTTAAAGCCCAGCATGCTGCTCAACGCCGCAGTAGCGGGCTTGCCTTTTTTGGTTGAATCTGGTTTGGCTAATGTCGCCGTCTGGACCACTCCTGATTTGCCTTGGGTATGCGGCGCATCATCATGACTGTTTTGAGCCGGCTTAGTTTCGGATTCAGTATCGTTTTGATCGTCACTATTTTGAAGCAACCCAGCGTCGCTATCCTCTGATTCACCTGTGATCGGCGAAGCAGTTGAACCCTCAGACATCGGAACGAACGCCTCGATTTCTTCGCCATTTAACGTTTCATAAGTTACGTCAAGCTGACTGACTAAGCGATCAGCCAGCATCTGCGTTGTTTGCGGATCAGCCAAGGCAGTCTGGGCCTCCTTAAATGCCAGATCAAACGCAGTCTGTCTGGAGTCATAGGCTGCTTGATAACGTTTAGTTTGATCAACGCCGGTCATTTTGGCGACTGCTTTTTTCAGCTGCGTCAAATCACTGCTCTTGCCATTAAGGGCCTTACGCGCTTTTAACAGTTCACTGGTCGTCAGGTCAATCGTCTCTTGGGCTGCCGACTGGAAATCAGGCGCGAGCTTTGACAGATCAGCAACCGTGACGTTCAGTTCATGGTTGGCCGCGGCTTGACTCAGCAGCTGCTTAGCCTGATCAAAGCTGGCTTTAAAGGCCTGCCGGTGTTTGGCATCCGCGTTCAGATACCGCAGCGTGGTCAGATCGTTTTGAGCGTTTTTGAAAACCAATACTAATTGACTAAAGTCGCTTTCAATCCCACTGAGTGCCGTTGCTGAATGCTGCAGCTTTTCAACGGTTTGATCAACCTGCGACTGTAACACGAATTCATCGGTCTGAATGATTTTTCGCGCGGCCGTCAACGCTTTGTTCAGCTCTTCTTTTGCCAACGGACTGGCATTGACATAACGAGCCGTCTCCATCAACAGCTCAGCGTCACTGATTGCCTGCCGCAAAACAAAAGTCGTCGTTTCTTGACCATCGAGCTTTGTAACGGCATGTGCCAGACTTTCCTGTACTTTTAAAAACTGCTTGAGCGTCACGTCGCGGTTCTGCTCCAGATCCTGCAGCTGTGCATAGGCGGCATCGAATGGCGCTTTTTGGCTGGCATTTTGATAGCGCGCGCTTTGTTTCAGCTGACGCGCTGCCGTGACCAAGATCTGCCAGTGCGCATCATCAATCAATCTAGCCGTCATTTTTTCACCATCTTCCTTTTGTATGAATGCTTTTATTCTATTATGGACCATTTCTTGCATAACAAAAAGCGATTTTGCTGAATGCTGACCTTTTTATTTGCTATAATGATTGCAAAGCTAATTTTGAAAGGAAAATTGCAAAATATGGAAGTTAGTACCAGTCCCATAACACTTTTTACAATTATATTCATTCTGCTTTTAGCAGCGCTGTTTACCCTGTTGGAATATTCCTTGATCAAGGTTCGTCCAACCGAATTAAAAGAGCTCAAACAGACATCCAGCGTTCGGCGCGCCGAAAATATGATTGAGCACCTGACGGAATACCTGTCTACGGCTCAAGTCGGGGTCACGATGACGTCACTGATCTTAGGTTGGATTGGTGAGGCCTACATCACTGAATTGTTGGAAAAAGTCAACATCTTCCCTAAATCAGTGGCCAATGATTTCAGTTCAATCATCGGGATTCTGCTGTTTACTTTCCTGCACGCGGTCTTTACCGACTTGGTTCCTAAAAACATGGCAATTGACCAGCCAGTTAAGATTCTGTTGGCGATTGCCCACCCAATGACGTTTTTCCACGTAATCTTCTATCCTTTGATTTGGCTGTTTGACTGGACGGCTAAGATCATTACCAAACTGCTTGGTTTCTCAGTCAACCCAGACGAAGATATCTACACCCAAAACGAAATCGTCACCTTATCACAGGAATCCGAGCGTGCTGGTGAGATGGATAAAGAAGACGTCGTATTTATGGAACGCGCCTTTCGCATGAACGACAAGGTTGCTGATGACGTCATGGTCGACCGGACGCAGTTGAGCGTAATCGACATTACTGCTACGGTTGCAGACGCCGCTCAGCTTTATTTCCAAAAGAAGTACACGCGTTTCCCAGTCGTTGCCAATAACGATAAGGATCACATCTTAGGCTATATCTTCAGCTATGACATCATGCGGCAAAATCAGATCAACCCTAAGCAGGCTATTCGTTCGATCATGCGTAAGATTCCAATCGTCTACCAAAGCGAGGAATTAACGGACGTCTTACAGATCATGATGAAAAAACAGGTGCCAATCGTTGTTGTTCAAGACGAATATGGTGGTACGGCTGGGATTATTACCGACAAGGATATTTATGAAGAATTGTTCGGTACGGTTGGTGAAGAAATCGATCATGTTTCTTCTGACATGATTGAAAAGAAAGAGCCGGATTCAAAAGGCAACTCAACCTACCTGGTATCCGGTAAGATGCCGCTTGACGACTTTGAACGCTACTTCAACGTCCGGATTCCCCAGTTTGACCAAACCGACGTCTCAACTTTGACTGGCTTTTTCTTGGAACGTCAATACGACTTAAAGGTGGGACAACCCGTTAGAGTCGAAGATTTCAGCTTCACGCCATTGGATTTGAAGAATGCTTACGTCAGTCAGTTCAAGGTAGTTCAAATCAAGCCGAAAAAGAAGCCGGCCAGCACTGATGAAGCCGATACCGATAAAAAGCGGCGACTAAAGCGCGATCGCAAGGATGATTCTGCAAACGACAGTGATGACTAGCCAAAATTTACAAAGACTTTACTCGTGAAAGCGGGTCAAAGTCTTTTTTTGATGCTAAAATTGAGATGCTCCAATGGTTTTGCCACATCAGTAGTTTATTCATGACTACTTCCCCATTTTAGGGGGTCATTTTATGCACGATCGAATCCTTATACCTGTTACCACATGTTCTTTTAACCGTGAAATCGATCCAGCATTTGCCAATCATCTCAAACGGCTGATCCAGGCTCATTCCAATGCCAGCTTTATGCTTTTGTACATTTTTGAGCCACGCGACTGCCGCAGGCTGGCCGCCGGATTGCCAAATCTTGATCCAGACTTAATGATAAGCCTGGCCGCGCACCAACTGACGCAAATTGAACGCTTGCTTCAAGGTGTCGGTGCCCACCAGATTGAGCATCAATTGGCAGTTGGCGATCAATATTTGGTTGTCAGCCAGTTGATTCAAGAAAACGGCTTTGAGCTGGTCGTTGCGCCTTGGCAGCCAAAGTGGTGGCAACGCGGTTGGCGGCATCTGTCCCGTCCTGCTCACTTAATTACCAATGACCTTTTGCTCTTAAACGTCCAATAATCATCAAATAATTTATCAGCATCGTCGACTCGGATTGTTTCGGGTCGGCGATGTTTTGTTTTAAATTCTGTAAACTGCCACGACCAACATCCAAACAATCGCCATTCAATCATTGATCTGTCGCGCCTGCTTGCCCTGGTTAATTTTATTAAGCAGTTTCCTTTGTAATTTTTAGGTTATTTTAAGCTTTTTAGCGTTAATTAAAACTATCTACCTGCCAACGCTTAGCGATAATTCGAACTATTATAGTTTTAACACCGGTTATTGTTCGCTTAATAGTGTGAAATAAAGCTGATCAGCCGTCTTTATTTAATTAGTTGTTTGCTTTGTATCGTTTTTGTAAATTTGAACCTTACGTGTTTTTTACGGAAAACCGTCTTTTTTCTTTACGTTTCTGCCTTAAATTATAAACCGTACTCAGGTACATGCTTTATTCATGGGATTTATTCATGGGATATTGAGAAAGGAAGCAAATAACATGAACAAGAAGTCACTTATCTCTTTAGCTGCCGTCGCTACTTTAGGTTTTAGCCTGTTTGGCGGTACGGTAGGCACGGTCCACGCTGCATCTGACAGCAATAAGATCAGCATTGTCGGCTCAACGGCTCTGCAGCCACTTGCCGAAACGGCGGCACACAGCTACATGAGCAAAAACTCTGGCGTCAACATCGATGTCCAGGGTGGTGGCTCCGGTACTGGTTTGAGCCAGGTTCAATCTGGTGCCGTTTCAATTGGTAATTCTGACATCTTCGCTGAACAGCAAAGCGGCATCGATGCCAAGAAGCTGCAGGATCACAAGGTCGCCGTTGTCGGGATGGCCCCAGTCGTTAACAAGAGCCTGAAGGTCAACAACCTGTCAATGAGCCAGCTGCAAAAGATCTTCACTGGTAAGATCACCAACTGGAAACAAGTCGGCGGTCCAAACGAAAAGATCACCGTTATCAACCGTGCTAAAGGCTCTGGTACGCGGGCAACGTTTGAATCAGCCGTTTTGAAGGGCAAGACGGCCATGAAGACTCAAGAACAAGACTCCAACGGCACGGTTCAAAAGCTGGTTGCCAACACGCCTGGTGCCATCAGCTACCTGGCCTTCTCATACACCAAGTCTGACAAGATCAAGGCTTTGAAGGTTGACAACGTTGCGCCAACTGACAAGAACGTTGAAAACAACTCTTGGAAGATCTGGTCCTATGAACACACGTACACTAAGGACGCTGCCAAGGGTCAGACCAAGAAATTCTTGAACTACATGAACTCCAAGGAAGTTCAAAGCAAGGACGTTAAGAACCTTGGCTACATCAGCATTCACGACATGAAGGTTACCAAGAACGCTGACGGTCAAGTTACCAAGAAATAACCACCGCGTCAATCAATAAAGGAGAGAAACCGGAGGAAGCAAGATGAATGAACAAGATCAACTGATGCAAAGCAGTTTTCAAACCAGGCAGGACCGTTGGGGCAAATTGGTCAGCTATTTCTGCATTACGGTAATTGGACTGCTGGTCATTTCAATTATTTACTTCATCGCCGCACGAGGCTTGAACATGTTTATTAAAGATGGCGTCAGCCTCAAGGACTTCCTAACCGGTATGACCTGGGATCCAACCGTTACTGACGCGCATGGCAAGCCAGAAGTCGGCGCCTGGTCAATGATCTTTACCTCATTTGCCGTTACGATTCTGGCCACGCTGGTCGCAACGCCGCTCGCTTTGGCCGTTGCCATCTTCATGACTGAGCTGGCCCCTAAAAAGGCAGCCTCATTCATGCAGTCAGTCATTGAGCTTTTGGTGGGGATTCCATCCGTCGTTTACGGGTTCGTCGGCTTAGTTGTCGTCGTTCCCTTTATCCGCCATCTTTTCGGCGGTACCGGGAGTGGGATCTTGGCAGCCGTTACGGTGCTGTTCGTCATGGTGCTGCCAACGATCACTTCCATGTCAATCGACAGTCTTAAAAACGTGCCTAAAAACTATCGTGAAGCTTCAATCGCATTAGGGGCCACTCTTTGGCAGACGATCTACAAGGTAATTCTGCGCTCGGCCATTCCCGGGATCTTGACCGCCGTTATCTTCGGGATGGCACGAGCATTTGGTGAGGCCCTGGCCGTTCAAATGGTTATCGGTAACGCGCCTTTGATGCCAGAAAACCTGATTTCGCCAGCCTCAACCCTGACCAGTACTTTAACGGTCGGCATCGGCAATACCGTTATGGGGACCTTGCCAAACGACGCACTCTGGTCTTTGGCGCTGGTCTTGATGCTGATGTCTTTGGCCTTCAACCTGCTGGTAAAACTGGTCAACAAGAAAGGAGTCTCACGCAATGCTTAATGCCAAAAAAGCCAATCAGCTGGCAATGGGCATCATTTATGTCTTAGTCGGTCTGGTGGTCTTGATTCTGTTTGGTCTGCTGGGCTATATCATCTTAAGTGGTCTACCGCACATCAGCTGGCAGTTTTTGAACTCAGCTGCCCAAAGCGTTGGTGAAGGCGGCGGGATTCGCGACCAGCTGTTCAACTCGCTGTATCTGTTGGTTCTGACGCTTTTTATCTCCACGCCGCTTTCAATTGGCGCTGGGATCTTCTTAGCCGAATACGCGCCTAAAAATGGCGTTACAGAAGTCTTTAAGACCGCGATCGAAATTTTAAGCTCGCTGCCCAGCGTGGTAGTTGGTCTGTTCGGCTATCTGTTTTTCGTAATCAAGCTGCACTTGGGCTTTTCGATTATCTCAGGTGCCATTGCCTTAACATTTTTCAACCTGCCGCTTTTGACGCGGAACTGCGAAAACGCTCTAAATGACGTCTCACCGCTGCAGCGCCAAGCCGGTCTTTCACTGGGACTTTCTCGCTGGAAGACCATGACTAAGATCATGCTGCCCGAAGCCTTGCCTGGTATTTTAACCGGGGTGATTCTGGGGGCTGGCCGAGTCTTTGGTGAAGCCGCTGCTTTGATCTACACTTCTGGTCAAAGCGCACCAACCGTCGACTACAGCAACTGGAATCCATTTTCCGCAACCAGCTTCTTAAATCCGACTCGTCCTGCTGAAACGCTGGCCGTCCACATTTGGAAGCTGAATACTGAAGGGCTGGTTTCCAATGCCCACGCAATCTCCAGTGGAGCTTCGGCCGTACTGATCATCGTCATCTTATTGTTCAACCTGGGCGCTCGCTACTTAGGCAACCATATTTACAAAAAGATGTCGGCTCGTAAATAAATTAGAGGTGAAAACAGATGGCTGAATATTCTTTTGAAGATACCTACACGCTGCCCGTCAAAGAACCATTGGCAATGCAGACTAAAAACGTCAGCGTATACTATGGCAAGCAGGAAACGCCCTCGCTTCATCAGGTCAGTATGGACTTTGCCGAAAACAAGATTACGGCTTTGATCGGTCCATCCGGTTCTGGGAAGTCTACTTATCTGCGCTGCCTTAACCGAATGAACGATGAGCTGGGCCGCATTGATGGTGAGATTCTGTATCGGGGAATCAATCTGAACTCCCCACAGGTTAACGTTTACGAAACCCGGCGTGAAATCGGCATGGTTTTCCAACATCCAAACCCATTTGCCAAGTCGATTCGCGAAAACATCACCTTCGCGCCCAAGCTTTATGGCATCAAAGACCAGCAAAAGCTTGATCAGATGGTCGAAGAATCCTTAAAGAGCGTGGCCCTCTGGGATGAGGTCAAAGATTCGCTTGATCGCAGCGCGCTTTCCCTTTCTGGTGGTCAGCAGCAGCGGCTTTGCATTGCCCGCTCACTGGCCATGGATCCTAAAATCATTTTGATGGACGAGCCGGCCAGTGCCTTGGACCCAATCTCGACTTCTAAACTGGAAGAAACGATGCAGACTCTGAAAAAGGACCACACGATCATCATCGTTACGCACAACATGCAGCAGGCCGCGCGCTGTTCTGATTACTGTGCCTTCTTCTACTTAGGACATGTCTTAGAATTCAACTCCACCAAAGACATTTTCAGCAACCCTAAGATCAAGGCAACCAATGATTACGTATCCGGTAACTTCGGCTAGGAGGGCATCATGGAAAAAATTCTTAAATGTAAAAACGTGGTGCTCAAATACGGCACTAAAGAAGCACTGCATGGCATCAACATGGAGATTGAGCAAGACAAGATCACGGCTTTGATTGGTCCGTCTGGCTGTGGCAAGTCGACACTGTTAAAATGCTTTAACCGCATGCACCTTGATGATAATGCCACGGTTGAAGGACAGATTCTGTTTAATGATCAAGACATTTATGATCCAAAAGAAGATATGGTTGAGCTGCGGCGGCAGATTGGCATGGTCTTCCAACAGCCGGTTCCCTTCCCGCTTTCCATCTATGATAATGTCGCCTATGGAAATGTCGCCTATGGACCACGCATCGGCGGCATCAAGGATAAGGAACAGCTGGATCAGATCGTCGAAGAAAGTCTCAAACAGGCTGCCTTATGGGATGAAGTCAAAGATGATCTGAAAAAAAGCGGTCTGGGTCTTTCCGGTGGTCAGCAGCAGCGACTCTGCATCGCCCGCACGCTGGCCGTCAAGCCGCAGGTAATCTTACTGGACGAGCCAACCAGTGCCTTGGACCCGATTTCCAGCGGTTTGATTGAAGAGACGCTGATGAAGCTAAAAGATGAATACACGATCGTCATCGTGACGCATAATATGCAGCAGGCTGCCCGAATCTCTGACTACACGGCATTTATGCTCAATGGTTCTTTGATTGAGTTCAACTCAACTAAGCAGATGTTTGAAAAGCCAGACAACCAGCTGACTGATGACTACTTGAATGGGCGCTTCGGCTAAAAGGAGTTTATAATGGGAGATCAAAATCTAGCAGAAATCTTAAAGGTAAAAAAGCAGTTCGTTGCCATGGGGACACTGGTCAGCTCGCAGATTCACCAAGCAACCAAATCCTTTCTGGAACATGATACGATCCTAGCCAAACAGGTAATCTCCAAGGATCAGCAGGTCAATCAAACTGAGGTCGAACTGGAAAAGAACGTTTTTGACGTCTTGATTCGCAAAAATCCCATGGCCTCTGATTTTCGGGAAACCATGTCAATTCTAAAGGCCAGTTCTGACATGGAGCGAATTGGCGATGCCGCGATCCGCATTGCTCGTCAAACGCTGCGCATGTCTGACAAGCCAACCTTTACTGCCGCTGAAAAGCTGATTCAACAACTGACCTACCAAGTGCGTCAGATGCTGGACAAGGTTGATGAGGCCTACGTCAATGATGATAGCGACGCTGCCTATGCCGTTGCCAGCGAAGACATCAAGGTTGACCGGCTCTATCTGCAGCTGCGGCAACTGGTTTTGAGTCAGCAGGTTAAAGACAAGCAGCAGCTAAAGGCCTCTGACGTCTACTTGATCATTAGTCGTCAGTTGGAACGCGTCGGCGACCATATCGTCAACGTTGCTGAATGGATCGTTTATGCGCAGACCGGCAAGATCGTTGAATTGAATCCCGGTAAAAACGACCCTGAACTGATCAAAAAATAATCCACCTTCCCCTGTTTTCCATCCTAAACCACGAACGACAAAGGCCATCTTCAGCTGTTTGAAGATGGTCTTTTTTGCTAGTCACGATTTTATGGCACCGGATATTCCTGTTTTGTTTGCCTGTAGACAGGATCCAAATCAATTTTCAAGGGTATCGGACATCCCCATTTTGCTCATCATCGCGCTGCGTTTTTAATGATTTTTCTAACCTTAGACATTGGCTGTCTAGCGATATCGACTGCTTTTGTTACTGAGTTATGGCAATATCCGTTTACTCACAAATCATAAGTCTGACAGCGGTTTTACGACTATCTGCCTGCTGACTTTGTAAAGAAAATCAGTTTTTAACTGGCTGCGGATCTGCAACTACCTACTATTCGCTGATTTTGAATCGAAAGTAGGTACCTGTATATTTTGGTCTACCTATAGTCCCTTGCCAACTTTTTTAATCAGCTGATGATGGTAGGAATTAACCCGCAGGCGAGGCACTTGGTCAAAAATCGCCGCCAAATGCGTATCCTTAACCAGCTTGACTTGATGCGTCGCCTGCCACCATGGCGTATCGCCCTGCCAATGCTTGAGCGTCTGCACCGGATAGTACTTAAGATCCTGATAGAGCGAGCCGCCGTGAAAGACGCTGATCAGCTGAGCGCCCCGGCAGATGCCCAGCACCGGGATGCCGCGCTTTTCAGCCAGCTTTAACAGCCGCATGTCAAACTGATCGCGCGCCTGCCAGACCGTGCCTTGTTCAGGCTGCGGCTCTTTGCATAACTTTCCGAATCAATATCTTAACCGCCCGAAAGAATCAAGGCATCAACCAGTTCCAGCTGAGACTCGGTTACATCGGCATCCTCATTGAATGGAATAATCATCGGAACACCGCCATTTTTGATGACCGCCTCGCTATAGTCCTTGTTGACGTAGCTGCGGCGATAGCCAACGAAAGGACCGACATTTTTGGTCAGTTCGCTGCCTGAAATGCCAATTATCGGCTTTTTCATAATTTTTCTCCTTTACAAAATAAAAGGGACTACCAGCTCACCGCCAGTAATCCCTTGACTCGATCAGCAACCTGTCACGACTGCATCATTTGGTCATGCAATCTGATGGCAGAGCAAAAAACACGCGGCAATGCATGCAGCATGAACAGCCCATTTTTTGCATCATCATTTGAATTGCCATCAGTTCACCTCATTATTTTTTAATAATCTAAGAATATCCTAACCAGCAGCGTTTGTCAATTCAAACCAGGTTAGTCCTTATCATGATGATCATCTTGTTCTTTCGGCATTCCCTGATGATCGCTCAAGTCGATTACCATGGAACGCGTTTTTTTCGATTGATTGCTATCTTGCGGCGGCTGCCAGTTAAAATGCCGAATCACCAGCGAAAGCGGCGGAATCAGCAGCATGTACAACAGGGCCGTCAGCAGCGTCGCAGGCAGGGCCAGCCGCATAAAAGGCATGATGCCCGTTCCATGAGCAAATGCATCCCCTGCAATGCCGCAAAGCACCTCGGCCGTAATCCATTGTGAGATGCCGGCTGCCACGCCGACTCCAATCGCCTGCCGATGGGTTACCTTAACGTCGCGTGGCAGCTGCCAGCCAATCAAGGCACTGACCATCACCATGTCAACGGCCATATCCAGAACCGTCATCCAATCGGCCTTGCCAAGCAAGAGCAGAATGACCGTTCCCATCGTCGTAATGCCGGCACCCCAGCGCAGATTCAAGCCAACCATTGCACTCAGCCCAATGACTCCGGCCAGCTCAATGGCAACCTGTCCGCTCGGCAGTGGCGTTGACAGACGCAGCAGACCAACGATCACCATTAAAGCCGTTAGTCCAAGTGCCCAGAGACAGTCTTTTGTTCGCTGCTGCATAGGCTTAGTCCAGTGGCTTTTTAGCCGTATCCTGCATCCAAGCCAGTGCCAGCGCGCCCTGCCCCAGGTGAACGCCGATTACTGGGCCAAAATAGCTCAATTCAAAGCGAATGTTGGGGTGATCAGCCTGCAGCTTGTCCAGCCATTTTTGCCCTTCTTCAGGACAGTTGGCATGCAGCACCATTGCCCGTACCGGATAGTCGAGCTTGGCCACGTCTTCGTCAAAGATCTGTTCACAGCGCGCCTTGGCCTTTTTCATTGAGCGCACCTTTTCAAATGCTTCAATGGCATAGTTTTGCGTGTGCATTGTCAAAAGCGGCTTGATCTTTAGAATTGAGCCGATAAAAGCCGACGCATTGGAAAGACGGCCGCCCCGCACCAAGTTCTGCAGATCGTCAACGACAAAGACATTATTGAACGTATCCTGATATTCGCGCAGCTTTTTTAAGATATCATCCAGATCATCGCCTGCCTGAGCTAATTGAGCGGCTTCCAAGGCCAGATAGCCCATCATCTTGACCGTCAAGTGCGAGTCAAACGGGATGATCTTGATCGTATCCTGCATGTCTTGGGCAATCTGCGTAATCGTGTTGAGCAGGCCTGAGATTGCCTTGGTCAGGTGAATGCTGATGACGGCATCGTAGCCTTCATCAGCCAGCTTTTGATAGGTTTCCATCAAAAGACCGATCGATGGCTGCGAGGTGCTTGGAAATGACTTTGAATGAGCCAGTTTGTCGTAAAATTCTTCAGTCGTAATGTCGACGCCTTCTTGATAGCTCTGGCCGTCGATCACCAGTGGAATCGGCACTACCGTAATCTGATTCTCCGCAGCTTCTTGTGGGGTTAAATAAGCGGTACTGTCGGTTACAACCGCGATTTTCATTTAGTTTTCCTCCAGTATGATTGCAGATTTAAAATAATATTTTAGAAAAATAATAGCATGTTAAAAACTGCCGGCCTCAAAACAAGGTCTGCATTTTAATAGGATAGCACATTCAACTCACAAAACCAATTATCCAGTAATTCCAGTTGCCTTAATTTCATAAATCGTTGGTCTGATTTGGTTTTAGATGGCAATCAACGTTATAATAGACTAGTTATGCAAAACAAAGGAGGAACGCAAAAATGCCATTTGACGGTTTCTTTACTCATGCTATGGTTCACGAGCTGAATCAAACGCTGCAGGGCGGCCGCGTCTCCAAGGTCAACCAGCCCTATCCTGCCGAAATGGTGATGGTAATCCGCGCCAATCGCCATAACTACTCCCTGCTGATCTCGGCCAATCCATCCTATCCACGCATTCAGATCACGCAGATTCCTTATCAAAATCCCGCTGTTCCCAGCAATTTCGCCATGACCATGCGTAAATATCTGGAAGGAGCGCTGGTGAAAGAAGTCGCCCAGATTGAAAACGACCGGATCGTTAAGCTGACCTTCTCGACTTTAGATGAGCTGGGCGACCCATTGGAACTGGTGATGATGGTCGAAATCATGGCGCGCCACAGCAACGTTACGCTGGTTAATGCCAAGACCGGCAAGATCATTGATGCCATCAAGCATGTCGGCAGCGACGTCAACCGCGTCCGCCTGCTTTTACCGGGAGCAGTCTTCATCATGCCGCCTAAACAGCCGCGGTTCAATCCTTACCTGCCCAACCAGATTTATTCTGACCTGGTTCGCGAGCTAAAAGATGATCCGGCTCAGCTTGCCAAAAAACTGCAGGCCAGCTATCAGGGACTGGCACCGGAAACTGCTAGCGAACTGGCGGCCGAGCTTGTGGCCAGCGACAGTCTGCCAAGCGCCTACCAAGCCTTTTTGCGCCATTTTGAGTCACCGACACCGGTCTTGATTACCAATGAAAAAAACAAGACCAGTTTTGCCGCGTTCGCCCCAATTGATACCCAGAAGCTAAGACTACAGTCGTTTGCCACGCTTTCTGAGCTGCTCGATGCCTACTATGTCAACAAGGCACAGTCTGATCGTACCAAGGAATTAGCCGGTCAGGTATTAAAAGTGGTGCATAGCGAACTCAAAAAAGACCAGCGCAAGATGAAGAAGTTTCAAAAAGAGCTGGCTGATGCTGCTGACGCCGACCGCTATCGAATCCGAGGCGAACTGCTCACTACCTGGCTGCATCAGGTTCCCCGTGGCGCCCAGTCAGTTGAGCTGCCTAATTTTTATGATGAGAATCGACCGCTTAAGATCACGCTGCAGCCTGATCTGTCGCCTTCTCGCAACGCTCAGAAATACTTCACGCGCTATAACAAGCTCAAGGCCTCAGTTAAATACGTCAATGAGCAGATGGCCATTACACAAAAAGAAATTGATTATTTTGAAACGATTCTCAGTCAGATCGACCTGGCCAATCCCAGCGACGTTCAAGAGATTCGGCTTGAGCTCCAGCAGCAGGGATACATCAAGACTAAGCATAAAAAAGGTAAAAAGCAGCGCAAGATTCCCGTTTCCAAACCTGAAGTCTTCCATGCCACTGATGGTACGGTCATTTTGGTCGGCAAAAACAATCTGCAAAACGACCGGCTGAGTTTTAAAACGGCCAATAAAAACGAAATCTGGCTGCACGTCAAGGATATGCCTGGCTCGCATGTCGTGATTCGCGATACCAACCCTAGCGAAGAAACGATCCTGCAGGCGGCTCAGCTGGCAGCCTGGTTCTCTAAGGGGCGTGACTCTGCCCACGTACCGGTTGACTATCTGCCGGTAAAGAACCTGCATAAGCCAAGCGGTGCCAAGCCTGGTTTTGTAACCTTCCGTGGCCAAAAAACGCTGTCGGTAACGCCAAAAAAGCTGCCGAACTAAATAAAAGGACTTTGATGCATTGCCACCAAAGTCCTTTTATTTTAATAATTGCCGACAAACATACCCTCAGCTTTTGGTGGTTGATATTCGCCAAAGTAGTCGGCAAAATCCAGATCCAGGTAATCGCATAAATCCTTGACCTCAGTCATTGTCTTATCAATGACCGGAATCCCGTTTGCCTTACGATCGGCCATGGCCAGGATCTCTTTTTCACCATGCGTATAGATCTTGTCGTGACCATTTGCCTTAGCAGAATCGCGTAGCTTTTGCAGATATTCAGAAAGGTGCTGACTGATTGCCTCACCATCACCAAATGCGTTGAGATTGATGGCCATAAAGCCGTGGCAGATTCCTGACTTGCCATTTTGCATGGTTGATTCAGAGGTCGTACCCATTGAAAGAATCGATGAGAAGATCTCGGCGACCATCCCATTGCCATAGCCCTTATGCGACCCCAGCGTTTCCGTATTGCCACCCAAAGGCATGATGCCGCCGCCGTTTTTGTGAACGATATTGTCCAAGACCATTGCCGCATCGTTGGTTGGCTCGCCTTGTGCATCCAAGGCCCAACCGTCTGGCAATGGCTGATCCAGCTTATTGTACATCTCCAGCTTGCCCCGGGTAACGACCGTCGTTGAGGCATCAAACAAAAAGTCATAAGGCCATGCTGGCACGCACCAGGCTTGTGGATTGGAACCGATCATTGCTTGTCTGCCAAACGTTGGGACCATGATGGCCTCGCTGTTGGTGCAGGAAAAACCGAGCATGCCTTCTTTAGCGGCCATTTTGGCATAGTACCCGGCAATACCGTAATGATTTGAATTACGAACCGAAACGATCCCAACGCCCGCTTTCTTGGCTTTAGCGATTGCCAGTTCCATCGCGAAATGCGCATTAAGCTGTCCCATGCCATCATGGCCGTCAACTACCGCCGAGACTGGAGTTTCAAAAACGATTTCTGGCTTGGCATCAACTTTCATCGTCCCTTTTTGAATTCCCTTATAGTAGCGGACCATTCGCTGCATGCCATGACTTTGAATACCATACATATCGGCAGTTAATAAAACGTCGGTAATGATGGCAGCCTGTTTCGCGTTAAAACCAAACTTTTGAAAGGCATCCATGCAAAGACGATCAAGCTGTTCGTAGGAAAATTTTACGACTTTATTTTCATTCATTTTGCAAGCTTCTTTCTGTTTATAAAACGCTTCACGACTTAACATGGTTAAATCATAACATATTTTACGGATTAATTTAAGCGCTTTCGTTAATAAACATCAAATATTTTTGTATTTATTTATAAATTTAAAAACGTTTGCAAAATTAAAAGAACCAGACATCTTGACCTGCCCGGTTCTTTTAGTTGCTATTCAAAATCATCATCACTCAAAAACTGCATCTGACCACCCAAAACTCGGTTGATAGTTGGCTTTTCATGAACAAGATGCAGCGACTTGAACGGAAAGACTGCCCGATAGACTGCCATTTTGGTTTCGCCTTTAGGAACCAGCGCTTCATTTAAGGCATCGCCATCCAGCCGGCCCAATGCCATGCGTACCGTAATTCCCGGCAGATTCAACTTTAAGACCTTCGACAAAAAGGCAATTTCCGGCAATGGCATATGCTGAACCAAAAGCTGCTTAAAGGTACCATCGAAACGACGTACAAAAACAACTTGATAAAGTCCTGGTGCCTTCTGCTCACTAATAGCCTGACCACCTTGCTTTTCCAGCAAAGCAAAATCATGCGGCGTCAAGTGGGCCGGAAAACGCTGCGCAGTCGGCTGATAGCTCAGATCATCGGTTGACTGCAGATCTGCCGTAATGCCCAGCGGATAGATGAGCTGACCGTCAAACAGTGCGTTAAAACTGTCCAGCGGCTCACCGACCGTTAATGAAGTTGGGCGCTGATCTTCAGGAATCTCGGCAATCTGGATGTTTTTGGCAATTGGTCCCAGCTGGTCGATCAATTCATGACGACTAGCCGGAATCAATACGACTTCCGGATGCTCAACGTCCAAAACCGCACGAATGTTTTCTGACTGCAGCGGCTCCAGATAGCGCTTGCGAGCCAGCATCGGCGCCAAGGTTACCGAGCTGGGATTGTCATTGATGATGACGGTCTGGTAGCCATGGTCGCGCAATTCACGCAGCGTGTTGGCAACAAAATAGTCACAGGAAGTTCCGTTGCCCAGCCGCAATGGTCCCGTGCCTACAACGACTGCGGTTGGCGAAGGGCTTGGATTGGCCTCATCCTCCATTTCATACGTGGAATAAAAAACGTTAGTGTGCTGATCAAATTCGCCCGCAGAAGGCTCCAGCTCCTTAAAGGTTCGGTGAATGACATGCTCGTCTCGCATTGCTACCACCTTAGTCGTTGGCCATTGCCAGATCTTAGCAATGCTTTCATCGCTCATGCCGCAGTATTTGGCCTTGACCAACAGCTCTGCATCGCCAGGATGGCCCTTGAGCGCATCTTCAATCGCCTGCATCTGACGCAGACAGGCAAAGTAATAGGCATCGATCTTAGTCAGCTCGGTCAGCTCATCATCAGTGTAGCCGCGCCGCAAAGCTGCCAACAGCGTAAACAGACGACCGGCATGCGGATGGATCAAAAGCTGCACCAGCTCATCATCGGAAAGCTGATCCTGTTTTGCCAGGCGTGAATCCTGCTCTATTCTTGGAAAGTCACTGATTGCCTTAAACATGGCTTCAGTCAGACTGCGACCAACGCCAATCATCGTCCCCGTTGACTTCTTGCGCGTGCCAAGCTGCCGATCTGCATCGGGCAGTTCGGCAAACGGCCAGACTGGCATCCGGACGGCAACGTGATCCATAACCGGTTCCGTCACGGCCGCGTGCTTATAGTAGCCGTGGTCAAGATGAACGTCACGCAGCGTCTTGCCGGCATATAATTCGCCACAGACGACCTGCAGGGCATAGCCGGTTGCTGTTGCCGCAAAAGCCGTTAAGCGGTCAAAATAAGGATTGTTTTTGATCACGTAGAATTTTCCGTTAGCTTGATCAAGCGCAAATTGAACGTGATTGACGCCGACGATCCGCAGTTTGCGCGTTATGGCAAATGCCGTATCGCGCATGTCTTGAATCTCGCGGTCAAGCAGCGTCTGGGCCGGAAGTACTGCAATTGAATCGCCAGCATGAATGCCAATCGGATCGATATCTTCGACGCAGGCCAGCTGCATCATCGTCCCAAAGCCGTCTCTTAAAACTACGATCTCGATTTCCTTAAACCCAGCCAGGCTCTGCTGAACTGTAATCTGACCCGAGCGTGACTGTCTGAGACCAGTTGCCACGGCCCGCTTAAGCTCATCTTGATCATGTACCAGCGAACGCCAGCCCGCTCCTTTGGGTAATACAGAGCGCACGATAATCGGATAGCCGACCCGTTGGACCATCTCCAGTGCATCAACGTAATTATCGACTTTAGAGATGGCCTTGGTAGGCACGTTGAGATTATGCAGCGTCTTGCCGAGCAGCATTGGGTTGTTGATCTGACGAATCGTAGCTTCAGGTACTCCCAAAAGCTCAATGTCATCGGCCTGCAGAATGCCGGTCTCGCTGACTGCCTGAATCAGCTCAAACGCACGCCGGCCGCCCAACGTTGGCAGGATTGCATCAGGATGATACTGCTTGATCGTGGCAACGACATTTTCAACCGTCAGTGACTTGATGCAGGCATGATCGATGGCATCCGGACAATCCAAGGTAAAAGAAAATGGATTGTCATCAATGAGGATCGTCTCCCAGCCCTGCTCTTTTAAGACGCTGGCAACCTGAAAAGCCGCGGCATCAAGCTCATCGCCATGCTCAATGCTGTCGGCGCCGGCCCCAATCAGAAGAACCTTTTTCATCGCTATCCCTCCTCACGCTGCTTCATAATGTCCATGAATTCATCAAAAAGATTGTTGGTTTCATCCGGACCAGGCGCGCCATCAGGGAAGAACTGCACCGAAAAAGCCGGATAGTGACGATGCCGCAGTCCTTGAACCGTGCCATCAAGCATGTCGACATAGGTAATAAAAAGCTGCGAACGATCGACTGAGTTGCGCCGAATCACATAACCCTCACCTTGAAAGGCAAAAACAATGTGATCGGTGATGATCTCTCGGATTGGATGATTCATGCCATGATGCTCGGTTGCCAAACGCTCAACCTTACACCCATTCGCTAAGGCAAACAGCTCGTGCCCCAGTCCAATGGCAAACATAGGGACCTTAGCCTCAACCTGCCGAATCATTTCCAAGACTGATCGTTTCAATGATTCAGGGTTTCCTGGGCCGCTGGAGAGCACTACGCCATCCGGATCCAATCGCAAAATATCATCAACGCTGGCCGTATATGGCAGCACGGTAACATTGCACTTACGCCGCGAAAGCTCCCTTAAGATCCCGTTTTTAAGGCCAAAGTCAATCACGACCACGCTGCGGCCAATATCTGGATTGGGAAATGGCTTTGGCGTGGCAACCTGAGCAACCTGCTGATTGGTCAAAACGGTAGCGTGCAGCTGATCAAACGCATGATCATCAGGGACTGGAACGATACTGCCCTTCATTGGCTGGCCAACCTTTCGCAGGTGCCGCACGATGGCCCGCGTGTCAACGTTGGTAACCCCAGGAATATTCATCTGCTTTAAATACTGATCCAGAGTCGTTCCATGACGCCGTTCCTTTAAGGGTGCCAAATTACGGCAGATGACGCCTTTGATTGAAGGTACGATTGATTCATAGATATTGCGCTGAATTCCATAATTGCCAATATTGGGGTTGGTAAAAACGACAATTTGATTATGGTAGATTTGGTTGGTAATGATTTCTTGATATCCCGTCATACTGGTATTAAAAACCATCTCGCCAAAAGTTACGGCAGGCGCGCCAAATCCCTCACCCTCAAAGATGGAGCCATCCTCAAATATCAAATATCTTGCTGTCATCCAATCTCATCTCACTTTTTAAGCCGTCTCAAAACTATTCATCACGGCGGTCGGTTTTGTCCAAATGTTCAAGCATCTTGGTAAAGTAGTCCGGCAGCGGCGCGGTAAACGTCATCTCTTGACCGCTGCGGGGGTGCCGAAAGCCCAACAGACCAGCATGCAGATACTGTCCCGGTCCAGCCAGGGTTTTGCGTGGCCCATACAGTGGATCGCCAGCCAAGGGATGCCCGATATAGGCCATATGAACGCGAATCTGATGTGTTCGTCCAGTCTCCAGCCGACATTTGACCAGCGTATAGTGCTGATAACGCTTCAGTACTTTAAAATGCGTTACGGCATGACGGCCATCCAAGACAACTGCCTGTTTCTTGCGGTCTTTTTTGGAACGACCCAGCGGCGCATCAATCGTTCCCTGTTCCTCTTTGATCACGCCATGCACCAAGGCGACGTACTCACGCTGGTTGGTCTTGGACTTCAGCTGCGCGGCCAGACTGCGGTGTGCCAGATCATTTTTGGCCACCATCAACAGGCCCGAGGTATCCTTATCGATGCGGTGGACGATTCCTGGCCGAAACTCACCATTGATCGTCGACAGCGGCGAATGATACAACAGTGCGTTGACTAGCGTATGACTGGGATGCCCAGGCGCGGGATGCACTACCATTCCGGCCGGTTTATTGACGACGATCACATCATCATCCTCATAAACGATATCCAAGGGAATGTTTTCTGGTTCCAGATCAATGGTTTGCGGTTCTTCAGGTATGATGCGCACCATATCGCCCACTTGAAGCTTGTACTTGGTTTTAACGGACTGCCCATTAACGGTGACGTGACCATCCTCAATCCATTTCTGCAGCTGCGAGCGGGAAACATCACTTAGAAAATGGCCCAAAACCTTGTCAATGCGGCCGGTCAGATCAGCATCAATCTTGATTTGGCGTTCTGAGTTCATTTGTGATCATCCTCTTTCAAAACTACGATCAGCATGATAAACACGCCAACCGTTAAACAGGCATCGGCAACGTTAAATACTGGGAAATTGACGTTTTTTAGGGCAAACATATCGACCACGTATCTTTGACTGAGCCGGTCGATAAAATTACCGACTGCACCAGCCATAATCAGCGAAAGTCCTGTCATTATCCAGGCAGAGCGACGATTTTTCCACATCAGATAAGCTACCACGATAATTGCAATTACCGTTATGACCGCAAAAAACCACTGCCGCCCTTCCAACATGCTCCAAGCTGCCCCGGTATTATGCAGATTATCCAGATCCAGCAGTCCCGGAATGAACGTTCGGCTGCCATTTAACGGGATATTGCTGGTTACCCAGTGCTTGACGATTTGATCGACAATGATCAGACCAACGATTAAAATCAAAGACCATGGCAACAGCGATTGTTTTTTCAATTGATTCTTTTCTGTTTTATTCATGTTCATTTTTTACTGCATTACCCAGCGTAATCTTTAAAGAGTCGATTGAGCGCGCGGAAAATGAAAAGGTCATGACCTCGCCATTAACCGTGATCGTCATGGTATGCTTGGTAAAGCGAGGCTGGCGAATGTCTTTAAGCGGAATGACCAAAAAACGATTCTGCAGCATACGATCAAATACCATTTTGGTCGGCGTTACCAAAACCGTGCGCCGGCCAATCGCCAAAACTGCTAAAATAATAAAAAGCGCTAAAAGCAATGCCGTAATCCAGTTAAAATGGGTAATCTCCAGCCAGACTACGACACCGGCAATGCCAATCAAAAGCATCCAGCACCATTGAATGATTGCCGAGGTTAGATCCGGCTGGTAAAAGTAGCGTTTTTCTTCTTCCAAAATATCACTTCCTAATGTCAATGAGGTAATCAAATGATCAAACTATATACCGATGCTGCCACCAAAGGCAATCCTGGTCCCACCGGACTGGGAATGCTGGTTGTCAAAGACGGCCAGCAGCAGCAGCTTAAAGCTTTTTTGCCGCGGGCTTCCAATCATCAAGGCGAATTTGCCGCGGCGATTGAAGGCTTTGCCTATTTAAAAAAACATTTTTCCAATCAAGAGACCGTGCTGTTTTATACCGACAGCCGCCTTCTGAGCGACGCTGTGGGCAAAGAGCATGCGCGTCATTATGAAGACGAGCTGAACGAGCTGTTGACCAGTATGGACGATTTTAAAACCGTTGTAGTCCAGTGGGTCCCCGAAAAACAAAATCAAGGCGCCCACCAGCTGGCCAATCAGGCTCTGCATGAATGGGTCAATCAGCCTGACCATCAGTAACCAGTATATCAAACTTTCTTACGGTCTGATCAACAATCCGTCAGTCGCAAAAATTTCTTAAATGCCCTCATCTTACTATATGTAAATTAAGCATTCATGCATTATTTTTAGTCAAAAAATCGCCCTGCCTTGCTTCAGACAGGACGATTTTTTTGCGACTATTTGGGTTACTCAATTACAATGTAGGATTTGATCGTCTTACGGTCAGCCATATCACGATAGGCTTCATTGATCTGATCCAGCGTATAGGTTTTGGTAAACACTTTGCCTGGATTGATCTGCCCATCCAAGACCGCCTTTAAAAGCACGTTTTTATCATAGGTAGTCACACTTGCCGAACCACCAGCCATTGCAATATTGTGGGCAAACAGCGTGAATGGATCGACATTGCTGTGCGGCACGCCGATTCGACTGACGTGAGCGCCATTGTGAACTACTGCCAGACACTGATTGATTGAAGCTTCTGTACCGACACAGTCTAATGCCGCGTCAGCACCACCGCCAAGCAGCTCCTTGACCTTTTTTACTCCTTCATCGCCACGTTCAGCAACATACGCCGTCGCGCCAAATTCCTGGGCCAGTTTTTGCCGATCCTCATGACGACTCATGATAACGACCTGCGAGGCTCCCATCATTTTAGCTGCAATTACGGCACATTGACCAACCGCGCCGTCACCAACGACAACAACACGATCGCCATGCTTAACCTCAGCCGTTCGTGCGGCATGATAGCCGGTTGCCATCACGTCGGCCAACGTCATAAACGACTTCATCATGCCTTCGCTATAGTCTTCTGGCTGACCAGGAATCTTAATCAAAGCCCAGTTGCCATGCTTAAAGCAAATATATTCTGATTGAAAACCTTCGCTCCAGTTATCATAAAGAACGCGCTCATCACAGGTGCCATCATAACCAGCCAGACAGGCAGCACAATGTCCACAGCCATGCGTGAATGGAGCAATAATAAAATCACCTGGCTTGACCGTTGTAATCGCACTGCCGACCTCTTCAACGATCCCCAGCGCTTCGTGACCGCTGTTAACTGAGTCGTTGGCTTTTTGATCACCTGCTGAGTAGGCCCATAGATCTGAACCGCAGACACAGGTCCGAATCACGCGAATAATTACGTCATCATCGGCCTGCAAGGTTGGCTTGGCAGTCTCTTTAATCACCATTTTACCGGGTTCAGCAAAAATTGCTGTTTTCATCCAAAATTCCTCCTTACGATTTTATCAGCCGGACACATCGACTTAGGTATAGCTTAATCCTTAAAGCGTACTTTAAGTCAACCCGTTCAGTCGTTAAAAACAGCACGATCCGAACCATCTGACTTTAATCTTAGGCTATCGATAGCGTCCCGTTACGCTGGATCGTTTTTAATATCAGCTCGGAAATTTTTCAAAATAAAAACCGACCACCACCACGGGCAGTCGATTTTGCTTGATAAATTTAATGATTGAGCCTAAAGTGCCTGCGTAGCAAATGAACGACTCTCCAAAGCCTTCAACAGGGCATTGACCGTATCAAGCGCCGTCAAAAGCGGGATATTGTGCTCAATTGCCGTCTGCCGAATCACAAAGCCATCCGAAGCCTTTTCATAGTCATGTTCCATGGTATTGATAACCAGATCCACGTCATTGTTCTTTAAGACGTCCAAAATGTTGGCCCGCTTGGTGTCCTCTTCATGCAGCTTGCCAACCGTCGTAACGTGCAGACCGTTTTGCTTCAAGAAGTCTGCCGTGCCATCCGTAGCCAAAATCCGATAGCCGATCTTGGCAAAGCGCTTGGCCAGTGGCAAAATCATCTCTTTATCACGGTCCTCAATCGTCAGTAAAACATTGCCATAGTCCGGCAGATGCATCTTGGCACCTTCAAATGCTTTATAGAGTGCCTTTTCAAACGTGTAGTCGCTGCCCATGACCTCACCGGTAGATTTCATCTCAGGTCCTAGGTAGCTGTCAACGTCATCTAGCTTATTGAAGCTAAAGACTGGCGCCTTAACATGAATGGTCTTTGACTCTGGGTAGAGACCATCCTGATATCCTTGACTGGCCAATGACTCGCCCAAAATCACGCGGGTTGCTACCTGAGCCATTTCGATTCCCGTAATTTTGCTCAAAAACGGTACCGTCCGGCTGGCCCGTGGATTGACTTCCAAGACATAGGCCTCGTGGTTATGAATAATAAATTGAATATTCATGATGCCCACGCACTTCAAAGCTACGCAAAGCTTCTTGGTAGCGGCCACGATCTGCTGCTTAATATCGTCATCAAAGCTTTGTGGCGGATAGACGGCCATTGAGTCGCCAGAGTGCACGCCGGCGCGTTCGATATGCTCCATGATCCCCGGCAAAAGAACCTCTTTGCCGTCACAGATGGCATCAACCTCACATTCACGCCCTTCCAGGTAGGCATCGACTAAAATCGGGTGATCTTCAGCGGCTGGCGCGTTTTGGCTGAGATATTCATGCAGTTCTTTTTCATTGTAGACGATCTCCATTGCCTTACCGCCTAAAACGTAGCTTGGCCGTACCAGAACTGGGTAGCCGATCTCCTTGGCCGCTTTTAAGACGCCTACTCCAGTCGTGGCCGTTAACCCAATCGGCTGCTTGAGCTGTAGATCCTTGATGACTTGATCAAAGACTTCCCGGTCCTCGGCCGCATCCAGATCCTTAACCGTGGTCCCCAGAATCTTGACGCCATGCTCAGCCAAGCCCGCAGCCAGATTGATCGCTGTCTGACCGCCAAATTGAACGATCACGCCCATTGGCTGCTCCAGATCGATCACGTTCAGCACGTCTTCCAGTGTCAACGGTTCAAAATAAAGCTTGTCAGAAACCGAAAAGTCAGTTGAAACCGTTTCGGGATTGGAATTCATGACGATCGCCTCATAGCCCAGTCGTTGAATCGCCTTGACGCTGTGGACGGTAGCATAGTCAAACTCTACCCCCTGACCAATTCGAATCGGACCCGAGCCGATAACCAAGACAGACGGCCGCGCGCTTTTGATGCTTTCATTTTCATGATCATACGTACTGTAGAAATATGGTGTCTGCGACTCAAATTCAGCCGCGCAGGTATCAACCATCTTATAGACTGGTACGATGCCGTTTTGCAGCCGCAGCTGACGGACGCTGTCGGCATCAGTCTGCCAGAGGTCGGCAATCGTTGGATCAGAAAAGCCGTACTGCTTAGCCAGTTTTAACACGGCGGCGTCTTTAGGGCTGGCCTTGATCTGATCTTCCAGTTCCACGATATGTTTTAAGATATCCAAAAAGTAAACGGTAATCTTAGTCAGCTCATGCAGGTCTTCTAGGCTGTAGCCACGCCGCAGCGCCTCAGCCAGATAAAAGATTCGATCGTCTTGAACGTGCACCAGCTTATCTTCCAGCTCAGTATCAGATGCTGACTGTGCCTCTTGTGAAAACAGGTCCTTTTGATCGATTTCCAGGGAGCGAACGGCTTTTTGAACGGCCTCCTCACAGTTGCGGCCGATTGCCATAACTTCACCGGTTGCCTTCATCTGACTGCCCAGACGACGATCAGCATGCGTGAACTTGTCAAATGGCCAACGCGGAATCTTGCAGACTACATAGTCCAGTGCCGGCTCAAATTCAGCAAACGTCGTCCCAGTAACCGGGTTCTTGATCTCATCTAAGGTCAGCCCCACCGCGATCTTGGCTGCCATCTTGGCGATTGGATAACCCGTTGCCTTGGAAGCCAATGCTGAAGAACGCGAAACCCGCGGATTGACTTCGATCACGTTATATTGATAGCTGTTAGGATCAAGGGCTAATTGAACGTTGCAGCCGCCTTCGATCTTGAGCGCCCGAATCAGTTTGAGCGCGCAGTCACGAAGCATCTGATATTCACGATCAGAAAGCGTCTGGCATGGAGCAAAAACGATTGAGTCACCAGTATGAATACCAACTGGATCAAAGTTTTCCATACAGCAGACTACCATGGCGTTGTCGGCTGCGTCACGCATCACCTCAAACTCAATCTCCTTATAGCCAGCAATTGATTTTTCGATCAGACACTGAGTTGCCGGTGAAAGATCCAGGCCATTAGCAGCAATAGCCTTTAGCTCGTCATCATTATGACACATGCCGCCGCCAGTACCACCCATTGTAAAGGCCGGCCGCACGATCACCGGATAGCCGATCTCATGAGCAAACTCAAGCGCCTCCGCAACCGTGCCTACTGTCTTGGAAGCAGGTACCGGTTCGTTTAAGCGCTGCATCAGCTCTTTGAATTTTTCACGGTCCTCAGCCTCATCAATTGAAGCCAGCTTAGTACCCAGCATCTGGATGTTAAGTTCATCCAAGATGCCAGTCTTGCCAAGTGCTACGGCCAGGTTTAAGCCAATCTGCCCACCCAGCGTCGGCAGAATTGCATCTGGATATTCCTGGCGAATAATTCGTGATACCGATTCGACCGTTAATGGCTCAATATAGACGTGATCGGCAATTTCCGTGTCCGTCATGATCGTGGCGGGATTGGAATTGACCAGCACCGTTTCATAGCCTTCCTCGCGCAGGGCCATGCAGGCTTGAGTTCCTGAATAATCGAATTCCGCGGCCTGACCAATAATAATTGGCCCCGAGCCGATTACCAAAATTTTATGAATATCTGTCCGTTTAGGCATTGGTGCGTGCTTCCTTTCGTTGATCTACCATGCTGATAAAGTCATCAAACAAACCATCGGCATCATGCGGACCCGGCGCGGCATCCGGGTGGAACTGAACCGAAAAGGCCGGATATTGACGATGACGCAAACCTTCAACCGTCCCATCATTGATCTCGACATGCGTGATCATCAGTTTTTCTTTATCAACTGAAGCGGGATCAACCGCGTAGCCATGATTTTGTGAGGTAAAGACGATCTGACCGGATGCAATGTCTCTGACCGGATGATTAAATCCACGATGACCAAATTTCATCTTGTAGGTGCTGGCCCCATTAGCCAAGGCAAAAATCTGATGACCCATGCAGATGCCAAATACTGGCAGGTGTTTCTCAATCTCAGCCACCATTTCAGCTGCGGCCGTCATTTCTTCGGGATTACCGGGACCATTGGAAAGCAAAACGCCATCTGGATGCAGATTCAAGATTTCTTGAGCCGTTGTTGAATATGGCACCACGATCGTATTGCAGTCTCGTTTGGCCAGTTCCCGCAGAATACTGTGCTTGGCGCCAAAATCAACTACTACGATATTGCGCTTGGTACCAGGATTAGGATAGAGTGTCTTGGTTGAAACCTGACTGATGATGCTTTTGGTTGGATTTTGACGCTTTAATTCTTTAACCACGCTGTCAGCATCGGTGATTGAATCGGCAATTCGTCCGCGCAGCGTGCCAAAATGACGCAGCTTGCGAACCAGCTCACGCGTATCGATTCCCTGCAGGCCCGGAATGTTCATCTTTTCCAAAAAGCCGGGCAGTGTATCCTGCATGCGCCAGTTGCTAGGAATCCGCGCCACCTGTCGACAGATGACGCCTTTGATCTGCGGCTGCAGTGATTCAAAATCATCCAGCGTGACACCGTAATTGCCGATCAGCGGGTTGGTAAACACCAGGATCTGATTGGCATACGACTGGTCGGTAATGGCCTCTTGATAACCAGTCATCCCCGTAGTAAAGACGACTTCGCCAGTGGTCTGCACAGCGGCACCAAAGCCCTCGCCCTCATAGATCGAGCCATCCTCCATAATCAAATAACGTTTCATTGCAATCTCCCTTTTCTAAACAATCTCACTCAATCAGGCCTGTGCCAATTCACCCTGCTTGATCAAAACGACGCTGTCTTGTCCATCAGTCTCGCTAACGTTGACCTTTACTCGTTCCTGCATGGACGTTGGAATGTTTTTGCCGACAAAATCAGGCCGAATCGGCAGCTCACGATGACCACGATCAACCAAAACCGCAACCTGGACGCGCTTGGGCCGCCCTTGATCCATAATTGCATCCATGGCTGCCCGAATCGTCCGGCCGGTAAAGAACACGTCATCGACCAACACCACGCGCTTATCATTGATGTCAACGCCCAGCCTTAGATTTTCCTTAGCGGTGTCTGGTCGTCGATCGTCGCGATAGTTGGTAACGTCCAGCTCACCAACTAGTACCGCAACGTTTTCCAGTTTCTGCAGCTGATCAGCAATGCGACGCGCCAGATAGACTCCGCGCGTCTTAATACCGATCAGGACCAAATCCTGGGTTCCTTTGTTGCTTTCGACAATTTCGTAGGTGATTCGCGTTAAGGCGCGTTTCATGGCCATCGCATCATAAAATTCTTTCATTTCGCCAAACTCCTTACAAAATTTGTCCAATAAAAAAGCACTGCTCCACGACTCGTGAACCAGTGCTCCAACATATTGTTTAAAAGCGCGACCAAAACGTCGACCAAATTTAAACGATGCTGCCTTGCTAGCCTCACGGGACTAAATTTAAAGGACATATAGATTGTTATTTAATTTAATGGATAGCTATACGTTTGTCAAGCATATTTTATAAATTTCTGTTTATTGTTTCAAAATCAAGCGCTTACATATTAATCAAAGAAATGCTGTTTTTAAGGTTAAAACTACTGGATTTCGGCTATTTTAACGTTTATCACTGCCGATATTCCCTTTTATTTAAATAAATTAAATCATTTTACTTTAATGGTTTAATAATTTTTATTCATTTTTTATACATATTCAGCAATAAAAAAGTCCGATGCGATCTGGCATCAGACTTTCTGACTATTCAGTATAGTAAAGCAGGCAACAGGCACCCAAGCCCGTATGCGTTGCAATAATCGGCACTGTTTCGCGAACGACGATCGGCAGCTCTGGACAGATAGCCTGAACCTTTTCTTTAAGCCGCTCAACTTCACTCATGCCTTCAACATGCGAGATGCCAACACCCAAAACCTTAGGACCATTGGCCATCTCATCTAAGATCTTATCCCATTCCTTATGGATCGCTTTCATGCCGCGACCCTTGGAAGCTACGTGGATCTCGCCATCATAAACCTGCAGCATAACCTTGATGTTCATAAACCGAGACAGCGCACCGGCAAACTTGCTGATTCGACCACCCGCTACCAGATTATCAAGATTATCGATTGCCAGATACAGCTTGCTCTTTTGCAAAACGTCCTTCATCTTGGCAATTGCGTCATCAACCGTTCCGCCGTCTGCAATCACCTTGGCGGCTTCAATGATTTGAAAGGCCATGCCGCGGTCGGTTGACTGGCAGTCGTATACCGTTACCTTGGTCTTGGTTAGGTTGGCAGCCTGCTCAGCAGCATGAACCGTGCCACTGATCGATGCCATCATCGTCACGCACAGAACCTCGCTGCCATCTGCCCCCGCCTGATCAAAGGCATCAACGAACTTACCAATTGGCGGCTGCGAGGTTTTCGGCAGCGACTTGGCATTTTTCATCATCGTTGGGAACTGATCGTTGGTGATCGTTTCGCGTTCAACATAAACCGTCCCGTCAATCATTACTGACAGCGGTACGATCGTAATATCATATTTTTTAATTTCTTCATCGGTAAGGCCAGCTGAAGAGTCAGCCACAATTTTAATCTTTGACATGGAAATTACCCACTTCCTGATCAAGTTTGATATAATGTATCTAGTATCGTAAACCAGATACACTATTTTAAAGACTAAATACATTATAAACTTAGTCTGCCGGGCATGCAAACTGCCTTGATAATTAACTTTAGTATAGCAGAAATAACGGCTGATTTCATTGCCGAGCATTTTTATGAAAGGAGTATTCAGCTTGCAGATGAAAAACTCAACCTCACGTCGCCAAACTCTTTTAATTGAAATCGCCAATGCCATTACTCACGGTGTTGGCGCGGCCCTGGCCATTGCCGGATTGGTGATCTTGATCGTGCGGGCGGTACATACCGGCAGCCCCATGCGCATCGTTACTTTTTCAATATATGGTGCGGCTTTAGTCCTGTTCTTTTTAGCCTCAACACTGTTTCACTCGCTGATCTTTACTCGTGCTAGACGGGTCTTTCAGATTCTGGACCACGATATGATCTACCTGGTCATTGCCGCCAGCTACACGCCGTACTGTCTGGTGGCCATTAAAGGCTGGCAGGGCTGGACGCTGTTTGGCATTATCTGGGCCATGGCGATTGCCGGCATCATCTATAAAAGTATCTGGTTTCAAAAAAAGAGCAAATGGTCGACGATTTTCTACGTGATCATGGGCTGGATGTGCGTACTGGCATTCTGGCCGCTTTGGCACGCCTTGGGACCAGTTGGCTTTGGCCTGCTGCTGGCGGGAGGCATCACCTATACGCTGGGCGCCCTGCTCTACAGCATGCCAACCCGTTACACGCATCTGATCTGGCATCTTTTCGTCATGGTCGGTACGGCATTCATCTACTTTTCAATCTTGTTTTACGTCTAATCTTTAATCCAATGCTCAAAGCGACAGTCGGGAACATCCGGCTGATCGCTTTTTATTTTCTCCACATCTGCCAAACGCCATCCCCGATAGTCAATGGCCGGCATTTTGGTATCGCCGCCAAAGCGCCGTTCAACCACCGTCCGATAAAGGTCGCCAGCTAATGGCAGCAGCGTTTGATAGATCTGTGCTCCGCCAATGACAAAACAGCGCTGGCCAGCCAAACGATCCGCTAGCAGCTCCTTTAGCTCTTCGACACTGTGTACCACCGTAATCTTGGCATCGTCTAGTTTTTGATGCGTCAAGACGATATTTTCGCGCTTCGGCAGCGGCCGGCCGATCGACTTGAACGTATTGGCACCCATAATTACCGGATGATTGAGCGTCACGGCTTTAAAATGCTTCAAATCGGCAGGCAGATGCCATGGCATGGTGCCGTTTTTGCCGATATAGCCGTCTGGATCCTGCGCCCAGATAAAGTCCAGCTGATTCATAAAAACACCTCTTAAACGGCAACTGGGGCCTTGATCCCGGCCTCGTGCTCATAGTTTTCCAGCTTAATGTCCTCCATTTCATACTGATCAACTGGTTTTGGATCGGCCGGCAGAATCAGTTTTGGTGCTGGATGCGGCGTCCGTGAAAGCTGTTCTTTAATCTGCTCAATGTGATTGCTGTAGATGTGCGCATCTCCTAAAGTATGCACGAACTCGCCCACGCCCAGGCCGCACTCCTTGGCAATCATGTGCGTCAAAAGCGCATAGCTGGCGATATTGAACGGCACGCCTAAGAAAATATCGGCACTGCGCTGATACAGCTGACAGCTCAGCTTGCCATCATTGACGTAGAATTGAAACATCGTGTGGCAAGGCGGCAGTGCCATGCTGTCCACGTCTTCTGGATTCCAGGCCGAAACGATCATCCGGCGTGAATCTGGCGTGGTCTTGATCTGTTCGATGACTTTGGCAATCTGATCAATGTAGTGGCCATCGCTGGTTTTCCAGTGCCGCCATTGTGAGCCATAGACCAGCCCCAGATCGCCATATTTTTGCGCAAACTCATCATCATTCAAGATGCGATCGCAAAAGGCCTTTTTTTCTTCGAGATAGACCTTTTTAAATTCGGGATCCTTAAGCCAGCGGTGACCAAAATCCGTCATATCAGGGCCTTGGTATTCTGGACTTTCCACCCATTTTTTAAAAGCCCATTCATCCCAGATATGATTCTTGTGCTGCAGCAGGAAGCGAATGTTGGTATCGCCGCGCAAAAACCACAGCAGCTCGCTTTTGACCAATCCAAATGGCACAAATTTGGTGGTTAGAATCGGAAAACCAGCGTTGAGATCAAAATGCATCTGATAGCCGAAAACCGAGCGCGTTCCCGTTCCTGTCCGATCGCTCTTTTCGTGCCCATGCTCTAATACGTAGCGGGCCAGATCAAGATACTGCTGTTCATTGTCATTGATTGCCATGTCTAATCTTCCTTTCGCTGTTCAAATAAGTTCCATTCTAACATATCGTCGGCTGACTGGCTCTTGATTAGAACCGCCTATTCGTCCACAAACTCGCTGAGATATTCCCAGCGTGCGGTTTTTTCTGCCAAAGCTTTTTGAACCCCATCCAGTTCTTTTTGCAGTTCCGCCAGTTTGGCGTAGTTATCGCCATTAGCTGCCATTTCTTCTTCAATCTGCTTTTGGCGTGTGTCCAGCTGATCGATTTCTTCGTCAATATGATCCCATTCCAGTTTTTCGGCATAGGTCAGCTTGGTCTTTACCTTGGCAGTGTTGGCCGTTTTAGCAGGGGCGGCCGTTTTCTTGGCGGCTGCCTTGGCTGCGGATTTAGCTGCCTGAGCCGCCTGTGCATCAGCTTGGGCCTTTTTGAGATATTCAGTGTAGTAGCCGCGGTAGCGCTCAATCTTGCCTTGACCATGGAAGATCAGCAGATTATCAGCCACCTTGTCCAAAAAGTAGCGGTCATGCGAAACCGTAATGACCGTTCCAGCGAAATCGTCCAAATAGTCTTCCAATACCGTCAGCGTGCCAATGTCCAAATCGTTGGTCGGCTCATCCAAAAGCAGGACGTTTGGCTGCTGCATCAAGATCTTTAACAGATACAGCCGCCGCTTTTCACCACCAGAAAGCTTCCGAATCAGCGTCCCATGCATAAATCGCGGAAACAAGAAACGCTCCAGCAGCTGTGTTACGTTGACCCGATTGCCGTTTTTATCGACCACATTGTCAGCCACTTCAGTCAGATAGCTGATCATACGCTTGTCGTCATCAATGCCTTCCGTCTGCTGCGTGTAGTATCCCAGCTTAACGGTCTCGCCAATCTTCAAAACGCCTGAATCAAGCTTGGTGCGGCCAGCAATCACATTTAAAAGCGAGGTCTTGCCGGCACCATTTTCGCCGGTAATGCCGATTCGATCGCCGGCCTGCACCAGCCAGTTGAAGTCGTCTAAAATTTCATGATCGCCATACTTAAGATTGGCATGCTGCATTTCAATAACGTCTTTACCCAGTCGCTGCGAGCCCAGTTCAATCGAGATGTCCTCATCGACTTTAAGCTTGCCCAGGTTGTCCTTGAGTTCGTTAAAACGATTGATCCGGCCCTTTTGCTTGGTTGAGCGCGCCTTGGCTCCATGCCGCATCCAGGCCAGCTCTTTTTTGTAAAGGGCCTGCCGCTTGCGCTCGCCTTCCTGTGCCAGTTCAACCCGGGTCGCTTTTTGGGCTACGAAGTCTTGATAGTTGCCGTCATAATGATAAAGCTTGCCAAACGACAGCTCCCAGATATGATTGGCAACCTGATCCAAAAAGTAGCGGTCATGCGTAACGACCAGCACGGCCCCGCGATAGCTGGCCAGATAGTCCTGCAGCCACATGATCGAGTCGATGTCCAAATGGTTGGTTGGCTCATCCAGCATCAGCAGATCGGGTTCTTGAATCAAAACCTGAGCCAGGCCAACCCGCTTGCGCTGACCACCGGAAAGCTCCTTGATTTTTTGGTTAGCGTCATTAATCTTCAGCTGCGTCAAAATCGTCTTGACACGGCTGTCGGCTTCCCAGGCGTCCTCTTGATCCATGGCAGCCTGCATCTTGGTAAATCGATCGCTTAGTCTGGAATCTTCAGGATGCGCGCTATAATCCAGCAGCGCTTTTTCATATTGCCGAATCGTTTGAAAGACTGGCTGCCCGCCAGCAAACACGGCATCCATGATCGTTCTTTCTTCATCCAGGTCTGGCTGCTGCTTCAAAAAGCCAATCGAATAGTCGCTGGGTTTGATGATCTCGCCGGCCTCAGGACTGACCGCGCCACTGATAACGTTTAAAAGCGAGGTTTTGCCGCTGCCGTTGGTGCCGATCAAGCCAATGCGGTCCTGTTCGTTGATAATGAACGAAACGTCTTTAAACAGTGTCTTTTCACCATACGTACTGGTTAGATTTTCAGCTCTTAATGTTTTCATTGCCATCCTCTTTTGCTAATTGTGCCGCTGCCGCTAATAACGCGTTTTGATCGTTAGGCAGCTTCCGATTCAAGACCTGCTGCTGAAGCTGATGCAGAATCCAGCCCATCTTCGGCCCCGGTTTGACGTGCGCCAGCTTAATCAATTGGCCGCCATTGACTGCCAGTTCCTTGGCGCTTTTGATTGGCAGTGCCTGGTAGCGATCACGCAGGTCAAGTTCTTCTTGCGACTGACCAAATAATGCCGCGACTCGATTGGCACTGATCAAAAGCTTTTCTCCAGTAGCAAACAGAATTGCTGGCGTCAGCTGATCATTTAAAATCGCATCGGCTGCCAAAACGATTTTCTGCACGGCGCCGATCAGATCATTGGAAGTCTTCCAAGCTTTTAAAAAGGCATTGCGCTGAGCATGATCCAGCTGCATGACCAGCATCAGCACCGCCCAAGCCTCAGCTTCTGTTTTCAGCTGCCATGACTTTAGGTCCAGCAGCTGATCAAGGGCCGTCTTTTGATCTGCCAGTCTCGGACAATAGCGGTAAAGATCAGTCTCAATCAGATCGGTCAATCCGGCCACGGGGTTCTGTCCTAACAGCAGTTTTTCAAATTCAACCCGAATCCGTTCTACGGCAATCTTTTCCAGCAGCGGCGCGTTGTCTTTGATGCCCTGTTTGGTTGGTTCGTCAATCTTAAAGTTCAGCTTGCTGGCAAAACGAACGGCCCGCATCATCCGCAGCGCGTCTTCATGAAAACGTTCAGCCGGTTCACCCACCGCTTTAATCAAGTGCCGCTTTAAGTCGCCCAGCCCATCAAATAAATCGATGACCTCGCCGTTTTCCTTCAGCGCCAGGGCATTGATCGTAAAGTCGCGCCGCTTTAAGTCTTCTGCCAGTGAGCGGACAAACGTTACCGAATCTGGGCGGCGAAAGTCCTGGTAGCCAGATTCAGTTCGAAAAGTGGTCGTTTCGTAGCCAACGCCATGATCTAATATCATGACCGTCCCATGCTCAATGCCAGTATCAACCGTACGATTAAAGATCTGCTTGATTTCGGCCGGATAGGCGCTGGTGGCAATGTCGATGTCATGAATCGGATCGCCCAAAATCGTATCGCGCACGCAGCCGCCGACAAAATAGGCCTCATAGCCAGCCTGTTCAATTCGCTGCAGAATCGGCCGTGCTGGTTCAAAGACGGCCGGCAGTTTTTCGATTTTCACGGATATCATTTCCTTGTTTCGTGGATTTGGTTGTCATAACCAGTCCTAACCATTTTAGCAAACTTTCCAGGACTCGAAAACGAGATCTGCAATTTAGCCAACTTTATCAATCTCTCCCTAGTAATTATTATCTAAGAACATTGATTCGACCCAGTCGACTTGAAATCAATCCCAACAGCCCGGATTGGTTTATAACGGCAGCTGCAATCGGTTATACTTGCTTTCGGTTAGGTTTCGCGTTATTGTTAAGGTAAATCATTACTACCTAAAATAAATCAGAAAGGATCTTTTTATGGATCAATATCCTTACCAGACTGCCTTTCATCGAGAGCTTAAAGCCATTGGCCGCGCGCAGATGACCATTGATGCCTATGATGCCACGCTGCGTCAATTATTTAACTATCTCGAGGATCAGCGTCCGATCTATGCTCATGATCCCAGTGCCAACAACGTAACGGAAACCGATGTCCGAGCCTACCTGAACTGGCTGCGTGACGAGCAGGACATTACCCTGGCGACTTTTAACAAGGTGCTTTCTCAGCTCAGCCGCTATTTCCGCTTTTTGTTTACTCATCAGCTGATCGACAACTATCCCACGCTGACGATTCATGGCAAGGCAACCAAGCCCAATCAGCATCTTTCCACTAAATGGCTGCTCAAGCTGGACGACATTCTCGCCGACGATCAGCTGCAGCTCTACACGCGCGCCGTTTTGTTTTTAAGCAGCCGCGGCTATACGGTTGCTGAGTTTCTGCAGCCAGGATTTGGCGACGTATGGCGCAGCCTGCAACCAAAAAACGCCGTCGAACGAGATTTTATGAAGACCTTTGCTGCCTATATCGCACCGATCCAGCAGCTGCAGAACTGCCAGGATATCTTTTTAAAGCAGCGGCTGAACCGCGAGCATCCCTGGATCAGCAATGCCGGTTTGTTTAAATACCTCAAAGCCGATGAGGACTACCTGGGCTTTAAGCTGGCTCCCAAGTATCTGCATCAAAGCTATATTCTTTATGAGATTGCTCGGCATCGCGATGCCACGCCCCAAGAGCTGCAGACTCGACTCAGATTAAATCCACAGTCCCTGCTCTATTATCAGCGTCTCTTGCTGCAGCTAAAATAAAAAGGTTCCGCATGATACGGAACCTTTTTTATTTAGAACATTTCTTGATCCAGGCGCTCCTGCATTTCAGTATCAGCGGGATTAAGCCGTACGTAATGCTCCATTTCATCGATCATCAAGTCACGCTGCCCGGTTTCTTGGTAAAAGCTGATCAGACTCTTTAAAAAATCAACGTTTTCATTATAGCTTGGCATCGCTGCCTGATAGAACCGCTCGGCCAGGTCGTATTTTTCCAATGCCTGATAGGAGACTGCCAGATTCCAATCCAGCTGGGGATCGACTTCATCTGCCTTGACCAATGGGGCCAGCAGCTTGACATTGACCTGGTGCTCGCCCAGCTTGATCAGCAGATTGCTGTATTCCAAAGTAATCGTCAAATTGTCCGGATCCAGCTCATGAGCCTGCTGCAGATATTTTTGCATCAGTTTAAAATCGCCAACGTGACTGGCCATTCTTGCCGCCAATGCAAAAAGATTCTCATTGTACTGATCAACGCCCAGACCTTCTTGAACGGCTTTCAGACCGGCCTCATACTGCTGCGTCTGCTCATAGGCCCGCGCCAAGGCAGGATAAGCCGAGGCGTACTGGTCATCGTCTTTGATCAGATCAGTCAGCGTTTCAATGGCATCCTTGAATTCACCCAATTCCAGCTGCGTCAGTCCGGTTTGAAAACGAACGTCGCTGGTCTGATATGCCGGTGCAACCTGTTTGAGATAGCCCAGTGCCTGCTCATAATGACCGCTTTGTGCGTAGGCCATTCCTAAGCGCGCCGCAATATCAACCTTGGCAAACTCTACGGCACCGGTTTGAATCAGTGCAAAATAAAACGGCACTGCTTTGTCAAATTGACCCACCAGATAGTAGAACTCACCCATGGCAAACAAAACGGCCGGCTCTTCTGGGGTTGCTTGATAGGCTTGTTTGAGCTTGGCTTCCGTTACCTCAAACTGCCCCTCGGTTTGGTAAAGGTCTGCCGCCACCAGCAGTGCCTGGACATAAGCTGGCGAATCAGGCGCAATCTGCGTCAGATAGGCCAATGCCTCATCGTTATGACCATTATCGATCGCAATCTCAGCCAGCGCGGTTCGCAGCTCATCTTCATCCGGATAGCGCTCCAGCAGCTTCAGATAGGCGCGGCGGGCTTGCGGCATCAGGCCCAGCGCGTATAGCTGTTCCGCCAGATTGAACAGAATCTCATCATCATCTTTGCGCAACGCCCAGGCAAATTCTTTTTGGGCTTCTTCCATGTTGCCATCTTCAATTGCCTGCAGACATTTTTCGGAAAAGGTCACGCTATTTTCCCCCTTAATTTAATCATGCCTTTTTAGTTTAACATAAAACAGCGTCAGCACTCGTGATAAAGTCCTATCAGTCAGAGATACCAACTTTGAGTGCTTTATCAAATCCAAATAGTGGTCATTTTAAATCCATGATAAGAAAAGCGACGACCGTTAAAAACGATCGTCGCTTCATTTTTTTATCGTCGTTAATTACTTAACGGCGTCCTTCAAAGCTTTGCCCGGCTTGAATGCTGGAACCTTGCTTGCAGGGATTTCAATTTCTTGTCCAGTTTGTGGGTTGCGACCTTTACGTGCGGCGCGTTGCCGTACTTCAAAGTTACCAAAACCGATTAATTGAACCTTTTCACCCTTGGCCAGAGATGCTTGGATGGAACTGAAGACAGCGTCTACAGCAGCCGTAGCATCCTTCTTCGTCAGACCAGTTGCCGTAGCAACGTCGCTAACCAGTTGTGCTTTGTTTGCCATGTGTTTCACCTCCCACCATTGACGATGGAAATTCCCTCGTCATAGGATCAGTTAATTTTGAGTGGTCCAAAATTAACGAAACAATAACGTGCTCACGCATCATTTCAAAAACTAGATTAGCATAGTGAAACCGCGCTGACAAGCGGTTTAACGGACTTTTTAAATGAAATTTCAATTAAACGCCGATTTGCGAACGTTATCATTAAAATTTAGCTGATTTAGCCGTTTCCAATTGCCAAAAGCTGATAAAAGCCAACATCATCTAAGATTAGTCCGGTTTGGTTTTAGGAACAAAAACCGCTGTCGATCCTATGGCACAGCCTACTTTCGCTTCCGTTTGATCAGATGAATCGGCGTACCTGAAAAATCAAACGCCTGCCGAATCTGATTTTCTAAATAACGGGCATAAGAGAAGTGCATCAGGTCGGGATCGTTTACAAAAATAACGAACGTTGGCGGCTCAATTGCCACCTGAGTTGCATAATAGACGCGCAGACGGCGACCATTCGTGCTTGGCGTTGGATTAGCCGCAATCGCATCCATAATGACGTCGTTGAGCACGGATGATTGAATCCGACGACGACAGTGATCATAGACCTCTTCAATCATCTTTGGCAGCTTGATCAGCCGCTGGCGGGTTTTGGCTGAGACAAAGATAATCGGCGCGTAGCTGAGATACTGGAACTCTTGGCGAATCAGATTGGTAAAGTCAGTCATCGTGCGCTGGTCGCGATCTGGAATCGTATCCCATTTGTTGACTACGATAATGATCCCCTTACCAGCCTCATGCGCGTAGCCGGCAATATGCTTGTCCAGCTCGCGAATGCCCTCTTCGGCGTTTAAAACGACCAATACCACGTCACTGCCATCAATCGCCCGCATCGAGCGCATCAGAGCATAGCGTTCGGTATTTTCATAAAGCTTGCCTTTTTTCTTGATCCCAGCCGTGTCAACCATCGTAAACTCACGACCATCAGCCTTAAAATGAGTATCGATCGCATCACGCGTCGTCCCAGCAATATTGGATACGATTACCCGGTCTTCACCCAGCATGGCATTGACGATTGAGGACTTGCCAACGTTGGGCCGGCCAATCAAGCTGAAATGAATCGCGTCATCTTCTTCATTAGCGGCATTTTCGGGGAAGTTTTTGATGACGGCATCCAAAAGATCCCCGGCCCCGACGCCATGGACACTGGAAACAGGGTATGGTTCGCCCAGACCCAGCGAGTAGAAGTCATAGACATCCGAGCGTCGTTCTGGATTGTCAACCTTATTAACCGCCAAAACGACCGGCTTATCGGAACGATACAGAATCTGCGCAACCTGCTCATCGGCATCAGTAACCCCACTGCGCACGTCAACGACCATTACGATTACGTCGGCTTCATCAATGGCTACTTCAGCCTGTTCGCGAATCTGAGTTAACAATGGCTGATCAGACATTTCAATCCCACCAGTATCAATCAAGCTAAAATGCTTGCCCAGCCATTCGCCGTGGGCATAGATACGATCACGCGTAACGCCTGGCGTATCTTCAACAATTGAGATTCGTTCGCCGGCAACCCGGTTGAACAGCGTGGACTTGCCAACATTGGGGCGTCCAACGATGGCAACGATTGGATTTGCCATAAAGCGGCACCTTCTTTCTAATTAGATTTAATCTGTTCTTAAATAAAACTTTCCGACTTGCGCCTAAAAAGTCTTGATGAAAAAACAAAGCTGGGAAAAATCCCAGCTTTGCTCTTAACGCAATGTTAAATTACTTGCGAGCGTTCTTCAGTTCATCACCGATCAGATCGCCCAGCGTAAAGCCGTTTTCTTCTTCTGGCATGTTGGCCTTGTAGTCGTTGTTACGACGACGAGGACGACGGTTGCCGCCACGGTGGCCTTCGTTGTTGTCAGAACCAGCTGGCTTTTCTTCCAATGCCTTGATGGACAAGCCAAGACGTTGGTGTTCAGGGTCAACGTTCAGAACCTTAACCTTGACTTCTTCACCTGGCTTCAGAACATCAGCTGGCGTAGCGATGTGCTTGTGGGAGATTTGGGAAATGTGTACCAAACCTTCAACGCCAGGGAATACTTCAACAAAAGCACCAAAGCTGGTCAGGCGCTTAACAGTACCATTCAAGACAGCACCAACTGGAGCCTTGTCTTGAATGTCATCCCATGGTCCAGGCAGCGTTTGCTTGATGGACAGAGAAATCCGTTCGCGTTCTGGGTCAACGCTCAGAACCTTAACCTTAACGTCTTGGCCAACTTCCAGTACGTCAGATGGCTTGTCAACGTGGTCGTAGGAAATTTCGGAAACGTGAACCAGACCGTCTACGCCGCCAAGGTCGATGAAGGCACCAAAGTTAGTCATCCGAGCTACCTTACCTTCGACAACGTCGCCAGGTTGCAGTTCAGAGAAGACCTTCTTAGCAGCTTCTTCGTGTTGAGCTTGAACGATTTCCTTGTGAGAAAGGATCAGGCGGTTGTCGCTTGGTTCAATTTCAACAATCTTGAATTCAAGTTCTTGACCCTTGAATTGGTTCAAGTCTTCAACGTAGTGGTCAGTAATCATTGAGGCAGGTACGAAACCACGAACGCCAGCATCTACAACCAGACCACCCTTAACAGCTTGGGTAACCTTAGCCGTGATCGTTTCACCAGCTTCGAATTTCTTTTCCAGATCGTCCCATACCTTCATGGCTTCCAAGCGCCGGTGTGAAAGCAGGTAGCTGCCGTTTTCCTTGTCGCTGCCAATCTTGGAGATGACAACCAGGTCCAGTTCGTCGCCGACCTTCACAACCGTGTTGATGTCTTCAACGGGCTTGGAAGACAGTTGGTTAGCCGGGACAACCCCTTCAACACCTGAGTCTTCAATACCAACGATCGCTTGACGATCATCAATTTGCAGTACCTTGCCCTTAACAACATCGCCAACCTTAACTTCTTTGATGCTGTCGAGCGCTTCTAACATCGCGTCTTTGTTTTCGTTTTCAGCCATTAAAAAAAATCCTCCTTGCAACAATCAACTCTAGCCACTATTTTACTAGAGTTGAACCAAGTTTACCAGTGTTTAGAATTAATTGTCCTGGTTTTTTTTAATCAGTGCGCTAATTTCATCAACTACCTGATCAATCGTTAAGCTCGTCGTATCAATTAAAATCGCATCTTTAGCCTGGGTCAGTGGCGAGACCTTGCGCGTTGAATCTTTTTGATCACGCAGTTTGATGGCTGCTTCCAGCTCGTCCAGTGACTGCGTTGCCAGACCTTTTTGCAGATTTTCCTCATAGCGACGCCGGGCTCGCTCATGAGCACTGGCAACCAAAAACACCTTAACCTGAGCGTCTGGCAAAACCGTCGTGCCAATATCGCGACCATCCATCACGATCCCGCCAGCCTGAGCAATCTGTCGCTGCTGTTCAACCATTTGAGCGCGGACTTCTGGAATGGCGGCAACTGCTGAAACGTTGGCCGCAATCTTTTCTGTGCGAATATCTTTAGTGACCTCATGACCATCAACGAAAACACGCTGATCAGGCTGACCGGGCTCAAACGTGATCTTGATTCGGCGAGCCAGATCGATTACCTGCTTGGTATCGCTGACGTCAATTCCATTTTCCAACGCTGCCCACGTTACCGAACGATACATGGCGCCGGTATCGCAGTAGACGTAGCCAAACCGCTTGGCAATAATTTTTGCGACCGTGCTTTTTCCTGATGAGGCTGGACCATCAATGGCCACTTGCAATCCTTTTTCCATAAGTTTTCAAATTCTCCCCTTATTTGACCCGCAGTCGCTGACCTGGATACAGCGGCGTATTGGGTGATATATTGTTAAGGCTGGCCAGCTCCGCAACTGTCAGCCCATTATTGGTTGCCACGCGATAGATGCCCTGTCCTGAGCCAACCGTCGTATACTTTGCCCCACTCTCAATGGTTGATGAGGTACTGGCAGCCGCACTTGACGATGAGCTGCTCTGGGCACTGGTAATGCTGGTTGAATCCGCTTGACTGCTGCTTTTGGCTTTAGCCGTCTTGGTTTTGGCAGTCTCAGCAGCGCTTGACTTGGACTTGGTTTTAGACTTCGCGTGGCTGGATGCTTTTTTTGCCTTGCTCGATACAGACTGAGCAACCTTTTCCGTCTGCTGCGGATGATTGAATGACTGCTCATGATGAACCCAATAAATAATTGGGGTTGCTGCTAAAATCACGATCAAGACGATCAGTATCGTCGTGATGCGTGAATTATGCGAGCTTTGTTTGCGATGGGCCGTTCGCGACAGGTGACCGGAATCATCAAGATCTTGATTGTCTTCAAAGGTCTTGTCCCAAAGTTTGCCGGCCTCTTGGCGATGGTCTTCACGTCGTTCACTCATTAACGAACGCTCCTTTATATTTCAGTGATTGAATCGATTGTAGCGCAAAAAAGCCATGCCTGTCTAGCCAGTTTTCGATTCCTTAGCAAACAGAAACTGCAGCCGCTTTTGCCAATCCAGTTGATCGTTGACGACCGGATCCACCGCGGCCGGCAGCTTAAGATCACTCAATCGCCAGTCATTTTGGTGACAGTCGCAGCAGTTGGGACAATCAACCGGCAATTCGCCAAAATAACGCATGATATTGGCACGACGGCACTTTTTTTCACTAACGTAGCTCAGCATGGCTGCCAGCTGCTGATTGACCAGGCGGCCTCTTTTTTTGAGCATCGCGGTTAATCGTGCATAGTTCCAGCCATGGCTAAGATAAAACTCAATCAATTCGGCTTGCGGCCCCAGCGCATTTCCCGGCAGCTTTTTTTGCTGGACTTTTTCCACGACTGCTTGACTTGGCAGTTCAATCTGACTGAGCTGTCTTTGAATCTGCTCATCACCTGGTGAATACATCAACAGCGCGAGGGCTGGTTTTTGATTGCGACCCGCCCGTCCGATCTCTTGTACGTAGCTTTCCAGACTGCCAGGCAGATGATAGTGAATCACATAGCGAATATCGTCTTTATCAATGCCCATGCCAAAAGCACTGGTAGCACAAACGACCTGCAATTGTCCCTGCATGAACTGCTGCTGAATGCGAAAGCGATCAATTGCCGAGATTCCAGCGTGATATGCCGCAACCTCAAGTCCAGTCATTTCACCCAGCCAGTCTGCCAGCTCATTGGCCAGCTTGCGGCTGGAAAAATATATAATCCCACCGCCACCCAGCTCATGCAGCCATTTAGCCAGCCGCTGCCGCTTTTGCTGATCATTTTCAACCTGATCGACTGCCAAAAAGATATTGGGACGATTGACTGAGCGAGTCACCCGCTTGACGTTTTTTTCATCAAGCCCCATTTTTTGGAGAATATCCTTTTGAACCCGCGGCGTGGCAGTGGCCGTCAATAATAGAATCGGCGGCCGCCTCAAATCGTTTTTGACTTCTTTTAGCAGCAGATACTCGGGGCGAAAATCAGGACCCCACTGCGAGATACAATGTGCTTCATCAATTACCAACAGACTGATCCGACACTTTCTTAATGCATGCTTGATTGAAGGCTGAGCCAGGATTTCCGGCGAGGCGAAGATAAAGCGATAGGCCGCCAGCCGGTTTAAGACCTGCTGACGCGAGCGACCCGTTAAAGTAGCGTTCAGCATTACGACTTGGCGCTCACCATGCTGACGCAGGCGGTCGACTTGATCCTGCATTAAAGAGATCAGTGGCGAGACGATCAAGACGCTGCCCGGCATCAGATAGGCTGGCAGCTGATACAGCAGCGTCTTGCCGGCCCCCGTTGGCAGAACTGCCAAGACGTCATTTTGATTCAAAACGGCTTGAATCGTTTCCTTTTGACCTGGTCGAAATTCATCAAAGCCAAACTGCTGCTTCAGCGTTTGATACAGCCGCTGCTCATCCATTGCGCTCCCCTCCCTTAATAATCTGAAAGAGCCGGTACTCAAAGAAGCTCTGCTCATTTTGCAATTTTTCGGCTGGTGATTGCGGCTCAATGATCGGCGGCAGAAATTCCCAGGTGGCTGGTTTGCCATGATACTGCGCCGCCAGTTGGTCGATTTTTGCTGGAGTCAGCAGGCGATCCAGTGGCAGTGCTCCTGGCATAAAGATTGCTGCTTCCAGGATATGTTCGCGAATGGTTCCCAGCTTCAAATGTCTTTTTTGACTGATCTGTTCAAGCGAAAGTCCCTGTTCAAACATTCTTAGAGTAATCGTGGCACTGTGATTAAGCGGCGTATCATGCAGATGATCATACAGCAGACTCCTTAACAAACCTGCCGGCTGACTGGCTGCCAGATAGCCGATTCCCAGCCATACATCCCGCTCCATGATCATGACTTCATCGACTGAGATTTTTAAAGCCTGTGCTGCCTGATCAATCGTCCAGCCGGTCGTTTGATAGCCAGGCAAAGAAAACACCAGCAGCTTGGCCAGTCTTTCATCCATTTTAGCCAGCGCAGCGGCGGCCTGCTGCAGTTCTGCTGCCCAGTCGTCAACGATCCGATTTCGATTTCCATAAAACCATTGACGGACAAAATATAATTCAGCCGGGGCCAGATTCAAGGGAACGTAGTGCCTTTGTCGGTGGGCATACTGACTGACCGCCTGTGTTGCCAGCAAAACGCGTGGCGCCAGCTGATCAGGCCGCGCCAGCCAAGACCAGTTTCCAAACCGCGGCTGATAATGCGTTTTTAGAAATTTTTCTTTTTCAGCAATGCCACTGGGAGTAAGCCATGCCGTCTGATCATTTATTTTGATCAGGCCAGCCTGTCGCATTTGAACGAGCCATTGCTCAAATTCGTTGACCGTGAGTCTTGGATTGGACCCTAGCCACTTTAAGACACCATATTCGCGAGCCCAAAACAAAGTTGCAACGGTGCGCTTGTTTTTGACGGTATTGCGCAAAACCGCCGTTCTCCTGGGCTGATCGGTCAACATCTCAATAAAATAGCTCTTCAATTTTTCACCCCCTTGAAATACTATATGTAAATTATACGAAATTTCACCAAAATAAAAAACGACTGCCGCTGATCGATCCCCGCAAGCCAATTGCAATCAGTTCGCGGATCATCATTAACAGTCGTTTTATTGATCAATCTTACATTTGATGCTTAGCCAGCCAATTGGCAAGCCGCATTGCCAACAGCGAGGAGACCCCGCCAACTAACAGACCCTTGATAATATTGAACGGAACGACCCCGATTGCCACCAAGGAAGCAATCGGCATCGTTGGCTTCCAGCCCCAGATTTTCATGTAAAGCGGCGTCAAGACCCACAAATTCAAAAGCGACATGACCACCGTCAAGACCAGCATTCCTGCGCCGGTTCCCAATAAATAGCGCTGTGCCGGCTTAAGCGACGTTCTCTTGGCCGCCCATGCAAATGGCAGCAGCAACGCCAAAGATGAAATAAAGTCGCTGCCCACGCCCAAAAGCTCGCCAATTGAAAAGCCATAGACCAAGGCATGGATCAGGCACTTGACGGCTGCAATAATGATGCCGCTGACCGGTCCATAGATCAGCGTTCCCAATAATACCGGCACGTCAGAAAAGTCCAGCTTTAAGTATGCGGCAACTGGAATAATTGGAAACTCCAGCATCATCAAAACAAATGCCAATGCACTCAAGCAGGCAATCCCGGCCAGGCGCTGAATACGAATGCTAGAAACTGTCATGATTAAAACCTCCTAATAATTGAAGGTCATCTCCGGGGCTGATCGCCCAACAAAAAAAACCGCAGATGAAAACGGTTCATCTGCGGCAAACATTGCTTTCGTTTGAGCGAAAATCTTCTATATACCAGACTATACTGTCGGCACCTGGAATTGCGCCAGGTTCCACCGATAACGAAGGACGTCATCGGGTTGCGGGCTTTTACCGCCGGTCGGGAATCGCACCCTGCCTTGAAGATAAACCTATGATTAAATTAATTTCATGATCGACTAAACTATAGCATAATCATTCTGCGTCTTCAATCAAAAGTTTACAGTTTTTTTAAGGCATTGATCTCATCCATCTTCAGCTCACGCCACTGACCGCCAGGCAGCCCCTTAAGATTTAGAATGCCATCGCTTTCTCGCGTAAGTTTTTCAACTGGATGACCAACTGCCTTGAACATCTTTTTGACTTGATGATAACGACCTTCATGAATCGTCAGGCGCACGATTGAGACGCGATGCTGCTTGTCAACGCTCAAAAGCTTGGGCTTGGCTTCCTTGGTCTTTTTACCGTCAATCACAACGCCATGACGCAGCTGTTCCAGATCGTGGTTGGAAATCAAGCCCTTGACCTTGGCAACGTACGTTTTCTCAATCTCGAAGCTGGGATGCATCAGCTTGTTTGCCAAGGCACCATCATTGGTTAAAAGCAAAACACCGGTCGTATCATAGTCCAAGCGGCCAACCGGATAGATGCGTGCAGTTACGCCACCTTCTTTTAAGATATCTACCACCGTCTTGCGGCCGTGCTCATCATGGGCCGACGTGATTACGCCGCGGGGCTTGTTAAGCAGATAATATTCCGGCTGCTCGCGCTCCAACGGTACCCCATCAACCGTTACCTGATCACTGGAGCTGACCTTGGTGCCCAGTTCGGTGACCAGCTTGCCGTTGACCTTGACGTGACCTTCGACGATCAGTTTTTCCGAAGCCCGCCGACTGGCTACCCCAGCTTCAGCCATTGCTTTTTGGAGTCTTTCCATCTTCATTTTCTAACGATTCCTTTCTCATTTGTCGTGACTGCAGAGCTCTTAAAAAGATATCGCCATCCAGATCTTCTGGCTGTAGATTCTTATCAAGTTCTGGCAGCTCGTCTAAAGTCGTCAGCCCAAAGTAGTCCAAAAAGGCCGGCGTCGTAACGTATAAAAACGGTCGTCCCGGAACTGCCAGCCGACCATGTGTCTCAACCAAGCCGCGAGCCGTAAGTTTCTGCAGCGAACCAGAGCTCTGCACGCCACGGATCTCGTCAATCTCAAGCCGCGTCAATGGCTGCTTATAGGCAACAATGGACAGGACCTCTAACAGCGTCTGCGTCAATGGCGTCGTCAGCGGTTCCTCAAAATAATGCTGCATGACGTCTGCAAGCTGGGCCTTGGTTGCCAAACGATAAACCGAGTCGCTGTCCAAAAGCGTCAAGGCACAGTTTTCGTCTTGTTGATATTTTTCTTTGAGCTGAGCGATCATTTCCAAAATCGCGGGTTTTAGATATCCCGTTACCTTGGCCAGATCGCCCAGTGAGATTCCTTCATCGCCACTGATAAACAGCAGCCCTTCAATTTCAGCTAATGGATTCAAGCTTAATCTTCCTCACTTAGTTTTCCTGGCGTCAGAATCAATGGAGCAAAACGCGCTGCCTGATGCAAGACGATGCGACGATGCTTGGCCAGTTCCAAGACTGCCAGAAAAGTCGTTACCAGATTATCACGCGTCTTTAAGTCGGTAAACAGCTCTTCAAAAGCAACTGCCCCCTGGCTGACACGCTGCATGATAAAGCGAATTCGTTGCTCAACGGTGGTTTTTTCCGGTGCAACGGTAGCCGTCTCTGGTTCAAGCGACTGATGTTTTTTTAGAACCTGCTCAAAGGCTTCCTTAAGCTGTTCAATCGTAGTTCCTGGCGCCGTATGCGGATGGATGAATTCTGACGGGACCGCCATTGCCGTGCGCGTAAACTCTTTTTGACGAAAGGCTTCTTTATCCTTAAGCTTTTCTGCCGCCTGCTTATAGCGCTGATATTCCAGCAGCTGCTCAACCAGTTCCTCACGCGGATCTTCTTCAATCGGTTCCTCATCTTCTGACACTGGTGGTTTGGGCAAAAGCATCTGACTCTTGATGGCCATCAGAGTTGCCGCCATGACGAAATATTCCCCTGCAACTTCCAGCTGATGGCGCTGCATCTGCCGCAGATACTGCATGTATTGGCCTGTGATCTCAGCAATCGGAATATCATAAATATCCATCTCCGACTGCCGAATCAAGTGCAGCAGCAGATCCAGTGGGCCTTCAAAGTCAGCCAGTTTGATGTTGGGCTGATAAGGATGCTGCAGCAGCTGATTTTCATTGTTTTTCATGCATCTTCTCCCAGTTCGTAATCAAAGGCTGCGTTGCCATGGTTCCCATCAAGCGACGATTGGCATATTTCTGATGCAAGGCCGTCAAAAAAGCATAAACGTTTTTGCCAGAACGCTCACTTGGCAGAAAAGAAATCCGCCGAATCAAGACATACTCTGGCCCTAATTCAACAATCGCCGCGCCGCTAAAATCGCCATTCTCATCATTTTGCCATAGATAAATCGGATTACCAACGCCTAACGACCAGTCGACTTCTTCAGCCACGCGGTCATAGTCATGCAGTCCTGGAATAAATGACAGAATACCCAGAATGATTTTACGATAATCTTTACGATACGGTACCAGCATCATCTATTCCTCCTTGTCAGCTGATCGCGGATGATACTGACGGTATTGGGCAGCCAAATGAATATCGGCAGCTGGTGCATAGCGTTCCGTCGTATTTAGCGACTGATGACCAAGCATCACTCGTACGGCTCTTAGGTCGGCACCATTGGCCAGCATCTCATGGGCAAACGTAGCCCGCAAGACATCTGGCGTCACGTCTAAGTCAATCCCCGCCTGACTGCCAGCCGCCCGCAGTTTTTGCCAGATTGCCTGCCGCGTCAATGCTCGGCCACGATTATTCAAAAAGAAGACATCGGTATCATCACGTATCAATTCCAGCCGTGCCTCGCTTACATAACGCTTCAGCCAATTGCCGCAGGTATCACTGATTGGCACGACTCGCCTGCGTCCAGCGCGATCATGCGGCATGACCAGCTGAGCATTAAGATCAATGTCAGCCATTTTTAAACTCAGCAGCTCATTGACGCGCATTCCGGTTGCGTACAATAGCTCAAAGATTGCCCGATCACGCAGTCCAGTCCGATTTTTGACATTGGGGATGCTTAAAAGACTGGCAGCCTGAGCAGCAGATAAAACCGGCGTTGGCTTAGCCGGAGCTGCCGCAGTCGTCAGCTGTGCCAACGGATTACTGTCGACCTGACCCGTCTGACGTAAAAACTTATAAAGCTGACGCAGACTAACGATATGACGATTAATAGTTTCTTGAGCCACGCCTTGTTTTTTTAGTTGATCCAAAAAAGCCAAAATCGCGGTTTGATCAACTTCCTGCCAATCTGCATGCTCATCTCGCAGATAGCGGATGGCATCCTGAAGATCCCGCTGATAGCTGGCAATGGTGTTTTGGGCCAGTCGCCGTTCAATACGCAGCTGTTCGATATATTCAGCAGCAGCTTGCTGCAGCGGTGCTTTATTCATTATTCATCATCTGGATCCTTGATTAATATCAGCTTGCCATTGACCATGCTGACCAGCCGAGCTTTCAAAAGATGGCCGACCGCACGCTTGAACTGGCCCTTGCTGATGCCAAACTCTTGACGAATTGCCTCAGGATCGCTCTTGTCGGTAAATGGCAGCGTGTGGTCTGGCGTCCGGCGCAGCATTTCCAAAAGCATCTGGGCATCTTCGCCAATTGCCTGGTAGGCACGCGGCTTTAGTGAAAGGTTAAGACTGCCATGACTGGATAGACCGATTACTCGTGCCGAGACCTGCTGACCCAGCCGCGGTTCTTGATCCCGCTCGCTTGGGTGAATAAAGCCCAGGCAATAGTCATCGGTAATAGCAAACGTCCCCGCCATCTTCAAGCGGTAGACAGTTGCCTTAACGTCCTTGTTTTTCATCCGAGGATCCGGACGGTTGTCAATGGCTTCGAAAACGCCTTCATCTGCCAGCTGGCCCCAGATTCGATTTTTTTCGTCAACCTTAAGCGCCATCATCAAGCGGTCGCCTTTTTGCGGCCATAGATGCTTGAGACTTGGCAGATCATCCAGTGACACGACGATATCTTTATTGGGCAGACCAATATCGACGAAAACGCCTAAGTCGCGGCGAACACCGACAACCGTCCCAAAATCATAATGGTCGACTTGAATCGTTGGAATATGCTGGCAGGTCATCTGCAGCTGGTGATTTTCATTTTCATAGACAAAGCCACGAACGGAACCGCCAATATGCAGGGCCTGGGGACTTTCATCCTTTGGCAGGCGATAGGTTTGACCGTTACGCGCAGGCTGTACGAAATAATCATGGTCGTTTTCGTCAATCATTACGGCATCGACGACTTTGCCAAGTACTGAATTTATCATTTTATCATCCTTAATTTTCTCAGTTGGGTATCTAGCTTATTTTACATAATATTAGAACAAAATAAAAGCAAAGGAGTAAAAAACCGCCTGTCTAATGACAGACGGTTTTTGTGGATGAAATAATCAAGACTACTTGATCGTTTCAACCCGCATCAGGTTGGTTGCACCTGGCGTGCCCATAGGAACACCGGCAACCACGATGATCTTGTCGCCCGACTTGGCAAAACCAAGTTCAACTGCCTTCTTAGCAGCCAGAGCAAACATTTCATCAGTGTCAGCTGGCTTGTCAACAACGTATGGTTGAACACCCCAGTTAACCATCAGACCGCGTTCAGTCCGTTCATCAAACGTCAAAGCCAGAATGTCGGCGTTTGGACGGTACTTGGAAATCATGCGGGCCGTGTAGCCTGAAGAAGTAGCGGCTACGATAACCTTGATGTCAAGGTCCTTAGCGGCTTGAGCAACTGCAGAACCGATCGTTTCCGTAACGTCGCTCTTGTCAAAGTTGAACGTTTCCGTGCCGAACAGGTCCAGGTTGTTTTCAGCCTTAACGTCGATGCGAGCCATCGTAGAAACGGCTTCTACTGGCCAGTCACCGTTGGCACTTTCACCAGACAGCATCGTTGCATCAGTACCATCAAAGACAGCGTTGGCAACGTCAGAAACTTCGGCACGCGTTGGACGTGGGTTTTCTTCCATGGAGTCCAGCATTTGGGTAGCCGTGATAACTGGCTTGCCCATTTCGTTGCAGCGGCGAATCATCTTCTTTTGTACCAATGGCACGTTTTCAGCTGGGATTTCAACACCCATGTCACCACGTGGAACCATCAGACCATCAGCAACTGCCATGATTGCTTCGAAGTTGTCGATACCTTCTTGAGATTCAATCTTAGGGAAGATTTGAACGTCTTCCATGTTCTTTTCCTTCAGCAGTGCACGAATGTCTTCGATATCTTCTGGCTTACGAACGAAGGAAGCGGCAATGTAGTTGATACCTTGTTCCAGACCAAAGCGAATGTCGCTGGAGTCCTTTTCCGTGATACCTGGCAGATTGATGGAAACGCCAGGTGCGTTGACACCCTTGCGTGAACCCAGCAGACCATGGTTTTGAACCGTGCAGACCAGTTCATGGTTGGCTTCGTCCTTTTCGTCGATGATCATGTCGATCAGACCGTCATCAAACAGAACGTGGCCGCCAACGTGAACATCGTCGTACAGACCTGGGTAGGTAACAGCAATCTTTTCGTGCGTACCTTCAATAGAGTCATCCATTGAGATCCGAACCTTGTCACCAGCATTGAATTCGATCTTACCGTCTTTTTCAACAGTAGTACGAATTTCAGCACCCTTAGTGTCCAACATCAGACCAACGTGCTTACCGGTGATTTCTTGAGCCTTCTTAACATTGTTCATCCGGCCCAGGTGTTCTGGGTGATCACCGTGTGAGAAGTTGAAACGGAAAATGTTGGCACCAGCATTGATCAGCTTTACAATCGTGTCAACATCAGTACTTGCAGGACCAAGGGTACTTACAATCTTGGTTTTCTTCATAAGTGACATCTCTCCTTTGCATTAATGCAGAAACTGCGCCATTGCGCACCTCATTTGCACAACACTTATCATAGCACTTTTTAAATTCGTTGTCTTTACTAATTACATCAAGAAAGCGCTAACACTCCAATTATTTTTGACGCTGGCAACAAAACGTTTTACGACGTGGATTGATAGACCACGTTGCTGACTCCTAAAAGATCAATCAGCCCTTTTTTAGTTGCCTCATCCCCACTGAGCCACTGACTGCGCGGAAGCAGACGCGTCTGCCGCGTTTCGGGATAGTAGACCATCACCGGCACGTTGCCATGGTGACTGCTGATAAATTCCTGCAGCTGGGCGGTCAAGCGCGGCGTCAGCGCATTCTTTCTCAGCTGCAAAAACCAGCGCGTCTTAGCTGGCGCCGATCCACGCTCACCAGCAGAAGAGGCCAGCTGAATGTGACTGGCCAGCAGCTGCAGACTGCCATTACGATTTTCCACTCGGCCGCTGATAATCAAAACATTACGTGCAGCGATCAGTTCTTGGTAACGCTGAAACTGTTTGGGAAAAACCGTTACCTCAATGCTGCCCGTTTCATCTGAGGCACTGACGAATGCCATCGGCTGACGCGTTTTTTTGGTATTGATCGTTTTAACGTGGCTGACGTAGAGAATCAGGGTCGCGTTCATCCCTTCTTTTAGCTGGGCGACCGTAACCGCGTGCAGCTGACCAGCCAATGATCGATATTGACTGACCGGGTGTCCTGACAGATACACGCCCAGATACTCATGCTCTTTTTCCAGTCGCTGGGCCAACGGATACTCAGGACGAGCCGGAATCATCGTTTGAAAGGTGTCGCTGCCTAAAAGCGCCTGGTTGAACTCGGCACCTTCAATTAAATCAGCCAAAGCATCAATCATTTCAGCACGATTGCTGCCCAAACGATCAAACGCACCGGCATAGATCAGCGGTGCAATCAGCTCAGGCTTTCTAAATCTGACGTCAATGCGGCCGATAAAATCAGCCAGGCTGGCAAACTGACCATCCTTTCTTTTTAGGAGAATCTCGCTGATCAGATCACGACGCACGCCCTTGATCATGGACAGACCAAACAAGACGCGTCCTTGGTACAGACTAAAATCAGCCTGACTAAAATTGATGCTGGGGCCGGCAATGACAACGCCAAATGATTTGGCATCCTCAAAATAGGCCCGCATCTTTTCTGATCCCGCGTGAGCATTCAAAAGCGCGGCAAAAAAAGCCGGCGCAAAGTGACATTTAAGATAAGCCATTTCAAAAGCCATCATTGAGTAGGCCACGGCATGTGAACGGTTGAAACCGTAATTGGCAAACCGATCAATATATTCAAAAACCTGTTCAGCAACCGGTCTGGAATAACCATTGGCAACTGCTCCGTTAATAAAGCGTCCCCGCATCCGTTCCATCACATCGGCTTTTTTCTTACTCATGGCACGGCGCAGCAGATCGGCCTGTCCTAAAGTGAAACCCGCCATTTTAGCGGCCAGCTGCATTACCTGTTCTTGATACACTAGAATGCCATAAGTCGGTGCCAGAATCGATGCCAATGAAGGATCAGGCAAAGTGACCTTTTCACGCCCTTCTTTCCGCGCAATAAAATGGGCAATGTTATCCATTGGACCGGGCCGATATAAGGCATTGACTGCTACGATCATCTCAAAGTTTTCTGGATGCAGCCGAATCAAGACCTGACGAATCCCACTTGACTCAAACTGAAAGATCCCTCCCGTTGCTCCTTTTTGAAACAGCTTTAAAGTCAGCGGATCGTTGAGATTGATCTGATGCAGGTCAAAGTCAGGCTGGCTTTTTTCAATCAGCTGCAGGGCTGAATCCATGATTGACAGATTGCGCAGGCCCAAGAAATCCATCTTCAAAAGTCCCAGTGCCTCAACCGTGTCTTTAGGAAACTGCGTCATTAAAAGGCCATCACTGCCGTTTTGCAGCGGAACCAGCTGATTCAATGGTGCTTGCGACAAGACGACTCCAGCCGCATGCGTCGAGTAGTGTCTGGGTAGTCCCTCAATGCGGAGTGCCGTCTTCATCAAAAGTGCATTCTGCGCAGAATCACTGAGCAGATTATTAAGAGCCCGTGATTCGTTCAATGCCTGCTGCAGCGTAATCTTAGGCAGGTTGGGAATCGCTCTGGCTAATTCATCGATGGCATAGACCGGCATACCGAAAACGCGGCCCACGTCTCTGACGGCCTGCTTAGCACCAAACGTCCCAAAAGTAATGATCTGAGCAACTCTGGCATGACCATACTTTTGATGAACGTATTGCAAAACCTCATCACGCCGATTATCTGGCAGGTCCAAGTCGATATCCGGCATCTGAGCTCGTTCTGGATTTAAGAACCGTTCGAAAAGCAGCTGGTATTTTAGGGGATCGACTTCAGTAATCTCCAGCACGTAGGCCACTAGCGAACCAGCTGCCGACCCACGCCCTGGATCAGTCGCCAGCTTTTTTTGGTGGGCAAAGCGCATAACGTCCCAGACAATCAGAAAATAATCATCAAAGCCCATTTCATGAATCGTGGTCAGTTCACGCTGCAGGCGCTTCTCATAATCGGTTGGCGAATAACCAGCTGCCAATGGACGCTTTTTCAGACCTGCCAAACAAAGCTGCTTTAGATAATCGGCCGCGCTTTGCTGGTTTGGCGTAGGAAACTTAGGCAGGATAGGCGTTTGAAACTTGATCTCAACATTGCATTCCTGCGCGATGATTGCTGTCTGAGCAGCCGCACCTTCAAATTCAGAATCCAAAAAGGCCTGCTGCAGCTGTTCTCTGGTTGGCAAGGCGTGACTGATCGTATTCTGAGCCTGGAAAAACGGGTTGGTCATTTTGGCACCCTCATTAATATGTCTTAAAACATCGGTCGCAAAGGCATCATCATTTTCCAGATACTCGATTTTAGGGGCTGCTACCAGTGAAACGGCATATTGTCGCGCCGTTTGTCTGATCTGTTCGCGCTGAATGGCATCAAGCTCCAGATCAACCCCCAGCCAGCAATGCCCTGCCGTCTTCTCAATCAGTGCCGGCAGCCATTGGTCAATCATCGTTTGATCAAGCGTCAGCGGCTGAGCAGGCAAAATCAGATCCAGGTCCGTTAAAAACGGCTCGATCTCCTGCTGCGTCAAAAAACGTCCCTGTGCTTGCGTCTGCTTTAAGGTCGACAGCTGCATCAGGTTAACGTAGCCAGCCTGCGTACGGGCCAAAAACAAAACTTCCAAGCCCTGCGTGGTCATTGCCATGGTTTTCAAATGCAGCCGCAACCCCAGCAAAGGCTTAATGCCCGCCGCTTTGGCAGCATTATAAAAATCAATTGCCCCATACATCACGTTCCAGTCCGCCAAGGCAACCGCCCGATAGCCCCTGCTTTTGGCTCCTTGAACCAATTCAGTCGGGCGCAGCGGACTCTGCAGGAGACTGTATGTGCTGATCACGTTGAGCGGCACAATTTCCATTTGGCATCCATCCTTTCCTTAAAAATTATAGCAGAAGCCAATGCCGAAAAGCGCGCTACAGCATTAATAAAAAGCCAGTTGACTAGTGTGTACCCAATCAGCTGACTTTTCATTGATTTAGCCATGTTTTTTCATCCAGTCCAAAATTTCTTGATAAACCGCCAGCCGCCGCGATGGCTCATTTAATACCTGATGTCTTAAAAATGGATAGATGTGAAGCTCTTTGTCGCGCGACGAAATCTCACGGTAGCTGTCCATTGAATCCGTGACGCTGACAACGCCATCTTCGGCACCATGCAGAATCAAGACCGGATCGACAAAATCGGCCGCATGTGTTCGATTAAAAGTCACCAGATCCATGGCCGCATTCAGCAGCGAGCCTTTAATCTCAGTCAGGTTCAATGGATCGTCTTGATAGTCTTGCCGCATCCAGGCACTGCTGTTGCTGCGATCACCAAAGCTGCCACTGATCGTTTCATCATCGCCAAAATGACGAACCGGACCAAAAATCTGATGGTGATAGCGCGTCAAGGCTCCTACCGAAATAATGCCATTGACCGTCTGGGGATATCTGGCGCCAAATGCCATCGCCGTACCGCCGCCCAGACTGTGTCCAACCACAAAGATCGGCAGATGAGGCGTGTTTTTCTTGGCCCAGTCAACGACGGTTTTAAGATCATCAGGAAAATGATTGAAATCGCCATAAACGCCGTGTGGTCCAGGTGTCTGACCGTGACCACGATGATCATAGCGATAGACGGCAACATGGTGACGAACGAAATAATTGGTCATATAGTCATAACGACCTTGATGCCCCCCAGACCATGAACGATAACCAATACGGCAGCCGGCGCCACGGGTAGGTTTTGGCGAACGAACAGCTGTTGACCATTGATAGTCTCTAACAGCAGCTGCGAGTCACCGAGCGATGCTGACATAGTTTCTTCCTCCCTTAATTAGAAAATTATTGGAATTATAACATCATTTTCACATTCAAAGCGCTATTTTATGGATTTATTCGGCTTAAAAGTGTTCCGCCAAATCTGATCTGAATTCCGCAAGCTCAGTCAGTCCTGGAACCATGAGTCAATGAACCGACCTGGGAACGCTTTTTCTTTTCTTACCAGGCATCTTGGCCCCTAAGTCAGTTGGTTAATAATGCCTTAGATTATCAATACTCAAGTCAGATTTTTTATGTTAGAATAGTTTTGTATCCAACTAAGGGGTGAACTAAAATGCGTACAATTGGCAAAGAAATTATGATCATTATCTGGAGCTTTATTCTGGGTGACGTTTTGGGCTACATCGCCGGTCAACTGGAAAGCTGCACGGTTAATTACGTAACTACTGGTATTGTTGCCGTTGTTGTAGCATTATTGGCAACCAACTGCATTTCCCTGATTTCAAAGCAGGCTAACCCAGAAAAGGCTGCTAAATAATTTTACTCAGCAATTATAAAAAGAGCACTGAAAGTCTTCAGTGCTCTTTTTTGTTTTCTGCTTAGCGCTCAAAGCCGCAAAGCGTATAACCATCAGCAATTGCCTGTCCCTGCGTCATTGAATCAACGGTTTTGGAACGGGCCAGGGCGCGGCAGTTGCGGTTCAGATGATATTTGGTACCATTAGGCGTGACATAGACGGTGGTCTGGTCATTATTGCCTTGGCTGGGTGCTTGACTGTTTGCGGTTTTAGAAACGGCCGGCGTTGAGCTGACGTTCTGGGTACTATTGTCAACCGCACTGGTCCCATCAGCATAATTGAGCGTTACGCCATCCTGCACGTTAAAGATATAGACGTTGAACTTGATGGCCTGAGTGTTGACTGACTCAGCCTGCATGTGCACGCCTCGCGCCAGCAGCTCATCGCCCCGAAAAATCGGCGTCACCTGATAGCGGACATAGTCGTTAGGATGCGTCCGCAGATAGTCGGCAACCTCATCTTCATAGCGAACCATCTCAGGATCATTGAGCGAGCGCGTTCCGGTAATCAGATTTTTCCAGTTGTTGTTTTGCCCCGTCAGCTGATAGCCAATCAGATGCGAGCGGTTATACAGATAGCCACCCTTGATCTTTTTGTTGTGCCAGCCGGTGGGCGTGACGTTTAACGGCTCGCGCTTGGCTTTGGGCATCAAAGAACGATTCAGCAGCGCGTTGGCTTGCGTTGCGCGATTTAAGCGATCCAGATTGCCGTATTGCTGCCAGGCGCCATGACTGGTATCCAGATCCTCACTGGTAAAATCCGGCTGACCATTATTGACGCTGATGGTCTGCGTTCCTTGATAGTTAAGCTGAGCCAGCTGCTCATCAGACTGGCTGGAAGACGCAGCGGCCTGTTTTTTTACGCGCTGCGACTGATGTTTTTTGGCTGCCTTAACGACTGTTGACTGCACCGGATGCGATCCAGTCGGCATTAGTGGCGTCTGGATGCCGATTCCCAGTGCCAGCAGCGGCATCAGCAGCAGCTTTAGTATTTTTTGTTTCATTAACTACTCCCCCAATAATAAAAGGAGCGATTTCATTCAACCGCTCCATCCTTAAAACCATAGTAACACGTTTTAATTAGTGACGCGACGCCTTTTACATCATTTTCAAAGTATAAAGTCAGCTAAACTTTTCTTGAGCTGCTTCCGATTGCAGTGACTAAATCGTGGCCAGCGGCTGTTTTTGGCGCGGTGATGGGAAGGCTTGTTCCAGCTCCAACAACTCCGCGTCACTAAATTCCAGCTCGCCAGCCGCTACGTTCTGCCGAGCATGCTCAGGGTTGCCGGTCTGAGGAATCGTCAGCGTATTGCCGCAGCGAATGGTCCAGGCTAACATGATCTGATAAACCGTAGCGTGATGCCGAGCAGCCAGTTTTTGCAGCGTTGGATCCGCGGTGAGTCGGCCACTTAACGTATCGCCTTGTGCAACCGGCGAATAGGCAATCAACGGCAGTCCTTGATTTTTTTGCCAGGCTAGCAGATCATATTCGATCCCCCGCCGATCAAGATTATAAAGATCTTCGTTCGCCGCGCAGTTATCGCCGTTTGGCAGGGCATACAGTTCTTTTAGATCAGCCACGTCAAAATTAGAGACGCCCCAGGCTCGAATCTTGCCAGCCTGCTTGACCCGTTCCAGCTCAGCTACGGTTTCAGCCAATGGGACCTGTCCGCGCCAGTGTAAAAGATACAAGTCGAAATAGTCAATACCAACGTTTTTTAAGCTGCAGTCCAGACTTTTTTCCAGCCGCACGCGGCTGGCGTGCTGTGGCAGGACCTTGTCAATGATAAACAGATCTTTACGGTTAAATGGCTTAATGGCTTCGGCTACCAGGCGCTCGGCCCTGCCATTACCATACATCTCGGCCGTATCGATGACTTGGGCGCCAGCTTTAATACCTGCCTGCAGCGCTTCAACCTCTGTCGCGTGCTTAACAGGATCATCTCCCATGTGCCAGGTACCCAGGCCGACTGCCGGTAATACGCGCTGATTGATCGTAACGGTTTGCATGGCTCATCATCCTTTCCGATTCAGGCTATTTTCTTAAAGCATATCACCAACTAATCAATCATCACAGCGCTTTCAACCAATTCCAATTAAAAATCCCTGCCACTCAGCTGCAACAGGGATTTTATGCCTTAAACAACGAAAGCTATTTAATCGACGACTGGGCCGTAAGTTTAACGATCTCCAGCAAAACATCCAAGGCTTTTTCCATAGTCTGCAAAGAAACGTACTCAAAGCGCGAGTGCATGTTCTCGCCACCCGCAAACAGGTTTGGTGTCGGCAGCCCCAGATAAGAGATCGTGGAGCCGTCCGTACCGCCCCGCACTGGATAGATCACTGGCTCAATATCCAGATTCTCCATCGCCTGTTTGGCAATTGCAACGACTTCCATGTGATCCTTGAGCGCGTCCTTTAAATTATAGTATTGATCGTAAAGCTTCATTTGAATCCGCTCTTCACCCAGCTGTTCGTTTAGCTGTGCAACGATCTGCTTGAGATTTTGCTTGCGCTCTTCGAATTTTTGGCGATCATGATCCCGAATCAGATAGGTCATTTCGGCATGGTCAACGCTGCCGTTAAATTTATAAAGATGGTAAAAGCCTTCGCGACCAGCCGTTTCCTCAGCGCGATCATGTTCTGGCAGACGGTTGTGCAGATCGATGCCGACTTGAATGGCATTGATCATCGTTCCCTTGGCAACCCCAGTGTGGACGTCCTTACCAGTAATCGTAATCTCGGCCTGAGCAGCATTAAAGGTTTCATACTCCAACTCTCCCAGTGGACCGCCATCAACCGTATAGGCAAAATCAGCCCCAAAGTCCTTAACGTCAAAGTGGTCGGCACCAGTACCAATCTCCTCATCCGGCCCCAGACCGATCTGAATCGTACCATGCTTGATTTCAGGATGCTTCAGCAGATATGACGCCATCGTTACGATCTCAGCCACGCCTGATTTGTCATCAGCGCCTAAAAGCGTACGGCCATCCGTCGTAATCAGCGTCTGATGCGCATATTTTTTCAATGATGGGAACTCGGCCGGTGAAAGCTGATAGCCGCTGTCCGACAAGGCAATGTCAGATTGGCCATCATAATCGTCAATCACCTGCGGCCGGACATGGTCGGCATTAAAGTCCGCCGTATCAATATGGGCAATCAAGCCAACAACCGGCACGTCATGATCAAGATTGCTGGGAATCGTTGCCAACAGATATGAGTTTTGCGGATGAATGCGCACGTTGCTCAGTCCCAGGTCTTGCAGCTCTTGCGCCAGCTGTTTTAAAAAGGCCGTTTCTTTAGGACTGGAAGGCACCGTGGCTGATTGCGGATCCGAGCGCGTTTCAACCTGAACGTATTTCAAAAAACGCGGCAGCAGTTCAGAATATTTTTCTTCAGTCAAATCGATCACCTTTTCTTTATGAATTAGTCATTACTACCAATACGTCAACTTTATCACTTTTTCAATAAACAGAGCAGGCAAAGTCAGCCTATTTGACGATAAACTTAAACGGCTCCGTATTGATCTCAGAGGTTATGATCTCAAAATCCCAGTCGTTTTCCTGGCGCCATTTTTTAAGCAGACTGGCCAGCTGATCCTGACAGACGGCTTCGATATGATGACCGGCATCAACCACCGTTAAATGGCTGGCAATCATGTCATGAGCAAAGTGATAGCTCACATCTCCAGTTACATACGCATCAGCCCCGCGCTTTTTCGCCAGCTGCCAAAAATCCTGTCCGGAGCCGCCCAAAATCGCCACTCGCTTGATCAGCTGCTTTTGATCGGCTGGATTAACGATTAAACGGGCCCCATTAAGCTGAAACTTTTCCAGACACCATTGACCAAACGCCGCTGGACTCATTGGCTGCAATAAGTCGCCCAGCCGTCCCATTCCACAGTCGCGTCCCGAGATCGGATCAATCCCCGTAATCTGCAACGGCTCAACGTTGGTCAGCTCTAATTGGGCCGCCAGCCAATCGTTCATCCCGCCATTGGCATTGTCAAGGTTGGTATGTGCCGCATAAACCGTAATACCATGCTCCAAAAGCGTTTGATACATGGCAATCTGCGGGTCGCGCACATCCAGGGTCTTAACGGCATGAAACATGGCTGGATGGTGATTGAAGATAAAGTCAACGTTTTTTTCAATTGCTTCTTGAACGACTTCTGGGCGGCAGTCCAACGCTGTCATGACCCGTTTGACCGGTCGTTCGGGATTACCCAGCTGCAGGCCGACATGATCCCATGATTCAGCCAAAGCCGGATTGGCAAACATTTCAAACCGTTGAATAATGTCGTTTCCAGTCGTCATTTGATCACCTCTTTAATCATCTGCATCTCGCGTTCAAACTCCTTGATCTTGGCAACTGGTGGCTGGGCCGCTTTTTTCATCTGTTCAATGGCAACTTGTTCTCGCTCAAGCTCGGCCAGCCATTCTTTTCGAAAAGCAGGCTGATCTTGTTCCAATAAGAAAGGACCAAACTTAAGCTCACGGTCGTTATAGGTAAATGGAACGATCGAAGGCTCAGCCACGATGATCTCATAAATATGGTCATCTTCTTCAAGCACTTCTTCAGCTATGATCTGCCATTGATTAGCCAAGAGCCATTCTCTGACGCGCTCACCACCAACGTTGGGCTGCAGGATCAAGCGCTTGACTCCGGCAAGTTTTTGCGTGTCGGCAGCCAGAATCTTGGCAATCAAGGTTCCGCCCATCCCAGCAATCGTAATCGTATCAATGCGATCATCAGCTTGAATTGCCGCCAGTCCATCGGCAAGCCGCGGCTGAATCACGTTGTCAAGCTGCAGCTGCTTGATCTCATGCGCGGCGTTTTCAAAAGGTCCTTTGACAACCTCCCCAGCAACGGCATACTCAATCTGTCCGTTTAATGCCAGGTGTGCCGGCAGATAGGCATGATCAGAGCCAATATCGGCCATGCGGGCTCCTTTAGGTACATAGCTGGCAACACGCGCCAATCGTAATGAAAGATGGTTGGCATCCATAAATAAATCTTCCTTCCTGGTTCCAAATTATATTTCCAGTATAACAAAAAATCCGTCCCGCAATCAGCCAGACGGATTTTCAGTTTAAGTTGATTCTAGTTTCAAGACATCGCTTAGACCAGACCCAGTGCTACCAGACGCTCGGCATTTTCAACCGTATTCCAGGCAGCGCCCTTCAACAGATTGTCAGCAACGACCCACATGTTGAAGGCACCCTTGTTTTCATAATCAGGACGAATCCGGCCAACAAACGTCTCCCGCTTGCCGACTGCGTTGATTGGCTGTGGGTAGATCTGATGAGCAATATCGTCTTCCAAAACGTTGCCAGGGAAGTCAGCCACTACGCGCATAATATCTTGAGCCGTAGCCGATTCATCCTCAACCGTAAAGTAGACGCTTTCGCCATGCGCGATTGGCACCGGTACGCGGACACAGGTAGCCGTAACCTTAATGTCTTGTGAATTCATGTCGCCAAGCATGATCTTCTTGGTTTCATGAATCATCTTCCATTCTTCATGCGAGTAGCCTGATTCCTCCAAAACGTCAATTTGCGGCAACAGGTTAAAGGCCAGTGGATAATGCTTCTTGTCGCCCTTGGTTGGCAGAATATGAGCATCCGCCTGCATGTCCTTGCCATCCAAAAAGTCTTGGGCTTCTTGATACATTTCGTTTAAAGCGGATTGACCAGCACCCGAAGCTGCCTGATAAGTGGAAACCACGATCTGCTTTAAGCCAAAGTTGCGGCGAACTGGTTCCAAAGCCATTACCATTTGAATCGTCGAACAGTTGGGATTGGCCACGATGCCATGATGATCCTTCAGAGCGGCTTCGTTGACTTCTGGTACGACCAACGGCACATCCGGCTCCATCCGAAAGGCGCTGGTATTGTCAACACAGACTGCCCCGCGCTTAACGGCTTCTGGCAGAAACTTCTTGGAAACCGATCCGCCAGCAGACGACAATACAATGTCAACACCGTCAAAGGATTCAGGGGTCGTTTCCTCAACGGTTACCGGCTGACCCTTAAACTGCAGCGTCTTACCGGCCGATTTTTTGGATGCCAAAAGCTTAACATGCTTAACGGGAATCGTAGACTGGGCTAATTGTTCAATCATCCGCGTGCCGACCGCCCCCGTGGCACCCAGAATTGCGACATTGTATTGCTTACTCATAATATAATCGCTCCTTTAGTTCTTTGCGTTAACCTTTTCAATAAATGGCTTCATGCGCTCCATGGCAGTATGCAGGTCCTCATCAGAAGCCGCGTATGACAGCCGTACCCAGCCGGCACCACCAGCACCAAAGGCATTACCTGGCGTAACACCGACCTGGGCTTCCTTGGCCAGATCCAAGGCAAACTGCATGTCATCCGTACCATAGCTGGCTGGAATCTTGGCGAAGATGTAGAACGCGCCTTGTGGTGGAACCGTTTCGATGCCCATGTCGTTTAAAGACTTCAAAACATAGTCACGCCGTTTTTGGTAGATGGCCCGTGCCTTAACCGGATCCTCATCCCCATTGGTGTAGGCTTCAATGGCTGCTGCCTGTGTTGAGTCGGTAATTGAGGTTACCAAGAATGAATGCAGCTTGGTGATGTTGTCGATTGCTTCTTTAGGACCGGCAAAATATCCCATTCGATAACCAGTCATGGCATGCGACTTGGACAGGCCAGAGATAAAGATGGTCCGGTCCGGCAAAAGCGTAGCCATTGACGTGTGTTCCACACCATAAACCAGATCACTGTAGATTTCATCAGCAAATACGTACAGATGATGATCGGCAATAACCTTAGCCAGGCCTTCCAGCACTTCGCGTGGATATTCACGGCCGGTTGGGTTGACTGGGTAGTTCAGCAAAACGGCTTTAACCGCTGGACCTTCTTTTTTCAAAACGTTTTCCAGCAGCTCAGGCGTCAAGACAAAATCGTCCTCAGAAACGTCAACCTGCACCGGCGTCCCACCTGCCAGAGAAACCAGCGGGAAGTACAGCGAGAAGGCTGGCGTTGGAATGATCACCTTGTCGCCTTCATTGATCAGAGAAAAGATCGTCGCTGCCAGAGCCTCGGTTGCACCAACCGTAGCAACGATTTCGGTTTCTGGGTCATAGTGCACGCCGCGCGTCCGTTCCAGATAGCCGCTGATGGCTTTTCGCAATTCAATCTTGCCGCGGTTGGAGGTATAGTGCGAATCATTTTCAACAATACTTTGCACGGCTGCCTGCTTAACGTGTTCAGGAACGTTAAGATCAGGTTCGCCAATCGTCAGTTTAACGATGCCTGGAATCTTGGAGACGTGAGCATCAAAAGAACGAATTCCAGATGGTGAGATTGCGGCCACGCGTGGGTTGACCGTTTCATTAAGATCTTTTGCTAGAGTTGGCATAAACAAATTTCCCCTTTACATCAAAGAATATTTTCCAAACCGACAACCAGTTCATTCAGCGACGCAACCTTTTGCAAGGCTACCTTAACGCCGCTCATAAACGAGCCCCGATCAAATGAATCCTGGCGAATGGTCAATGCCTCGCCAGTGCCGCCAAACAGCACCTGCTCATGGGCAATGTAGCCCGGCAGACGGACCGAGTGAATGCGAATGCCTTGATAGTCGCCACCGCGGACGTTGGCCAGCGTTTCGACCTCATCTGGATTGCTTTCGTGCGGCTGACGATTTTGTGCCATCATCTTAGCCGTACTCAATGCCGTTCCTGATGGTGCGTCTTTCTTATCGGCATGGTGCATTTCAATAACCTCGACGTCTGGGAAATACTTGGCGGCTTCCTGGGCGAACTTCATCAGCAAGACCGCCGACATGCCAAAGTTAGGCGCGATCAGGCCACCTAAATGATTGGCTTTGGCAAGGGCCTTGAGTTCGGCTTCCTGTTCATCAGTCAGACCAGTCGTGCCAACCACGGGGCGCATCCCGTGATTCAGCGCGAATTTGACGTTTTCATAAACCGCACTGGGAACAGTAAAGTCGATCCAGACATCAGCTGCTTGATCGGGAATCGCTGCTAAATCATTAAAGATCTGGACATCGTCATTTAAGTTATAGCGTTCCGGATCGTTACGGTCGGCTTGTGGCGAAAAAGCGGCAACGATTTGAAAATCCGCCATGCCATTGACCAGATCAACGGCCTTTTGTCCCATTGCACCAGCAAACCCGGCGATCAGTACACTAGTCATCAACATCACCCTTTCCAAGATTCAATGGCAACTCATGAGCCAGCGCATCGGCAGGCAATGACAGCGCCTGTGCCAGCTGCTGCTTTTCGTTGTCGTTCAGAGTAGCAATCGGCAGACGGCAGCCACCCACGCCAAAGCCTTGCGCGTTTAAGACCGCCTTGACTGGTGATGGTGATGGGTACATGAACAGCGCGGCCATTCTTGGCGTCAGCCAGCGCTGCAGACGTGCGGCCGCCTGCCAATTACCATTATACAATTGATCATACATTTCCCGCATCTGGGCACAGTAATTATGCGAAGCAACCGAGATCACGCCATTAGCTCCTAAGACGCGCGCCGTCAATGCTTGAGCGTCTTCGCCGGTAAAGACTTGGAAATCCTCGTCCTTGTGATCGATCACGTACTGCATCTCTTCCAGCGAGGCACATTGCTTAACGGCCTTGATGTTTTCATGATGTGAAAGCTCCACGATCGTTTCGGCAGCCATCTTAACGCCGGTTCGACCAGGAATGTTATAGATCACGATTGGCAACTTGGACTGATCTGCTACCGCCGTAAAGTGGGCAATCATGCCACGCTGATTAGGCTTGTTGTATGGCGGTACCACGACCAGCGCATAGTCAATGCCTTCGATCTCAGCCACCTCATTGGTAAAGGCAATAGTTTCGGCAGTATTGTTGCTGCCAGTGCCGGCAATCACCGGAACACGGCCATCAATGATCTTAGCAAACTCACGATACAGCGCCAGCTTTTCGTCATGGCTGAGCGTTGGCGTCTCACCAGTCGTACCGCCAATGACAAAACCGTTGCTGCCCTGTTCGATCAAATGGTTGGTCAGCTTGGCCAAACTGGCAAAGTCCAATTCATTTTGTTCATTAAATGGTGTTACGATGGCGGTTAACAAATCAGCATCTTGTAAATTCATAGTTAAATCCCCCTAGTTTTGCATACGATAGTTCAAAAATCCGGTAATAGCATCCACGCCCCGTTTAATAGCGCGTTCATCCGGTTTTAAGGTCGCCGAATGCAACTGTGAGTCATCTTCAACTCCCAGCCAAAACATGGTGCCGGGGAACTTGGCCAGCAGATAGCCAAAGTCTTCACCGGTCATTGCCGGCGCAGTTTCGATAAATTCAACGCCAGCAGCCTGTTTCATATATTCAATAAAGCGTTTGGTCAGTTCGGGATTGTTTTCAACGGGCCAGTAGCCACCTTGATTCAACTGCAGGTCGACTTTAACGTTAAAGCTTTTGGCAATTCCTTCGCAGACGTCTTTTAAACGCTGATCGATCTTCAAAATCATTTCCTGCGTCAGACCGCGAATCGTGCCTTCCAGATGGGCATGACCGGCAATCACGTTGCGGATCGTGCCGGCTTCAACCTTACCCAGCGTGATCACACCGCTTTGAATCGGATCAATGCTGCGTGAAATGATCGTCTGAACCTGCATGATCAAAGACGCCATCGCCACGACCGTATCATTGGCATCCTGCGGAAAGGCCGCGTGACCGCCCTTACCGGTAATATCAATGTTGACTTCAGTCGTGCCGGCAAACAGCGTGCCCATGCGACAGCCAATCGCGCCAGCCGGCAGGTCCGGATTATCGTGCAGACCGTAGAACTCATCTGGTCGCCACTTGCCATCAAACAGTCCCTGCTCATAGGCCAGCTTGCCGCCGTTTTCGCTTTCTTCGGCTGGTTGGAAGAAAAACAGCAGATTGTCTTTTGGCTGATGCTCACTGAACCAGCTTAAAACCCCCAGCGCAACCGTCATGTGGATGTCGTGGCCACAGGCATGCATGACGCCGGGATGCTTGGAAGCAAACGGCAGGCCGGTCTGTTCTGCTACCGGCAGCGCGTCGATATCGGTTCGATAGCCGATCGTTCTAGTTGGCTGACTACCGTGTACCAACACCATCAATGCAGTTGGCAATTTTTCCGGTTGGCGAATCTCCAGATGAGTCTGGTTAAACCCTTTAATCGTATCCAACAAATAGGCATGCGTCTGTTTTTCCTGCAGCGCCAGTTCTGGAATCTGATGCAGATCGCGGCGAATCTTGATTAATTGTGCTTCATTTAATTCTGTCATCGATCATCACAGCTTCCGCAAGTCTTCTTCCAGGCCCGTCTTTGATTCGGTCTTGTCATCAACGTTCTTGATAAACTTAGCAGGCACACCGGCGACGACCGTGTGAGGAGCAACGTCTTGGGTTACGACGGCACCGGCAGCAATCACAGCCCCTTCGCCAACATGCACGCCTTCAATTACTACGGCATTGGCACCAATCAAAACGTTGTCATCGATTCGGACCGGTTCAGCTGAGGCTGGTTCGATCACGCCGGCTAAAACCGCGCCCGCACCGACGTGACAATGCTTGCCGACGATTGCCCGGCCGCCCAGCACCGCGCCCATGTCAATCATGGAGTCGGCACCGATTTCTGCACCAATGTTGATGATTGCCCCCATCATGATAACGGCATTGTCGCCAATCAAAACCTGATCCCGAATCAAGGCACCAGGTTCGATCCGCGCGTTGATTCCCTTCAGATCCAGCAGCGGCACGGCTGAATTGCGGGCATCGTTTTCCACGCGATAGTCTTCAATCTGCGCAGCATTGGCAGTCAAGAATGGCTTAACGTCGGCCCAGTCGCCAAACAAAACGCCGGTACGGGCTTCTAAAAAGCTTTGAATAGATTCCGGAACGTCTATGGCAGCCAGATCACCCTTGACAAATACCTTTACGGGCGTCTTCTTGGGTGCATTGCCGATGTAGTTGATAATGCTTTGTGCGTCTAATTGTGCCATTTAGATTAACTCCAATCTTTTTTCTACTATATTATTAATATCTTATTTTAAAAGTGATTTAGGCTTGTGGGTAGGAACGGTCAAGATGAACCAGATCGTCAAGCGATTCGCGTTCAATTACCAGGTGAGCCTGACCATTTTCAGCAAAGACCACTGCCGGCCGCGGATTGCGGTTATAATTAGAAGCCATCGCATATCCATAGGCTCCCGTATCCAGCATTGCCAAAACATCGCCTGGCTTGGTTTTTGGCAGTGGCTGATGCTGACTGAGAATATCGCCTGATTCACAGTACTTACCGGCCAGCCGCACCGTTTCAGCGTTTTCCGCCTGCGGATCGGCAGCCAGCACCGTTTCGTATTCCGCCTCATAAAGCGCTGGCCGAATGTTGTCGCCCATCCCGCCATCGATCATGACATATGGCAGCAAGCCGGGAACGTCTTTACGCGAGCCCACTGTATAAAGGTTATAGCCGGCGGGACCAGCGATTGAGCGGCCTGGTTCGATCCAGACAGCCGGCATCTTCAGATTCAGCTTTTGCGTTTCTTCCTTAATAGTTTCGATGATCGCTGCCACAAAATCTTCTGGCTTCAATGGATGGTCGGCGCTGACGTAGCGAATCCCGAAGCCGCCACCGACATTGACGATTTCTGGCTCATAGCCAAACTCGTCGCGCCAGTGAGCTGCAATCTCAACCAATTTAGCAGCCGCCATCTGAAAGCCATTTAATTCAAAAATCTGCGAACCGATATGGGCATGCAACCCTTTCATATGCATTCGTGGACTGGCCAGAATCTTTTGCAGGGCTTCATCAGCCTGACCGGACTGCAGATCAAAGCCAAATTTGCTGTCAACCTGACCAGTTTGAATATACTTATTCGTATGTGCGGAAATCCCCGGTGTGATCCGCATCATAACGTCGATTGACTGATCACGACTGGCCAGTACTTCATTAAGCAGCTCAATTTCATGGAAGTTGTCGATCACAATCATGCCCACATGGTGATCAACGGCCATCTCTAATTCGGCCCGCGATTTGTTGTTGCCATGAAAAGATACGTTTTCCATTGGGAAGTTGGCTTTGATTGCCGTATAGAGCTCACCGGCCGAAACCACATCAACATGACCGCCTTCATGAGCTACAACCTGATACATGGCAATCGCGGCAAACGCCTTGCTGGCATAGCTGACCGCGTAGTCAACCTGGCGCTGCTCAAACACCTTTTTAAAAGCACGAATCTGGCGGCGAATCTGGGCCACGTCGTAGACTACCAGCGGCGTGCCATATTCCTTGGCTAGTTCGAGCGAGTCAACACCGCCAATCGTCAAATGACCTGCTGCGTTGATCTGATCCGGTGCAATCTGAGAATTCATAATCTAAAACCTCCGTTGTTCTGACGGGGAAAACGCTAAGAAAAAATCCATTGTTCGTGCGCACACAAACAACGGATCCCATTTTCAAAAAGCCACCCACTGCGGCTGTTGTCAAATTTAATCTGATTGGTCGATAGCGCTCCGCGAAGTTTTTCTCCGCGACAGTCCGTGACTTGTTCAGCCACGCCCCAGCAATCAAGCCGCGACCCGGTCTGAAAGCTTCGGCAATCGCCCCTTTCCCGTACGATCATTGTCTGGTCTGCGACTAACATACGGTACTCATGTTGACTGCGCCTCTTCGATTTAATAGTTAGTCTATAATTAAGTTTAATAATCGTCAAGTAAATTCTGATAATTTTTCTCATTTATTTTTTCTACTATGATTTGTAAAACGTTTATGCTATCGAATTTTAAAAAAGCAGACTTGCAAGGATGTCAATAAATGTTAGAATCCTATTAAATTAATTTGCGTTCTTTATTATTTTCAACGCACAAAGGAGTCTGTAATATGAAAGTTGTAAAGTTCGGTGGTACCTCATTGGCTACGGGGGCTGCCGTTAAACAGGCATTGAACATCATCACGGCTGACCCAGCTCGTCAAATCGTTGTGGTTTCGGCTCCTGGTAAACGACACGACGGCGATATCAAGGTAACCGACCTTTTGATCCGCTATGCCAATGAAACGATCAACGGAGAAGATACCGCCAAGACGGTTCAAGAAATTTTCGAGCGCTACGAAACGATCGGTCACTTTTTTGATCTGCCAGATGAAAAAATCAAGATCATCAAGGAACTGCTGGTTGATCTGCCTAAAAAAGACTACCCAAACGATGAATATCTGCTGGCCGCTTTCAAGGCCCACGGTGAGCGGCTTAATGCCCGGCTGATCGCAATGATTATGAACCACCTGGGCATCAAGGCACGGTTCGTTGATCCAACTGAAGCCGGCATCATGGTTACAGGGGCACCCAACGACGCAATCGTCAATCCAGAAACCTACCGTAATCTGGCCGGTTTCAAGTATGAGGTCTATGATCGGCTGGTCTTTCCAGGATTTTTTGGCATCACGCCTTCTGGTCATATCGCAACGTTCTCACGGGGCGGCTCTGACATTACCGGCGCGATCCTGGCCCGGGGCTTTCACGCGCGACTGTATGAAAACTTTACCGACGTGGATGCAATCTTCTCGGCCAATCCAAACGTGGTCGACGATCCTGAGCCGATCCGCACAATGACCTACCGTGAGATGCGCGAGCTTTCCTACGCCGGCTTTTCGGTCTTCCACGATGAGGCCTTGATTCCTGCTATTCAAGGGCAGATTCCCATCAACGTCAAAAACACGCATGCCCCAGAAAAGCCTGGTACCATGATCGTTCCCGAAAAGGGCTTCAAACCAGAAAACATCATCACTGGCGTCGCTTCAGGCAAGCATTTTTCAGCACTCTATCTGCACAAGTATCTCTTGAACAAAGAAGCCGGCTTCACCCTGCGCATTCTGGATATTCTGGAAAAGCACAACGTTCCTTATGAGCACATGCCATCTGGGATCGATGATATTTCGATTATCTTTGACAAAAAGTTTTTGAATGATCAATTGATTGACGTTTTGTGCGATGAGATTCAAAATAAGATCAATCCCGATCGTCTGGAATGGATTGACGACTACTCCATTACCATGATCGTCGGTGAAGGAATGCGTGATCGCGTTGGCGCTGCTGCCGGCATTCTGCAGCCATTAGCCGATGCTCACATCTCGCTGCAGATGATCAACCAAGGGGCCTCTCAGATCTCAATCATGCTGGGGACCAAGCGGGCAGATGCCGATAAAGCCGTCCAGGTCATCTATCATCAATTCTTCGCAAATTAATCAGACAAAGAGGTATTTTTATGACGGAACTACTAAAGGTTCATGGATCGCAAAACCAATTCTTTATCCTGGATCAGACAACGCTGGAACAACCACTCACCGATGCTGAGCTGCAGACACTTGCTCCTAGAATCACCAATCCCCAGACTGGCCTTTTAGGCGGCGCGGATGGCATTCTGGTTGTCAATCAGCCAACTAAAGCCGGAGCCCTGGCGCAAATGCGTGTCATCAACGCCGATGGCAGCGAAGCATCCATGTGCGGCAATGGGCTGCGTACCGTGGCCCGCTATCTGGCCGAAAAATTTGATCAAGACGAGTTCCAGGTTGATACGCGCGATGCCAACCTGCTTGTTCGGCGCCAGCCTGATTTTGCGCCGGGCGTACCTGCTTTTGCCGTTGAGATCTCACCCGTCCGCTTTAACAAAGAAGCACTGCCGTTTGACAATCTGGGCCATGAACGGCTGCTTGATACGCTGGTTCCCGAGTTTATTCCTGGACTGCGTTTTACCAGCATCGCGGTTCCTAATCCACATCTGATCAGTTTTGTTTCAGCCGCTGAATTGTCCGATAACGTTTTAGGCGTCTTAGGTGAACGACTGAATGGTCAAAACCCATATTTCCCTGATGGCGTCAACGTAAACTTTGCCCAGATTCTGAATGAAAACGAGCTGTTCGTACGGACGTTTGAACGCGGTGTCGGCTTTACCAATGCCTGCGGGACCGGGATGTCAGCAACCTCATTGGCCTTCGCGCTGACGCATCCTGAACTGGCGCATTTCGACGTGCCAATGACCATCTACAACCCTGGCGGCATGGTCAAGACCATCGTTCACCACCAAGCTGATCACTACTGGATTGAACTGGTCGGCAACGCCACCTTCACGCATCATGTTACGGTTGCCGAAACCGAGCTGCATCAAGCAAGCTTTGCCGATGCTCAAACCAGCGCAACTGGTGAAGAAACGGCTTATGAAAAGTTTGTCGCAGATTTACCGCACGTTAATGATCTACAAATTGGAAAATAAGCATTGACAACGAACATTAATATTGTTTACACTTAGTTTATCAATTATTATTCAACCTTTAATCTGGTCCCGTGAGGCCTCCAAGGATGTTCGTTAAAATAAAATCTTCGCCCTTTTTTAGGGAGGACATTATTTGCATCGTCACTGGTCTCACTTGGCCAGTGACGATTTTTCTTTGGGGGTAACACCATGCAAAACGACAATGATCAGATTACCAGCATCGCGATGCATCAACGCAAAACCTCAACCTGGGATATGTTTGCAACCTGGGTTGGTGCCAATGCCAATAACGGCACGTGGTTTGTCGGCGGGGTTTTGGCAGCTTGCGGTTTTTCAGTCGCCATGAACGTGCTGGTTCTGTCATCGGCACTTTCTTACGTCTTCTTGAGTCTGATTGGCTACATCGGCTATCAGACCGGTGTCTCGACCATGGCCGTCAGCCGGGCATCATTCGGGGTGCGCGGCAGCTATCTGCCATCTTTGGTCAACCTGACGCAGTTTATTGGCTGGACGGCCGTCAATACGTTTATCGCGGCCCAATCCGTCAGTCTGCTTTTAAACGACCTGCTTGGCTGGCCAGTCTGGGGTAAGCCAGGCGGTTGGAAAGGCATCGTGGCTGGGATCGTGGTAATGAGCATTTTACATATCATCAGTATCGCCAGCGGCTCGCGTTCCGTTCAAATGATTGAGCGTTTGGGAATCATCCTGGTTTTGATCTTTGTCATCTGGGAATCGGTAGTCGTCTTAAAGACCGTCCCATTCTCGCATATCGTTGAATGGCAGGTCCCAGCCAGCGCCAAAATGGCTACCGGAGCCGCCATCGACTATGTAGCGGCCTTCAATCTAGCCTGGGTTACGGCAGGGGCTGACTTCACTCGTTTCACGCCAAAGAAGCACAACGCGACGCTGACGCCATTTTTCGGTGCCATGGTCGGGGTAATCTGGTTTGCCTTTATCGGCTTGATCTCAACCATCAGTATCGCCATTACCTCTGGTACCTATAATGCCAACAACTCCGATCCAAGTACGATTGCCAGTCGGCTGGGGCTGGGAGTCGTTGCGCTGCTGGTTATCATCCTGACTTCGATGACCGCCAATGCCGTTAACCTGCTGGCAGCCGGCTCGGCACTTTCCAACATCTTCACCAGCATCAAGCTGAAGTACTCGCTTTGGATCGTTGCCATCGTCGCCACCATCGTTACCTTTATTCCAATGATTGTTGGCAGTTTCCTTGACACGTTTACCGCTTTCTTGGATTATGTAGGTATGGTACTGGGACCAATCATCGCCATCATCTGTACCGACTTCTATCTGCGCTGCCACCAGAAATACGACGTCACGCAGCTGGCCAAGAAAAACGGCAGCTACTGGTACTCGCACGGAATCAACTGGTCAGCCGTAGTTACCTGGATCATCGGTACGGCACTGTTCTTAATGCTGCATAACGTTGCTGCACTCAAGAACACGATCGGGGCAACGTTTTTGGTCATGCTGATCAGCGGTGCCATCTACTATGTCTTAATGCTAATTTTTAATCGAAAGGTCGCTTAATCTATGCTGATTCAAAACGTTCATGTAGATAACCAAAAAGATGCCGTTGACGTTCGGATTGAAGATGGCAAGTTTGCAGCCATCAAGCCTGGTCTGATCGCTAAACCTGGCGAAGAAGTCATTGATGGTCAAGGTAAGGTGCTGCTGCCGCCATTTATCGACTCTCACGTTCACCTGGATGCCACGCTGACGGCCGGCCAGCCAGAATGGAACGAAACCGGTACCCTGTTTGACGGGATTCGCATCTGGTCAGAACGCAAAAAGGATCTCACCATTCAAGACGTCAAGCAGCGGGCTAAAAAGACGCTGCTCAATATGGTTGGTCATGGGATTCAGCACGTACGCAGCCATGTTGACGTTACCGATCCGCATCTGATCGCACTGCAGGCCCTTTTGGAATTAAAGCACGAGATGCAGGATGTGGTTGATCTGCAATTGGTTGCCTTTCCACAAGAAGGCATTCTCTCCTATCCGCACGGTAAGAAGCTGATGAAGCAGGCCGTTAAGGAAGGCGCTGATGTCGTTGGTGGTATTCCGCACTTTGAGTTTACGACTGAATACGGCTGGAAATCAGTTAAGTTCCTGGTCAAGCTGGCCGAAAAATACGACAAGCTGGTTGACGTCCACTGTGATGAGATTGACGATCCGGCTTCTCGCAACCTGGAAGTCTTAGCAACAATGGCCTATAAGACCGGTCTTGCCGACATGGTCACCGCCAGCCACACGACGGCGATGGGATCATACAATGATGCTTACACCTACAAGCTGTTCCGGCTGCTGAAGATGTCAAACATCAATTTTGTCTCCAATCCACTGGTCAACATGCACCTGGGCGGCCGTTTCGATACCTATCCAAAGCGGCGCGGTCTGACCCGCATCAAGGAGTTGGATGCTGCCAACATCAACGTTTCGTTTGGTGAAGACGATATTCAGGATCCATGGAACCCGCTCGGCAATGGCAACATGCTTGATTCCGTCTCAATGGGAGTCTATGCGGCTCATCTGATGGGCTACAGCCAGCTGCAGGACTCATTCAAGTTCGTAACCTACAATGCCGCTAAGACGCTGCATATTGCTGATCGTTACGGCATTAAAGAAGGTCTGGAAGCCAACTGCATCCTGTTGAACGCTGAAGACTTCTACAACGCTTTAAACAAGCACGTTGAGGTTCTCTACAACATTCGCCGTGGCAAGGTGCTGGCCAAGACCACCCCGGCTGAGACTACGCTTAACCTGCCTGACAGCCTGAAGTAAGAATTATTATTAAATACGATAAAAGGTCTGCTCCTCAATTCAGGAGCAGACCTTTTGTTATCGATTATGAAGACTATTCCAAGAAGTCCTTTAATTGCTTGGAACGTGATGGATGGCGCAGCTTACGCAGAGCCTTAGCTTCGATTTGACGAATCCGTTCCCGCGTAACGCCAAAGACCTTGCCGACTTCTTCCAGCGTACGCGTCCGCCCGTCATCAAGGCCAAAGCGCAGCCGCAAAACATTTTCTTCACGATCGGTCAGCGTATCCAAGACGTTCTCCAGCTGCTTTTTCATCATTTCATAAGCAGCATGATCGGCAGGACTGGTAGCATCCTGGTCTTCGATAAAGTCGCCTAAATGCGAGTCATCCTCTTCACCAATCGGCGTTTCCAAAGAGACTGGTTCTTGGGCAATCTTGAGGATTTCGCGGACCTTCTTGGTTGGCATGTCCATTTCAGCACCGATTTCTTCAGGCAGCGGTTCCCGACCCAGATCCTGCAACAATTGACGCTGAATCCGGATCAGCTTGTTGATGGTTTCGACCATGTGCACTGGAATTCGAATCGTCCGCGCTTGATCGGCAATCGCCCGCGTAATAGCCTGCCGAATCCACCAGGTCGCGTAGGTTGAGAACTTGAATCCCTTCCGGTAGTCAAACTTTTCAACGGCCTTCATCAGACCCATGTTACCTTCTTGAATCAGGTCCAAAAACTGCATACCGCGGCCAACATAACGCTTGGCAATGGAAACCACCAGACGCAGGTTGGCTTCCGCCAGTTCCTGCTTAGCCTGCTCATCGCCTTTTTCGATCCGTTGAGCCAGAGCAATTTCTTCGTCCGCCGTCAGCAGGTTGACCCGCCCGATTTCCTTAAGATACATCCGTACGGGGTCATTGATCTTGACGTTGGTTGGGGCAGCGGTATCCTTTAAGGCCTTGTTGGACAGTTTTTCCGTGGCCTTCAAAGCGCGCGGATCTGGATCACCCTTTTCGTCAACGACGCTGATCCCGGCATCTTCAACGTTTTGAAGCAGATTATCCATTCCTTGGGCATTCAAGCCAAACGGAGTCGCGATCTGGTCAGTCAAGTCATCGTATTGAATTTCCTTGGCTTTCTTATAGCTTCTGATCAGCTTGCCCACGGCTTTGTCGTATTCAGTCTGATCAAAGTCGGCTTTGTTGGAAATTACCATGTCTTTCTTTTTGCTGTTTGCCATTATTAACTAGTCTCCTCCGTTTTTAATCGTTGCTGCTGACTATAAAGCTGAATGAGCTCAATCGTCAGCTGGGTGATTAGTTCGTGATCGCTCCGTGCCTTGGCTTCCTGCAGCGCCAATTTGGCTTGAGCGATCTTCTGTGTTAAAGGTGTCTTTTGCATGATGATGCGCAGACAGTCGTCAATTGCAGCCGGTGGAACTGCTGCTGCATTCAAGCCATCCAGCTGTGTTAAAGTCGCTTTTAAAGCCGGATCGTCCACGTAGTCTAAAAAACTGGCTAAATCATACTCATCATGCTCGGTAAAGTAATTCAAGGCCTGCTGATAGAGTTCCTGATATTGATCATGAACAAAGGCAAAATCAGGCATTGCCTTTAGCTGAGCCCTGGTACCATAGTCATGAAGCACAGCCGTCAGCAATAAGCGCTCTGCCCGCTCAGTCTGATCAAGTGCCAATGACTGCTGCTCGGCTACCGTCAGCGTGACTGCCTGTGGTGCTGGTTGTGCTTGAGCGCGCCGCTTTTGGCCGTAAGCCGGTCGCTTGTTAAACGACCGACGCTTAGGGGCAGCCGGCGGATTATCAGGCCATTGTGATGCTGACGGTGCCGTACCTGGCTGAGCAGCCGGCTGTGTTTGAAGCTGAGTCGTTAGCTGCTGCTGAAGATTTTGCGGATTGACCTGAAACTCCCTGGCCAATTCCTGTACGTACAGATCTCTGGCAACCGGATCACCGACCTTGGCAATTACGCCGATTGCTGCATTCAAATAGCTCAAAAGCTCGGCCTGATTGCTCAGATTCAGTCCTTGCCGCAGATAGCGCAAGCGAAATGCAGTCGGTGTTTCTTCGGTATTTTTCAGATAATCGCGAAACTTAGCCCCGCCATTTTGCTGAATGTATTCATCAGGATCTTGTCCGGTTGGCAGCTGCACGACGCGAATCTTAAGCTGACTGGCAACCGCACTGGCCTCGATCAGCTTCAGCGCCCGCTCAATGGCGTTTTGTCCCGGTGCATCGCCATCGTAGCAAATGTTCAGCTGATCGGTCGTCTTGACGATCATCGCCAGCTGCTCATCGGTTAGACTGGTCCCCATAGAAGCAATGCCATTATGAACGCCGGCGCCATATGCCGAAATAACATCCATGTAACCTTCAAAAAGCAGCAGTTTCCCATTTTCTCTGGCTGCTTTTCTAGCTAGATCAAAATTAAAGATCAAACGACGCTTGTTAAAAATCGGCGTTTCTGGACTGTTGAGATACTTCGGCGCGTCAGTATTTTTTTGCAATAGCCGCCCTGAAAAGGCAACCGGTCGTCCCTGCCCATCCTTGAGCGGAAACATGACTCGATCATGGAAACGATCATGCAGACTGCCGGAGCGATCCTCGGTAAACAGTCCTGATCGGCGCAGCAGCTGATAGTCATGTCCTTCTTTTTCCAAAACGGCCTTTAAGACCTCTTCTTTAGGAGCATAGCCGAGATTAAACTGATCGATCAGCTCTTGAGTCAGGCCGCGCTTTTGCAGGTAGCGGCGGGCAGGCTCGCCAGCTGGCGTGTTCATCAAAATATGATGATAGAGTCGCATGGTCGTTTCATGCAGCTTAATCAAGCGCCCCTGCTGCGAATCCGGTGCCTGTTCCGTTTTAGGTTCGGCACCGGCTTGAAAATCAGTTGGCAAGGCCACGCTGCCCAGCTTGGCAACCTGCTCAACGGCCTGCGGAAATGATAGATGATGCAGCTCCATCAAAAAGTCGAAGACTGAACCTGAGCGATGACAGCTAAAGCAATAAAAGAACTGCTTTTGCTCACTGACTGAAAATGATGGTGTATTATCTTCGTGAAACGGACAGTGCCCAACCAGGTTCTTGCCTTGCCGCTGCAACTGAACGTCTTGACTGATGACATCAGCAATATCAACGGACTGCCGCACCTGATCGATGAGTTCTTGTGAAAGTCGCGCCATTCGTTCACCCCATTTCCCGCGAATAGTAGCAAAAGGTCGCCTCCAGATGGAATGCGACCTTCAACGACTTCAGGCAGCATCTGCTTTTAGACACTACCTAATATACCTATTTAACATGATACCACAAGTCTGGAACAATACAATTCATTTGCTCGATAAACCGTAACTATTTAACGATCAGCTTGTCAAGATTACCAAGTGCGTAGACATCATCAGCCAGCTGCTGCAAAAGGGCCAGCCGGTTGCTGCGGATGCTTTCATCTTTGTCCATAATCATGTTTTCTTCAAAGTAGTTGGTGATTACTGGTGCCATTGCTCGCAGGTCAGCAAAGTTTTGTGCCAGCGTCTGCGTATCCCACTTCTTGTCTAAGGAAGCCACCAGATCAAACAACTCGGTTTCCGATGGGTTTTGGAACTTGGCCGGATCAACTGCTGGTACGCCATCCTTAAAGTCAGCCTTCTTGGCAATCCGCAGTACCCGCGTCAAGGCTTCAACGTCTTCTTTAAAGCCATCATCGTCCTTGTGCGCGTCAAGCGTCTCGGCTGCTGCCAGAACGTTGGCAATGTCAGCCGATTTGGTATCCACAACGGCATCAATCACGTCATAGCGCAGATCCTGCGTGTTGAAGAACTGCTTGAGCCGATCCAAGAAGAAGGCGTGTACCTGATCAGCATTGTGCGAAACGTCAAATTCCGGCGTCAGTCCTTGAGCTGCCAATGCTTCTGCAAATTCATCGGCCATCCCCATTACCGGCAGATGCCAGCCGCGCGCAGCAATGATCCGTACGATCCCGTAAGCTTGTCGCCGCAGTGCATATGGGTCATTGGAGCCGCTTGGAATCATATCAACGGCAAAGAAGCTGATGATGCTGTCCAGCTTGTCGGCAATTGCCAAAATCGCGCCGATCTTGCCGGCTGGCAGCTCGCCTTCAGCAGAGATTGGCATATAGTGTTCCTTAATGGCTGCAGCGACGTCAGCTTTTTCACCAAGCAGCTTGGCATAGATCTCACCCATGATCCCTTGCAGCTCGGCAAATTCACCCACCATCTGCGTCGTCAGGTCAAACTTGTAGATGTGAGCGGCTCGATCAAGGTCTGCCAGCTCTTCATCACTAAGGTTCAGCTTTTGACCAAGCAGCTTGGCCAAGACCGCCGTCCGTCCCATCTTGTCATACATGGAGCTGATCTTATCATGGAAGCTGACCTTCTTTAAACGAGCCACGTATTGGTCAATCGTAATCTTTTGGTCCTCTTCATAGAAGAACTTGGCATCTTCCAGACGTGGTACCAGCACCCGTTCGTTACCCTTGATCACGTTTTCCAGGTATTCGCTGTTACCATTGCGGACCGCGATAAAGTGTGGCAAAAGCTTGCCCTCATGATCACGAACACAGAAGAAGCGCTGGTTGTCCTTCATGGAGGTAATCAGGACTTCTTCAGGCAGGACCAGATATTTTTCATCAAACGAACCGGCAAATGAGGTTGGCCATTCAACCAGGTTGTTGACTTCTTCCAGCAGGTCTTCATCCCAGTCGATGATCCAGTCGTTTTCCGCCAAGATCTCGTCAATCTGAGACTTGATCAGGTTCTTGCGCTGTTTTTGATTGGCAATCACAAAGTCGTTGTTCAGTTCAGCTTCGTAGTCTTCGGCATGCTTGATCTCCACGTCATGACCCAAGAAACGGTGACCACGCGTCATGCGGCCAGCTGTTACGTCCAGGATCGAAAATGGCACGATTTCATCATCCAAAAGCGATACCAGCCAGCGAATCGGCCGAACGAACTGCAATGAGTGACGACCCCACTTCATCATCGTTGGGAAGTTCATGGCTTCGATGACGTCCTTTAAGCCAGGCAGAACCTCAGCAACCGGCTTGCCGTCAACGTGCTTTTCAACGTAGACGTATTCAACGCCCTTGATCTCTTTAAACTCGATGTCATCAACACTGACGCCTTGACCGCGCGTAAAGCCAATCGCTGCTTTGGTCCAGTTGCCGTCTGCATCCTGAGCAATCTTTTTAGCCGGGCCCTTAACGGATTCGTTGACATCAGGCTGTTTGTCGGCTAACCCGGTAATCAGAAGAGCCAAGCGACGCGGCGTGGCAAATTCTTGAATCTTTGCAAAGTCAATGCGCTGTTCCTTTAAGTATTGAGCAACGCGTTCGTGCAGCTGCTTGATGCTTGGCGTTACGACATGCGCAGGCATTTCTTCCAGCCCAATTTCCAACAGATATGAATGTGCCATTTACTTGTCCTCCTTCTTGGCCTTGGCAGCTTGCTTGGCCGCCCGTGCCGCTGCTTTTTCAGCCAGCTTGGTGTATTTTTCGACCGTTGCCTGGCGTTCCTTTTCATCATGAATCAATGGGAAGCCCCGTTTACGCCGTTCTTCGACAAAAGCCTTGGCAATCGACTTGGCCATGATCCGAATTCGGTGCAGGTAGCCGGCCCGTTCCGTTACTGAAACCGCCCCGCGTGCATCCAGCAGGTTGAACGTGTGGCTGCACTTCAAGACATAGTCATATGCCGGGTGAACCAGTCCCAGTTTGATCAGACGCTTGGCTTCGGCTTCGTAGTCATTGAATTCTTGAAGCAGCATGTCTTGGTTGCTTTCTTCAAAACTGTACTTGGAGTGCTCATATTCTGGTTCCTTGAAAATGTCGCCATACTTGACGCCGTCTGCCCATTCCAGATCATAGACACTGTCAACGTTTTGAATGTATTCAGCCAATCGTTCCAGGCCATAGGTAACCTCGGCAGCTACCGGATCCATCTGCAGCTCACCAACGACTTGGAAATAGGTAAACTGCGTAACTTCCATCCCATCGAGCCAGATTTCCCAACCAACACCGGCACAGCCCATTGATGGGTTTTCCCAGTTGTCTTCAACAAAACGAATATCGTGTTCCAGCGGCTCAATGCCCAGCTGCTTCAAACTACCCAAATAGAGCTCTTGAATATTGTCTGGTGACGGCTTCATCAAAACCTGGAACTGGTGATGCTGGTAAAGACGATTGGGGTTTTCGCCGTAGCGCCCATCGGCAGGCCGCCGAGAAGGTTCAACGTAGGCAACGTTCCATGGTTCAGGTCCAATTGCCCGCAGGAAAGTGTATGGGCTCATCGTCCCGGCACCTTTTTCGTTGTCGTAGGCCTGCATCAGCATACAGCCTTGGTCGGCCCAATATTTTTCAAGAGTAAAAATAATCTCTTGAACGGTGAGTTTCTTTGACATAATCTGACTCCTTTCAACGTAAAAAGTCCCTACAATGGCCAGCTGGACTGGTCATTGCAGGGACGAAGTTAATTCGCGGTTCCACCCTGCTTTTCTGCACCTTAGACATGCAGAACAGCTTAATTAAGCGACTGTTAAAGTGCCACGCTGCTTGATCGTTATCATGGCTTCCACCATCCCATGATCGCTTTGGTTCGACAGTAAGCAGCGATTCTCTGTCATCGTCGATTAGATTTAAATTTAGTTGCTCTTTTATCATAGACAACTACTTTACACTTGTCAATTTTCAGAGCGAAGATTTTTCAATTGATTTTCCCAGGTCGCCATTTGATCAATGAACCGCTTGCTCTTTAAATGCAGGCCAAGTTCATCGTCATAAATCCGATCCAGCGTATAGCGCAGCCGATTCTTAACGCTTTGATCAACCTGAATCTGATTGACCTGGGCCAGATTCAAAGAGGCAAACAGCTGCAGATAGCCAACCGTCCGGCGATCCAAGTGAAATCGATGCTCATCCAGGTTCCAGTGCCGACTGCACAGCATCCCCCCATTGGCCTCGGAAAAATCCAGCGAGCGATCGTTCAACCCACAGATCGTGCAACGGTCCCAAGTCTGCGCGGCTCCTAGCAAAGGCAGAAACTGCACCTCCAAGACGTTGGCTGCGATCTGGGGGTCCTGTCCTTTATCAATCAGTTCGAGCGCGGCCGCCACTTGATTAAACCAGCCGCCAATCGATCGGCCTTCTTCAAACGTTGCATCCACCAATTCAAGAATATAGGTAGCATAGGCACTGCGCAGGGGATCTTCGCCCAGATGAACGTATTGACGCGTATCACGCGCGGCACTCAGATAACTGAGCGAGCCATCATCAGCCAGCCAGCCGGTATACTGTCCATGCGTAAAAGGCAGAATATCGCTGGTGATTTTGGCATGCGAACGATTGCCTCCCCGCACAAAAAACATCATCGGTCCGCGCTTGTCAGTCAAAAACTTGACCAGCAGATCACGTTCTTTATACGGGCGCCGATACATTACGATGCCGGCAAAGGAAGTATTTTCCCGCGCCATGCTCTCAGCTCCTTTTAGTAATCGTTGTTGCGGTAGCCGTAGTCTTTGAGCATTGCCGATTTATCGCGCCAGCCGGGAACTACCTTGACCCACAGCTGCAGATAGACCCGATCGCCCAGCAGATGCTCGATGTCTTTTCTGGCCATGGTCCCGATCTGTTTGAGCATCTGGCCCTTTTTACCGATGATGATGCCCTTTTGTCCCGGCCGCTCAACGATGATATTGGCATTGATGTGTACCGTCTCATCATCTTGACGCTTAACCGACATCACATCCACGGCAACGGAATGCGGCACTTCCTGGCGCGTCAGCATAAAGACTTTTTCACGAATCATCTCGGCAATCACGAAACGTTCAGGGTGGTCGCTGATCTGATCGCTGGGATAGTATTGCGGACCATTTGGCAGCTGGTCGACCAACTTGTTGATCAAAGCATTGACGTTGTTGCCATTCAATGCTGAAACCGGAACAACATCGGCAAATTTAACCGTGCCATCCTCAAACTGCTTGACGATTGCCGGCAGCTCATTTGGATGCACCTTATCGATCTTATTGACGACCAGATAGATTGGCTTTTGTACCTGCTTGAGCCGTTCCATGATGAAGTTGTCGCCAGGACCGCGCTTTTCATCAGCAGCGACCACATACAAGACCGCGTCGACCTCATCCAAAGCCGAAAGCGTTGAGCGCTCCATAAAGTCGCCCAACTTGGTCTGCGGTTTGTGGACCCCCGGCGTGTCGATGAAGACGATCTGAGCCTCATCAGTAGTGTAGATCCCTTGAATCTTATTACGCGTCGTTTGGGCAACGTTGCTCATGATGGCAACCTTTTGTCCGACGACATAGTTTAAAAGCGTTGACTTGCCGACGTTGGGCCGACCAATCAGAGCAACGAAACCAGATTTAAAATTTGGATTGTCCATATTTTTCCCTTTCCTAAATGCCTAACAAATTCTTGAAGCGCGGCCAAAAAATCAGCAGCCCGATCAAAACCGCGTAAAAAGCCGCCAGCAAGACGACCCCAGCGGCAATATCTTTAGCATATTTAGCATCAAGATCATAGTGATGGTGCACGACCAGATCAACCAGCTCCTCAACGATCGTATTGGCAAACTCAGCCGCAAACACGACAAAGATTGCCGATAGCAGCCACAGCCACTCAAAAACGTTGACCTGCATCAAAAAGGCCACGATAATCACCAAAACGGCCGCAACGATATGAAACCGCATGTTGCGTTCTTTTTTGACGACATCCTTGACCCCATCCCAAGCATGTCCCAGCGCCTGGATGAAATGACGATTTTTTTCGACCTGATGCTTATCTTGGGAGCCCATAGCCATTTAAAATCTCCTCTTGCAGCTTAAACATTTTTTCTTCATCGGTTTTCTGTTCATGATCATACCCATTCAAATGCAAAAAGCCATGCACGATCAAAAAGCCCAGCTCACGATCATTGGAATGCCCCAAAAACTTTGCCTGTTCGCCAACCTTATCGATTGAGATGAACAGATCGCCGAGGTTTTCTGGGATCTGGGCAGCCAGTTCTGGATCCAGCAAGATCGGCGAGTCGTCACTGTCGTCTTCCAAGGCAAAGCTTAAAACGTCAGTCGCCCGATCAACGCCGCGATATTGAGCATTCAGTTCTCTGATTTGCGGATTGTGAACAAACGTCAGGGAAACCTCCGTATTGTCCTTTAACTCAAGGCACTTGGCCGCATATTCCAAAATATCGTGCGCCAGCTGCAATTGATCTTGGCTGACGGCATGGTCACCGGTTTGGTCGTAGATTTCAATATCCATTATTTTTTCTCCAAAGTCTGTTGCTCATCATTTTCATAGGCCGTAATGATGCGGGCGACAACTGGATGCCGAACCACATCTGCTGCGCTGAATTGAACGAATTCGATTGAGGGTACGTTCTGCAGAATTCGGGGTGCCGAGATCAAACCGCTGCGAGTTCCCCTTGGCAAGTCAATCTGCGAGACGTCACCGTTGACGACCATTTTCGAACCAAAGCCAAGCCGCGTCAGAAACATCTTCATCTGCGCATTGGTTGTGTTTTGTGCCTCGTCTAAGATTACAAAGGCATTATCCAGCGTCCGTCCCCGCATGTATGCTAATGGTGCGATTTCAATCGTGCCGCGATCGATCAAGCGTTCCACGTGGTCAGCGCCAAAAATCTCATTTAACGCGTCATAGATTGGCCGCAGATATGGATCAACCTTTTCCTTCAAGTCACCAGGCAAAAAACCTAGACTCTCACCGGCTTCTACGGCTGGCCGCGTCAGGATGATTCGCTCAACCTCGCCACGCTTTAAAGCAGCTACGGCCATGGCAACTGCCAGATACGTCTTCCCCGTTCCGGCTGGTCCAATCCCAAACGTAATGTCATTATCCTTGATGGCATGCACATACTGACGCTGACCAAAGTTTTTGACGCGAATCGACCGGCCTTTGCGATCCTTAATAATCGTTTCACTGTACAGATCGCCAAAGTACTGCAGCGTACCGCGACGAGCCATCTTCATCGCACTGACGATATCCGTGCTGCTTAAGCTGATGCCATGATGCAGCAGATCTACCAGCTGCTCTAAAACGTCATAGGTCAGATGAACGTCCTCATCTTCACCGCTGATTTTCAGATCGGTGCCAAACGGATTGATGGTTACGTTCATGCCTTCTTCTAAAAGCACCACGAATTTGTCTTGCGCGCCCAAAAGTCCCAATTCAACTTCAGGGCTTTCAATGCGAAAAGTCATTTCTGTCAAACGAAGATTTCCGCTGCAAAAAACGTGTGCAATGTAGTTATTTTGCGATTTTAACTACATATCCGAAGACTTAAATACAGACGTTTTTCTTATTGCCGTTATCGCCGGTATTCCGATATTCCAACGAGGGAGTAATCGCATTGACCAACGCAGATGCCGAAACATCACTCTTGCAACATCTAAGGAAGGCTCTCGCCAATCCTCGGGTACAGCTAACCCGTGTGGCCTCGATTGCTCAAGGCCATTAACATTCCTTTCTTTTAAATTTATAGTGCCTTATTCAATTTTGGATGCTCAATCAGCACTAAAAGATTAAGCATCGCATTGGTGTCCCGATCTACAACTAAGTTATAGTTGGGACATTTTTTGTTATAGCAAACAAACTCATTATGTTTGGTGCCATATTTCTTGTTGCCATACAGCGTAATGCGTTCATCGCCTCGCTTAATGGTGCCGCAGACCGCACAGCGCTGAGTAGATGGATATAGTTTATCAGCTAGAATCAGTTTGCGATCATACCATTTGCACTTGTAAGTCAGTATTTGCTTAAACCTGCCAAACATGGAACGATGCACGCCCTTAGAAGCTACATGGCTCATTAGCATGCCTTTGACAGACAGGTTTTCAATTACGATTTGATCATAATTATTAACCAATTTGGTCGTAAATTTGTGCATGAGGTCATTCTGGATATTGAACGCTTTGCGATAGCATGCTTGAAGCTTGGTTCTCATCTTCAAATAGTTATTGCTTTGCGCACTGCCAGTAACAACCCGTTTGTGTGCTAATTGACGTTGATAATGTTTGATTTTTTCGTAAATGCGTTCCAACTTTTTTGGAAGAACGTTTTGTTGACCATCCGTATAGTTGAAATGACCGACATTAACATCAACTGCCGTATTCTTACCAGTTTTGGGCAATGCTTTTTTAGTGGCGACTTTAAAAGGTACAGCTGCATAGTAACGGCCTTTTTCACGGAAATAGCTGACTACCCCGATTTTGTCGGACAAAGGTTTCTCACTTAATTTAAAGTCTCGCCATTCTTCACTTGGAACGAGACTTTTCTGAGGACGTTCCAGACGCAGTAAACCGTCTACAATCTTGCTTTGATCGCTTTTAAAGCCCTGGCGTGGTTCTCGACGGGAATGAAAATGCGGCTTTCCCCAATCAGGCTGTGCCTTGTCAAAAAAATTCTGCCAAGCATTGCCCAAGTCCTTAACGGCAAGGCCAAGCAGGTGGGCAGAGCGCTGATATTGCCAATCCGCTTTGTCATGTACCATAATGTCACGAACCATCTTCCAATTTGGAGCAGGATTTAGATGAACATCAATATGTTTTACCGTGATTTTTCTCGTCTTTTTATTTTGTTTGGGAATAAATTTAGTCCATAGAATTTTGTCGTAAATCTTATGAGCAAGATACAACTCATTCCATGTTTCTAAGGCTTGGTTCCAACAATAACGACGATAATCAATGGCCTCATCCAAAACCCGTTTCATAGTCTTATTCGGATGCAGTTCGTAAACCACCGTTTGGATTGTATCAGTCATTCTTATCACCGCCTTTCAAGCTAGGATCCGTCTCAATCTGTTTTTTATAGCGACGTAAGCCGTATAAGCGACTGGAAAATACATGGATAATACTGGTCAGATCGTCAACCAATTCCTTGCAGTTCAGCAGCTTAGCTAACCTTATAAATTTTGCTCAAAATAAATTTACCTCACTTTAGTAAGCTAAATCTATCATAATACATTTGAATGCTTTTAGTTATATTGGTTATATTTTTAATAATTAGTAATTAACCCCTTTGCTTTTGATTTAATCAATACCATCAAAAATTATAACATAGCCGGCTGCAATGCGCATAAAACGCAACATGGCAAAAAAACGTTGGTAACACTTGAATTAGAGTAAAAAAAGCACTGCCCAAATCGGTACAGTACTTCTTATCTTGAGCAGCAGCCCGATCTACTGTCAGCAGTCCGGTGCCTCAATCCTTATTTTTGCAGGGCATCCTTAACGGTTTGGTTGACTATTTTGCCATCAGCTTTGCCCTTAACCTTTGGCATAACCGACTTCATTACTTTGCCGAAGTCCTTCATGCTGTCAGCACCCGTAGCTTGAACGGCCTCATCAACGATCTGCTTGATTTCGTCATCAGAAAGCTGCTTTGGCATGTACTTTTCAACAACGCTCATTTCAGCCTTGGTCTTGTCAATGAGATCCTGACGCTTAGCAGCAACGAATTCTTCCAAAACTTCCTTGCGCTGCTTGTATTCACGTGCCAACAGCGAATTTTCTTCTTCTTCGCTCAGTTCATGACCCAGCTTGATCTTTTCGTTTTGAACAGAAGCCTTAAGCATTCGAACCGTGCTCAAGGTTTCCTTGTCCTTGGCTTTCATTGCGGCAACCATGTCTTTAGTCAGCTTATCCAATAGACTCATTTCAAGTTCCTCCCGTTTTTCTAAATTATACAAAAAAGCCCCTGGTGAATGAGACATTCGCCCAGGAGCTGCAGCATTCTAGTGACGGCGCTTGTTCTTGCGCTTCCGAGCTGCTTCAGATTTCAACTTACGTTTTACGCTTGGCTTTTCGTAAAATTCACGCTTGCGGTATTCTTGCAGCGTTCCGTTCCGTGAAACCGTACGCTTAAAGCGTCGAAGAGCGTCGTCTAACGATTCATTCTTGCGAACGATAGTCTTTGACATTGTTGATTCCCTCCCTCCGAGCTTAGAATTCCGTACTGTTGCGATTAAAAGCGTCTAATTGACTGCTTCAATCTTATCACTACGAATGATATTATACTTAATCAAAAAAAGAGCGTCAACTGCTTTTTTGAAAAAATTTCAACTAATTTTCAGAATGGCTTAGTCGTTCTACAAACTTTGAATCAAACTGATTGTTTATGATCATCTTGATCTCTTCACCATACGGAGCGACTTTCTTTTTAGGATTATCGGCCAGTGGAACCCAGGGCGTCTCCATAATTTTAGGCACCTGTTCCAATTGCGGATGATGGGCAATATAACTGAGCGCCTCAAAGCCAATCGTTCCCATCCCCAGGTTTTCGTGGCGGTCTTTATGGCTGCCCTGTGGATTCTTAGAATCGTTTAAGTGAATGACTTGCAGCTTTTCAAGGCCCAAGACATGATCAAATTCTTCCAAGACGCCATCAAAGTCGTTTTTGACGTTATAGCCGGCATCATTGGTATGACATGTATCAAACGTTACCGAGAGCTTTTCGTTATAGACAACCTGATCCATGATCTCGGCAATCTGCTCAAATGAAGTGCCGACCTCAGTTCCCTTACCAGCCATGGTTTCAATCGCAATCTGCGGCTTTTGATCGGGTGTGATGATCTCATTTAATCCTTGCGCAATCTGATGTAAGGCTGCTTTGGCCCCAGCACCGACATGAGCTCCGGGATGCAGCGTAATCTGCGTGGCACCAATGGCCGCGGCCCGTTCAACCTCTTGACGCAGGAACTCAACGCCAAAAGCAAAGTTCTGCGGCTTGAGCGTATTGCCCAGATTAACGATATAAGGCGCATGAACTACCAGATGACTGAAACCGTGCTCTTCAATATAGGCCCGACCTTCCGGAATCTTCATTTCATCAAGCGGCTTACGTTTGGTATTCTGCGGCGCACCGGTATAAACCATAAACGTATTGGCCCCATAGCTGGCTGCTTCTTGAGCAGAACCAAGCAGCATTTTGGGCGCTTTAAGACTGACGTGTGAGCCAATCAGCATTTGATCGCATCCTTTCTTTATAGGCGAGTCTCTTTATTTTAGCGTATTTTATCGCTACAATAAAATTATTGACTCGTTCGCTGTTAAGGAGGAATTTCTATGGCGAAAAAACGCATCTACGTTCCCAAAAACAAGACCAATGGCGAAAAGAAAGGCGACCGTAAGATCTGGGTGGAAAACGTCAAATTTTTAACGACCGCCGAGTATCACGAACTGCAAGAAGCCATTCGCCGATATTCACGTCCCGAATTGGTCAACCGCAATCTGCTTTTGATCTCGATTGCTTTAAACAACGGACTGCGCGCCTCTGATGTCGTGACGCTGCGGGTTGGCCATGTTAAAAACAAGACCCAAACGCGGATCATCGAGCAAAAAACCGGTAAGGCCAAGACGCTTTACTGGAACAACTGTCTGGCTGAGATCATCAATTACTTAAACGAGCTGGACTTCAAAGACGATAACGATTGGCTGTTTCCCGGCCGCCAAGACGGTCACTTCTCCGTGCACGGCTTTTATCAAATGCTGCAGCGAATCGCGCGTAAAACTGGCAACGAAAAACTGGTGGCCAAACTGGGGACGCACTCGTTTCGTAAGACGTTTGGCCGTCAACTGTATAAAGATGGCGTCAATATCGAAATCATCTCGCAGCTGTTCAACCACTCTTCTGAACGCAATACCCGCCATTATCTTGGAATCGAGCAAGAGGATCTGGACAAGGTCGTCCGCAACTTCAAGCTTGAGTAGCCGCAGCCGGAGCCAAGATCTGCCATTGCAGGGCGCGCACAAGCTTCATGATTTTATCTTTGCTGCTGACTGGATCTTTTCGATTATTGGATCGCAGCCAACTTTAGGCGGGTCTGATTAACGCCGATCGTTTTAAGACCAGTTCATCATAAGTCCAGATTCTTGCCGCGGTTCTGTCAAGGTACTTTGGGCTGTACTTTGCTGGCTGAAGATTCTTGACTTAGTGAAGAAAATCCAGTTTTGAACGATTGCCGGCTCTGAATTTACCTACTTTGCGCCGATTTTTGGTCAAAAGTAGGTAATTGCATATTCCTCCACCTTAATCAAAAAGGATCCGCTAAGCCAGCGGATCCTTTTTTACAGCTTATTCAGTTAGTCTTCTTCGTCTTCAGCAGGAACTTCCAGACGCAGCTCTTCCAACTGTTGTTCACTGACGCGAGCTGGTGCCGCCGTCAATGGTTCAACGGCCTTTGAGTTCTTAGGGAAGGCAATCACATCACGAATGCTGTCAGCCTGCGACAGGAACATTACCCAGCGATCCAGGCCAATTGCCAGACCACCCTCTGGAGGCATTCCCAGTTCCAAAGCCTTGATCAAAAAGCCGAAGCGTGCTTGAGCCTTTTCTTTGCTGTAGCCCAGGGCCTTAAAGACCTTTTCTTGAATTTCAGGGTCGTGAATACGGATGGAGCCCCCACCGATTTCTTGACCGTTCAAAACGATGTCATAGCTTTGTGCGTGCGCCTGATGTGGGTCTTCGCCATCTTCCAGATAGTGCAGATCCTCAGGGTTAAGCATCGTGAATGGGTGGTGAGCCGCGATCCATTTACCAAAGCCTTCATCATATTCAAACATTGGCCAGTTGACGATCCAAACGTAGTTCCATTGGTTAGGGTCTTTTAAGCCGAGTTCTTCAGCAAAGTGGTTGCGCAAGTATCCCAATGAGTCGCAGACCACGTGGAACGAACCGGCAACGATTAAGATCAAGTCGCCTTCCTTGGCATCAAGCGCCGCATTTAATTCAGTAGCTTGGTCGTTTAAGAACTTGGCAACGGGACCATTATAGCCATCCGCGCCTACCTTGACCCAGGCTAGCCCCTTGGCATTATAGCGCTTGATGTAGTCTTCCTGCTTACTGATGTCTTTACGGGAGTACTTATCAGCTCCACCAGGTACGACAATGGCCCGGACATAGTTGCCAGCTGCCGCCGTACTGCTGAACACCTTAAACGAGCTGTCCTTCACCAGATCACTGATATCATGAATCAGCATTTCAAAACGCGTATCCGGCTTGTCGGTACCGTACTTGTCCATTGCCTCTTGCCATTCCATACGTGGGAAAGGCGTCTTAACGTCAATGTCCAAGACTTCTTTCATGACGTCTTTGATCAGGCCTTCTGTCATCGCTTGAATGTCTTCTGGCGTGGCAAAGCTCATTTCAGTATCGATCTGCGTAAATTCTGGCTGCCGATCGCCCCGCAAATCCTCATCACGGAAGCATTTGGCAATCTGGTAGTACTTGTCGACCCCAGCTGCCATCAACAGCTGCTTAAACAATTGTGGCGATTGCGGCAAAGCATAGAAGCTGCCTGGGTAGACCCGTGAAGGCACGATGTAGTCACGCGCCCCTTCTGGAGTAGAGCGCGTCAGTTCTGGCGTCTCAACGTCTAAGAAGCCGTTCTTTTCAAAGTAGCGGTGAACGACATGCGTAACCTTGCTCCGCAGCATCAAGCGCTTCATCATCTCAGGACGGCGCAGATCAAGGTAGCGGTATTTCAGACGCAGTTCTTCAGAAGCATCAACGTCATCCACGATTTCAAACGGCATTGGCTTGGACTTGGCCAAAATGCTGGCTTCTTTAACTTCAATCTCGATCTTACCCGTCTTCATGTCAGGGTTGACTTCCTTACGAGCCCGCACCAGACCATGCGCTTCAATAACGTATTGGTTCCGTACCTGGTTGGCGATCTCAAATGCCGCTGGATCAATCTTTTCATCAAAAACCAGCTGCACGATGCCAGAGCGATCCCACAAGTCGATAAAGATCAGACCACCCAGATTGCGTCGCTTGGCAACCCAGCCTTTTACGACGACTTCTTGGCCAATCTGCTGTTCGCTGGTCTCACCAGCATAATTGGTACGCTTCATTTTTTATTACCCCTTTGTCTGTTCTTGATAAACGGCTTTAAAATCGGCAAAAACGCGGTCCAGCGGTAAAGTAGTCTCTTCACCGGTGGCCATTACTTTAAAGTGAACCGTGCCGCTTTCCAGTTCTTTTTGGCCAATCGTCAAAACGACTTTGGCATTTTCCTTGGCAGCCGTCTTAAACTGCGCTTTTGGCTTACGGTTCAAGTAGTCGCGTTCGGCAACAAAGCCGGCATTCCGCGCCGCTTCAACCAGTTTAAAGCTGGCAGTGTTGGTTGCCTCGCCAATGCCCACGACATAAACGTCTAAGTCAGGATCCGCTTTTTTAAGCAGGCCTTCTTCGTTGAGCAAAAGCATCAGCCGTTCTAAGCCAATCCCAAAGCCAACCCCTGGCGTATCCGGACCACCAAGCTCTTCAACCAGTCCACTGTAGCGGCCACCGCCACAGATCGTCGTATAGCCTTGACCAAGCGATTTTGCCTGAACCATGACCTCAAAGATCGTGTGGTTGTAGTAATCCAGTCCCCGCACCATGGTTGGGTCAACCGTGTAGTCAATGTCCAGCTCATCCAGCATTTCCTTGACCAGATCAAAGTGCTTTTGGGCATCATCAGTCAAATAGTCCAGAATCGATGGCGCATCGTCAACAAACTGCTTGTCGCGTGGATCCTTGCTGTCTAAGACCCGCAATGGATTCTTTTCCAGACGTTCTTGAGAATCCTCGCTCAGTTCATCGTAGTGCGGCTTTAAGTAGTCGATCAGTGCTTGACGGTAGGTATCGCGCGTTTCTTGATCGCCAAGCGTGTTGATGGCTACGCGCAGACCCGTTAACCCCAGCTGCTTGAACAGGCGCAGCGCCATGGTCATAACTTCAACGTCAACGGCTGGATTGTCGCTGCCGAATGCTTCAACCCCGATCTGGTGGAACTCACGCTGCCGACCAGACTGCGGCCGCTCATAGCGAAACATTGGTCCCATGTAGTAGACCTTGTAAGGCTTGTTGTATTCAGGACCGTACAGCTTGTTTTCAACATAGGCCCGGACCACGCCGGCCGTACCTTCTGGGCGCAGCGCCACGTGACGATCGCCCTTGTCTTTAAAGTCATACATTTCTTTGGTAACGACATCAGAAGTCTCACCAGCTGAGCGGGCAAAAATATTGTAGTTTTCAAAAATTGGCGTGCGAATGCCACGATAACCGTAGCGCGCAAAGATTTCCCGAGCCAATTTTTCAACGGCTTCCCACTGAGCGGATTCGCCCGGCAAGATATCAGCCGTGCCTTTTGGGCGTTGATAGCGCATTGTATCTCTCCTCCAATTGATCAATCAGTCGATTTAAAAAAGCACCCCTGCTGCTGCAAGGGTGCTTGAATGCACGGTACCACCTTGGGTTTACTCTTGGGTAACGTAGCTTCGACGGGGTCATGACCCTGCCTCCAAAGCGTCACTCGGCAGCCAATCGACAGGGCTTGCACCAATTCCCCGCTCGCTGAAAGCTATGGCAGACCGAACATTCTTTTTCATCGGCATCTCTAAATTTAATTACCTACTTAGCCTACTAGGCTTGAGCTGTTTAGTCAATAGGCCAGCCCCGAATTAGTCTTGATTTTCCAATTGATGCTTTCTAAACTTATCTTAATGATTCATGACAAAGGAGCAAAAATCTTGAAGTTTCATCGTCCTGCCAAAGCTGTCCTGGTTGCGATCAGCATGGCATTAACTGCAATTGTCATGGTGGTCGCGCTGACGTTTTCGCGGACGACCACCATTGAAACCAGTGGGCTCAACGTCCGTACCGGTCCTGGGCTTGACTATGCCACGATCGGTACCGTTAAAAAAGGCCAGCGCGTAACGATTCTCAAAACGCGCAACTCATGGTACAAGATTCGGCTAAGCGATCAGCGTTTTGGCTGGGTCGCCAGCTGGCTGGTTCATCCCAAAAATAATCTCAAGCACGTCTCAAACCTTTCCGAAGCTACGATCGTAATTGACCCTGGCCATGGTGGTTCTGACTCTGGTGCCGAATACAAAAACAGTACCAGCAAGCGCTATATGGAAAAGACCTATACACTGCAGCTGGCCAATCGCGTTGCGCAGGAATTGCGGCTGCGGGGCGCGCACGTAATCATGACGCGCGACTCGGACCGTTACGTTGGCCTCAAACCGCGACCAGCCCTTGCCGAAAGCATGCATGCCGATGCCTTTATCAGCTTCCATTTCGATTCTTCGCCGGCTCACAACGAAGCCTCGGGATTTACGACCTATTATTACCATAAGGGTGCGTCCAAAAAGCTGGCCAAGGCACTGAACAAGCAGCTGAACAACCTGCCATTGACCAATCGCGGCATTGAATTTGGCGACTTTATGGTCATTCGCGATAATACCCGTCCAGCCGTGCTTTGCGAAATGGGCTATATCAATTCAACTAAAGACTTTAATCAAATCAAAAACGCCAGCTATCAGCAAAAGATCGCCCGCGATATTGCCAAGGGATTAAATAACTACTTTAAAAATTAGACAGAAAGGATGTTGGTCTTATGTCTGCATATCAGCTTAATCAAAAATGGCTCAGCCAATTGCCGTTTCGCCAGATTGAGAATTGGCGGCCGGTTGCTGGTGGTGACATCAATGCCGCCTATCAGATCAAGGCTGATCAAAGAACCTATTTTTTAAAGGTCCAGCCGCATCATCCGGCCAGCTATTTTGATCACGAAAAACACGGTCTGGAAGCAATCGGTGCGCTCGTCAAAACCCCGACGCCGCTTGCTCAAGGACAGATTCAAGGCGATGCCTACCTGGTGCTTGAATGGCTGGAAAGCGGCAACGGCTCACAGGCTGATCTAGGGCGGGCAGTTGCCAGAATGCACGCCCAGCACGCCAAACAGTTTGGCTTTTATGAAAATCACACCACCAGAGCGCTAGTTAAAAACAATGCGTGGAATGACAGCTGGCGCGACTTTTATCTCAAGCAGCGGCTAGATCCCGAAATTGCCGTTGCTAAGAAAAACGGGCGCTGGAATGACTGGCGCGAGACTCACTATCAAAGAATGCGCCAAGCCTTCAGTGACTATTATGATCAGCACCAGGTCATCCCCAGTCTTTTGCATGGCGATCTCTGGGCAGGCAACTACATGTTTGATGATACCGGTCAGCCAGTCTTGATCGATCCGGATGCCGTCTATGGCGATCGTGAGTTTGATCTGGCTATGACCACGATTTTTGGCGGCTTTGAGCCTGCGTTCTACCAAGCCTATCAGCAGGAGTATCCATTGGCAAAGGGCGTCAATGAGCGACTGCCATGGTATCAGTTCTACTATCTGTGCATGCATCTGATCTTGTTTGGCGAAACTTATGGCCCAGCAGTCGACGGCATTTTGGAACGCTACTGATAAATTGATCAATGTGTAGATTTTCTAGTCCCAATCGATTCAAGTATGATTTGCAAAGCGATGTTGTTTTTAACGTTGAGCTGATTGTAACCACTGATTGTCATGACAACGACGCCAGTACCTGCCGATTATCGATCAGCTATTCAAGAACCTAATTAAAAAGCGAGTAACGGTCTAACCGCTGCTCGCTTTTTAAAAACTATTTTTCATAAAGAATCGTAACCGGACCGTCGTTTTCCAGCTCAACTTTCATATCAGCGCCAAAACGACCGGTTTCAACATGCACGCCGGTTTGACGCAGTTTCTCGTTGAAACGGTCATATAAAGGCGCGGCAATTTCCGGCTTAGCAGCTTTTGAAAAACCAGGCCGATTGCCATGTTTGACGTCAGCATACAGGGTAAACTGTGAAATCGACAAAATCTCGCCATTGACATCAGCCAGTGCTCGGTTCAGCTTGCCGTTTTCATCTTCAAAAACACGCAGGTTGACGATTTTGTGTACCATCCAGTCCAACTGCTCATCAGTATCTTCAGGTGCCAGGCCGACCAACAGCAGGTAGCCTTTTTGAATCTGGCCGACCGTTTCACCATCGATTCTAACGGCAGCATGATTGACTCGTTGCAATACGACACGCATTTGATCACCTCTTAACGAATTACCCGTTTGACGACATAGACATCTGGAATGTTTTTCAGACTGTCCAAGATCAGCTGCAGATGCTGACTGTTGCGCACGCCAATCGTAGCTGAAATCGTAGCCATCTTGTTGTGGTCGACCTTACCATTGACCGACGTTAAAAAGCGCGTGTTGTTGTTGATCGAGCGCAGCACGTCATTCAACAGGCCATTGCGATTGTAGCCCTCAACTTCAATATCGGCATTGTAGTTGGTCTTATCGCCGGCTGGATTAGCCCAAAAGACCGAGACCAGCCGTTCGCCGTTCTTTTCGGCTGCCTTGACGTTGGGACAGTCGGCACGGTGAACAGAAACCCCGCGGCCCTTGGTAATGTAGCCAACGATCTCATCGCCAGGCACGGGACTGCAGCAATGGCTGAGCCGCGTCAAAAGATTATCAACGCCTTCAACGACCACGCCTTCTGAACTCTTGGCAAACTTGCGTTGATTATTAACATTCTTGTTTTCAAAAGTCTGGTGATCTTCCAAAACGGCTTTCTGGGCGGCCCGTTGCTTGTCATCAGCCTCTTTTTTACGAATGTCGGCCGTAAAGCGATTGCGCACCCCAATTGGCGGCACGTCACCAAAACCAACCGCGGCAAACATGTCATCAGCCGTCTTGTAGTGCATCTGATCGGCAATCTGATTGTTCTTTTCCGTAGTCATCAGCTCATTAGGATCATAGCCAGCATCGCGCAGCTGACTGGCAATAATCTGACGGCCGCTTTCCACGTTTTTGTCGTGATCATGGGCTCTGAAGAACTGACGAATCTTGTTGCGGGCCCGCCGCGTAAAGACCAGATCCAGCCAGTCGCGACTTGGCCCCGCCGAACTGGATGAAGTTAAAATGTCGACGATATCACCGTTTTTGATCTCATAGTTCAAAGGCACGATGCGGCCATTAACCTTGGCACCAGTCGTATGATTACCGACTTCCGTATGAATCTGGTAGGCCATGTCCAGCGGCCCCGCACCCTTTGGCATTTCAATAACATCGCCTTTGGGAGTAAACGCGTAGACCTTGTCGGCAAAAACGTCGCTTTGAATGCCCTGCAAAAATTCATCGGTGCCTTGCGATTCGCTCTGCAGCTCCAGAATTTCTTTGACCACGTTGAGTTTTTTGGAGTCCTGCGTCTGCTTGATGCCATTGGTCTTGCCTTCTTTATAGGCCCAGTGTGCGGCAACCCCGTATTCAGCAACCTCATGCATATCGTGAGTCCGAATCTGAATCTCCAGCAGCCGGCCTTCTGGACCAATTACCGTGGTGTGCAGCGACTGATAGCCGTTTGCTTTCGGCATAGCAATATAGTCTTTAAAACGGCCCGGCATTGGCTTCCAGTTGGTGTGAACCGCGCCCAAAACAGCATAGCAGTCCTTGATTGAGTCAACCACGACCCGAATCGCCAACAGGTCATAAATCTGCTCAAACTGTTTATGCTGCGTGACCATCTTGCGGTAGACCGAGTAGATGTGCTTCGGGCGGCCATAGATTTCAACGTTGGGTCCCAATTCCAGATCGCTGATGGCTTTTTTAACGTCGACAATAGCCCGATTAATGTATTCGACCCGCTGATCACGCCGCGAATTCATCAGATGCACGATGCGGTAGTACTGCTGCGGATTAAGATAGCGCAGCGACAGATCCTCCAGCTCCCATTTGATGGTGCTGATCCCCAGTCGGTCGGCAATCGGCGCGTAGATTTCCAGAGTTTCGTTGGCAATCCGCCGCTGTTTGTCGGGACGCAGATGCTGCAGCGTCCGCATATTGTGCAGGCGGTCTGCCAGTTTAACGATCATCACGCGGATATCCTTGCTCATTGCCAGCAAAAGCTTACGGTGCGTTTCGGCCATCTGTTCTTTGTTGGACTTGTAATGAATCTTAGAGATCTTCGTGTCGCCATCCACGATCATGGCAATCGTCGGGCCAAAAAGCTCGCGAATATCATCCAAAGTGGCCCCAGTATCTTCAACGATATCATGCATGTAGCCCGCGCATACAGTTTCTGGATCCATATGCAGATTGGCCAGGATGCCGGCAACTTGAATCGGATGGATGATATAGGCCTCGCCCGACTTGCGATGCTGGTCAGCGTGCGCAACCGCGGCAAAATGGTAGGCGCGCTCAACCATTTCAACATGTTCTTCATTCATGTATGAAGAAACGATCTTTTTAACGTCTTCATGCGTTAGTTCATTGTTTTTTGACATCCTGCATCAACTTGCTTTCTTTAGATTGATTTTTGACGGCATCTTGAGTCATAGCCTTAGCCAGGTATTCGATGCCTAAATAGACCAGTGCGAAATAGTAAGTGTAGCGTGATACTTGAAAAAGCTGGACGCCGATCAGATAGCCGATTGGAAAGACCAGCAGCTGCCAGGAGCGATCCTGCTGCTTGGCGACTCTTCTGCCGGCCCAGACAACGTAACAGAAATTAACCAACAGCAAAAGCCAAATAATGATCTGAACGCGCGATACCAGATGCTGCTTTAAAAACAGCGGGTTGATCACCAAAGATAGCACCAGATCGCTGATTAAAAGCCGGCGATCGGTCGTCCGCCAAAATTGCTGCAACTTCTCCATTAAATTCTCCTCACTCATGCCAAATTGATTGACATTTATTGTAACACAATGCTTGGCAACGCGCTTAACGAGCCAGTTCCAACTGATAGGAAACCGCAGCCAGCAGATACAGCGGTGCCGTTTCCGTACGCAGAATCCGTGGTCCCAAGCCAGCCGGCACGACGCCTTGCTCCTTCATCTGATCAACTTCGGCCGCGCTGAGTCCGCCTTCTGGACCAAAGACTGCTAACAGCTTTTGGCCTGGCTGCAGCTGCTTGAGCGTTTTAGCCAGATTAGCCTCCTCACCCTGCTTGGCTGATTCTTCCCAAGCCACAATCTTAAAGTCGGCCGGCTCGTTTTTTAAGACGTCACTGAGTTTGCCACCATAAACGACTTCTGGCTGACGATTGCGATGCGACTGCTCGGCCGCGGCATTAGCAATTTTTTGCAGGCGCTCGATTTTTTTAGCCTGCTTTTGTGGATTCCAACGGCTGATGGAACGCTGCGCCGCAAAAAAGACAATTCGGCTGGCTCCCATTTCAGTAGCCTTCTGCACGATCAGTTCCGGCTTTTCCTTGGTCTTGGGCAGCCCGCAAGCCAAAATTACTTCCACCGGTAATTCAGCATCAGTCCCCAGATCGCTTTGCAATTCGATGGTGGCTGGATTCAGACTGACAAGCCGGGCCAGGTAGACTTTTTGATCATTAAGCGCAACTTCCAGCTCATCATTCTGCTCCGCGCGCAAAACGTCAACCAGATGATGGGCAATGTCTTTTGGCAAGACGAGCCGTTGATCTTCAGGCACCGGTTCATTGATAAAATAGCGTTGCATATGGGCCTCCTATTATTCTGCCGGCGTTGGCTTATGGGCGATAATGCCATACCAGTCCTTAATCCGCATCGTCTCATCGATCTTGAAGCCGCCATCACGCAAGCCTTGAGCCACTTCATCAAATTTGTCATTGATGATCCCAGAAGTCAGAAAATGACCACCTGGCTTGAGATTTTCATAAGCCTGTGGGATCAGCGGCAAAATAATCTCAGCCAGAATATTGGCAACGATCAGATCAGCATCTTGATCATGAATGCCATCCAAAAGACTGTTTACGCCAATCTCAACGTCTTTGGCAGCCGGATTGAGCGCCAGATTCTTTTTGGCAGAGCGGACAGCCACCTCATCAATGTCATAGGCCTTAATCTTACCAACGCCCAGCAGTTTAGCCGCGATACTGAGCACGCCTGATCCGGTACCGACGTCCAGCATGCTCTCACCACCGCGCACCGTAAGCTCCAGCGCTTGCAGCATCAATTGCGTGGTTGGATGCGTTCCCGTGCCAAATGCCATGCCGGGGTCTAAAATCAAAAGCTTTTCATCCGGGCTCGGCTGATAGTCCTCCCATTCCGGCACAACCGTCAAAGTCCGCGTGACTCGAACTGGATGATAGTATTTTTCCCAAGCGGTTTTCCAGTCCTGATTTTCGATTGCTTCGCTTTTAACCGTGGCAGGCATTGGATCCAGACCGAATGCCTGCAGTTTTAAAACCCGCTGCTTGATGCCAGGCAAAAGCTCTGGAACAAAAACATTGCTGGGATAATATCCCGTAACCGCGGCTCCCGTTTGGCGGTGGGGAATCGAGCTGGGATCAATAATCTCATCGCCATAGCGGCCAGGTTTCAATTTGGCAAAATCCGCGGCATCCTCAATCTGAATTCCTGCCGCGCCGGTATCGGTCAAAATATAGCTGACCGCGTCAACCGCCTCTGTACTGGTTTCGACGGTTACTGCCGTCCAATCATTCATCTTTTTTCCTCCTTTGTATGGCAAAAAAGCGCCCTAAAAGGCAAGGACGCTTCAGTTGTGCTTATTGATTTTGCGGATCGTCATGCTTGACTGCCTGCTTGGCAATCTTTTTCTGCTCTTCTTTTTCCATGTGCTGCTGCAGATACAAGATCAGATCCGTTTCCGTCTTAAAGATTCGCGGATGATGCTGATGATGCAGCCGAACATCAATCTCATTGATCTTTAAGCGACCCGTCCATGTATGGGAGTAGCGAACGATCACTCGGTTATTGAGCTTGTGCCGCCCAAAACGGAAAATATAAACGTGTTCCGGTGTCATCATCGGTCGAATATATTCACGTTTGTAATCCAGATCATTGTCGCGCATGAATTTTTTAGTTCGATTTAAGATGGCAATCCCTCCCCTACAATAGATTGGAAAAAATTTCCTTAACTAGTACTAACCATTTTATCATATTTAGCTTGACTTTGAACGTTTCAAGCCTAACAAAAATCAAACAATTAAAGTAACAGTCTATCATAAGTTGGAAAATAATAACAGAATATTTTTTTGCTTTTTAAATTATCGAAATCTCGGAAATTTTCAAGCAGCATTATGGACAGTTTTTTCGTTTCGGAATTCCTTTGTTGATCTGGTTTGCGCAGGGTGGATCATCAAATCTAAATCTGCGTTTCCAGCAGCTGCTGCTTGTCAACTGCTATCACCTATCTTATTTATCAGATTAGATTAAGAAAGCATAAATACCAGGCCTTTTTGGTGCTTTGGCCGCTGTTGAAATGGTAAAATCAGTCATCATCAATTATCGATGGAGGAAAACACGATGGAACTGCTGTTAACGTTGGTCGGTCTGTGGCTGCTTTGGAAACTGTTCAAGCTTTCATTGCATCTGCTGTTTTGGATCGCCATCATTGCCGTCGCCGCTTTCTTTGTCAAAACGTTGATTCTGCCAGCTATTTTGCTGATCGGCGGCATTATCGGCTGGGGCGTTTTACGCGGCTAACGCAATTTTAGCTGAAATCAGTCATAAAATGATCAAAAACACAACTTTTTTATCATTTGCCTGGCTTTATTTACGCATTATTAACAAATTTCAAATCAGAATGCTATAATGAGTCTTGCAATATGCAATACTACTTTAAGGGAGACTTTACTTATGTCTAAGAATCATCAAAAAGTTGTCCTCGTCGGTGACGGCGCGGTAGGTTCAAGCTACGCATTTGCGATGGCACAACAAGGCCTGGCTGAAGAATTCGCGATCGTTGACATCATCAAGAAGCGTACGGAAGGTGACGCTCTTGACCTTGAAGACGCTACCCCATTCACGGCTCCAAAGGCTATCTACTCTGCTGACTACGACACCTGCAAGGATGCCGACCTGGTAGTTATCACTGCCGGTGCTCCACAAAAGCCAGGTGAAACTCGTCTGCAACTGGTTGACAAGAACCTGAAGATCATCAAGTCCGTTGTTGAACCAATCGTTAAGTCTGGCTTCAACGGTATCTTCCTGGTTGCCGCTAACCCAGTTGACATCCTGACCTACGCCGTTCAAAAGCTGTCCGGCTTCCCACGCAACAAGGTCGTTGGTTCCGGTACTTCTCTGGACTCCGCTCGTCTGCGGGTTGCTCTGGCTAAGAAGTTCGACGTTAGTCCAGTTGACGTTTCTGCCAACATCATGGCTGAACACGGTGACTCCGAATTTGCTGCCTACTCATCTGCTACGATCGGCGGCAAGCCATTGCTGGACCTGGCCAAGGAAAAGGGCGTTTCTGACGATGAACTGCTGAAGATTGAAGACGACGTTCGTAACAAGGCTTACGAAATCATCAACCGCAAAGGTGCTACCTACTACGGTGTCGCTACGGCCCTGACTCGGATTTCCCGCGCTATCCTACGTGATGAAAACGCCGTTCTGCCAGTTGGTGCCCCTGTTGATGGCGAATACGGTCTGAAGGGTATCTACATTGGTACGCCAGCCGTTGTTAACGCTTCTGGTATCGCTCAAGTTCTGGAAGTTCCTCTGAACGAACGCGAATCCAAGGCTATGGCTGACTCTGCCAAGACCCTGCGAGAAGTTGCTGAAAACGGTATGGCTAAGCTGATGGGCGAAAACTAATCCGTTCTGGTATTAATCCAAGAAAAGCTGCTGGTTATCCAGCGGCTTTTTTTGTGCGCAAAAATATTAAAAAAAGCCCGCACAGTGGCGAGCTTTAAAATTGGTATCTTGGCTTAATGCTTTAGTGCTGAGAAGCCCCACTGGTAGCATCAGTGTCTGCTGGTTCGGGAGCGTCCTCTGATGCACCAGTCGTGGTGTCGGCAAGCGGCTGATTGTCGGCTTCATCTTCCACGCTGGCCGCTGAAGCTCCTGAGAAGGCGTCAATTTCTTCGCCATGTGCTTCCTTAGCGGCCTTTAAGAAGTAGCTGAATGGTTTCAAGGCTTGGGCCTGGTACTTTTCAACGTATTCGTCAACCAGTTTTGGATCCTGGGTCTCCTTGTCTAAGAACATGTGGTTGGTCGAAAGCGGCATCTCATGGGTGAGCTTAACGTCAATTACTACAGGCAGATCCGTCTGCTGAGCCTCAACCATGGCCGCTTTGAATTCAGCCTTGGTGCGAACCGTAAAGGCCATAGCACCCATCCCTTTGGCAACGGTTGCCCAGTCGGTTTCTGGCAGATCAACGCCTGACAGTGGCTGGTGCGAGTCATCAAGCTGTTCTGCCACAATGTAGCCCAGGCATTCATTGCTGAAGACCACGTTGATGATGTGCATGTGGTACTTAACCTGAGTCAGGATTTCTTCCATCAGCATCGCAAAGCCGCCATCACCAGAAAGACTGTAGACATCACGATCAGGATAGTTGACCTTAGCTGAGATCGCAGCCGGCAGACCATAACCCATCGTTGCGTACTGACCAGAAGTACACCACTTTTGATCGTCGTGAATCATCAGTAGCCGTTCAAAGTTGATGTTGACGTTGCCGACATCAACCCCAAAGACGGCCTTGCTGGAAGCCATTTGATTGATCACGTCAAAGATCGGCTCTGGACGAACTGGCATCTCTTCGCTGTCATTAAAGCTGTTTTGCCAGTCCAGCCAGTTCTGCTTGTCGGCCAGTGCCGCATCATAAAAGGCAGATGGCGATTTTTCATCTGCAACGTCGGCCAGCGCTGCCAAAGCCGTTTTAGCATCACACAGCAGCGGCACGTCGATGTGATGACGCTTGCCCATCTTCTCTGGATCAGTATCGATTTGAATAACCTTGGCATCCGGATTAAACAGGAAGATACTGAACGGAACGTCGGTACCAATCCAAACGATCAAATCAGTACTAAAACCAATCTCGGCACCAGGCTTAGGCGCAACCCGACCAGCCGAGCCCAGATAGGCGGGATACTTTTCATCCAAAATTCCCTTGGCCAAAACTGAGGAAACCAGCGGCATCTTGTACTTTTCTGATACGCGCTTTAATTCCGCAGCGGCATCCTTAGCCCCAATCCCAAAGTAGATCATTGGCGCCTTGGCATCCTTGATCAGCTTACCGGCCTTAGCCAACAGATCCTGGTCAACGACATAGTGTGCTTTAACGTGGTTGGCAACGTTAGGAACAAAGGTGTCAGGAATCTTGGCCCAGCCAAAATCTTTTGGAATCGTAACCGTAGCTGGACCATGATGCTTGTAGGCTTGCCGAATCGCTTCATCAATCATGCGGGGCAGACTTTCCGCTGTCATGGCCGTCTTGTTCCAAACCGAAACGTCTTCAAATACCGGTTCTTCATCCATTGCTTGGAAAAAGTCCAGATTCATACGCGTTGAAGGAACCTGAGCAATGATTGCCAAAACCGGAACATGATCATGCTTGGCATCGTACAGCCCATTGAGCAGGTGAATGGCACCCGGGCCGGCAGAGCCAAAGCAGACCCCGATCTTGCCCGTTAATTTAGCATCAGCGGTTGCTGCCAAAGCCCCCGCTTCTTCATGCCGCACCTGGATGAATTCCAATTCTTTACGTTGGTTGTAGATTGCGTTCATCGTGGAGTCAAAAGAACCACCAGGATAACCGTAGATGTGCTTAACGCCCCATTGCCGAATTACTTTTAAGACTGCATCGGAGCCACTGATCATTTTTGCCATCTTAATCTTCCTTCCATACTTTAAAAATCATCCCGCCTGTACTTAACAGCCGGTCTCAATTGACGTTTTATCTCAGGCCACTCTCTACTTCAGCCCTCATAGGTTATGATAGCGCTTTTATGCATAATTACAAGTAGATTTCAATGAACATTTTTCACAATAAATAACAAGTCCCTTGATATCAGCATTTATATCAATCAAAATTTTTATTTTTTCTTTGACAAAAGTGAAATTTGACGTTGATTTTTAACATTTTTAAAACAGTCATTATCAAATTATAAGATGATGTCATGATTCAATAATAGTAATCGTATTTTATTTTAAATTAAAAATACATTTAAAATTGAATCGACTATTTATCACAAACATCATAATGCTTGCTCACTATTTTATAAGTGCTTTATGCATATTTATCGGCATAATTTTGCTGCAAACATTAGCAAAGGAAAAGCCGGCTGCCAATCGCAACCGACTTATTACATCATTGATTCAATATCCATCTAAAGCTGAATTACACCATTGATTTATAAACGCGTGAGAAACTCGTGGGAAAAAGCTAAAAAAATAGGTCTAGTTTTAGCCACGCCTAAAACACAAATGCCGTCATAGCTATTTCTTCTTTTCGTCGATTTCTTCATCAGTCTTCAAAACTGCCATGAAGGCTTCTTGTGGAACCTCAACGCGCCCAACTGCCTTCATCCGCTTCTTACCACGTTTCTGCTTGTCCAAAAGCTTGGCCCGCCGATCAGGATCCCCAGTATGAATCCGTGCCGTAACGTCCTTGCGGTAAGCCTTGATATTGGTCCGTGCAATGATCTTGGAACCAATGGCGGCTTGAATTGGAATTTCAAAGTTTTGCCGCGGAATAATCTTCTTGAGCTTGGTCGTGATTTCGCGTCCCCGTTCTTCGGCAAAGTCGCGGTGCGCAATGAAGCTTAAGGCATCGACCTTGTCACCGTTAAGCAGGATGTCGATCTTAACCAGGTCACTGACGCGATAGTCATCAATCTCATAATCAAGCGAGGCATAACCATGCGTGGAACTCTTCAGCTTATCAAAGAAGTCAAAGATGATTTCGGACAACGGAATATGATAGATTACATTGACCCGCGTCTCGCTCAGATATTCCATCGTGTCAAACTCGCCCCGCTTACGTTGGCAAAGCTCCATAACCGGGCCGACATAATCGTTTGGCACCATGATTGACGCTTTAACGTAAGGCTCTTTAATATCCTTGATAGAAGACGTATCTGGCATTTCAGCGGGGTTTTCCACTTCCTTCATCGTGCCGTCATGCAGATCGACATGATAGGTTACGGAAGGCGCCGTGGTAATCAGATCCAGATTGAATTCTCGTTCCAGACGCTCTTGAACGACATCCATATGCAAAAGTCCCAAGAAGCCGCAGCGGAACCCAAAGCCCAACGCTTGTGAGGATTCTGGCTCAAACGTCAAGGCCGCGTCATTAAGCTGCAGTTTTTCCAAGGCATCCCGCAGATCGTTGAACTTGGCGTTGTCGGTTGGATAAAGCCCCGCGTAAACCATTGGCGTCATTTGACGATAGCCGGCTAATGGCTTGTCAGTTGGGTGCTTGGCATCAGTAACCGTATCACCAACCCGCGTATCCTTAATGTCTTTAATGGCCGCGGTAATATAGCCAACGTCACCAGCCATCAGAAAGTCGCGGGCCAGTGGCTTAGGCGAGTTGATCCCGACTTCAGCGACTTCATATTCAGTCCCAGAGTTCATCAGCTTGATGCGGTCACCCTTCTTGACGGTTCCTTCAAAGACACGGACGCTCAAGACCACGCCGCGATAGTCATCGTACTTGGAATCAAAAATCAGTGCCTTTAGCGGAGCCGTCAGATCACCGGTTGGCGCCGGTACTTCAGCAACGATTTTTTCCAGCACCTTTTCAACGCCCAGACCGGTTTTGGCACTGACGTCACAGGCATCGCTGCAGTCCAGACCGATTTCTTCTTCGATCTGCTTTTTCGTTCCCGCAACGTCAGCGGAAGGCAGATCGATTTTATTGATGACTGGCAAGATCTCCAAGTCGTTGTCCAATGCCAGATAGACATTGGCCAGCGTCTGCGCTTCAACCCCCTGCGTCGCGTCAACAACCAAAATAGCTCCTTCACAGGCCGCCAACGAGCGTGAAACCTCATAGGAAAAGTCGACGTGCCCTGGCGTATCGATCAAATGGAAAATATAGTCCTCGCCGTCTTTGGCATGGTAGGTCAGCGCCACGGCATTTAATTTGATGGTAATGCCACGCTCCCGTTCCAATGGCATGTCATCAAGGATCTGGGCCTTCATTTCCCGCTTAGAGATCGAATCCGTCATTTCCAGGATCCGGTCCGCCAGCGTGGATTTCCCATGGTCAATATGGGCGACAATCGAAAAGTTCCGAATGTGCTTTTGGCGTTCTTTCATTTCTTCAAGATTCATTGATTTTTTGTGCTCACTTTCTGCGTTAAATGTCTATCTACCAGTATATCAAATCCCGTTGGCAACTCAAACTGGGGCGGTGTAAATATCGAAAAAAGAGCAATTCGCCGCGCACTGCAGCGTCTTGCTCTTTAAATCTTTAGGCTTATTTTTCTTCAAAGCGATCCTTGAGCTTATCAAAGAAACCGCCCTTGTAGCCGGCAACATGTTCGCCACTGGCTTCAGCAAAGGCCAGCATTGCTTCTTTTTGTCGCTTATTAAGATTCTTAGGCGTCTTAACGTGGACCGTCACATGCTCGTCGCCGTTGCCATTGCCATTGATGTGTGGTACCCCTTTGCCCCGCAGCCGGAATGAGGTTTCTGATTCCGTACCAGCCGGAATCTTTAAGTCAACATCGCCATGCACGGTCTTGACCTTGATCTTATCACCCAATGCGGCTTGGGCAAATGAGATATCCTGATCAACATAGATCGTGGAACCATCCCGCTTAAAGTCGCGGCTTGGCGTTACCGTAAAGACAATGTACAGATCGCCGTATGGCCCGCCATTGGTTCCTGCTTCACCCTGGTTCTGCAGACGCATCTGCTGGCCATCATCGATTCCGGCCGGCACTTTGACCTTAAGCTTGTGTTTTTCTTGAACGTGGCCTGAGCCATGGCACTTGTCGCATTGATCTTCCGGCTTGATTTCCTTACCGGTACCATGACAGGTTGGGCAGACGGTCTGGGACTGCATCATCCCCATCATCGTTTGCCGCCGCTGCATTACAACCCCAGAACCGCCACAGGTATGACAGGTCGACGGCGACTTGCCCGGCTTGGCGCCTGAACCGTGGCAGACGTTACATTCAGCTTCCCGATCATATTTAATCGTGGTTTCCTTACCAAAGATGGCATCCATAAAGTCCAGCGTCATGTTGTACTGCAGATCGCGTCCCTGACGAGGTGCCGTGGGGTCGCGACGAGCACGGCCGCCACCGAACAGATCGCTGAAGATATCGCCAAAATCGCCAAAGCCGCCTTGACTGAAACCGCCCTGACCGAAGCCACCGAAGCCTTGACCGCCACCAAAGCCGCCTTGAGGGCCAGCGGAGCCAAACTGATCATATTGAGCCCGTTTCTGCTGATCATGCAGTACTTCATAGGCTTCATTAATTTTTTTGAATTTTTCTTCGGCTCTCGGCTCATGGTTGACGTCTGGATGATACTTAGCCGCCAGCTTCCGATAGGCCCGATTGATTTCAGCGTCTGAAGCATCCTTTTTGACGCCTAAAATGTCGTAATAGTTTTTCTCTGCCATTTAAATCCCTCGCAACGCAATTTTTCTCTCTTACTTTATAGCATAGTCACGATAAATAAGCAAAAGCCAAAGTCCGTTAGGGGGGCTTTGGCTTTTTGCTTATCTAAATCGGCTTCGGCTGACTGGCCTACTTGTTGTCGTCATCGTTGACTTCAGTAAAGTCGCCATCAACGGTCTTGCCGTCGCCCTTGCCGTTATTGTTGTCAGCACCGCCATTGTTGCCGTCAGTACCATTTTGTTGGTTTTCTTGTTGAGCTTGTTGGTAGAGCTTGACTGCCAAGTCTTGAACGATCTTGTTTAATTCGTCCTTCTTGGTCTTCATCGCATCGAAGTCCTTGGCATCCTTAGCCTTTTGCAGAGCATCGCGAGCGTCCTTGGCCTTCTTGATCTCACCTTCAGAAACCTTGCCGTCAAGTTCCTTAATGGTCTTGTCGGTTTGGAAGATCAGCTGGTCAGATTCATTCATCAGATCAACTTCTTCCTTCTTCTTCTTGTCGGCTTCGGCGTGTTCTTCAGCGTCCTTGCGCATCCGTTCGATTTCTTCATCAGACAGACCAGAGTTGGACTTGATCGTAATGTTTTGCTTCTTGTGCGTACCTTGGTCTTCGGCAGAAACGTTAACGATCCCGTTCTTGTCGATGTCGAAGGTAACCTTGATTTGAGGAACGCCACGTGGTGCAGGTGGAATGTCCGTCAGTTGGAAGTTACCAAGCGTCTTGTTGTCAGCTGCCATTGGACGTTCACCTTGCAGAACATGGATATCAACGGCTGGCTGGTTGTCAGCGGCCGTCGAGAAGATCTGGCTCTTGGAAGTTGGGATCGTCGTGTTGCGGTCGATCAGCTTCGTCATTACCCCACCCATGGTTTCAATACCAAGGGAAAGCGGCGTCACGTCAAGCAAAACAACGTCCTTAACGTCACCAGTCAGAACCCCACCTTGAATGGCAGCCCCCAGCGCAACGGCTTCATCAGGGTTGATAGAGTGGTTTGGTTCCTTGCCAGTCAAGTCCTTAACCAGTTCTTGAACGGCTGGAATCCGCGTTGAGCCACCGTTTAGGATAACTTCATCAATGTCGTTGAAGTCCAGGCCGGCATCGTGCAGAGCGTTCATAACTGGCTGCTTGGTCTTTTCAACCAGGTCGTTGGTCAGCTGGTTGAACTTAGCCCGCGTCAGCGTTTGGTCCAGGTGTACCGGCTGACCGTCTTTTTGCGCGATAAATGGCAGGTTGATTTCAGCGGATTGTGAGCTGGAAAGTTCCTTCTTAGCCTTTTCAGCAGCATCCTTCAACCGTTGCAGAGCCATCTTGTCTTGAGACAGGTCAATGCCTTGTTCAGCCTTGAAGCCATCGATCAGCCAATCCATGATCTTTTGGTCAAAGTCGTCACCACCCAGATGAGTGTCACCAGAAGTGGAAAGAACTTGGAAGACGCCATCGCCCAGTTCAAGGATGGAAACGTCGAACGTACCACCACCAAGGTCATAAACCAGGATCTTTTCGTCTTTGTCCTTCTTGTCTAGGCCATATGCCAGTGAAGAAGCAGTTGGTTCGTTGATGATCCGCTTAACTTCCAGACCGGCAATCTTACCAGCATCCTTGGTAGCTTGACGCTGAGCATCGTTGAAGTAGGCTGGCACCGTGATAACGGCTTGAGTTACCGTGTCGCCAATGTAGTCTTCAGCGTACTTCTTGATGTATTGCAGAATCATTGCTGAGATTTCTTGCGGCGTGTACTTCTTGCCATTAACGTCAACCGTGTAGCCTGGTTCGCCCATGTGACTCTTGATTGAAGTAATGGTGTTTGGGTTGGTGATTGCTTGGCGCTTAGCCGTTTCACCGACTTGAACCTCACCATTCTTGAAAGATACGACAGAAGGAGTCGTCCGGCCACCTTCTGGGTTGGTAATAATCTTAGGTTCGTTACCTTCCATAACAGCAACGGCGGAATTAGTGGTACCAAGGTCGATACCGATAATCTTATTGCTTGCCATAAATGTTTTCCCTCTTTTTATATTGGTTTATCTAAATTATTGTGCAACAACGACCATTGAAGGACGCAGCACCCGATCCTTCATTTCATAGCCAGCCTGCAGAACCTGAACAATGGTGTCGGCTTTTTGATCATCCGAAGCTGGCGCGGTTTGAACCGCCTGATGCTTGGTCGGATCAAAAGGCGTGCCTGGCTCAGCTGGAATCTCAACAATCCCATGGTCCTTGAGCGCCTTTTCCAAGTGGTCGTGAACCATTTGGATGCCCTTCTTGAACTCTTGGGCCTGCTTGTCATCCAATTGAGTTGCCAAGGCCCGCTTCAAGTTGTCCAAAACAGGCAGGATGTCTTTAGCCAGTCCTTGACCATCGTATTTGATCAATTGCGCGCGTTCTTTTTTAAAGTGGTTGTTCATGTTTTGAATTTCCGCTTGCGCCCGCAGATACTGGTCGTCTTTTTCATCCAGCTGCTTTTTCAGATCGGCAATCTGCTGCTTGAGTGCGGCAGTTGGATCTTCCTTGGCAGCTGACTTGGCATCCTTGGCTTCTTCGGCATTCTTAGCCGCTTGGTCAGCCGCAGTCTGTTCAGCTGCTTGAGCCGCCTTTTCTTCCTTGGCAGCTGCTGATTTCTTTTCAGCCATCGAACCCCTCCTATAAATCGTAATAATTGTGATAGTAGTCGAGCAGTCGTTTAGCCAGCTCGCGTCTGAACGCGTCAACCAGGCCAATCGTACGCGAATAAGGCATCCGTGTTGGCCCCAGTACGGCGATAATGCCTTTGCCGTATTGGTTGACGTCGTAGGTAGCGGTGATCAGACTGTAGTCGTTGAGCACTTGGTTGTCGGCAATCTCACTGCCAATCTTGACGTTGACCCCATCATTTGGTGAATCGGAATCAATGATGCTTGACAGATTATCGCTTTGATCGAGCAGTCCATACAATGCCCGCAGCGCCTGTGGATTCTGCCGATCAGAATAGCCGAGAATGTTGAGCCGACCGCCGACGAAGTATTTTTCGCGAGCTGCCTGCCCCAATACGCTGTCAAAGATCTGCAGAAAGCCGTCGGGACTGTGCAGATACTGACTAACCTTTAGCGGAATGTCAGTCTGCAGATGCTTGACAACCGTGACCAGCAGCAAGCCTACCAACTGGTCATTGATCAAGCGCACCACGGCCTCCAAAGCCTGCGTATCCAGATTCTTAGGCAAGGTGAATGATTGACTTTCCACCTCACCGCTGTCCGTAACCAGAATGGCAATAACTTTTTGATTACCCAACGGCACCAAACGAAAACCGCTCAAGTGCACGTCTTTTTGTTCTGGCTTCAACGTAAACGCCGTGTAAGACGTCAACGCTGACAGAATATCAGCTGAATGCGAAACAATCTCATCAATCTTGTGAAAATCGGCACCCAATGAATTTTGGATTACCATCAGATCACTGTCGGTAACGGCTGCCGGATCAAGCAGATGGTCAACGTAATAACGATAGCCTTGCTTGGAAGGAACGCGACCAGAACTGGAATGCTCTTTTTTCACGAAACCTTCTCGCTCCAGCACCGCCATTTCGTTGCGGATCGTAGCTGAGCTGACCTTAATTGGGAGCTTGTCAGCCAAGAGCTTGCTGCCGACCGGTTGACCAGTCGCCGTATATTGACGTACAATCGCTTGCAGGATTTGCTTTTGACGCTGTGTTAGCATTGGCATCACTTCCTTTTAGCACTCTAACTGCCTAAGTGCTAAACACAATTTATAATATACCAACCCCACCAACAAAAGTCAACAATAGTCAAACTTTTTTTCGATAAAAATGTCAAGATTAGTCAAAAGTCGCTGCCTCTTGATTATCAAGGCAACGTCCCCCAAGCAAAGGAGTTACTTATGAACGAAGAAAATCGCTATGTCCAGCCCCAAAACGCCAAAGAAGCCATGGAGCTGATTCAAAAACTGTTCAACCAGTACCGCAACGCGCCATTGACCGCGGAATTGCTTCAGTATCACAATAATTTGATCATGCGACTGCAGACCGACATCAAGCAGGCAGCCGAAGCAGAAGGCCAGACCGCGCTTTTAAAGGACCTGCATGAAATGACCGAACTGATGCGCCGCTGGACGACGATTCGGCTCAGTGGGCGTCCATTTGCCGGTAAGATACGTCATTTCCGCTTTGCGCCAGCCAACGGGCAGAAATTTAAGCGCCAGGTGCACAAAATTGGCGGCAGCAGTGCACACCGCGCCAGTCGTCATTAATTCGATCATTGGCAATGTCTTGAGTTGCGAGCTGCCAAGCATGAAGCAGGCAAGCAGTTCCATTAATTGGCAAATCCATCATCAAGACTTACCCGGGACCGACTTTAACTTTCAATGGAATTTGAAATCACTTTAACCAAAATATCCAATCAAAAATCCCCGTTTCAAAATGAAATGGGGATTTTCAGCTATCTTAGTCTAAATTTATCAGTCGCGTTCCTTTTCTCGTAGCGAACGCGGCATTTTATTTTCCTGATACGTCTGCCAGACATTGATGCGATCTTTTTCATCCAGTTGACGAATTACGCGTGCAGGCACACCGGCTACCAAAGAATTAGCTGGCACGTCTTTGGTTACCACAGCCCCGGCCGCCACGATGCTGCCCGTACCAATCGTGACCCCACCGACAATCGTTGCACTTGAGCAGATCCAGCAGTTCGCGCCAATTGTAACTGGTTTGGCGTACTCCAAGTCATGACGGCCGTCTGGATATTCTGTCACCATGCGTTCTTCTTTCAACAGTGGATGACAAGGCGTGGCAATCGTAACCCCACTGCCAATCATGACGCCATCCCCTAAAGTAATCGGCGCGTCATCCAGAAAAGTGCAGTTGTAATTAATAAAGCATTCGCGACCAACATGAATATTGCTGCCATATTCACAGTAAAACGGCAAGAAGATTCCCAAATCATTGCCCTTGGCGGAAGGAATCAGCTCTTCTTTCAGCCGCTCAATCGCAGCCTGATCCGTTATCAACGTCTGGTTTAAGCGCTGACACAACGCCATCCGTTCCATATGATAAACGCCAAGCTTTGAATCAAATGCATTATACAGTCGACCACTGATCATTTTTTCAAATTCATCCATTGGAATAAATCCTTTCTTAATTGCTGATTAAGTTCAGCCCCATAACCTGGCTGCTGGCGGCTGACTACATTAATCCCAACATTTTTAATTATGTCTTTGATCCAGCGCTGCCCGTTTTAAGGCCGCCTGCAGCTGCGGATCGACCGCGTGCAGATATAGACCGTGCACGCCCCGCGTCAGCAAAACGTTCAATTCGTTGTGCAGCAGCTGTTCGCCAAACCTTTGCTTGGAATTGTCTTTCATCGTCCGGCGCTGAACGGCTTTTTTATTGGCACTGGCGCTTGGATCAAAAATAACCTTGCCATCGCGATATTTCACCGATGGACCGATGACTACGCCGACATGATTAAGGTCAAACCCCTGGACGGTATAGGTTGAGCCGATTTCCTTGATTGTGTGCGGCTGCTCGGCCCAGGAAAGCTCATCATAATTGACGCCGTTTTGCTGCTTTTGGCTACTCTTCAGCTGCAGGTTCCAGGGCATTGACCAGTCGCCTTCGCTTACACACCAGTAGTCGCTGCCATCTTTAGGCTTGCGGTTGCTGGAGTATTCCCAGTCAAACGTGGCGACCATGCGGCTGATGCCATGACCATGATCTTCCGCGTTAAACTGGGCAATGGCTTCCTGCATTACTTTAGGATCGTCAAACACCTGCAGATCATATTTATCATCTTGGGGGATCGGGAAAACGCGGCGCTGGTCGATAAAATCGCGAATCCAGCGAATCGTTTCATCAGATGCCGCGATCCGCATTTGATTTTTGAGCCGGATCACCTTATCGCCGGCCAGTCGCTTGATCTGCTGCCAGTCCTCATTTTCCATAATCTCGTCGGCCGTCAGCACCTGCTTGTGATCATAGACCGCCAAAACCACCTTGGCCCGCTGCAGAATATCAAGCAGCTGATTGTCGCCATGCCCATGATAGCCTTGGTTCTGCTTTGTCCATAAAAGATGCGCCTCATCAATGAAGGCCACGTCGACTTTATGATCTTCGTCGTATTTGTTAATAAAGTGAGTTGGCTTGACGACTGTTTCATCATCACCCACGCCCAGTTTTTTGACGATCTGCCGATAGACCTTGACCTGCTGGGGATGATTGACCATCATCACGGCGTTAAGCTGATCTTGTTTGGCCAGCTCGTAAAAAATGTTGCTCATCAGCACCGTTTTGCCGGCCCCTGCCTCGCCAGTCACCAAAACCAGCTGACCGGTCTGATTTTTAGCCAGCGCCTGCTCAACGGTTTTGAGAATCTTTTTCTTGGCCTGATTCTGCTCGTCAGTCAGCTTATTGAACGGCGAGGCCTTAAAGATTGCCGACTTTTCCAGAAGCTGACGCGGCGGAAACAGGTTGCGGTACTGCTTATTTTCGCCCAGCTTGTCCCAGATACGGTTGAAGATCGGAATGAACTCCTCGCTCGTGTAGTACTTGCGTTGGGCATTTTCACGGCGATTGTTCAACTTCGAGATCACGTCCACGCTGCTCAGGTACTGCATCATGCGGTTTTCGATGTCTAATGCCAACGATTTATTAAAATGTTCATGACCGATCACAAACATGTGCGCGTTTTTGGCATTGCGCAGCTCCTCCCAGTCTTCACGCGTTTCTGGGTCGGCATCCAAGTGCTCCAGCGTCCGGCGCTGAATATCGATGGTCTCGCCGACATAAACCGTGTAGTCCTCTTTGTAGTCGCTTTGCTTGCCTTGATTGTCGATAATGTAGACCGTTGGATAATCCGTTAACAGTTCCTGCTCATGGTATTTACCCGGATAGCGTTTTTCAATCTCTTCATCCAGATGCGCGGCCGTGTCTTTACGATAGGACGTTTCAAATATTAATGGATCCTTGACTTGTTCGCTCATAATCATCCCCGCTTAATCATGATTGGCTGATATTTCATCGTGCCGTTTCTTCAATTATATTATAGTTGATTCGCTATTGCGGACCTAATTGAATCTTTTGACTGTTACCGTCTTTCACTTGAATGAAAGGCGGTTTTTAAGATTATCTTGACATTTGTCGATGATCAGTTTAATAATGTTCTAGTAAATTGCCTTTATTTAGTTAGTTTTGTTATTTAATGTTCGTATTTTAGGAGGAGATTATGCACTGGTTCGCTGACTTGATCGCGGCAATCGGCGTGGTCTTAAACGGAATTCCCCAAGGTATCATGGCACTGAGCCTTGGATTCGCGGTGTTCCCAACCACGTTTTCATTTCTGTTGGTTTGCGCGATCAACTTTATCTTTAATTCGGTCGCCCCGGTTTCTTTTCAGGCTGAGTCGCTGGCACTGACCGGCAATCTAGGCCACAATACCAAAGAATACACGTCAATCATCTTTGGCGGCTCGATCATCATGGCCATTATCGGTCTGACCGGTACCTTGACCAAGATCGTTGGCATTCTGGGCAACCATATCATTACCGGAATGATGGCCGGCGTTGGTATCATGCTGGCCAAAATCGCGCTCGAAATGGCCCGAAACAATCAGAAAAGCTTCACTGGCTGGGTTTCAATTGCCATCGCGGTGGTTACTTATTTGATCTCAAACGACCTGGTCTGGACGATCTGTCTTTCAGTCATTGGCTCCAGCCTGTATGCCGTCTTTGGCGAGCACTACCGCAACGAGCTGCCCGCCAACGTGACGATGCGCCGCTTTATTTTCACCAAGCCGACGTTTAATCCACGAATCGTGCGGGGTGCGCTCAGTCTGGCCTGCCTAAACATCGGCGCCAACCTGTCATACGGACTGATCACAGGACAAATGACCGGTATCAAGCCCAATCCCGTCAACTTAAACCTGCTGACGACATCACAGGCATTGGCCGACATGGGAACCAGTCTTTTGGGCGGGGCGCCGGTGGAAACCATTATCTCGGCAACTGCCAGCGCGCCGGAGCCAGTCATCGCGGGGTGTCTGATGATGCTGATCATGGCCGTGATTCTGTTTGCCGGTTGGCTGCCTAAGATCGGCAAGTACGTCCCAAGCTCTTCAATCGCCGGGTTTCTGCTGGTTTTGGGGATGTTTGTCACCTTCCCCGAAAATGCCGCCACCGCACTGGCTGGCAAAGAACAGCTGATCGCCGCCGCCACCATGATCATTACTGCCTTGGTTGATCCATTCGTAGGCCTGTTGTCTGGTGGCTTGCTGAAAGTCGTTTTGCCACTATTAGCCGCGCTTTAGAAGGAGTCATTATGAAAAAATATCGTATTACCGTTGGCGACCAAACTCGTGACCTGCCACTGATTCCGATCAGTGACGACACTGCCATCGCTTCATTCGTGCTGCTGGGCGACGACGCCATGTCCAAAACGGCGGCTGAACTGCTTTTGCCTAAGCTGCCTAAAAAGTTTGATTATGTCGTAACCGTTGAAAGCAAGGGAATCACCTTGGCACATGACATCAGTCTGTTGTCCGGGCATCCCCGCTCATTCGTGATCCGTAAGTCAGTCAAGGGCTACATGGAAAATCCATTGACGACTGCGGTTGACTCCATCACGACCAAGGGACAACAGCTGCTCGTGCTTGATGGGGCCGATGCTGCCGAGCTTAAGGGAAAGTCGGTCGTCTTAGTCGATGACGTGGTCAGTACCGGGGGCTCGTTAAAATCAGCCGAAAAGCTGCTCAACCTGGCTGGCTGCCAAATCGTTGCCAAAGCTGCCATCCTAGCTGAAAGCGCCGCTGCTGATCGGGATGACGTGACGTTTTTAGGCAAACTGCCACTGTTCAACCTAGATGGCACGATCAAATAGTCCATTCATTTAGATAAACACCAATAATCGCCGACCCAGATGTCACAAGCATCCAGGCCGGCGATTTTGTTTTGCTGATATATGAGAAACGGCTGCGTGCCCTATTTTTCGTAAGGGCATCGCTGTAGGTACGCAACATTGCAAGAATCGCTACAGCCCATTCCGCGACTTTATTAGGAAAAGCTAAGGTGAACGCTGACCCCATAGTCGGTGCGATTGTCCTGGCCAATGAATTCAGTAATCTGCTAGGCAAAAGCCGCAGTCAAACATCATTAGCACGCTTTATGCAAGAAATCCTGCATAATAACGTATGAAGAATTCATCATTACCTACTTTTTTCAAAAATCGACTGCAGGTACGCAACATCATCGCCAAGATCGCTATAGTCCGTTCCAAAACTTGAATAGAAAAAGGCTAGCTGAATGCCGGCTCCATAGTCGGTGCGATTGTCTTGGCCAATGAATTTAGTGATCTGTTGGGCAAAAGCCGCAGTCAAACGTCATCAGCACGCTTTATGCAAGAAATTCTGCATAATAACGTGTGAAAAATTCATCATTACCTACTTTTTTCGAAAATCGACTGCATAGTAGGTAAAAATCAATGTATATCAAGTTAAGGATCCCTAACACTACCTACTATTAGCAAAAAATCATCGAATCGTAGGTAAATCACAAAGTCGGTCTAACCCAATCACCCCTTAAATATACAATTTTACCTACGATTTCGAAAAAAGGGATCAATAGTAGGTAAAGTTAGGCCGATTGAATATACAGTTACCTACTTCTGATCCGAAATCAGCGAATAGTAGGTATTTTCAAGGCTGCCAGCTGATCAATGTCAGATTTTTGTCACAAAGTCAGCCGCCAAATGGTTACCCCAGTTCAACAGTTGTCAATATGGCAGTTATAATATCACTTCCGGCTCCTATAGCATTGAGAAAACTCATCTATGGAAACTTTTTAATAAAATAGACAAAAAATCGGAGAGCATATCAATTAATAAAATAGTTTGTCCCCTTTAGCGAGGATCATTTCATATCGGACGTATTCGATGATGATAATGAGAAAGCAGAACAGGAAATCGGTTTCCGTCCCCTTTTAACGAGGATCATTTCATATCACCAGCAACATTTACGCTTATCTTATCGACGAATATAAGTTTCCGTCCCCTTTTAACGAGGATCATTTCATATCTTTCCAGCTGAACAACGTGCGATCAAGGCCATTAAGGTTGTTTCCGTCCCCTTTTAACGAGGATCATTTCATATCCAAGCCAAGCGATGCGGAACTCATTAAAAAAGGTCACATGTTTCCGTCCCCTTTTAACGAGGATCATTTCATATCTCAAGCAATCATTGACAACGTTAAAGCAAATAATTCTGAGTTTCCGTCCCCTTTTAACGAGGATCATTTCATATCCTAACTACAAGGACCTGCAAGATCATTCATACGGACCAGTTTCCGTCCCCTTTTAACGAGGATCATTTCATATCACTAGACCATTGGAGGTCGTGTCGTGAGATACTGCTAGTTTCCGTCCCCTTTTAACGAGGATCATTTCATATCTTCTCCGGTACATAAAGGCTAATACTTTTTCCAATTGTTTCCGTCCCCTTTTAACGAGGATCATTTCATATCATATGGAAACCAAAGCCCTTAACGAAAACAACCAGTTTCCGTCCCCTTTTAACGAGGATCATTTCATATCCGTTGACCGCGATTTCATTGTTGATTTATACGGTCGGTTTCCGTCCCCTTTTAACGAGGATCATTTCATATCCGAAGCATCTCGATGGATAGAAGCACACAAGCGTGAAATGTTTCCGTCCCCTTTTAACGAGGATCATTTCATATCTCAAAAGGCAATCGAAAAGCTGTTTGCTTTGAAAGTTGGTTTCCGTCCCCTTTTAACGAGGATCATTTCATATCTATGCTGCATCAAAACGCCGATATATCAGGCATACTTCTTACTTTTGCCTGCCCAATATTTGGACGAGACAACTATCAGACAAGTCAATTCTGTCCAATTTTCGGACATTTCAAACGCTAACATAGGTACATGCTTAATACTACCACTACCATACCTATCTCATCAATTGTGAATATATAAAAATCCTCATCGCTGCACACGATGAGGATATAATTCTAATTCTTCTTTTGCAGTTTAAAGCCACACTTACCCATTTCGTAATAATGATCGTCATTATTGATCAACATATACTTTACCTGCTTGCCATTCTCGATCTGCTTTAAAGATTGGCGTTTATAACGAGTCAGTTTCATAACCCCTTTACCTTTCAACTTCATCTTCCAGTAAGATCGTCTCTGAATCCCCCTAAGATCAACATGTCCATAATCTACCTTAGTCCAGAGTCCGCTACCGGCGCCTAGGTATAAAGGAGCCAGGAAATAGTTAGGCTGCACGTATTTATCGGGAAAATCGCACAAAAACTGCCTTTCATAACGTTCATAAAAACGCTTAGCCATTTGCGGTAATTGATCAATCAGTTTTTCCGCTCGTGCAGTCGTCGTCGTGATTGTAAAATCAATCTTAGTTTGTGGCCGAATTGCTTCTCTGAAAAGCGGCAATCCTTTAGGCTCAAATTTTTTTCGGTTCAAATCCCATTTTTGAACAATTCTCAATTTATCAACTGGGATCGGTTCACTATCAGAAACTCGAATCTCATTAAAGATATCGTCAACACTACCCCAAGCAATATTGTCGTTGCCAAAGTGTTCATTGACTAGAATCGTTCGCAAGGCGCCTTTAAGTGAGGAGCCTGGGATATATGCATTGCCGTATCCATCTTTAACAAAAGCATGAATCTCATTTAAACGGCCTCTTTTTACACTTTCATAGCCTGTCTCGGGAATTTTATAACCTCCAAAATCCCGATCCATGATTTTATATTGATGAAGAAAGTCAACCAAACGATTGCTGCGGCGACTTGGATTTACCAAAAACTTTTCAAATGCCTCGACTACACCAGGATATTGGCACAGCTTCAAATACATTTTCCCCATATTAGGAAAATAATAGTTTTCATTTTCATAAATATAATTTTTAGCAGTATACGTTTCACCACTACCAATATGAACTGGCGCCATCGCAATCAGCCGTAGCCTATATTCATGATATCCTGCAGTCATTTAGCCGCCTCCAATCCATAAAACATCCCTTTGGCATAGTTCCATACTGGATGAGCAAATCCATTTGGCCGTACATCTGCAATCACTCCGGCATATCGTCTGGTAAAGACCGAACCACTCGCAAACTTATAGAGATTTTCTTTTCTCAGCTGTTCACTGGTATCCGGACTGTAGGTAAAACCACTGCTTTTTACCAAACGATAATTAGCATCATCAACTACTAGCCCTAATTCATTGTCACTAGGCAAGCTTGTTGTCAATAATACCTGCTTATCAGCCTTGTCGTCAGCCAGCATTTCTCCCATTAACGATGGAACCGATAAAATCTCCATTTCAAAGCGTCCATAGCCACTGGTTCGTTTCCCGCCTAAACCGCTAAACTGCAAACTAGTCATTAATTGTTCAAATAATGGATCACTGCTTGCCAATACATACAGTGAGGAACGATATTCAGTTACCCCAACTTCATAGGGATCAGCACCTTTTTTCATTAAAACGGTCTGCTGCGCAAGATTCATTTCAGCTTTAAGCAGTTCTTCAGCAGACACCTTTCCATTTAATAGATCCAAAAGTCGATCTAATGGAACAAACTTTAAAGCTCGAACCGCCTTATTTGCTTGATTATCTTCAACAAGCGTCCGTAAATCCATTTTAAGAGCTATCTCACCAACTGGCACTGGCAAATATGGCTGTTCTTGATAAGGAAAAGCATCACTGATTTTGAATTCATCATTCTCAGCAACTGTCATCCATTCTTTCAAACAATCATTTTTCAATGCTTCAAGGCATAACGCGCTGAATAAACGACTTGCCGTAAAAGTAGGTACGCTGGTGTTAAGATAGCCATCGCCAAAATGTGCATTACGGAAACGCAAACGGTAAATTTTTGTTTCCATCACTTGCTAAGCTCCTAGTTCTTCATTGATCGCACTAGCATCGTAATCACCAAAAACGGTTTCAGCATGCAGATTAATGAACTTAATCTTGCCGTAGCCACGACTGCCGCTACCCCCAAGATAATCTAATTCCAACAGCTTAAAGCCATCTAGCAGTGTCTGCATATCTTCATCAATTTCTTGTTCATCGGTTAAATCATAAATCAATTCAAAATTAAATTCGCTGCCACGAATTGCACGTTCAATCTGCCGAGGATTTGCAATTGCGGTCGTGCGATCAATTGTATTTTCAAATTTGGCTTCTGTATATCCTTCAGCACCTTTATCTAAAAGTTCTTGGGCATTATTTAAAAACGAGTCACGAAAAATCAAACGCGCTGGTACTGGTTGATCGCCATTTTCACCGCCACCATCACTTGCACCAAAAAGACGAGTAATTCGCTCATCATCATCATTAGGCGTTTGGGCAATCGTTTCATTATAAGCCTTAGCTAAAAGTGAGCGCATTTTTCCTTTCAGACTGGAGCCTGGAATAATTGGCAGGTTAGTCAATGGGTCTTTGATAACTGGTGAATCAATTGCGCCAATCGCTGCAAAAGCATCACTTCCCCCAATATGCAAACCACTTTCTAATTCAATCGTTCCCGAAATCTTAATCTTTGATAACATGATTGTCCTCCCTATTCATTGTAGTACTTCAAGTAGGCTACCAACGCTTCCATATAGTGGCAAAAACGGATAATGTCCTCTCGCTCTTTCTTCTCATCGTTGTTTTCAATCTCGTTTTGAATTGCAAACAAAATATCTAAAATCTCCGCTTCATCAACCAGTTTTTTTACAGCCTGATTGCGACCGCTTTGATAGATAAATTGAATTCTCAAGTAGGCTAAACGTTCCTCAGCTGCTTTAACGCCTTGATTGATTACAATGTTATAGATCGTGCTGGTCATTGCTAATAAATTGCGCAGCTGCGTCGAGGTCAGCTTATCATGACCAACCTTGAAATCAACGTCTTTTAAATTTAAAATCACTGACTCTGCTTCATCAACATAAGTGTCTTTCTTAAATTTAACGTTCATTTATAACTAGTCCTCCCGAATTTCATAAATGTATAGTGACAGCGCCGTTTCAACTTTTTTAATTTCGAGGGCATTGTCATACCAACCAAGCATGGATTCCTTAAATTGCTGAAACGCCTCTGTATCTTCAGCGTCATCTTCAAGTCGAGATAGGAAGTAGGCCAGTCTGGCAAAAGAAATCCGATCTTCTTCATTACGCGACCGCAACAGTGATAATAGCTTGTAGGCAAATGACTTGCCACGATTGCTTTCCTTTTTAAAGAACTGGCGAATTTTCACTAATTTATCGTAATAGACATCATTGATAAATTCATCCACATCAAAAATCATTGATGAGTCAAATAATGCAACGCGATGTTTTCCTGCTAACTTGGCTTCTTGCAGCAGTTGATTGGTTCGCCTTGCCACGATATTAATCGGCATTGTGGCTTGATACATATAAATTCCTGCTGAGAACGTCATCTTTTGATCGGTCCAATCAGCAAAATATCCTCTTAAGCGTGCCAGCAGCTTCAAAATATCATCCCAGGCCCCAATGATAAATGCATCATCACCACCTGAATAGATCACTGTAGCATGACATCCCTCAGCAAAGGCATTTAAATGCACGTTAAAGAAACTGGCAAGGCGCCGTGAAAGAGATGCATAGCGACTAATCGTTGTATACATTCCGTCTCCTTGATTGGCAAAGCCAGCCAAAAAGCCAGCATACAGATCATCGACATCAATTCTTAAGGCCGCCAGTCGCTTAATCCCAACTGCACTTTGATTATCTTCTTTGGTCCAGTCACGATCGGCATATTTGCTGAATTCATTATTGGTTAAGTCAGAATAGTCGCCTACCCAAAGATAGGTTTGTTGCTTAAAGCCAGTATTCAATTGATTTTTAGAATAGATCCTGCCGCTGACTGCTCCTTTTTGAATCGTTTCTTTATCCGTAACGCTAAGAAATGCTCCTGGTCCGACTGGCAAGCCTTCTTCATCAGCATTAACCACAAAGAAATCATCTTGCTGAATATTTTTAGAGAAGCTTTCCAATTTTTCACAAAGCTTACATTTATTTGTTTCGGGATTCAGACTGGCGACAGCATGGCAGACAACACATTCTCGTCCTGCATGCTTGCCTTGCTGGTTTAGTTCCATAATTTGACGAGCATCAAACTGCCGCAACTCAGAACGATTGATTTCACGATCAATATCTTTAAAAATCCTACTATAAGAATCAAAAGTATTGTCCTTTTCAACCTGGAGTGACATAAATTGTGACGTTCCTACCGAAACATGAATCTCAGCACCAAATTGTTCCTGGAGAAATTCATTAAATTCTTCACAATGACTCGCTATCAGCCGACGATTTTTTGGTGTGTTCCCTAAGAGAATATATCCTTGGCCTGCAGACTCAAACAGTACGTTGGCACGAGTCAATTCTGTATCACTCAGCAGCGTATCAATGAACCATTCGCTCAGCATATTGGCATAGAAAGCCCGACTGCGCAGCTGCTTATGTGCCCCTTGACTAACGATCGTATAGATGAATTTTTCCAAGCCAGTGAATTTAAAGCCCATCATCAAGAAGGCCATTTCTTTATAGAATTTTTGCGCACCAGTATATAGGCGCCGCTTATAATTATGCTCATCGACAAAATCCAAGTATTGCTGAATAGCCACGGCAAAAGCCGCCGTCAGCTTCATATGATCATAAAGCGAAATGTCAGCAACTTCTTCCATATTAGTTGAACTTGGCATAAACGACATGGTAGCTTCCATCAAATTCAAGGCACTCTGCATATAATCTTCGGTAGGCTTGATTGCCATTAAGCCTTCTCTAAAACGTTCAACACCCCGACTGTAATCAGCATGAGTGTAATCATGGCGCTCATCAGTTGGTATAATTGAATGAACATCATCAAGCCGTAGTTCTCCCGGTTTTAGATAGCGTTTTCCTGCATGTTTCCCGAATCGATTAAAAACATCTTGCAGAGGGGTTTTAGCATCCCATTTGTAATTAACGTCTTCATCATTCGGCCGCCGATCAGTACCACTGGCAATATTGTCTGCGATATAGGTGATATAGGATAAATCATCATCAGCCAAATTATCATTACGTAAATTAACGTGGTGATACTTTAGACAATTTAAAATCGGCTTTTCACTCATGTAGGGCTTAAGAAATTCAGCACCAACCAGTTGATGTTTCTTTTTTAAACCGGTCGTTCGCTGTACTGCTTTACCGATATCATGAAATAAAGAGCCATAATATAAATCAACTTTACGCTTTTCCATTATTCTCCTCTTTTTGATTCTTAAGCTGGATTGCTCCCAGTCCTAGACTTGCCTTGGCACCGACCCCAGAAAATTCTCCAAAGCTCAGCAATGCACCGAGATAGTCTTTTAGGGTCTGGCTTCCATAACATCTAAAAGTTAAATAACCTAAAAATCCGGTTACAAAACCGCCATGAATAAAACAACGCTGAGTCCGCAATCGATAATTGGTAATCTGGGTTCTTTTACAAATCTCATCCAGCAGTTCAACATCAATCTGCTCGCTATTTTCAATTGCTTGATTATATTTGCGCATCAAGCTTTGAAAAAACAAACGGACATCAGGAATAAACTGGTAATGTCCCTGCGATTTAAACGTCATTGGCGAAACGATTTTTAAGTCATACCATCCTGTAGCTTTGCCAAGGTAAAACTGCTTGGACAGATCCTTTTCTGTTAAGACGCGCACATTACGATCCAGGATTACAAATTCTTTTTGACTGGCACTGACAAATTCAAATTTTTTCAGATCTGGATTTAACAATAACTCATCAAAGATAGTTTCCATTTCAGCATCTAATGCATTAAACACCAGCTTTACAGTTGTTGGCTGCTCATCAATATATACAGAGAAAGGATTATCACCAGTTTGATGAAACTTATCGACCAGATCAGAGTCTAAGCGCTCCATTAGCCAGCCATTTAAAAAGACTGCCAACTTTCGGTCTGTGCGTGGGATCGTCTTTGCACAGGTCAAAACATATTGTTTCAAATACCTCTCCTCCCAATAATTAGGCATTTTATTCTAAAACGTCTTTAATATCTATTTTAATAAAAATAACTAGGCAAATAAATACTAAAAAAGCGTTTTCTAATCACCTTAGAAAACTATCAAACGAGGTCTGCCAATCGTATAGTGGGGTGCATTTTTGCCTAGAATCGTAACTTGTTTATCGTTCACTTCATCTGGAAGCAAATAAAGCGTTATTAAACCAGCATCAGGAATTTCTTCATTCAATGTTTGAATCAATTTGTTTTTAGTATTGATTGACAGAACCTCTCGCTCATAGAGACTAAATTGCTTCATGGAAAATCCCAACTCCACTAAGCGTTTACGATATAGATTTGCCTGCTTGCATTCCTGTTTAGTATTGCGTGGTAAATCAAAGCTTAACAGCAGCACCAATTTAATCACCGCCTTCAATAAAGGTTGGCAGCTTGATTCTTCCCGAACTGCCAGCCTCAATGCTTGAAACGAATGAATCGATAGTCAACTCAATAGCATCCTGCAGATACATCACATGATTATCGATAACGCATTTATTCAATAAAACCTTGATAATGTTTTTTCGATCATCAGATTCCAAGGTTTCATGGTTGGTAGGCAAAATATTTTTAAAGACATAGTAATCAACAAATGGGCGATAAGGTTCAATAATATCATCAGACAGATTAAATGTGTTTTCAGTTGAGGCATGATGAATCCCGATACTAGGCTCGAATCCTTTTAATACTAGATTACGCCTGATTAAAGCCCGCAGGATGGCATAACCATAATTTAAACCGGCATTTTCTAAATCAGTAGTGCGTCCTCTTTTAAAGTCATCGCCGAATAACTTTTTAAAATATAATCGAGCTGCACATGCTTCATTGTTATGCACATCATGATCAGTCACTGTCTTAGTCATGGATTTTAGAACCTCAGTCGATTCCTTTTCAGTACCAATTTTTTCAAGACAGACTGCTTGGTTGATAATTTTGGAAATAACGATTTTTCTCCATAATCTTCCTTTAACTTTACTTGATGCCGAAAGTTGACATTTTAACCGTTCAAAACGATTCTGCTGACCATATACTGATTCCAACACAGATAACGGCGAATGACCACGATCACAAAAAAGCAGCCCGATCTTATTATCTGCACATTTTTCAATTACTTTAGCCGACAAATAGCATTGTGAGTTATCAAAAATCAATATCTCAACATCCTCAAACGACAGATAGTGCTTCTCTTTCGTTTCAAGGTTGGTTAATTTGAATCCATTATGTGTCACTGCGACAAAATATTTATTTTCTACATAGACAATATTTTTCAATTAAACCATTCCCGCCTGTTTCTCGTTCTCCCCCTAACACTTATCTTTAAGTTTAGCGCATTTTTTGAAACCGGATTCACTTAATTTGAAAATACTGAAAATCTTCAGAGGTTAAAGCCATCATCACCGAGCAGCGTCAACGGAAATAAGCAGCTGGTTTTCGCAATTTAGCAAAAGCTTTTGCGGCTGTCACTTTGCATAGATAACTCTCACAAAGATTTGCCGCCGGACATGATTCAGCTAACGAAAGACTGCCAGAATAAAAAGCATAACCTATTGGCTGTTGAACAACCAACAACTCAGCATCGTTTTAGGCCCGTTGATTTTCTCAGTGTTGCCGTTTTAATACGCATAAGTTCAATTAAAAAATCGCATCATCCTTGGCCCGACATAGGCTGCGGATGATGCGATCTTTATTTATGGTATTTTTTCTACTATTATATAGGAAGTTTTAAGTTAATTCGTTTCAGGAATTATCCAAAGGAAGAAAAATTGACTGTGAGGAAAGTATCAAATAATTTTAATGCAGTGCTTTAGAAATGAGCAGCTAAAATCGGCAGCAGCCAAATCCAGAAGATGCAGGTAGCGGCAAAAGCAACCGTGGAAATTGCCACCGAGCTGGCCCCTTCTTTTACATAAATGTTGTAGCGGCTGGAAATAATGATTCCCGAGAATGCAGGTGGCAGAGCGGTTGCCATGCAAAGCATCGAGATCTTGGTTGGGTCTGACCCCATGCCGCAAAGATAGGCTGCCAAAACAATGATTGCCGGCGTCAAAATCAAACGATAAAAGGTATTCCAAAGCGATTCTTTGTCAATTGAGAACTTGACCGTTGACAGCGATAAACCGGCTGCCAATACGGCGACCCCTGAATTGGCCTTAGCAATCAGATCAAAGCTGGGGGCAAACGATGCTGGAACCTTGATGCCAAGCAGAACCAAAATCACGGCTAAAAGCGGCGCGGCAGCAACGGGCTGTTTAATGGCATTGATAATTGCGGCCATCGTTGAATTGCTGGTGTCCCTTTTGCCACGGCTTTCATGGTTGGAGAATTCAGCTCTTGCCAGATCAATCTCGCGAATAATGCCTTTTTCGCGCAATGCCTTGGCTTCTGCATCAGTAACCGGGATCCCATCGGCAATGGTTACTTCTTTTTCTTGAACCGGTGCCAATTCATCTGCTTTTTGCGGCAGCTTGATCTTGACCTTTTCGCCACCCGTCTTAGCTGCCTTGGCTCGAGCAGCCGCTTGTCCTTTATTGATCAGGGCCAGTCCAATTGGAATCGTAACCGCGTTGACCACGATTGAAACGATCCCGATAACCAGATTGGTGCTGGCGCTATTGCCATAGATCGGATCCAGTACCGCAAATCCCAGAAAACCTATCGTTGGCGAACCGGCAATCATGGCACAGATTGCGGCTTCCTGCGTGGTTCGATGAAACATCAGCTTGTCTAAAAAATAGCTGAGCAAAAACAGCCCCGTCACGCCAAAAATTGAAATCATGGTCAAGACGACATCCTTGGCAAACATTGCGCGCGTTGCACTGACGATTGAGATAAACAGTGCCGCGGGCAAGGCAATATTGAGCACCAGTTTGTTGAGACCCTGGCGCTGATCGTCATCAAAGAACGAGAACTTGCCACACAGATAGCCTAAAATCATAATTACCAAAATTGGAACAATATCATTAATCAATATCTTTTCCATAATCGACCCTCCAATCGCTTTTCCGCCGAACCGACTCATAAAAAAGGCAGGATGATCGCGCATGCTCACCATCCCACCCAAGTCTGTTCAAAATCGGCTTGGCTTATTCACCCTTGATGACTTCGCGCCGTGGGTTCTTAGGGCCACGTGCCTTGGAGATGACGCCTTTTTCAACCAGGTCGTTGATTTCATCGGCATCATAGCCTAAAGCAGAAAGGACTTCGACGTTGTTTTCACCCAGATCTGGTGCCCGCTTGTAGTCTGGCTTATAGTTGCTCAGCGTAAACGGCATCCCAATCGTCTTGAAGTTGCCCCGGTTGCCGCCTTGGTCAATCGTGACGATCGTGCCATCCTCGTTTAAGTCCGGGTCGTTTTCCAATTCGTGCCAGTCAATGACCGGGCCAACCGGAATTCCGGCTTCACCAAGTTTTTGCGTCAATTCATATTTGTCGTATTGCTTGGTATAGGATTCAATCAATGGGTAGATTTCTTCCTTGTGTAACTGCCGGTGTTCCCAATCACTGAAACGCTCATCGTCAATCCATTCTGGGTGTCCCATCGTATTGGCAATGGCTGCCCAGCTCTTGTTGGAGTCTTGGATTACGATGTAGACATAGGCGTTTGGATCGGTTTCCCAGCCTTTTGCCTTGTAGGTCCAGCCAATTACCTGACCGCCTTCCGTATTTTCAGCCCGTGGTACGGCCTTGCCCCACTTGTAGTTAGGGTAGACGGCATAGTGCGGCAGCGCGCCCAGGTTATCCAACATGATCTGGTCACGCAGCTTGATCCGGCAAAGGTTCATGACCGCGTTCTGCATTGACTGGTAAACCAGCGTCCCTTCGCCAGTCCGTTCCCGTTGCATCAAAGCCGCCAGAATCCCAATGGTCAGGTGCATGCCTGAGTTGGAGTCGCCTAAAGCGGCGGCAGACTGCGTTGGCACGTTGTCAGCGCCCTTGTTCCAGCCAGTCGTCGAAGCCGCGCCACCAGCAGACTGGGCAACTGGTTCGTAGGCCTTGACGTCAGCAAAGCGTGATCCTTGGTTAAAGCCTTTCAGCGAAGCCATGATCAAACGCGGGTTCAGCTTGTGCACATCTTCCCAGCCAAAGCCAGCCCGATCAGCTGCACCTGGCCGCACGTTTTCAACAAACACGTCCGCCTTTTTCAGCAGGTCCGTCATGATCTGTTTGCCTTCAGGCGTCTTGATGTTGAGCGTCAGTGACTTCTTGTTGGCATTCAGCTGCAGGTAGTAGAGACTCCAGGAATCCTGAATATCCAATAACTGATTACGGGTTGGATCACCGGTGTCTGGCCGTTCGATCTTGATGACTTCAGCACCCAGCCAAGCCAACAGCTGCGTACAGGAAGGACCGGATTGTACCTGCGTCCAGTCAACGACTTTGATTCCCTTTAATGGTGCGTATTCATTCGTCTTTTCTTCAACCATAATTCTCTGCCCCTTTCACTACTTTTTCAGGTCCAGCTTTGGATTCAGGTTGCCAATGTGACCCGATTCCTTACCCATGGATGGATCGATCTGAACATTGATGATGTTTGGCCGCTTGGATGCAACCGCCTGTTCAAAGACAACCTTCATCTCTTGATAGCTGCTTACAAAGTAGCTGTCACCGCCAAATGCCTTGGCCATGTATTCATACCGCGCCGTGGCATCCAGCATCGTTGGACCTGGCTGATCGGCAACTTCACGGTCGGTCCCGTTGTAGATCCCACCGTTGTTGACAACGACGACAGTAATTGGCAGGTGATAGCGACAGATCGTTTCCATTTCCATCCCATCAAAACCAAAGGCACTGTCGCCTTCCAAGGCAACGACTGGCTTGCCGGTCTCGACTGCCGCAGCAATCGCATAGCCCAAACCGACGCCCATGACGCCCCACGTACCGGTATCCAGACGGTGGCGCGGTAATTTCATGTCAACCATATTCCGACCAATGTCCAGCGTGTTGGCTCCTTCAGAAACCAGGTAAGTATCTGGGTTCTTCAAGAAGTACTCCTTGATCGGTTCCAGCGTGCCATAGTAGCCAAACTTGGCGTTAGTTTCACCAGCTTCAACGCGCTTAGCAAACTTGGCGGCATTTTCAGCCGTCTTGGCACTGATTTCATCCAGCCATGCCTGTGGCGTTTGGTAGCCAGTCTTTTCAAGTGCCGGTACCAGTTTAGCCAGGATTGAGTTCAGATCGCCTTGCAGCGGTGCGTCAATCTTTTGGTTGGAATCAAATTCAGTTGCCTCGATTTCCAGCTGTACGAATTTAGCGTTCGGATTAAACGTAGGTGCCGCACCATGTGAAAGCATCCAGTTGAGCCGCGCACCGATCAGAATTACGACGTCCGCGCCGCTTAATGAAAGTGAGCGCGCCGCAGCTGCAGAGTGCTTGTCCTCATCAGAGATCAAACCCTTTGCCATTGACATTGGCAAGAATGGAATATCGGTTTCAGCAACCAGCTTTTGCACCAGTTTTTCGCTTTGCGCGTATGCCGCCCCTTTACCAAGAATGATCAGCGGCTTTTTAGCACCCTTAATTACCTCAACAGCCCGATTGATTGCTTCATCGCTTGGTGCCTGTTTTGGTGCTGGATCGACAACTTCATAAATGCCGGCATCAGAGTCATCGGTGACCTCAATTTGTTGGCCAATTGTGTTGGCTGGCAGATCAAGGTAGACCCCACCAGGACGACCAGATAATGCCGTTCTTACGGCTCTGGCAACTGCCAATCCCATATCCTGCGCCCGATCGACTCGGTAGGCGGCCTTACAGAACGGCTTGGCAACGTTGTATTGATCGAGACCTTCATAGTCACCCTGATCCAGGTCAATAATGTGGCGTTCCGAGGATCCTGAAATCATGATCAATGGGAAGCAGTTCTCGGTGGCCTGTGCCAATGCCGTCAAACCATTTAAAAAACCGGGAGCAGAAACGGTCAGGGCCACACCTGGCTTCTGTGTCAGATAGCCGGCCGCTGCCGCCGCATCCACTGCCGCATCCTCACGCCGAAAACCAAAGTACTTCATGCCGCGCAGCTGAGCCAGACGCGCAAAATCAGTTACTGGAATCCCAACGACCCCATAAATATTTTGCAGTCCATTTTTTTGCAGAGCGTCGATTAAAAGGTCGGCACCGGTTTTCATTGATTCATTTGCCATAAGCTTTCGCCTTCATTCATTAGATTTTAATAATTGAGATTATGCAAAACTTGACTACCTTAAGATATCCATGCAAATTCATCCTTTTATGGCGGAATTTTTTTCATTAATGGTTTCATTGCGTCTGCCTCACTTTAAGACTCGTTTGAAACGTCTGCGAACCTCGTCAAAGCCCAGCCAGCCGCTAATTCCAGCCAGCAAGAGTCCTAAGCCGGTCAATAAGTCGGCATGCCGATTCCCAGTTTGTGGAAGATGTTTGACTGATGCCGTTTCATTGGGGGTTGAAACCGCATCATAATTGTTGCTTTTAGTTAATTGGATAGCAGATGATGTTGAATCGGCAATTACGACATGATGAGCTTTACCTGACTGATCTGCCTGACCGTCAATCGGCTGCCAGGAAGACTGTTGTTTGATTTGATGATCATCAGTCTTGACCCCGGCAGCAGTTGGCGCTGTACCTTTCCCTTGCGGATCAGTCGGCTTGGACGTTGGCGGCTTAACGGAACCGCCGTCATGATGATCGGTATTGGCTGACTGACGCTTCAGCTTGATCACATAGGTCCGTTCGCTGGTATTGTTAAAGCTGAGGACTTGACCGTCAGTTGGATCACTGACGAGCTGATACCCTTGCCGTTCTAACGCCTTGATCGTATCAGCCGTGCTGTAGTCGGCACTTGATCCATACTTTCCTATCAGCAGCTTGTCATACTGACTGAGGCTTTGCGGATCTTTAGTGCTGACATCCTCATAGACGATCCTGATCTTTTCTGTACATGGCTGGTAGATCACCGTTACAACCGGATTTTGCCCAAGTGTTGGCGAGGCAGCCGCAACTGACGGCGTATTCGTGAAATAGCCAGGAATCGTTGGTGAAGCGATCGATGGATACTTAGCAGGCGCTGCAGTCCAAGGCGTGTAGACCACATCACCCGTAACCTCATCAATATCAGCACTTCTGGTATATGCAACCGGCTGACTTACTGCCGCAGCGGCTGGCTGGCCATTTGCAAACTCATACTTGATCGTCCGTGTGGCTTGCTGATTCAAGTCATTTCGCTCAACTCCTTGATAGGTCTTTGATGGATTATTTGGCAACGGAATTCCATTGTCTTGATAATGACTGGAACCAATTATAAGATGACGGTGCTTCAGCTTAACCGTATAGCTTTGCGCACCATCACCATATTTCAAGACCTTGCCACCAGTCGGATCATTGACCAGCTGATAGCCTTTTGCTTCCAGCTCTTTGATCGTCTTAGCCGTACTATAGTCTGAACTCTGATTTCTGGCACCGGTCAGTTCTTGATCATACCCACTGAGATTTTGCGGATCATCCGCACTGACATCTTGATAATTAACCGTGATCTTTTCGGTACGACCATAAACATAGATAACCGTACCGTTAAGTCCCTCCTTTCTTAGCGTGCCGCTTGGAGCAAGACTGCCTTTTCCCAAGCCAATATATGTATAGCCAGGAAGATTAAGCTGATCCGTAGAATACGTATTGCCAATTACCGGCGCGCCGCTGTAGTGAACGCCAGTCTGATGAATCAGCTGACCCTGTTCATTGAGATATTTAACGTTGACTGAAGCAGCTGGCGAAAAAGTAAAGCTGGTCAATCTAAACTGCTGCAGGTTGGTTAATTCGCCAGTCGTCGCCGCCAGATCAAGTGCCATCGCGACATTGCCATTGCCAGGAATATCAGGAATCTGGTAGGTCCACGTAACCCATTGCTCATCTTCATGCGTCTGAACACTGTCATTAAGATGTCCAGCTGGTTCTTTTAGCCTGATTGTCAAGACATGGGTTTGACCGTTATATTGCATTTGAAAATCATGAAACCTGCCGTCCATCAAACTGGTAGTCAGTGGCTGAACCGTGCCGTCTTGATTATTGACCCACCATCGCCAAGCCTTTTTGCCAGTAGTCGTTGTAACCTGTTCATGACTGGTGGTAACGATATCGCCACATGGAACGGCCATTGTTGGATCCTGTGACTGGCCATATTTGGAGTCATCCTCACCGTTTTGCGGAAGCGGGATCTGATCGCCTGGCAGACTCGAGGTTGGCTCATTGTAGTAGTCATAATAGGAATCAAGCTTAAAGCCAACCGCATCCGGCAGCCCCGCAATTCCTAGATTGCCGCCAGGTCGACCAAGCGCAGCAACGCTTCCCGTATGAAAGACGATTCCCATGCCATCAGCACCGCCAAAGTTGCCCAGATTGATCTGACCATTTAGGGTAAAACTGCTGTCCATATTGATCTTTTCTTTTAGCGATATGCCCCCAGCTGAATACTGCTGCCCTTTTTTGGTAAAGGTAATCGTTACCGAGCCATCAGAGTTAAGCCGGTCAGTTGCCGTACCATGCATATCAAAGTAGTGATTGAAGTTTTTGGCATCAACGGTTACGTCTTCAGCCAGCAGCGAAGGATCGTTCATGACTGCACCAGTAGTATTGATAAGTGATGGTTCAGTAGCATTGCCTTGAACGGCAGGTGGCTCTGACACTTTTGGGGCTGCACTGGCCATGACCATGCTGGGATCCTGCGCACTATCGGCTGAATTGCTAATGGCTGCACCAGCTTGGCCTCGCGCTGATGAACTGACTAAGGCCGAGCTGTTTTGATAGACCGCTGCCGAGTCGTCAGTAGAATCCTCAGCCTGCACATTGCCTAACGCATCACAAGAAACCTTGCTATCACTATTATCAGCAGCGACATTGGCAGCTACTGAAGCCGCACTTGTTGTTACTGTTAAAGACGATGCTTTTGCCGGATGATCGCTTTTCTCGTTTACCGAAGCTGTAAAAGAATCGGCAGCAGCTGCCAAGGATTCATAATCTGCTGATGGAGCCTTGCTTTGAACAGCAGCTGTTTTGCCATTTTGCGCGGGCAACGCATCTGCCTTAACGTTTAGTTCATTAGCACCACCAAGGAAAAAACCGACTGCTATCAACATCGAGACACAGCCAAGCTTTGTTTTACGCAGAGCATATCTTGGCAAAATCGACATTAATTGCCTTTGCCGGTCATTTTGATTGTTTCTCCCCATTTTAATCCCCACCTTGTATCTTTAATCTACAAAAAAGGTATTAAATAGACTTTCAAATTTCACTGAGCGATTATAGACACGAATTTAAAAAGCAACAACAAAAAATCGTTTGCACAACTCAAATCAGGCTGATTTCATCCGTTATAAAATTAAAAATCGA
>ERZ832973.21-NODE-21-length-191976-cov-11.474867_pt1 | contig 191976 bp, 178 predicted proteins | sample MGYA00519950_ERZ832973 | MGnify/ENA primary metagenome ERZ832973 (study PRJEB31850, sample SAMEA3708734) | human gut metagenome | biome: human gut; feature: human-associated habitat; material: faeces | place: China | collected 2014 ... | reverse complement strand
AAGCCGCATAAATAATTTTTCTATTTAAACTGTATACTTGACAGGCAATAGTGCCTAGAATTGGTACACTTTCCATCACTTATAAATGCCATTATAACGCGATTTGTAGGCTATTTTTCTGTACGTTCAAGCACAGTAATACTCTCAACGTGCGGGGTCTGAGGGAACTGATCAACTGGCTGGATTGGCTTGACGACATGATAGCCGACAGAGGCAAAACGCTGCAGATCGCGGACCAAAGTGGCTGGATTGCAGCTGACATAGATAATCTTAGCTGGCGCCATCTTGCCGGCAGCATCGATCAAGGATTCGTCAAGACCTTTACGTGGTGGGTCAACGATCAAGACATCGGGCTTCAAGCCTTCTTTTTGCCATTTCGCCATCTGTTCTTCGGCCTTACCCACTACAAATTCGGCATTATCGATCTGGTTGGCCTTGGCATTTTGCTTGGCATCTTCAATCGCGGCTGGAACGATTTCAACTCCGTAGACCTTTTTGGCATGCTTGGCCACCGCCAAAGAAATAGTGCCAATGCCACAATAGGCGTCAATCACAGTCTGCGTACCATCCAGTCCAGCTGCTTCAATTGCCATTTGATAAAGCTTTTCGGTCTGTTGCGGATTAACTTGGTAAAACGACAGCGGTGAAATCGTAAAGTCAATGCCCAGGAGCTGGTCATGAATCGTATCGCTGCCCCAAAGCGTATGATTCTCCAATCCTAAGAGCTTGTTCGTCCGCTTGGTGTTAACATTTTGCACGATGCTCTTGACCTCTGGCACCCCGCTGACGATCCCGGCTGCGATTTCTTCGGCATGCGGCAGCTGTTTGGTATTGGTAACCAGCACCACCATGATCTCATGACTGTAGTAGCCGCGCCGGACCATGACCGTTCGAATGCAGCCGCGGCCAGTTCTTTCATCATAGGCACGAATGTTGTATTTCCGCAGCAGATCACGGACGACCAGAATCGCCTGATCGATTTTCGGATCTTGAATATAGAAATCCTCAATCGGTACCAGATCATGGCTGCCCCGCTTATAAAACCCGGTCTGCAGCTGGCCTCGCATATACTTGACCGGTACCTGCGCCTTGTTGCGGTAGTGATACGGCTGGTCCATCCCCATTGTTGGCGCCACCTTCAATTCATCCAAGTGAGCCTTTTTGAGCAGTTCTTCAATCTGATGCTGCTTAAATTTCAGCTGTGCCGGATAGCTGAGAATTCCCAAGGGGGCGATGCCGGTTTTCAAATAACGGGCATCATTGATCTCAACGCGGTCCGGACTTTTGGTCAACAGCTGCTGCAGCTCTCCCCAGGCAAATTTAGCTGTCACTTTGGTAATCTTGATTTCGGCCTGTTCACCGGGCAAGACGTACGGCACGAAAACCGGATAATTATCAACCTTGACGACGCTATTGCCTTCATAGGTCAGATCAGCTACCGTTGCCGTCAAGACCTCGCCTTTATGAACCGGTACAGTGATTTTTGCCATGTTTTTCTCCTTTAGCAAACACAGGGACTGCTGACAAGATTGCCCGCAGCCCCTGTTTGGTTTCAATTATTTTTGAGATGCTTCATCATCGTGAATATTGTCGACTTCACGTACAAAGTCATCTTCCACGCGCTTCATATCCGGTGACATGGTAATTGCATCATCCGGAATCTCATCAAGGTTGGCAACTACTTCCAAGTGCTGCTTGAGGTTGCGGAAATGCATCGGCGCGTCGCCACCATACTCGCCATCCAGATTGATCATCACACGATCTTCTGAATTGACGGGCGTTACGTCGATCTCGCTGGCCTTGGCGTAAATAATGCCAGGATCGCCAATATGCTTACCTTGCAGTGCCTTGGCCATCAAGCGCATCATGCCGATCAGACTGCTCTCCTTGACAATGATCATCGTGAACTTGCCATCATCAAGCGCGGCGTCCGGTACGATCTGTTCAAAGCCGCCAACGGAATTGGTCAGCGCGATCAGAATCGTGGAGGCCTGGCCACGGTATTCTTGACCATCATACTTGATGTCCATTTCAACCGGCTTGATTCTTGGCAGCAGTTCAGCCCCTTTCGCCAGATATGCCAAATAGCCAAACAGCGACTTCATCTGTGAAGGCACCTCATAGGTCAGTTCCGTCAAGGTCCCCCCGGCCGCGATGTTCATAAAGTAGTTGTTGCCGGCTTGACCAATATCGATCTTAAACTTTTTGTTTTTGCGCAAGATCAGCTTGGCCGCAGCGATCGGATCATCACGCGGAATCCGCAGGGCACGCGCATAGTCGTTGGTCGTCCCCGCCGGAATAATCGCCAGGGCAGGACGATGCTCAAGTCCGGCAATTCCGTTGACGACCTCGCTTAACGTCCCATCGCCGCCTGCAGCTACGATCAGGTCAAAGCCTTCCTTAGCCGCGCGCGTTGCTTCGTTCTTAGCCGAATTAGGCGCCGGCGTCGTGGCAAACGCACTGGTTTCATAGCCCGCCTGTTCATAGACCGCTAAGATGTCAACCAGGTCGTTGCGCATGGCTTCACGCCCCGACGTCGGGTTATAGATAATCCGTGCTCGTTTTCGCATAGTTTCCTCCGCCATCAAATCATTTTACTTTTCGTTCAAGGCCTTCATCAAAAGCTTGTTGACCACGCCTGGGTTAGCCTTACCGCGCGTCTGCTTCATAATCTGACCAACTAAGAAGCCGACAGCCCGATCCTTACCATTCTTGTAGTCTTCAATCGACTGTTGGTTGTTGGCCAAAACTTCATCAACGATTGGCTGCAGCTTGGCTGGGTCGGAAAGCTGTACCAGACCATTCTTTTCCGCGTAGGCAGCTGGTTCTTGACCATCCAGAATTCCTTTAAAGACTTTCTTGGCCATCTTAGAAGAAATCGTGCCATCATCGATCAGCTTGATCATCCCTGCCAGGTTGGCCGGCGTCAGCTTGGTATCCTGCAGATCAACCTGCTTGTCGTTTAAGTAGCTGTTGACGTCGTTCATCAGATAGTTGGCAGCTTTCTTTGGATCAGCTCCTAAGGCAATCGTAGCCTCAAAGAAGTCAGACATTTCCTTGGTCTGCGTTAATACCATGGCGTCGTATTCGCTCAAGCCCAGATCGTTGGTATAGCGAGCGCGCCGTTCACCAGGCATTTTTGGCATGGCATCTTCAATTTCTTGGATCCATTCATCGCTGACTTCCAGAGGTGGAATATCAGGTTCTGGGAAGTAACGATAGTCGTCGCTTCCTTCCTTGGTCCGCATTGAGATCGTTTCGCCGGTTGCCTCATCAAAGCGCCGCGTTTCCTGGGCAATCGTGCCACCAGCCATGATGACCTTTTCATGCCGCTGCTGTTCAAAGTTCAGCGCCTTCTTGACGAAATTGAAACTGTTGATGTTCTTCATTTCCGTCTTGGTACCATACTTGTCGGAGCCGATTGGACGAATCGAGATGTTGGTGTCGACCCGCATCGAACCTTCTTCCATCTTAACGTCAGAGATCCCAGTAAACTGAATCCGCTGCCGCAAAGCTTCCAAGTAGGCCACCGCTTCTTCTGGCGAGGCAATGTCTGGCTTGGAGACGATTTCGATCAAAGGCGTGCCCTGCCGGTTCAAGTCCACGTAAGAGTAGTTGCTCGTGTGGGTGTTCTTGCCGGCATCTTCTTCAATGTGCATTTCCTTGATCCCGATTTTTTTCTTCTTGCCATTAACCTCAATTTCAATCCAGCCATCATGTGCGATTGGCGTTTCGGATTGGGTTACCTGGTAGGCCTTAGGGTTGTCAGGATAGAAGTAGTTCTTCCGGTCAAAGTGCATGTGCTTTGAGATTTGGGCGTGCAGTGCCAGACCAGCCATAATCCCATCCCGCACGACGCCTTTGTTCAACGTTGGCAGCGTACCTGGGTAGGCCCAGTCGATAACATTGGTGTTGGCGTTGGGCTCGTCACCAAATTCTACTGGCGTTGGACTGTAGATTTTAGAGTGGGTCTTCAATTCCACGTGGACTTCAAGCCCAATGGTCGTTTCAAAGTTCATCTTAGTCTTGACCCCCTAACTTTGGCATTTGTTTGTGGAAGTCGGTCGTCTGTTCAAAGACATAACCGGCATTGTAGATCGTTTGTTCATCAAAGGCCTTACCGATGATGTGCAGACCAACTGGCAGACCATTGTCAAAGCCGGCTGGCAGAGACATTGCCGGCAAGCCAGCCATGTTAACGGGAACGGTCAGGATATCGTTCATGTACATCGTCTTTGGATCGGCAATCTCAGAACCGATTTCAAAAGCTGGGTTAGCGCCGGTTGGTCCCATGATCAGATCATGGTCCTTCAAAACGTTGGCAAAATCTTGCGCAATCAGCGTCCGAATCTTAGCAGCCTTGTTGAAGTAGGCATCGTAGAAACCAGCGGAAAGCGAGAACGTCCCCAGCATGATCCGACGCTTGACTTCATCACCAAAGCCCTGCGTCCGTGACTTGACGTAGACTTCTTCCAGCGTTTTGGCATCTGGAGCTCGGAAACCATAGCGAATTCCGTCATAACGCTGCAGGTTGGATGAAGCTTCTGATGAGGCCAGGATGTAGTAGGCTGGCACGCCGTATTTGGTATGCGGCATCGAAACATCCGTATCAATGATGGCACCCAGTTCTTCAAAGTGCTTTAAGGCGTTATTGATTACCGCACGCACGCCTGGCTGAATTCCTTCGTCCAGATATTCTTTTGGCACGGCAATTCTAAGCCCCTTAACATTCGTGTTTTCGTTCAGGCTGGCAGCCCAGTTTGGCACTTGACGATCTGAAGAAGTCATATCGTGATCGTCTTGTCCACTGATGATTTCCGTCAGCAGCGCGTTGTTCTTAACGCTGTTGGTGATCCAGCCAATCTGGTCAAAGCTGGAGCCAAACGCAATTGCCCCCCAGCGTGAGACCCGGCCATAAGTTGGCTTCAAGCCGACCACGTTGTTGTATGATGATGGCATTCGAATTGAGCCACCCGTATCGGTTCCCAAAGCACCAATGACGTCACCCGCCGCAACGGCAGCCGCCGAACCACCTGAAGAACCACCAGGAACCCGCGTCAGATCCCAAGGGTTGTGGGTCGTAAAGAAGGCCGAGTTTTCCGTTGAGCCACCCATGGCAAACTCATCCAGGTTGGTCTTACCAACATTAATGAAGTCTTGGGCATTCAGCTTTTCAATTACCGTGGCATCATAGATTGGCGTAAAGTTTTCCAGCATCTTGGAGGCCGCCGTCGTCTTTAAGCCCTTGGTTACGATGTTGTCCTTGACTGCCAGTGGCACCCCAGCCAGCAGCTTGTCCGCCGCGATTCCTTCATTGTCGATTGCTTCGGCACGCTTTAAAGCTTCATCTTCATTCAGCGTGATAAAGGCCTTGACGTCATCATCAGTTTCCTTGATCCGGTCAAAGGCTGCCTTGGTCAGTTCCTTGGCGCTGATTTTTTTGGTCTGCAGGTCTTCATGCAACTGAGTCAAGTCGGTTTCATTGAACTTCATTATTCGCCGTCCTCACTTTCATCATCCATGATTGCTGGCACCTTAATCAAGCCGCCTTCCGTGTCGGGAGCATTTTTAAGCAGGGCTTCTCGCTCGTTGCTCTTGACTGCAACGTCTTCACGCATAACGTTGACGCGATCCGTTGGCGAATACATTGGTTCCACGCCATCAGTATTCTGCGCCTGCAGTTCTTCAAACATATCGATGATGCTGCCCAGTTGTGGGGTGAACTTAGCAAGCTCGGCATCATTGAATTCTAGTTTGGCCAATTCGGCAACGTGCTTAACCTGCTGCTGATCGATCTGACTAGCCATTCTTTCTCCTCTTTTCCTTAAGTTAGGTATTGCATACGTTCATCTATTTTATCACACAAAGCCCGCTGTTTTTAGCAAAAACGCCACCGCAAGCGCGATGACGTTTAAATTTTATTAATATGAGCTGAAGACATGGGTTCGGAAAGTATTTGAACCAGAATCACGGTAGACGACCGCCTGCATTTCGGAAGACGATTGAATCTTGATATCGATTGGAATTCCGTTTGGCAGATACTTCTTGGCCGCGCGTGCAATATATTGCGTAAAGCTCTGCACTTCAGACTGGCTGTAGAACTGCGTCGTAACCGTAATGTGCATCCCCGAAAGCGTGCCATTCTGATATTGGGCCTGAGCCGTCACGCCGCTAAGGTTCGGGAAGAAGCTTTGAATCTGACTCTTGAAGTTGGAGAAGCTCGTGTTGTCAGTCTCATTGTCGCTGTTGGTTGAAGTAGCGTCACTAGCTTTTGGCAGCACCTTGGTTGAGTAGTTCAATTTCTTCCAGCTCTTGATGGTATTGCCGTTGTTCTTGCTATAGGCAAAGAAGCTGCCCCCTACCAGGCTGTCATTTGGCGCCTGCTTGTACAATGCAATAACGATCGGCACGTTTTTTAGCGCGGACTTTTTGCGCAGCCGCGTTAAGATCTTTTGAGCAGCAATCTTACCCTGCTTTTGAATTTCAGCATCCGAAAGTTTCTTTTGGTAGGTAGGACCGTCCGTCGTCTTTTGGTAGTAGTAGACCGAGTTGATCCCAATCCCAATGGTAATCCCCTTTAAGGTCAGCGAATTGCCGTTTTGCTGCATGAAGTCTTGTTCTTCAATCTGCTGAACGTATTCTGGGTTCGGATCACTCTTTTTACCCTGGGCGGCGTTTAAACCGGTTGGATTGCTCTTGGTTTTGCGTCCCAGCCAGTTTTCAATCGTATCCGTACTCAGATACTGGCCTTCTTGGAAAATATAGCTCTTAGTCGAAAAGACCTTTTTGGAAACTTCCGTCAAGCCGGTTTCAAAACTCTTTAGGTTGTAGCTGTTGTCATTTTGGTTGATATTGACACCACGCGCCTTGCTGACCTTGTAATGGCCATTTTGAATGACGCCTTGATACTGACCACTGGCAGTCCCCGTCGTCGTAAGCTTGCTGGATGACGAAGAGGTTTTCTTTCCAATGCTGCATGAGGCCAAAAGTACCGTGCTCATCAACACGACTACCGTCAGCGTCAGCTTTTTTAGCTTCTGTAGTTTCACGTTAATCCTCCTTCATCGCTTGAGCAAATCGGCTCTCATTCCAGACCTCGACTCCCAGATCCTGGGCCTTGGTAAGCTTGGAGCCAGCCTTTTCTCCAGCGATGACCAAATCTGTTTTTTTCGACACGCTGCCGGTTACGCTGGCACCGCGTTCTTCCAACCATTGCTTTGCTTGATCGCGCGTCATTTCATTGAGTTTGCCCGTCAAGACCACGCGCTTGCCCTGCCATTCTTTGGCCGCCGCGCTGTCTTGAGCGATCGGCGCTGGTCCATGGTATTCCAGATTGACACCAGCCGCCTGCAGCTCTTGAATCAATTCCTGCACCTGCTCGTTGGCAAAATAGTTTTTCAGACTGTCGGCAATCGTTGGCCCAATCGTGTTGATCTCGGCAATCGATTCCTCATCGGCTGCTATTATTGCTGCCAGAGAGCCAAAATGCTGGGCTAAGATGCGAGCCGCCTTGGCACCGACATGACGAATGCCCAAGCCAAACAATAGACGCTCAACAGAATTATTGCGACTGTTGGCAATCGATGTCAATAGGTTATTAGCCGATTTGGGTCCAAATTTATCTAATGTTAATAATTGGTCATAGGTTAAACGATACAGATCGGCAACATCATGAACCAAATGACGATCCCAGAGCTGCTCAATTACTCTTGGTCCCAGATGGTCGATGTTCATGGCATTGCGTGAGGCAAAATGAACCAGACCTTCTTTTACCTGTGCCGGACACATTGGATTGATGCAGCGCAGCGCTACCTCATCATCCAGGTGAACCAGTTTGGATTGACAGACCGGACAAAGCGTTGGAATCTCATATGGCTGACTGTCAACCGGACGCTTATTTAAGATAACGCGTGAGATCTCAGGAATGATATCACCGGCCTTATGCAATAGAACCGTATCACCCAGGCGAATGTCCTTGTCTTTTAGATAGTCGGGATTATGCAGAGAAGCCCGGCTAACCGTCGTCCCAGCCAGCTGAACCGGATCCATCACTGCAGTCGGCGTGACGTTGCCCGTTCGACCAACCGTCCACTCAATATCTCTGACTACGGTAGCCTGCTCTTCAGGTGGGAACTTATAGGCAATCTCCCAGCGCGGTACTTTAACCGTCGCGCCCAGTGCCTCTTCAACGGCGAGATCGTTGACTTTTTCGACAATCCCGTCAATTCCATATGGCAGATCATCGCGCTTGGCCGTGTATTCATCGATATAGTCCTTGATTTCTGCTTCATTATGCACGACACGATTAAATTCATTGACGTGAAATCCTAATTGCCGCATCTTATCTAAAGCCTGGGCCTGAGTCTTGACGCCCAGGTTTTCATATTCGGGAATGTAGTACATAAAAGTATCCAGTTCTCGTTTGGCGGTAACTTTGGCATCTAGCTGCCGCAGACTGCCAGCCGCGGCGTTTCTTGGGTTGGCAAACGTTGGCAGTCCATTGGCTTCGCGTTCCTCGTTTAATTTAGCAAACGCGGCTTTGGGCATGAAGCACTCACCACGAAATTCCAGTGACAAGGGCTCGGCAAGCTTTTGCGGAATCGATTTGATGGTTTTGACGTTTTCGGTGACGTCCTCGCCAATCATCCCGTTACCCCGTGTTGAACCCTGCACGAGACGACCATTTTCATAAACCAGTGACAAAGAAAGACCGTCAATCTTTAATTCCAGATTATATTCTGTCGTCCCGGTAAAATTAGGATTATCCTGCTGGCGAGCATTAAAGTCCATTAATTCGGCGACGGAAAAGACATCCCCCATCGAAAGCATTGGAATGGCATGTTCGACTTTGGTCAAGACGGTTTCCGCCGCGCCCCCGACTTTTTGCGTTGGCGAATCAGGCGTGATCAGTTCGGGGAAACGATTCTCAATGTCAACCAGCCGCTGATAATTACGGTCATAAACATAGTCCTCAACGGTAGGCGCATCCTGTTCATAATATTCCTTGCCCCACTGCAGCAGCTGGGCTTTCAACGGACCGATTTCTGCCGTGGCTTCTTTGAGCGTCAAGTCATTGACTGATTTTTGTTCTGTCATTGCAGGCCTCGCTTTTAATTAACCTTGGTAATTGGCGCAAACTGAGCTAGCAAACGTTTAACGCCCTCGTTCGGAAAGGCAATATCCAATTCCATGTCGTTGCCTGAGCCATTGACGGAAACGACCATGCCTTGTCCCCATTTCTTATGCTGAACCTTGTCGCCGACTTTCCAGGCCTGCTTATCAGCCCCGGTTCCCGTACTTTCTTGCTTAGCTGAGTGCTTTAGGCCATGTGCACGCCGCTGAGCCGTAAAGGTTGTTGCCTGAGCAGCTGCCTTGGCAAACGGCGTGTTCATACTCTTAGCCTTGCCCGAGCCGTCCGCGTTTTCAAATTTGATCAGATCATCATTGATTTCTTCGACGAACTGCGAAGGCTGGTTGCGCTGCACGCGACCATAGAGCATCCGTGAGTAGGCATTGGTCAGATACAGCTTGCGTTTGGCCCGCGTAATGCCGACATATGCCAGCCGACGTTCTTCTTCCAATTCCTTTTCATTGCTCAAGGAACGATAGAGCGGGAAAATGCCTTCTTCCATTCCAACCAAAAAGATCACCGGAAATTCCAGACCCTTAGCAGCATGCAAGGTCATCAAGGTTACCTTAGGCGCTTCTTCATCAACGTCATCCTGATCAGAAACCAGTGCCAGATCAGACAGGAAGTTCATAAGCTTTTGCCGATTATCGCCTTCATCTTCGCCATGCTTTTGATCATATTCTTGAGTTACCGATTTGAATTCTTCCAGGTTTTCCTGACGGGTTTGCGCCTGCAGATCATTTTCGGCTTTCAGCATCTGCAGATAGCCGCTCTTGGTCAAAATCTCATCGGTCAGTTCAGTGATGGTCAGATAATCGGCCTCTTTGGTCAGATCAGCCATCAAACGGCCAAAGTCTTCTATTTTAGCTCGAATCCGCGTGCTGATCGCATTGGCCAGCGTGACGTTTTGGGCGGCTTCTAATAGCGACCAGCCATTTTCATTGGCAAACTGCCGCAATTTGTCGATACTGCCTGGGCCAATCCCACGTTTAGGCGTATTGACGACCCGCTCAAAGCTCATGGCATCGCGAGGGTTGACAATCAAGGTCAGATAAGCCAGAATGTCACGAATTTCTTTACGATCATAGAACTTATGGCCACCAACCATGGTATATGGTACGGTTGACTTCATAAACGTTTCTTCGATCATCCGTGACTGGGCGTTGGTCCGGTATAAAACGGCAAAATCGTTATAGTGGTAGCCATGCTCTTTAATCTCAGCTTGAATCTTGCTGACGACAAACTGGGACTCATCATGTTCATTTTGGGCCCGATAATAAGAAATCTTGTCGCCAGTACCGTTTTCTGTCCACAGATTCTTTTCCTTACGAACCAGGTTGTTGGCAATCACTTCGTTGGCTGCTTTTAGAATCGTCTGGGTTGAGCGGTAGTTTTGCTCCAACATGACTGTATGTGCTTCTGGATAATCGCGTTCAAAATTCAGAATGTTGTTCATGTTGGCACCCCGCCAGCCGTAGATTGACTGGTCCGCATCCCCGACTACGCACAGATTCTTGTATTTAGCCGCCAGCAGCGTAACCAGTTGATACTGTGCGTCATTGGTGTCTTGATACTCGTCAACGTGAATATAGTGGAACTTATTTTGATAATATTCCAGCGTTTCTGGATCCTTTTCAAACAGCTCAATAGTTTTCATGATCAAATCATCAAAATCCAGCGCCTGACTGTCTTCCAGTTCCTTTTGATAAAGCACGTAAGCCTTGGCCACGATTTGATTGAGCGGATTATTGGCATGACTGTTAAGCGCTGCATAGTCTGTTGCCGTCTGCATTGCGTTTTTGGCGTTGGAGATTGCACTCAGAATTGCCCGTGGATCATATTTTTTAGTATCAACGTTCAGCTCACTGCAGATCCGCTTCATCAAGGTTCGCTGCTCGCTGGTATCGGCAATCGTAAAGGCACGGTTATAGCCCAGCTTATCAATGTCGCGCCGCAGAATTCGCACACACAGCGCATGAAAAGTCGAAACCCAGATATCACGAGCGCTTTCACCTAACAGCTTGCCCACCCGCTCCTGCATTTCACGAGCAGCCTTGTTGGTAAAAGTAATTGCCAGGATATTCCAAGGGTTGACCCCCTGCTCTTCAATTAAGTAGGCTACTCGATGCGTCAGAACTCGGGTTTTACCTGAACCGGCACCAGCCATGACCAAAAGCGGTCCTTCCGTAGTTAAAACGGCTTCTGCCTGCTTATCATTCATTCCTTGCAGTAATTGACTTGTCACGCCGTATTTCCATCCTCTCTTAAAATTATCGTAGACTTTATTATAGCAAATTCCCGCGGCTCATTAAAAAACGAGCAACGATTGCTCAGCGCTGCTCGCATAAAGGTTATTGCTGATCAGGAGCCGGGTTTGAATCGGTTGATGCTTTTTCATTCCAAACCTCGGTATCCTCGATTTGATGCTGTAGTTCTTCCAGGCTAGACTTACCGACTGCCCAGACGAATCCAGCTACTGCTTGCGGATCCTCCCGCACTTCGGTAAAGAAACGATAGTGCCAGTTGTCTTTTAACAGCCATTGCCGCTGCAGGGCTGCGCGTTGTGCTACCCGTGCCAGCATCATCACGGTCGGCTGCAGCGTCTGAACCTCAAAAAGCGGCATTCCGGCAATTGCCCGCAAAAGCTGCTCAGTTTGCGAAACATTAGTGGCATAGTCAAAAACACTGCCATAAGTCGACAGCCCCGGCTCAATTCCATGGACATACAGATTGCCAGTTGCCGTTACGTAGAAGTCGACACGAAAGACGCCACGATACTGCAGGTTTTCAGCTACACTGGTTACGATCCGCTCCATTTCCCGGGAAATATCCGCGCTCAGATTAGCTGGCGTCTTGACTCCCAACAGCTGCTCATCGGCATTCAGCATCAGTTCAATCGCAGGAAACACCTGAACGTTTTCGCCATCGGTAGCTGCCAGCATCGTATATTCAGCAGTGTGATCAATCCAGGATTCCAAAAGATAGGTTCCCGCATTGATAAAATCAGCTGCGCGGGTAATATCAGACTGTTTGACGATTCGCATCGACTGTTCGCCAATCCCTCTTTGAATTGGTTTTAAGATTGCTGGATAGCCGATTGAATCAATGGACTGATAGACGTCATCCAAGCTGATTACCGTAACGTATGGTGCTACATTGACGTTGATCTGGTCCAAAAATGCCCGCTCCATCAAACGGTCCTGGACAATTTCCAACGCGCTGACTCCTTGTGGCAGATAGGCATCACGGCTTAGATAGCGCAAGACGCTGGAGTCGATCAAGTCGTTGGCATAGATAATAGCATCACACGTCTGGGCAAACATCGTCAGTTTTTCCTGGTTATTGTAGGCCCCACTGATCGTAAAATCTGCCTGTTTGGTTAAACTGGGCTGTGCATGATCGACATAAACGCCAACGTTAAAGCCAGCCCGCTTAGCAGCAGTAATCAGGGTGCTGCCGTTGCGGTCCAAGCCGATAATGCCCAGCGTCGCTCCTGGATATAATGCATTTGTACTGCTCATTAGCCCACCCCCATTAGCAGTTAGTCTTCAAATTCAGCTTTGCCATTGGCTAATGAGCTGACCTTAGCCAATGATTCGATGCGCAGTCCCTGTTTCCGCAGTTCCTGACCGCCTTTTTGGAACGTCTTTTCAATTACGATGCCAGCACCAGCAACTTCAACGCCTGCTGCTTGAGCAATCTGGAGCATTCCTTCCAGTGCCTGACCATTTGCCAAAAAGTCGTCAATCAGCAAAACCTTGTCAGTTGGGCTGACGTATTTTTTGGAGATTGAGATCTGATTGGTCGTTTCCTTAGTGTATGAATAAACGCTGGCCGTATACAGATCATCTTTTAAAGTCAGACTTTTATGCTTACGGGCAAAAATCACCGGAACATTCATTGCCAGCCCAGTCATTACGGCCGGTGCAATTCCAGAAGACTCAACCGTCCAAATCTTGGTAACGCCCGCGTCCTTATAAAGCTTGGCAAATTCTTCACCCATGTGTTTCATTAGGACTGGGTCAACCTGATGATTCAAAAAGGCATCAACTTTTAAAACATTGCCAGGTAAAACCGTACCATACTCTTTAATTTTTTCCTGCAGTTCTTTCATGGAGTCCTCCTTAACGGCTTATTTATCATAATTGTACAACTTATAGGTCTGAATTACTGAAATTAATTTTTGGGCGTAATCCGGATCGGTTGCATAATGGGCCTCTTGCAGCGCCTTAGCAGCTTCTTTGTAGTCGGAAGCTTGGATAACGGCTTGATAATTTTGACTGTTGTAGTCCGTCCCATTAATCATCAGCTTGGTGTGATCCTTGATTGACTCGCTCCAGCTGGAATAAACCTTAAAACGGCCCTTAGTCGTGATCCATTTACCATTTACGTATTCTTTGGTCGTCAGAACCTGGGAGTTTTCGCCGGTTCCTTTGATGCCAAACAGGTTGTGGTATTTAGCCGCCAACTTGCTGCTGCCCCAGTCGGATTCCAGGATTGCCTGGGCAATGGTAATTGAAGCTGGAACGTTGTATTTTTTCTGCATTGCCTGAGCTTCAGGAGCAACCTGCTTGATAAACAGACGCTTGGCATTTTGTTGACGTTCGATAATCTGCTGCTGCTGGTAGCGTTGATAGAAATGATGACCAACGTAGGCACCCAAAAAGAGCACAATGACCGTTAAAATACCAATCAGCCAGCGATGTTGAAACAGCTTTTTTGAGTGCCGCATTTTTGAGCGGCGTTTCTTTGCCACAAATAATTCCCCCTGTTTGTTTAACGTAATTTAAAGTTCTATTTTGCATTTTACCAGACTAAAATCATTTAAAAAACTGTGAAATGCTAAATTTGCAAAAATATAAAAAAAAGCACCAGCTGGATGCTGATGCTTGATTTTTTTGATCGCAAATGATTTGTGACCATTCCAAATCTCTGAAGTGTTGATATTAAGCCGTTTCCGGTAAAAAATATTAACGCTTGGAGAATTGTGAAGCCTTACGAGCCTTCTTCAGACCTGGCTTCTTCCGTTCCTTCATCCGAGGGTCACGAGTCAACAGACCGGCCTTCTTCAGAGCATCCCGGAAATCTGGGTCGACGCTCAGCAGGGCACGAGCAATCCCGTGACGAACTGCGCCGGCTTGACCAGAGAAGCCACCACCGCGAACGTTGACCAGAACGTCGTATTGACCTTCCGTCTTCGTTGCAGCAAATGGTTGGTTGACGATAGCACGCAGGTTGGCAAACGGAATGTATTCTTCGATTGCCTTGCCGTTCATCGTAATGTTACCAGAACCTGGTACCAGACGAACCCGTGCGGTAGCATCCTTGCGGCGACCAGTACCACTGTATTGAACTTGTTGAGCCAATTCCGTTCCCTCCTTAGATTAAGTTCGTGATGTCAAGCACTTCTGGTTGTTGAGCAGCGTGCTTGTGATCTTCACCAGCATAAACATGCAGCTTCATACCCATCTTGCGACCAAGAGGGGTGTGTGGCAGCATGCCCTTGATGGAATCTTCCACCAGCTTTTCTGGTTCGTTGGCGCGACGTTCGCCCGCCGTCTTTTGCTTCAGACCACCAGGGTAGTCAGAGTGACGGTAGTAGATCTTGTCAGCAGCCTTCTTACCAGTCAACTTAACTTCGGCAGCGTTGATAACGATGACATTGTCACCAGTGTCAACGTGTGGGGTGTAGGTTGGCTTGTTCTTGCCCTTCAGAATGGAAGCAACAACGGATGCCAGACGACCCAGGGAGATACCCTTGGCGTCGACAATGTACCATTTGCGGTCAACTTCACCAGGTTTTGCCATGTATGTCGTTCTCACGATTAAGTCCTCCAATTTTTGTCTTTCTTTTACAAATAATTGTGTACCGAGTAATTAGATGGAAAAGAAATACCATTCGTTATTTTACTTGATAGATTCCGATTCGTCAATGGTTTTGTTATTCTGATCACCATAATCAACGCTGACCAGATAAAGGCCGCTGGCTGGCGCTGTCATGCGGGCCTGATTGCGATCCTTAGCAGCCAAAACCCTGATAACGTCATCGACCGGTCGTTGATTGCTGCCGATCTCTAATAAAAAGGCCACCATAATGCGAACCTGATTATATAAGAAGCCATTCCCAACAAAGTCAAAGACGATCTCATTATTGGCCTCATCACGATGCACATCTACCTGATAGATCGTTCTGACATTGCTTAGAGCCTGACTTCCTGATGCCACGAAACTGGTAAAATCATGCTCACCAACCAGGTCTTGTGCAGCTTTTTGCATTTTAGCCACGTCGACCGGATATTTGAAATGAGCCGTATAGTTGCGTTTAAACGGATTAACGAAATCACTCTGATCAACTCGATAGCGATAATGCTTTGAATGGGCATTAAAGCGAGCGTGAAAGTCCGGGCTGACCAATTCTGCTTTTTTAACAATGATATCCAGCGGCAAAAGACTGTTTAAGGCTTTACGCATTGAATCATTCCCCAGCTTGTATGGGCAATCAAAATGCGCCACTTGATTGAGCGCATGTACCCCCGCATCCGTACGACCGGAACCAATTACGGACAATGGTGGCTCTGGATTCTTGGCAATCTTGTTGACGGCATTTTTCAAGGTCTGCTCAACCGTACGTTTATTAGGCTGAATCTGAAAACCGGAAAAATTGGTTCCATCGTAAGCAAAAGTTATTTTGTAGCGATACACTTGATAATTCCTTTCAAATTAAAATAGCATTCCTGTTGACATCAGCCGCGTCGCCAGGAGAATAACGGTGGCTAATGTCAGGCCAATCATCGCCAACGTGTCATTTCGATGCCAATGCAGCACCCGATATTTGGTCCGTGGCGCATCTGGATCATAGCCCCGGGCCTCCATTGCAGTTGCCAGCTCCTCAGCTCGTTTAAATGAGCCGACAAACAATGGAATCAAAAGCGGCTCCAGTCGTCTGGCACGCTCAATCAAACTGCCTTCGTCAAAGTTAACGCCTCTTGATTTCTGAGCATTCATCACTTTGGTTGTTTCATCCATGATGGTTGGGATAAAGCGCAAAACGATCATCAGCATGACGGCAATCTGATTAACTGGCACGTGCAGATAACGCAACGGCTTCATAAATGCTTCCATGGCCGCCGCTAATTGAAGCGTTGGCGTAGTGGCGGTCAAAACGGTTGAGATGGTGATGATCAGAATAAACCGCGCCAAAATAATTGCCGACTGATAAAAACCGCCACTGGTAATTGCCAACCAGCCCCACTGCCAATAAACGTGCCCACCGCTGCTGAACAGCAGTTGAATTGCCACTGTAAACAAAATGATCCAAAATAACGGCTTAATTCCGCGCCAATAAAGCTTCAACGGCAGTCTGCTCAATGCAATCAAGGCCCCCAGCACGATAAACAGCCACAGATATCCCAGCCAGTTGCTTGCCAAAAAGACAATCACCACGTACCAAAAACAGCTGAAAAGCTTAACGCGCGGATCAAGATGATGCAGCCACGAGCTTCCAGGTACGTACGCGCCCAGTATTACCTTGGCATTACCCATTTGCTCGTCCCCCTTGCTTAAGTCTAATCGTTAATTGATCCGCCAGTTTTTCAATCGTCAGCGGTACGCTATCCGCTAAGCGCAGACCATGACTTTGCAGCTGTTGAGCAAACGCAACGCTGGCTGGTGGCATGATGCCAGCTTCATTAAGCAGAGCTGCATTACTGAACAGTTCATGTGGCGTCATAAAAGCAGCTTTTTGCCCATGGTTCATTACCAAAACATGATCGGCAAAACGAGCTGCCTGTTCCATCTGGTGTGTAATCATCAAAATGGTCGTGCCTTTTTGATGAAGCTCATCAACCAGATCTAGCAAGTCGGTACTGGCTTGAGGATCTAACCCTGCAGTCGGCTCATCCAAGATCAAGACGCTTGGATGCATGGCCAAAACACCAGCAATTGCCACTCGCCGCATTTGCCCGCCCGAAAGTTCAAACGGTGATCGTTCATTGATGTCACTAGGCAGTTTTAAAGCTTCTAAAGCTGTCAGTGCCTGTTCTTTAGCTTGAGCAGGTGAAACACCCAGATTCAGCGGACCAAACATAACGTCTTTTAAAACCGTTTCAGCAAACAGTTGGCTTTCGGGAAACTGAAACACATAGCCGACCCCTCGCCGCAGTCTTGCCAACGCCTTCTTGTCAGCCTGATTGTCAATTACGACCTCGCCTACGCGCAGCTGGCCATGCGTTGGCACCAATAATCCATCCAGCATGGCCATCAGCGTTGACTTGCCGCTGCCAGTATGCCCGACAATTGCCGTAAAACTGCCAGTTTCAAGCTTTAAGGAAAAATCCTTGATTGCCCAGGCAGCCATTGGCGTATCAGCTTGGTAGATATAATCAACGTTTAAGAATTCAATTGCTGACATAGCCACTCCACCATCCGTTCTGAATCTAAATATTGTGCTGGCACATTGATCCCCCGTTTTTTCAACAGCAGCTGCAGTTGTTGAGCAAACGGCAATGCCAGATGCAGATCAGCCAGTTTAGCCGGATCTTGCAGTAAAGTCGCTGTTTCGCCCTGCATTGCGACCTTGCCATGATCCAAGACCACTGCGTAATCGCTAAGAGAAAGCTCCACTGGGTCATGCGTAATTGAAATTACAGTCATATCACGCTCAGCAATCAATTTTTTCAACAGTTTCAACAAGTCATGCCGCCCTTTTGGATCCAGCATGCTGGTAGCTTCATCTAAAATGATGACTCGTGGACCGATTGCTAAAATCCCAGCCAAAGCAACCCGCTGCTTTTGCCCACCAGAAAGCATTGCTGGCTCACTGTCAGCAAAGTCCTGCATTCCAACGGCCTTTAGAGATTCATCAATGCGAGCCTGCATCTGGTCATGTGGTATCTGATGGTTCTCAAGACCAAATGCAACATCATCGGCAACCGTAGTCCCAACAAACTGATTGTCAGGATTTTGAAACACCAAACCAATTTGCTGTCGCAGCTGCTGAAGATTTTTTTCATCTACCAACAGCTCATCAATCTTAATCGTACCGCTGCTTGGTATTAAAAGCCCATCAATCAGTCGTGCCAGAGTACTTTTGCCGCTGCCGTTATGTCCGATCACTGCCGTCCATTTTTTCATGGGCAGCTGTAAGGTTACATCATTTAACGCCGCCTGTGTGCGATCCGGATATTTAAACGAAAGGTGTTGAATATCAATCAATCACGTCACCCATTTCTTTTTGAACTCATTATCTTATTTTAACAGTGAAGCAGCTGATTTAAAAATATACAAAAAAATCACTTACAACTGGGGTGCACGAAGACATAAACGTCCCGCATTCGAGCTAGACTAGGAATTATGATTCCACCATCGTAGCGCTCTATACCACCAGCTGTAGTGATTCTTTATTACGTATTGAATTGACGAAAATGATTAGTCGACAAATTCCAGAACAACCATTTGTGCACCGTCACCACGGCGAGGCATGGTCTTCAGAATCCGCGTGTAACCACCCTTACGGTCGGCAAACTTTGGTGCCAGCTCTTCAAACAGGTATTGCAGAGCTGATTGTACGCGAACGTTGTCGCCATCTTCCTTAACGTCAGCAACGACATTGCGCAGGAAAGCAGCTGCTTGACGACGAGAAGCCAAGTCGCCACGCTTTGCCAGCGTAATCATCTTATCAGCAGTCTTGCGAACTTCCTTAGCGCGAGCTTCGGTAGTCTTGATGCTGCCGTTGACGATCAGGTCAGTGGTCAAATCACGTAATAAAGCCTTACGTTGTGAACTAGTACGTCCTAATTTACGGTAACTCATGAAGTGGTTCCCTCCTTTTAATTGTTTTAATTAGTCTTCTTGGCGGAAGCCTACGCCCAAGTCGGCCAGCTTCAGCTTGATTTCTTCTAAGGACTTTTGACCCAGGTTGCGGACCTTCATCATATCAGCTTCAGTCCGTTCAGTCAGGTCCTTAACAGTTTGAATATCAGCACGCTTCAAGCAGTTGTAAGAACGAACCGACAGATCCAGTTCTTCAATCGTCTTGTCGAGTACCTTTTCTTGGTGAGTTTCTTCGCGTTCAACCATCACTTTGGCATCTTTTGCTTCTTCAGTCAGGTTGACAAACATCTCCAAGTGTTCAGTCAAGATCTTGGCAGCAAGACTAATAGCAGCCGTTGGGGTCAATGAACCATCCGTCCAGACATCCAACGTCAACTTGTCAAAGTCGTTGCTTTGGCCGACCCGCGTGTTTTCTACGGTGTAGTTGACCCGTTCGATAGGGGTGTAGATGGAGTCAATTGGCAAAGTTCCAATTTCAAGACCGCTCAAACGCAGCTTGTTTTGATCGGCTGGTACATAGCCACGACCCTTATCAGCCGTCATCATGATGTGCAGTTCAGCCCCATCGGCGACCGTTGCAATATGCAAGTCAGGGTTCAAGATCGTAACGTCGCCATCGCCTTGGATGTCACCGGCAGTTACTTCTGCAGGACCCTTGACATCCAATTCCAAATCTTTGGCATCTTCAGATTCAATCTTCAAAGAAACCTTCTTGAGATTCAAGATGATCTGCGTAACGTCTTCCGTAACGCCTTGAACGGTACTGAACTCATGAAGCACACCGTCGATTTGGATACTGGTAATTGCGGCACCTGGCAGAGAAGCCATCATTACACGACGAAGAGAATTCCCCAGAGTGGTCCCATAGCCACGCTCTAGTGGTTCGACAACAAACTTACCGTAGTTGTCAGTTTCTTCGACTTTGTGAATGTTTGGTTTTTCAAATTCGATCATTCTACTCTGTTTCCCCTTTCAAAACGTGGTCCGTAGATTGTTTAAAAGCACCTGGCCAATGATAATTTCGCCGTTGATGCGATTAGACACGACGACGCTTTGGAGGACGAGAACCATTGTGTGGCACTGGAGTTACGTCCCGGATGGCAGTAACTTCAAGACCAGTTGCTTGCAGAGCACGGATAGCTGATTCACGACCCGAACCAGGGCCCTTAACTTCAACTTCAACCGTCTTCATACCGTGTTCCATTGCTTGCTTGGCAGCAGCTTCAGAAGCCATTTGAGCAGCAAATGGCGTAGACTTACGAGAGCCCTTGAAGCCCAGCACACCGGCTGAGGACCAAGCAACGGCATTGCCTTGCACATCAGTGATCATGATCAACGTGTTGTTGAAAGTTGAGTGAATGTGTGCAACACCAGTTTCAACATTCTTTTTTGCACGACGCTTGCGTGAACCTTTTTTGGTTGCCATAAAACTAACTAACCTCCTTTATAGTATTGATTACTTCTTCTTGTTGGCGATAGCGACAGCCTTGCCCTTGCGAGTCCGTGCGTTGTTCTTAGTGTGTTGACCACGAACTGGCAGACCACGACGGTGACGCATGCCACGGTAAGAGCCGATTTCTTGCAGACGCTTGATGTTCAGGGAAACTTCACGACGAAGGTCACCTTCAACCTTGAGTTGGTCTACTTGACCACGGATCTTTTCTTCTTGTTCTGGCGTCAGGTCCTTGACACGAATGTCTTCAGAAACACCGGCAGCAGCCAGAACCTTCTTAGCAGTCGTGTTACCAATACCATAAATGTAAGTTAAGCCGATTACGATTCGCTTGTCACGAGGTAAGTCGACACCTGCGATACGAGCCATTGAGTTACACCTCCAATTCTAAAATATAATTACTTGCCTTGACGTTGTTTGTGCTTTGGGTTAGGGCAAATTACCATTACCCGACCATTGCGCTTGACGATCTTGCACTTTTCGCACATCCGCTTTACTGATGGTCGTACTTTCATTGTAAATAATCCTCCTAAAAATGATTTTAGACTAAAGACTTATTTGAAGCGGAAAGTAATCCGGCCTTTGGTCAGATCATATGGGGACATTTCAACCTTTACACGATCACCAGGCAGGATCTTGATGTAGTGCATCCGGATCTTGCCTGAGACATGTGCCAGGATTTCAACCCCATTTTCCAATTCAACTTTAAACATTGCGTTAGGCAGGGTTTCGGTAACCTTACCTTCGACTTCGATAACATCGGCCTTTGCCACTGAACGGTTCCTCCTTGCCGGTAAAATTACGTAAAAACGGTGGAAAGCGGCAGGCGCCTTCCACTGCAAGCTAGATAAACCTTGCGTAGTATACCATAGAGTACACAATTACGCAAGGATTCAACTAACAATGAGTCTTAAAGGCTAGTCAGAACTTCCTTAACGGCTTGATAAACCTTATCGATGTCTTGTTCACCATCGATCTCATGGAGAATCCCCATTTGCTTGTAAAAGTCGATCAGTGGCGTGTTCAGTTTAATGTTGACGTCTAACCGGTTCTTAACGGTTGCGGGCTTATCATCATCACGTTGGTAGAAGTCGTGGGAACCACAGACATCACAAGTACCTTCAACCTTTGGCGGGTTGGAAAGCGTGTTGTAGGTCGTACCACACTTCCGGCAAATGATTCGGCTGCTCAGACGCTTAACCAGCACTTCAGGGTTAACATCAATGTCGATTACTGCATCCAACTTACGGCCATCATCAGCCAACATCTTGTTGAGGGCTTCGGCTTGCGCCAAGTTGCGAGGGAAGCCATCCAACATGAAACCTTGTTTGGTGTCATCTTGAGCCAAACGTTCCTTCACAATGCCATTCGTAACTTCGTCAGGGACCAATTCGCCTTTATCGATATATTTTTTGGCTTCCAGACCCATTGGCGTTTCGTTCTTGATTGCTGCCCGGAAGATATCACCGGTTGAAATATGTGGGATATCAAAGTCCTTGACGATTTCTTGGGCTTGCGTACCTTTACCGGCACCAGGCAGACCCATCAAAACGAGGTTCATCGTACTCATTTGCCAATTCCTCCTATTTTATTCGCGGATAAATCCAATATACTCACGCTTCATCGTTAAACTACGCATCTGCCGAACAACGTCCAAGGCAATTTGAACGACAATCAACAAACTGGTACCACCTAAACCAATTGATTGGCTAAGGTTCCAGATGTTGCTGGCCAGCAGTGGAATCAATGAAATCAATCCCAAGAATAACGATCCAACCGTCGACAAACGCATCAACAGTCCTGAAACAAAGTCCTGCGTGCCTTTGCCCGGCCAAACGCCAGAGATGTAGCTGCCTTGCTTTTGCAAGTTTTCCGCGAGTTTTTCTGGATTAACTTGAACAAAGGCGTAGAAAAAGGTAAATACAACAATCAAAAATACATACAGCGCAATGCCTGGACCAGACTGCATATTAAAAATCGTTGTCATAACCTGATACCAGGTATCTTGACTATGATTTTGCTGAAAGGCCATTAAGATCGTTTGCGGCGTCGAGATAAACGAGCCGGCAAAGATCACCGGAATCACCCCAGAAACGTTGATCTTTAATGGAAGATAACTGTTTGACGGCGAAGTAGTTGTTCGCCGCGTGTATTGAATCGGCAAACGCCGTTCAGCCTGTTGAAACCAGGTAACGAACGTCACGATTGCCAATATCGCAACCACAACTAGGGCAATAAAGCCAATTCCCATCCAGAGGTTTGCGCCAGATTCACCAGTGATCTGATCGTTCCATAACTGCTTGATCCCACTTGGCATTTCAGCGATGATCCCAGCAAAGATCAGCATTGAAACACCATTACCGAGACCGCGCTCGGTAATCATGTCCCCTAACCAAGTAGCGAACATGGTTCCGGCAGTTAAGATCAGACCAATCGTGATATAGGTTTCCACCCCCGGATTGTTAACCAGTTTAATCGTGCTTAATGCGTTAAAGCCCGCGGTGATCCCAATCGATTGGATAAAACCAAGAACGATCGTTAACCATCGCGTAGCCTGATTAAGCTTCCGTCGACCAACTTCCCCTTGTTTGCTCCATTCGACAAACTTAGGAACGATATCCATTTGAAGAAGTTGGACTACGATTTGAGCCGTGATGTACGGGGAAACCCCCATCGCAAATAATGAGTAGTTATCCAAACCGCCACCACTGAAAGTGTTCAAGATTGATGCCAAGCCGGTACTAGAGATCTGCTCTAAGGCAGCAGCATTTACACCGGGTACTGTAATAGAGGCACCTAACCGGTAAACAATCAGTACAAACAAGGTGAATAGAATCTTCTTACGAATATCCTTAACCTTGAATGCATTTTTGACGGTTGTGAACAATTACATCACCTCAGTTTTACCACCAGCAGCTTCAATTGCCTTAACAGCTGAAGCAGAAAACTTGTTGGCTTTAACGGTCAGCTTCTTGGTCAACTTACCATTGCCCAGAATCTTAACACCGCTCTTAACGTTCTTGATCACGCCGTTTTCCAGCAGAACAGCTGGCGTAACTTCGGCACCATCATCAAAACGGTTCAGCGTCGTCAGGTTTACAATAGCGTATTCCTTACGGTTGATATTGCTGAAACCACGCTTTGGCATTTGACGGTACAGAGGCATTTGGCCCCCTTCAAAGCCCAGACGAGTCTTACCATGAGCCTTTTGACCCTTAGTACCACGACCAGAAGTGAAACCGTGACCAGATGACAGACCACGACCCTTACGCAGACGCTTGAAACGGGAACCAGCAGCTGGCTTCAATTCGTTTAATTTCATTAGGTAGGCACCTCCTTATTGTAGATTTTTAATTACTTGACTTCTTCAATGGAAACCAAGTGAGCAACCTTAAAGATTGCACCACGCGTTGCCGCGTTGTCTGGCAGGACATTGGAGCTGCCGATCTTGCCCAGACCCAATGCCTTAACCGTACGACGTTGAGTTGGCTTACGGTGGGCAACACTGTGGATCAAAGTAACTTTAACTTTAGCCATGATCTATGTCCTCCTTATTCTGCCAGGTGATCAACGGAGACGCCACGAAGTTGAGAAACTTCTTCGGCACTCTTCAGAGCCTTCAGACCTTCAAACGTTGCGCGAACAACGTTGATTGGCGTGTTGGAGCCCAAACGCTTGGAAGTAACGTCGGCAACGCCGGCCAGTTCCATAACGTTACGAACTGCACCACCGGCAGCAACCCCAGAACCTTCAACGGCTGGCTTGAGCATGATCTTGCCACCACCGAAAGTACCAATAACTTCGTGAGGAATGGTCGTACCAACGATTGGAACTTCAATCAGGTTCTTTTGAGCAGCTGCAGAAGCCTTACGGATAGCTTCTGGAACTTCTTGAGCCTTACCAGTACCAAAACCAACGTGACCCTTCTTGTCGCCGACAATTACCAAAGCGGCAAAGCGCAGACGACGACCACCCTTAACAACCTTGGTAACCCGGTTGATCGAAACGACTTGATCTTCCAGATCCAACTTGGATGGGTCAATGTAAGATTGTGATGCCATACAGGTTATTCCTCCTTTTCCTTAGAATTGCAGACCGTTTTCACGAGCTGCTTCAGCCAGGGCTTGTACACGACCATGGTACAGGTAACCACCACGGTCAAAAACAACGCTGCTGATGTTCTTTTCTACACCGCGCTTAGCGATCAGAGCACCAACACCGGCAGCTTGTTCCGTCTTAGTGTTGCCACTGACTTCACTGTCGAGAGTTGAGGCACTTGCGAGCGTCACACCCTTTACGTCATCAATCAATTGAGCGTAAATGTTTTTGTTAGAACGGTAAACACTTAAACGTGGGCGCTCTGCAGTACCAGAGATCTTACCGCGAACGCGCATGTGACGGCGTTGACGGATCTTGTTCTTATCTGGTTTAGAAATCACAACTGTCACCTCTTGATTCTTTTAATTTTGGTTTTAAATTATTTATGCAGCTAAGCTGCTAGACGATTACTTACCAGTCTTACCTTCCTTACGCAGGATGTATTCATCTTCGTAACGAATACCCTTACCCTTGTAAGGTTCTGGTGAACGAACGGCACGAACTTCGGCAGCAAATTGGCCAACGTGTTCTTTGTTGATACCGCTGATTTCAATCGTCGTGTTGTCTGGAACGTTAACTTCCAGATCTTCTGGCTTTTCCATTTCAACTGGGTTGGAGTAACCAACAGTCAGGATCAGCTTGCTACCCTTGGCTTGAGCACGGTAACCAACACCGACCAGCTTCAGAGTCTTCTTAAACCCGTTGACAACACCTTCGATCATGTTGTTAACATTAGCACGCGTAGTACCGTGGACCATCTTAGCCTTCTTGTCGTCATTTTCCCGTTCAAACGTTACTTCGCTGTCAGTAACGTTCATCTTGATCAATGGGGAGATTTCGCGACTCAGAGTACCCTTAGGCCCCTTAACAGTTACGACGTTGCCTGATTGAGAAACCTCTACGCCTTGTGGCAGTTCGATTGCCTTGTAACCAATACGACTCATGTGTACACCTCCGATCTTATTTTATTAATTACCAAATGTAGGCGATAACTTCGCCACCGATTTTCTTAGCACGGGCAACCTTGTCAGTCACAACCCCTTCAGAAGTTGAGATGATGGCAATACCCAAACCATTGAGAACCTTTGGCACAGCGTCAGCCTTAACGTAAGAACGCAGGCCAGGCTTTGAAATCCGCTTCAGACCAGAAATGACACGTTCGCCATCCTTGCCGTACTTCAGGAATACGCGGATGATGCCTTGCTTGTTGTCTTCAACGTATTCAACATCGCGAATGAAACCTTCTTGCTTCAAGATTTCAGCGATGTCCTTCTTCATCTTTGATGCAGGTACTTCTACAGAATCGTGGTGTGCCATGTTGGCATTGCGAATCCGAGTCAGAAAATCTGCAATTGGATCACTCATAGACATCGATATTTTCCTCCTTTGTCGGTGATTTGTTTACCAGCTAGCCTTCTTCATACCAGGAATTTGTCCTTCATGGGCAAGTTGACGCAAGCAAATCCGGCATAGGTGGAACTTACGGTAAACGGAGTGCGGACGGCCACAACGAACACAACGCGTGTAGGCACGCGTGGAGTACTTGGCTGGGCGGTTGCACTTAGCGATCATTGATTTTTTAGCCAATTTGTGGACCTCCTTAATTACTTAGCGAATGGCATGCCCATTTGAGCAAGCAATTCATGACCTTCTTCATCAGAGTTGGCAGTCGTAACGATAACAATGTCCAGACCGCGAACGTGGTTAACCTTGTCGTAGTCGATTTCTGGGAAGATCAGTTGTTCGCGAACACCCAACGTGTAGTTACCGTGACCATCAAATGACTTGTTTGATACACCATGGAAGTCACGAACACGTGGCAGTGAAACGTTGATCAGCTTGTCCAGGAAGTCGTACATACGAGTACCGCGCAGCGTAACCTTGGCACCGATGGACATACCTTCACGCAGACGGAAGCCGGCGATGGACTTCTTAGCCTTAGTGATCAGTGGCTTTTGACCAGCAATCAGACCCAGTTCTTCAACAGCTTCATCCAACAGCTTGGAGTTTTGAGTAGCGTCACCGACACCCATGTTCAAAACGATCTTGTCGATCTTAGGAACAGCCATTACAGAAGTGTAGTTGAACTTGTCAGTCAAAGCTGGACGTACTTCACTTTCGTACTTTGCTTTTAAACGGTTTTCCATGAGCAATAATTCCTCCTTCCCCTAATTTTTAGTCGATCGTCTTGCCAGACTTCTTGGCAACACGAACTTTTTTACCGTCAACGACCTTGAAACCAACACGAGTAGGTTCGTTGGTAGATGGGTCAATCAGCATAACGTTAGATGCTTGGATTGGTGCTTCTGCATCAATAATCCCACCGTTTGGGTTAGCGTTGTTTGGCTTTTGATGTTTCTTGATTTGGTTAACGCCTTCAACGATCACACGGTTTTCCTTGACCAGGACCTTCTTGATGGTACCTTCCTTGCCCTTGTCCTTACCGGCGATGACGCGAACCTTGTCACCTGTCTTTAAAAACATGTGGTGTGCACCTCCTTATTTTCGGTTAATCTTACAGAACTTCTGGAGCCAGGGAGATGATCTTCATAAAGTCATCATCACGCAGCTCACGAGCGATTGGGCCAAAAATACGGGTACCCTTAGGGCTCTTGTCGTTGTTGATCAGGACAGCAGCGTTTTCGTCAAACTTGATGTATGAACCGTCCTTACGGTGCAGACCATGCTTCGTCCGTACAACGACGGCCTTTACAACGTCACCCTTTTTGACAACGCCACCTGGTGTTGCTTGTTTTACAGTAGCGACAATAATGTCACCAATATTACCGGTCTTAACACGGGAACCACCCAAGATCTTGATTACCAAGATTTCGCGGGCACCTGAGTTGTCAGCGACCTTCAACCGACTTTCCTGTTGAATCACTGTTAGTGTCCTCCTTCCATCAGTAAGTAAGAATAATTAAGAATACGAAATCATCACAAAGCGGGATTAATCAGCTTTCTTAACGATCTTAACCAGACGGAAACGCTTCTTAGCAGACAGAGGCCGAGTTTCCATGATTTCAACCGTATCGCCGGACTTTGCTTCGTTGTTTTTATCGTGAGCGTAGTACTTCTTTGAGTACCGTACACGCTTGCCGTAAACTGGGGCACTCTTGTAAGTGTCGATTACGACAGTGATGGTCTTGTCCATCTTGTCGGAAACAACGCGGCCTTGGTAGACCTTACGTGCATTACGTTCATCACTCATACGCTAATCCTCCTTTTCGTATTCTTATTTGTTTAATTCTTGTTGACGAAGAACTGTCTTAACCCGTGCAATGTTCTTGCGAACGCTCTTAAGGCTTGCAGTGTTTTCCAACTGGCCGGTTGCTAATTGGAAACGTAAGTTAAACAATTGTTCCTTCAATTCCTTTTCACGGTCAAGCAATTGCTCAGTGGTTAATCCATTCAGTTCTTGAACATAATCTTTAGTCTTCATTAGATTGTCCACCTTCCTCACGCTTTACGATCTTAGTGCGAACTGGCATCTTGCTGCCGGCCAAGCGCAGGGCTTCGCGGGCAACGTCTTCAGGCACGCCGGCAACTTCGTACAGAATCTTGCCGCGCTTAACTGGGGCTACCCAGCCTTCAGGAGCACCCTTACCATTACCCATCCGGACACCAACACCCTTGCTAGTGTAGGAAAGGTGAGGGAAAATCTTGATCCAGACCTTACCACCACGCTTCATGTGACGCGTAATAGCAATACGGCCGGCTTCGATTTGACGGTTGGAGATCCAGTGGGAATCCAGAGCCTTCAGACCAAATTCACCAAACGTTACGTTCTTGCCACCCTTGGCTTCACCACGCATGTGGCCACGTTGAACCTTGCGGTGCTTTACTCGCTTAGGTACTAGCATGTTTTATTTCCCCTCCTTACTTAGTGTTTTTGTTTGCTTGCTTCTCTGGCAAAACTTCGCCACGGTAGATCCAGGTCTTGATACCCAGTGCACCGTACGTAGTCCGTGCTTCATCCCATGAGTAGTCGATGTCGGCACGCAGAGTGTGCAGTGGAACAGTGCCTTCGGAGTATGATTCAATCCGAGACATGTCGGCACCGTTCAGACGACCGGCAACTTGAATCTTGATACCCTTAGCACCGGCACGCATAGCACGTTGGATGGCACCACGCATAGCACGACGGAAAGCAACACGTGCTTCAAGTTGTTCAGCAACGCTTACACCTACCAGGTGTGCGTCTAAGTCTGGCTTCTTAATTTCAACCACGTTAATGTGGACGCGCTTGCCAGTCAAGGCGTTAAGTTCCTTGCGGAGTGCTTCAACTTCAGAGCCACCCTTACCGATAACCATACCTGGCTTGGCAGTGTGAATTGAAACGTTTACGCGGTTAGCAGCCCGTTCAATTTCGATAGTTGAAACAGAGGCGTCAGCAAGTCGCTTTTCAATGTACTTACGGATCCGAAGGTCTTCGCTCAGGTAAGCGGCGTAGTCTTTTTCGGCGTACCACTTAGCAGTCCAGTCGCGAATGACCCCAACACGGAAACCATTAGGATTAATCTTTTGACCCACTATTATCCCTCCTACTTTTCAGTTACAACAACCGTAATGTGGCTGGTCCGCTTGTTGATTGGAGAAGCTGAACCTTTGGCACGTGGACGGAACCGCTTCAGGGTTGGTCCTTCGTTGGCAAAGGCTTCGCTAACTACCAATGAAGCCCGATCCAAGTCAAAGTTGTTTTCGGCGTTAGCAACTGCAGATTTTAATACTTTTTCGACGTCTGAAGCAGCACCATTGGGAGTGAACTTCAGAATAGCAAATGCTTCGGCAACGCTCTTGTTGCGAATGGTGTCAAGAACCAGACGAACCTTGCGAGCGGAAACCCGGACCATCTTGGCCGTTGCCTTAGCTGACGTAATGTTTTCAGCCATTGATCAAATTTCCTCCTTACTTCTTGCCCGTCTTCTTGTCATCACCGGCGTGACCACGGAAAGTCCGCGTTGGTACGAATTCACCCAGCTTGTGGCCTACCATGTCTTCTTGTACGTAAACTGGCACGTGCTTACGACCATCGTAAACGGCGAAAGTGTAACCAATGAAGCTTGGGTAAATCGTGGAACGGCGTGACCAGGTCTTAATAACCGTCTTCTTTTCGTTATCCTTTTGTGCGTCAACCTTCTTCAACAGAGAAGCGTCGGCGAAAGGTCCCTTCTTTAAACTACGACCCATTGTTGTACCTCCTCTCGGGTAATTAGCTATTTGTTACTCATTAACGAGTGTGTGGACCACGCTTGCGACCACGAACGATGAACTTGTTCGAACGTGCCTTGTGTGAGCGAGTCTTCTTACCAACAGTCTTCTTACCCCATGGAGACAGAGGAGATGGCAAACCAACTGGAGCCTTACCTTCACCACCACCATGTGGGTGATCGTTAGGGTTCATTACAGAACCACGAACGTGTGGACGTTGACCTGCGTAACGAGTACGACCAGCCTTACCTTTGATGATCAGGGCATGTTCGTCGTTGCCGACAACACCGATCGTAGCACGGCAAGCAGCCAGAATCATCCGAACTTCACCAGAAGCCAGACGAACCAGAACGTACTTGTCACTTTCCTTACCAAGCAGCTGTGCAGAAGCACCGGCAGAACGAGCAATTTGACCACCCTTGCCTGGCTTCAGTTCGATGTTGTGAATAACAGTACCAACTGGAATGTTCTTCAATGGCAGTGCGTTACCAACCTTGATGTCGGCATCTGGACCGGATTGAACTTGCATACCAACCTTCAGGCCCTTAGGAGCCAGGATGTATGACTTAACACCATCTGCGTAAACCAGCAGAGCGATGTTAGCAGTACGGTTTGGATCGTATTCGATAGCCTTAACGGTTGCAGGAACGTTGTCCTTGATCCGCTTGAAGTCGATGATCCGGTATTGACGCTTCGTACCGCCACCACGGTGACGAACAGTCATATGACCGTAGTTGTTACGACCAGCGGTGTGCTTTAATGGTGCCAGCAAAGACTTTTCCGGGGTCGTCTTCGTGATTTCAGCGAAGTCGAATCCGGTCATATTACGGCGACCATTAGTGGTACCCTTGTATTTGCGAATTCCCACTGTGTTTTCCTCCTATCTAGAATTTATTCGTTGTCGTCACCGAACAGCTTGATTTCTTTAGAATCAGCTGACAGAGTAACGATGGCCTTGCGACGGCGCTTAGTGTAGCCAACGTAACGGCCTTGACGCTTCTTCTTGCCCTTCAGGTTCATGATGTTAACCTTAACGACCTTAACGTCAAAGATTTCTTCTACGGCGTTCTTAACTTGCGTCTTAGTAGCGCGCAAGTCAACGTCAAACGTGTAGCGCTTTTCGTCCATCACTGCAGTTGATGCTTCAGTGATAACTGGGCGCAAAATGATATCGCGTGCTTCCATTATGCGAGCACCTCCTCTACTTGAGAAAGGGCTGACTTCGTGATGACAATCTTTTGACTGTCAACGACGTTCAGAATGTTAACGCCAGCTGGAGTTACGACCGTGGTGTTAACCAGGTTGCGACCAGACAGAGCAGCGTTCTTGTCTTCGTCAGAAACAACGACCAGGACCTTTTCAGAAACCTTCAGGTTGTTCATAACGCCGGCAAATTCCTTCGTCTTTGGTGCGTCGAAGTTGATGGATTCAACTACAACAAACTTTTCATCAGCAACCTTTTGGGACAGAGCTGACTTGATAGCCAGTTGACGAACCTTGCGTGGCAGGTTGAAGTTGTATGAACGTGGAGTAGGTCCGAAGACGATACCACCACCACGGAATTGTGGTGCACGGATGGAGCCTTGACGAGCACGACCCGTACCCTTTTGACGCCATGGCTTCTTACCACCACCGCGAACTGCGGAGCGGTTCTTAACGGCGTGCGTACCTTGACGCATGGATGCGCGTTGACGCAGGATGGCTTCGTATTCAGCGTTTTCGTTTGGTTCAATACCAAAGATGTCTGCGTTCAATTCGATGGTGCCGTTTTGGCTACCGTCTTGCTTAAATAATGCAACGCTTGTCATTTACTTTCTTCCTCCCTTCTGATTAGTTGTGTTGCTTGCTCAGGCTCTTCTTAGTGTTGGCCTTCACAGAGTTCTTAATCGTAACGTAGGACTTGTTAGCACCTGGAACGTTACCCTTGATCAGCAGTACGTTGTTTTCCAGATCAACCTTTACAACCTTCAAGTGTTGCATGGTAACAGTGTTGCCACCCATGCGACCTGGCAATGCCTTACCCTTGAATACGTGGTTGATGATGGCACCCAACGAACCTGGACGACGGTGGTAACGAGAACCGTGAGCCATAGGGCCACGACGTTGGCCGTCCTTGTGGATGTTACCTTGGTAACCATGACCCTTAGTGATACCCGTTACATCAACAGTTTCGCCTTCCGCGAAAATGTCTGCCTTAACTTCGTCACCGACTTTAATGTCGTCCCCCAGTTCAGCGTCGCGGATTTCACCGATGAAGCGCTTAGGGGTCGTGTTTGCTTTTGCTGCATGACCTTGTTCGGGCTTGTTGCTTAAGATTTCGCGCTTGTCGTCAAAACCAAGTTGAACAGCACTGTAGCCGTCGTTTTCAACCGTCTTAACCTGCATAACAACGTTTGGCGTTACGTCGATTACCGTAACTGGAACCAATTCACCGTTGTCAGCGAAAACTTGCGTCATCCCGACCTTCTTGCCTAAGATTCCTTTGGTCATGAGTACACCTCCAATTTATTTGTTATTAGTTTTTTAATTACAGTTTAATTTCAATGTCAACGCCACTTGGCAGATCAAGTTTCATCAAGGAGTCAACCGTCTTAGGGGTTGGGTCGATGATGTCGATCAGGCGCTTGTGGGTACGCATTTCAAATTGTTCCCGAGACTTCTTGAACTTGTGTGGTGAACGAATCACCGTGTACAGAGTCCGTTCAGTTGGCAACGGAATTGGGCCTGAAACTTGAGCACCGGTCCGCTTAGCGGTGTTAACGATCTTGTCTGCAGATTCGTCAAGTACGCGGTGTTCGTAAGCCTTTAAACGAATGCGAATCTTTTGTTTTGCCATTTTATTCCCTCCTTCGTCAGATTTAAAATTTGACTAGCTCCGTGGAAATTACCGCCACGCCCTATGGCAAAGCGGCCGGGTGTGTCGCAACCTTCCACATCACAGCTTTCACTGTTTGGCTGAACCCCGGGGCCTTTAAAATCCCCGTTTCTAAGCTCAAGCACTTATCCATAATACTAAAGAATTGCCGTCGTATCAAGGTTTTTTTTGAATTAATTCTTGATGATTTAATTTGTAACATTCTTGAAAATTTTTTGACGCAGATGCGGCGCAAAAAAATCAGTCGAAATGTTTTTAAATTAACGGCAGCCAGTGAACGACTGAATGGCAACAGTCTGCCGAGTATTATCCCACGTCTTTTTAAGCTTGTCGAGTCTTTTCTCAAAAAAAGCTGAATATTTTTTATAAATCAATCTTCAATTTTGCTGATGCAAATCTGGTACGATCTATTTTTTATTATAGTAGAAAATAAAAAAGCTCGCCTGCATAACAGCAGACGAGCTTTGAAGCAAAGAACAAGATTAACTATTCTTTGCCGTTTTTCTTGATGATGTCTTCTTGCACGCTCTTTGGAACAGCAGAGTAGTGATCAAACGTCATCGTGAAGGTACCACGACCTTGCGTAGCAGAACGCAGAGCCGTTGCGTAACCAAACATTTCAGACAGTGGAACGAAGGAGTGGATTTCTTGAGCATTGCCACGTTCTTCCATACCATCGATCGTACCACGACGAGCAGTTACTTGACCCATAACGTCACCCATGTTGTCTTGAGGAACAACAATGTCAACCTTCATGATTGGTTCAAGAATAACTGGGTTAGCCTTCTTAGCAGCGTTCTTCAATGCCAGAGAAGCAGCAACCTTAAATGCGGCTTCAGAAGAGTCGACTTCGTGGTAGCTACCATCGTAGAGCTTAGCCTTCAAGTCAACCAGTGGGTAACCGGCCAGGACACCATTTTGCATAGCTTCCTTCAGACCTTGTTCAACGGCTGGAATGTATTCACGAGGAACGACACCACCGACAATGGCATCTTCGAATTCGAAACCGGCACCTTCTTCAAGCGGCGTAAATTCGATCCAAACGTCACCGTATTGACCCTTACCACCGGATTGACGAACGAACTTACCTTGTGCAGAGGCAGCCGTCGTAAATGCTTCACGGTAGGAAACTTGTGGCTTACCAACAGTAACTTCGGCGTGGAATTCACGACGCAGACGTTCAACGATGATGTCCAGGTGCAGCTCACCCATCCCGGCGATCAGAGTTTCACCAGTTTCAGGGTTAGTTTCAGCCTTGAAGGTAGGGTCTTCTTCAGCCAGCTTTTGCAGACCTTTGTCCATCTTGTCTTGGTCAGCCTTAGACTTAGGTTCAACAGAAACTTGGATAACTGGTTCTGGGAAGTCCATCGATTCCAGTTGCAATGGGTGATCTGGATCAGTCAGGGAGTCACCGGTAGTGGTGTTCTTCAGACCGATAGCAGCAGCAATGTCCCCAGAGAACACTTCTGGAATTTCGTGTTGTTGGTTGGAGTGCATTTGCAGCAGACGACCAACACGTTCACGCTTGCCCTTGGTTGCGTTCAGAACGTAGGAACCTGATTGCAGAGAACCAGTGTAGACACGCAGGAACGTCAAACGACCAACGAATGGGTCAGTAGCGATCTTAAATGCCAAAGCGGCAAATGGCTTGTCGTCACCGGCAGTCAGTTCAACCTTTTCACCATTTTCATCAGTTGCTTCGAATGGCTTAACATCCAGTGGAGATGGCAGGTAGTCGATAACGGCGTCCAGCATCATTTGGATACCCTTATCCTTGTAGGCCGAACCTGCCAGAACTGGGAACAGCTCTTCAGACAGAGTAGCCTTACGGATAGCAGCTTTGATTTCTTCAACAGAAAGTTCTTCACCGCCAAGGTACTTTTCCATGATGTTGTCATCAACGTCAGCCAGCGTTTCCAGCAGTGCATCGTGACGAGATTCAGCTTCGTCCTTCAGGTCAGCAGGGATTTCAACAGTATCCCAGTTCTTACCTTCAGCATCTTCATCATAAACGTAGGCAACCATCTTAACCAGGTCGATAACACCGATGAAGTCATCTTCAGCACCAATTGGCATTTGAATTGGCAGTGGCGTAACGTTCAGACGGTCCTTGATCGTTTGAACAGAGTAGTCAAAGTCGGCACCCATCTTGTCCATCTTGTTGGCAAAGACGATTCGAGGAACATCGAAGTCGTCAGCTTGACGCCAAACAGTTTCGGTTTGTGGTTCAACACCGGCTTGAGCGTCCAAAACCGTTACGGCACCATCAAGAACACGCAGCGAACGTTCAACTTCGACAGTGAAGTCAACGTGACCTGGGGTGTCGATGATGTTGATACGGTAGTCTTTCCAAACGGCCGTAGTGGCAGCGGACGTGATCGTGATACCACGTTCCTTTTCTTCATCCATCCAGTCCATTTGGGAAGCACCATCATGGGTTTCACCAATCTTGTGAATCTTACCAGTGTAGTAAAGAATCCGTTCAGTGGCCGTGGTCTTACCAGCATCGATGTGGGCCATGATCCCAATGTTACGGGTCTTTTCAAGAGGGTATTCACGTTTGTTAGCCATCTTAAAAGTTTTCTCCTTCCAGTTAAAAAAATCAATTTAAATTAGTTTTAGAAAAAGGGGTGACGTTCGATTAAATATCTGCGTCACCCCTCACATCATAGTCGACAGCTAAGCAGCTATCAACAATTGATGAAGCTTACCACCGGTAGTGAGCAAAAGCACGGTTGGCTTCGGCCATGCGGTGAGTATCTTCCTTCTTCTTGATTGAAGCACCAGTGTTGTTGGATGCATCAATGATTTCGCCTGCCAGACGTTCAACCATGGTGTGTTCACCACGAAGACGAGCGTATTGAACAATCCAACGCAGGCCCAGCGTTACTCGACGTTCTGGACGAACTTCGATTGGAACTTGGTAGTTGGAACCACCGATACGGCGTGCCTTAACTTCCAGAACTGGTTCAACGTTGTCCATAGCTTGTTGGAAAACTTCTACTGGATCGTTGCCAGTTTGTTCCTTGATGCGGTCAAAAGCAGCGTACAGAATCTTAGTAGCAGTACCCCGCTTACCGTCGATCATCAGGTGGTTGATCAGACTAGTAACCAGCTTTGAGTTGTAAATTGGATCTGGCAATACTTCTGGCTTTACAACATGTCCTTTACGTGGCATTGATTTACCCCTCCTTTAATTATTTCTTAGGCTTCTTGGCACCGTACTTGGAACGACCTTGCATACGGCCTTCCACACCGGCAGTATCAAGAGTACCACGGATGATGTGGTAACGAACCCCAGGAAGGTCCTTTACACGACCACCACGGATCAAAACAACTGAGTGTTCTTGAAGGTTGTGACCAACACCTGGAATATAGGCAGTAACTTCGATCAGGTTGGACAGACGAACACGAGCGTACTTCCGCAAAGCAGAGTTAGGCTTCTTAGGCGTCATCGTACCGACACGAGTTGCAACCCCACGCTTTTGTGGAGATGGTGCAGCGATTTCTTCCTTCTTGAAACTGTTGTAAACGTAACCCAGGGCAGGTGACTTTGACTTGCCCTTGTGGCTCTTACGGCCCTTACGTACCAATTGGTTAATGGTTGGCATGTAGTTATACCCCTTTCTTGTTTTTAAGTCCACACATCCAGGTGATTCTTTTTTGAGTATAAAAAAATTCCCGAATGCTATTCTTTTATGTGCCTTCGCCGACGCATGTCATCTGCCCCAACGACAGACACAATCCGTTGCTAAAAAAAGCACCTTAAATACCCTATCATGCATCCTCTAAAATGTCAACGGACAGTCGATTTTTCTTTTAGTGCTAAATTCAACTTTTTGCATATAGCAATATTAGAAAGGGGAAACTTAAAATGATTGTCTTAAAATTATTGGCTGCTGTCTGGGGCGCTTGTCTGGCTTCTTTCATCAATACGATTATCTGGCGTCTGCTTAATCAGATCTCACTGTTTGATCCCCAAAGATCCTATTGTAATAGTTGCCACCAGCAGCTAACCTGGTGGCAGCTGATTCCGGTCATCGGCTGGCTGATTCAAAAAGGTCGGTGTCATTTTTGTCATGCATCTATCGGCTGTTACTCAACATTTAGTGAGCTCATAAATGGCTGGCTTTGGTATGAACTGTTTATCCTTGATCCTAAAATCATAACGGCATTATTGATACTGTCAACCAGCCTGCTGGTGTGTTCAGCAACCGATTATTTTGCCCAGTGGATCTGGCCAATCTGGCTAATTGGTCTGTTTAGTCTATTTTGGCTTTTAAATCAAAGATGGCAATGGCTGCGTTTGTCGGCGGCCATTGCCATCTTAGTCGGTTTATTGATTATGAGTTTTTTGACCAGTAACGGCATCGGCATTGGCGATATTGAGTTGATCTTTATCCTGCAGCTCTGTACTTCAATAAAATTTGTTGCCACTACCGTTTTAATTGCAGCTGGGCTGGGAATATTAAGCCTTCATTCTCGGTATCAGGCTTTGCCTTTTGTTCCCTACTTAAGCCTCGGTATCGTTATCACTTTGATATTAACACCGAGCTAGATCAACTTTGAATCTAATCATTGTCGCTATTGATAATCGTCATTTTTTTCGATTCGAACCGGAAAAATCTGATCACCAATCCGAGCAAGATACTCCAGGTTTTGAAAAAGTAAAAGCAGCCACGAAAACGATAGACCGAATTCCAACAGTTCAAAGGCAGTTAAAGAAAGATAGCTGGTAGCTTTAAATACCAACCAGTCAAGTGCCATGATGCCGCCAATAATATAGGAAATCTTTAAAAACTGTCTGGACAACCCTGGCATCAGCCACCTTAACAGGCCGATGATCAAAATCATAATATAAACCAGCCACATTGAGATCCGATCATGCAAGACGTGATATTGCGGATCATTTGGAAAACAGCCGATCCCGCCTAAACATGCTGCCTCAGCATACAGGAGAATTCGCAGGACCTTAACACCACGATCAGGATATTTTTTCTGCAGATTAAAGAACAGGTAATCAACTAAAGTCGCCATCAATAGGGCTGAAAAAATCAAGGTAATGTTAAATCGCCAATAGGTAGCATTCTGCTGCGTCCCCAAGTAGCTGAAATTATAGTGCCACCAGTCACGATTTGAATTGGTCAGCATTGAGAACAGCATTCCACCAATAATCATAATCATCATTGAATTGGTAATAATCGCTTCGGAAATCGTCATCGCCAGATTAAGCATTCCATAGGTGATTGCCGCAACAAATAAAAAGACGAATAAAGTTGAGGTGTAGATGTCAAAACTGGCCCCTGCAAACATCTTCTCCGCGAGCCAAAAAACAATCATGATCGAGATCGCCAAAATCGTTCCAAAAGCAATCAGCAGCGTCGGCAGATTTCGCCAATGCAGCTCCATCGCCGGCCCGCTGCGATGTCTTTTTTGTCTGATAAACGCGGTTGCAAAAGCCACAACGCCGCTAAACGTCCCAAGATAAAGTGACGCAAAGCCAATTGACCAGTTACCAGTTAATGAAATAACCCAATGATGATTGGACCAGCTAAGGCAGAAAAAGATGACTGCTGCCAGCACCGCGGGGATCAGATACCAGCGCATCATAATCTGAGGCAGCATTTCAACAGTGCGACTCGGCCGAATTGTCAATGTCTTATTGTCAACCATCAATACTAAAGAGGTATTTTTCTCCAGCTCTAGATTTTCTACTGCTTTGGCTGGTAAATCAATTCGATATTTTTTCATAGCAAATTCCCAAAAATAACAATGGGGCCCAGCATTTGGAATCAAACCAAATACTAGGCCCCACGAATAGCACTATTTTAATCACAAAAGCTTTAGCCTACTTTTGCTTTTTCATTTCGGCTTCGATATCGCTGGTTGATTTCATTGGTGCATCGGCAGCTACAGCAACTTCTTTTGGCTTGATGTTGCGGTAGTTGCTCATACCAGTACCGGCAGGAATCAGCTTCCCGATAATAACGTTTTCCTTCAAACCAACCAGTGGATCGTTCTTGCCACGAATAGCAGCATCCGTCAAGACACGAGTTGTTTCTTGGAAGGAAGCTGCTGACAGGAAACTGTTGGTCTCCAAGGCAGCCTTGGTAATTCCCAAGATAACCGGACGTGACGTTGCCGGAATGTTGCCGGCAACCAGCGTATCACGGTTGGCATCGCGGAATTGACTGATATCCATCAATTCACCTGGCAAAAGATCAGTATCACCAGGATCCATGACACGAACCTTGCGCATCATTTGGCGAATCATAATTTCAACGTGCTTGTCGAGCAGATCAATACCCTGCATCCGGTAAACCTTTTGAACTTCAGCCAACAGGTAGGTTTCCGTAGACAGAACGTCGCGAACGCGGATCAGTTCCTTAGGATCAATCGAACCTTCATTCAATTGCATCCCACGGTGAATGTAGTCGCCTTCTTCAACCTTAAGACGAGCCGTGATTGGCAGCGTGTAAGTCCGCGTGTCGTTCTCACCAGCAATCGTAACGTCTTTCGTTCGTTCAGCTGGGTTTTCTTCGATTGATTGAACTTCACCGGTAACTTCAGAAATCGTTGCCTTACCTTTAGGATTCCGTGCTTCCACGATTTCTTGCACACGAGGAAGACCTTGCGTGATATCGTCGTTGCCAGCAACCCCACCAGTGTGGAAGTTCCGCAGCGTCAATTGAGTACCTGGTTCACCGATTGATTGAGCAGCAACCGTACCAACGGCTTCACCGGCCTCAACCTTGTCGCCAGTAGCAGCGTTGCGACCGTAGCAGCGTTCGCAGACACCGTGTTCAGTGTTGCAAGTGAAGGCTGAGCGGATCGTTACCTTCTTAACTCCAGCATCAACGATCTTTTGAGCCATCTCTTCGTCAACCAAGACGTTCTTGTCACAGATCTTCTCGCCAGTTTCTGGATCAAAGACGGACTTCATCGTGTAACGACCCAGAATCCGATCGTAAAGCGGCTCGATCATTTCATTGCCTTCAGTAATTGCGGCAACATCCAGACCACGATCAGTACCACAGTCTTTTTCACGAACGACCACGTCTTGGGCAACATCAACCAGACGACGAGTCAAGTAACCTGAGTTGGCAGTCTTAAGGGCCGTATCAGTCATACCTTTACGAGCACCGTGAGATGACAAGAACATTTCCAGAACTGAAAGACCTTCACGGAAGTTTGAAAGGACTGGCAGTTCCATGATCTTACCGTTAGGAGCGGCCATCAGACCACGCATCCCGGCCAGCTGAGTAAAGTTGGAGATGTTACCACGAGCACCCGAGTCAGACATCATGTTGATTGGGTTGTGAATGTCCATGTGTTCAATCAGCTTGTTTTGAACTTCATCTTTAGCATCATTCCAAATGCCAATAACTCGTTCATAACGTTCATCATCAGTAATCAGACCACGACGGAACTGCTTGGTAACCAAAGCAACCTGCTTATGAGCATTTTCGATGATTGCCGGCTTTTCCTTCAAGTCAGTAATATCGGCAATCCCCACGGTAACACCAGAAATCGTGGATTCGTAGTAACCCAGATCCTTGATGCGGTCAAGGAATTGCGAGGTCTTGGTAACCTTGTACTTCTTGTAGACTTCGGCAATGATATCGGACAAGAAGCCCTTCTTAAATGGCGGAACCAGTGGCGCATTTTCCAAGTAGGCGTGAATATCTTCACCCTTATCCAAGAAGTACTTGTCAGGAACACCATTCAGCAGATTGTCATTGGTTGGCTCATTGATGTAGTAGTAGTCTTCTGGCATGATGCCGTTAAAGATCAGCTTACCAACACTGGTAACCATGATCTGACTGCGCTGTTCATCAGTAAATGGCTTCTTTGGCATTGAAGAAACCTGAACCCCAACCCGCGTCTGCAGGGCAACAAAGCCATCCTTGTAGGCCATGTAGGCTTCATTTGCATCCTTAAAGATCATGCCTTCGCCTTCACGAGCCTTATCTTCGGTCGTCATGTAGTAGTTACCGATAACCATATCTTGAGAAGGTGCCACGATTGGTTCACCGTCACGAGGCGACAGGATATGGTGAGCAGCCAGCATCAGCAGACGGGCTTCAGCTTGTGCCTCATCAGACAGCGGAACGTGAATAGCCATTTGGTCACCGTCAAAGTCGGCGTTGTAGGCGGCACAAACCAGTGGGTGCAGCCGCATTGCCTTACCAGATACCAATACCGGTTCAAAGGCTTGAATACCCAAACGGTGCAGAGTAGGTGCCCGGTTAAGCAGAACTGGGTGTTCACTGATAACGTCTTCCAAGACATCGAAGACCTTGTTGTCGCGCTTATCGATCAAGCGCTTAGCAGCCTTAACGTTGGTAGCCAGGCCCCGTTTGGTCAATTCATGCATGATAAATGGCTTGAACAGTTCCATTGCCATTGGTACTGGCAGCCCCATCTGGTTCATCTTCAGGTTAGGACCAACATCGATAACCGAACGACCAGAGTAGTCAACACGCTTACCCAGCAGGTTTTGACGGAAACGCCCTTGCTTACCTTTCAACAGGTGCGACAGCGACTTCAATGGACGGTTACCAGGACCAGCAACCGGACGACCACGACGACCGTTATCGATCAGGGCATCAACAGCTTCCTGCAGCATCCGTTTTTCGTTTTGAACAATGATGCCAGGCGCGTTCAATTCCAACAGCCGCTTCAGACGATTGTTACGGTTGATAACCCGCCGGTACAGATCGTTCAAATCAGAAGTTGCGAAACGGCCACCTTCCAGTTGTACCATTGGCCGCAAATCAGGCGGCATAACTGGAATAACGTCCATAACCATCCATTCTGGCTTGTTGCCAGATTTTAAGAAGGCTTCCAGAATGTCCAGACGACGAACGGCGCGCGTCCGCTTTTGGCCAGTAGCTTCTTTCAAGACGGCTTTTAATTCGGTAGCTTCCTTTTCCAGGTCAACGTCAGCCAACAGTTTTTGAATGGCTTCAGCACCCATTTCAGCAGTAAAGCGATCGCCGTACTCTTCCTTCTTTTCACGATATTCTGCTTCAGAGAGCAATTGTTTCTTTTCCAGTGGCGTGTCACCGGCATCCAAAACAACGTAAGAAGCAAAGTAGATAACTTCTTCCAGGGCACGTGGGCTCATGTCCAAGACCAGGCCCATTCGACTAGGGATACCCTTGAAGTACCAAATGTGAGAAACAGGGGCGGCCAGCTCAATGTGCCCCATCCGTTCGCGACGTACCTTGGAGCTGGTAACCTCAACTCCACAGCGGTCACAAACGCGGCCCTTGAAACGAATCCGCTTGTATTTGCCACAAGCACATTCGTAATCCTTGGTTGGACCAAAGATTCGTTCGTCAAACAGACCGTCTTTTTCCGGCTTCAGCGTCCGGTAGTTGATCGTTTCCGGCTTTTTAACTTCCCCGTACGACCAGCTGCGGATCTTTTGTGGTGAGGCCAGACCGATCTGCATGCTTTCAAATTTATTGACGTCAATCAAAGGATGATCCTCCTTATTTCAATTCAGGCAAACTAGTCTTGTTTTGCTTCGTCTTTGACTTCTTCGTGCTTGTCACTGCCATCGCGAGCCAGCTTGCGGATGTCGGCCACGCCTTCATCCATGTTCTTGAGTTGAACTTCTTCGTTTTGACTGTCAAGCACCTTCATATCCAGACCAAGGGATTGCAGTTCCTTAACCAGCACGCGGAAGGATTCAGGAACACCTGGCTTTGGAATTGGGTCACCATTGATGATGGCTTCATAGGTGTTGACACGACCAACAACGTCATCAGACTTGTAAGTCAAGATTTCTTGCAGCGTGTAGGCAGCACCATAGGCTTCGAGGGCCCAGACTTCCATTTCACCGAAACGCTGACCACCAAATTGTGCCTTACCACCCAATGGCTGTTGCGTAACCAGTGAGTAAGGTCCAATTGAACGAGCGTGAATCTTGTCGTCAACCATGTGTGCCAGCTTCAGATAGTGCATGACACCAACGGAAACTCGTTGTTCAAATGGTTCACCCGTGCGGCCATCATAAAGAATCGTCTTGCCATCAGATGGCAGTCCGGCTTCCTTAACTGCTTCCCAAACGTCTTCATCGGTTGCCCCATCAAAGACTGGCGTAGCAATGTGGATACCCAGCTTGCGAGCAGCCATCCCCAGGTGCAGTTCGATAACCTGACCAATGTTCATACGGGAAGGCACACCCATTGGACTCAGCATGATATCGATTGGCGTACCATCTGGCATGTATGGCATGTCTTCTTCCGGTACCACGATTGAAACCGTACCCTTGTTACCGTGACGGCCGGCCATCTTGTCACCGACTTGGATCTTACGCTTTTGAGCAATGTAGACCCGAACCATCTTGTTGACACCAGGAGCCAGCTCATCACCGTTTTCACGCGTAAATACCTTAACGTCTTGAACAATACCGCCACCGCCGTGTGGTACCCGCAGCGACGTATCACGAACCTCACGCGACTTTTCACCAAAGATGGCGTGCAGCAGCCGTTCTTCAGCTGACAGCTCAGTCATTCCCTTTGGCGTAACCTTACCAACCAGAATGTCACCGTCGTTAACCTCAGCACCAACACGAATAACACCGGTTTCGTCCAGGTTCTTCAAGGCATCGGCACCAACGTTAGGGATCTCGCTGGTCATTTCTTCTGGTCCGAGCTTGGTTTCACGAGCTTCAGATTCATATGATTCGATATGAATTGAAGTGTAGACGTCTTCTTTAATCAAGCGTTCATTGATGGCAATGGCATCTTCAAAGTTGTAGCCTTGCCAAGTCATAAAGGCAATCAATGGGTTTTGACCCAGCGCCAGTTCACCTTGTTCCATTGATGGACCATCAGCCAAAACGTCATCAGCATCGATATGTTCACCGACCTTGACGATTGGACGCTGGTTGTAGTTCTTACCACCGTTGGAACGACGGAATTTCATCAGCTTGTAGGTGTCAAGCGTGCCGTCTTCTTCACGAACGCGAATTTCACGAGCATCGACGTATTCAACCGTACCAGCCTTCTTGGCAACCAAGGCAACCCCAGAGTCATGAGCGGCTTTGTATTCAATCCCAGTACCAATCAGCGGTGCATGAGGGTCGATCAAAGGAACCGCCTGACGCTGCATGTTGGCACCCATCAAGGCACGGTTGGAGTCATCGTTTTCCAAGAAAGGAATACATGCTGAGGCAACGGAAACAACCTGCTTAGGCGAGATATCCATGTAGTCGACGTTTTCAGGAGTCGTTTCAACATAGTCATCCTTATGACGGCACATGATTTCTTCATCAGCAAATGAGCCGTCATCATTAAGTTTGGTGTTAGCCTGAGCAATGATGTAGTTATCTTCTTCATCGGCAGTCAGATAGTCGATCTTGTCGGTAACCTTGTGCGTATCCCATGAAACACGGTGGTATGGCGTTTCGATGAAGCCATATTCATTGATCCGAGCATAGGATGACAGTGAGTTGATCAGACCGATGTTAGGACCTTCAGGCGTTTCAATTGGGCACATCCGGCCGTAGTGAGTATAGTGAACGTCACGAACTTCATAGCCGGCCCGGTCACGAGTCAAACCACCAGGACCAAGGGCAGACAGACGCCGCTTGTGGGAAAGTTCGCCCAGTGGGTTGGTTTGGTCCATGAACTGAGAAAGCTGTGAAGAACCAAAGAATTCCTTAATTGAGGCAACTACTGGCCGAATGTTGATCAGCTGCTGTGGCGTAACCGTGTTAATGTCTTGAATCGACATCCGTTCACGAACCACACGTTCCATCCGAGCCAAGCCGATCCGGAATTGGTTCTGCAGCAGCTCACCTACGGAACGAATCCGCCGGTTACCCAAGTGGTCGATGTCATCAGTTGTGCCAATGCCTTCTTGCAGGTTGAAGAAGTAGTTGATGGACGCAATGATGTCGGCTGGCTGAATGTGCTTAAGCTCCAAAGGAATGTGACCGTTGGCTACGATAGGCACAACGCGGTCAGGATCGTTCTTGGAGTAAACCAGGATCTTTTGCAGCTTAACCGGTGCCGTAACAACAGCTTCATCAGATGGCGTATAGGTAACCATCTTGAAGTCATCGTTGTCCAGGGCCGGTTCCAAAGTCTTCAATACTTCTTTGGTAACTACATCACCCTTGTTAGCCAGGATTTCGCCAGTTTCCGGATCAGCCAGCGTTTCAGCCAGCGTTTGACCCAGCAGCCGGTACTTCATCATCAGTTTCTTGTTGGTCTTGTAACGGCCAACTGGTGCCATATCGTAGCGCTTTGGATCAAAGAAGCGAGCCGTCAGCAGATTCCGTGCTGAGTCAGCCGTCTTAGGCTCACCTGGACGCAAGCGTTCGTAGATGTCCTTTAAGGCTTCTTCAACTCGTGAGTCTTCAGGGTTCTTGTGCACGTCTTTATCAATCGTAGCAGACAGGCCTTCACTGTTGCCACCCAGCATGTCAATGATCTCATCGTCAGAACCAAAGCCCAGCGCACGCACCATTTCAGTCAAAGGCAGCTTCCGTGTCCGGTCAACCCGTACGTAAGAGATGCCCTTCGCATCGGTTTCGTATTCCAGCCAGGCACCACGGTTGGGAATAAAAGTAGCGCCATAGCTTGGCCGGCCGTTTTTGTCATCTTCTTCATTGTAGTAAACGCCAGGTGAACGAACCAGTTGAGAAACGATTACTCGTTCCGCACCATTGATAATAAAGGTACCTTGGTCCGTCATCAGTGGGAAGTCGCCGAAGAACACGTCTTGGGACTTGATTTCGCCAGTTTCGTGGTTCGTCAAGCGCAGGGTAACGTGCAGCGGTGCAGAGTAGTTTGCATCGTGTTCCCGGGCTTCATCAACCGTATACTTAGGTTCAAGCAGTTGGTAGTCGACGAATTCCAGCGACAGTTTGCCTTGGAAGTCATCGATTGGCATGATGTCGTTAAACATTTCCCGCAGACCTTTTTCCATAAACCAGTTATAGGAATCGGTCTGGATTTCAATCAAGTTAGGCAGGTCCAGTACTTCCTTGATACGGGAGTAACTGCGACGCGTACGGTGCTTACCGTATTTTACTAAATGTCCGGCCAAACTATTCACCTCTCAAATTTGTTGGGCAAGTTCATTCAAATTTGTAATATTACATTTTGATTACAAATCATCAAAATTCCTGCTTTTGGGCAAAAAAAATCCAAAAACAGCTAGGTGCTGTCTTTGGTTTTTATAAAGAATCCCATGGACAAGAGATCACGGAACTCAAATGAACTCGCAATTACATACACCAGTTATCATACGCGTTTGCAAATTCATTGTCAATATTTAGTTTTTATTTTTCACTGGCCGTTGCCGGAACCGTCAGGCCGCGCAAAATGCAGCTCAAAATCAGTTTGGTACGCTGCTCTTCAGAGATGGCATGGCCGCCAATTGGTTGAAATGATTTAAAGATCGGCGACAGATCAGCAATAAACAACTCCGCCGCTTCTTTAGGCAACAGATCCGGCCGCAGATGCACTTCAGGAAGTTTAAAAAAATCAGCAATCGGTTCAAGGTAATCCATCGTAAACAGCATGTCCAGTTTGCGCTGAGCACTTTCGGAAAGCTCTCTTTTGGCTTCTTGATACTGATCGTAAACGTTGAGCGGATGATGCTTTCTCAATACTTCAGTAATTCCATACAGTCGTTCTTCTGGATCAATCTGCTGCTTGCGCATAACCTTGTTGATATCCTGGCGAACCTTACCGCATAGATTGGTCAAAACAGCCAGGTATAAAACTTCCTTATCATTAAAGTGGTGGTACAAAGCTGGCTGAGTGATGCCGATCTGCTTGGCAATATCTCTGGTGGAGGCACCAGAAAAGCCTTTTTGCAAAAACAGTGTAGTAGCGGTTTTCAAAATTGCTTGGCGAGTTTTTGCCAATTGTTCTGCTCGTTTCATGTTCTATCGATTCTCCCTTATCGGTTTCCCATATTAGTCAAAAATAATTCTCACACGAAAAACCAGTTCTTGCAAGCTTGGGTTACCAATTCGCCAAAAATAAAAGTCATTAAATCTCATTTCATTAAATGATGATTCAATGACTAATAAAATTTATCTATCAGGTTATTTATCGAAACCAACAGAATTTTAAGGTAGCGCAATCAATTCAGGCTTGGCATCCCCGCGCTTGTCCTTTAGCGTAATCTTGCCCTGATGCGAACCAATCACGACTTCATCACCAGTTTGGACTGCCCCGGCCAGCAATGCCTCGCTCAATGGATCCTCAACCAGATTCTGCAGTGAGCGCCGCAATGGTCGTGCTCCATATTCAGGATCATAGCCGGCTTTGGCAATCACATCAATTGCACCTGGCGTAAAGCGTACCTTGATATCACGTTCAGCCATCCGTTGTTTTACCTTGTCAGCCAGGAGCTTAACGATCTGATGCAGCTCTTTTTGATTCAAAGAGTGGAAGATGATCGTTTCATCAATCCGATTTAGAAATTCTGGCCGGAAGTGCAGTTTCAGCTGCTGCTTGATGGCGGCTGACATGGCCTGATAGTCCGCCGTCATGTCGGCAGCCCCAAAGCCAACCGTTTTTTCATCCTGCAGCTGGGTGGCCCCAAGATTAGAAGTCATAATCAAGATCGTATTGCGGAAATCAACGCGCCGACCTTTTGAATCCGTCAGATAGCCATCGTCCAGTACCTGCAGCAACAAGTTGAATACGTCGGGGTGCGCTTTCTCGGCTTCATCAAGCAGCACGACGCTATATGGATGCTGACGAACCTTTTCCGTCAGCTGACCGCCCTCATCATAGCCGACATAGCCAGGAGCCGCCCCAATCAAACGACTGACGCTGTATTTTTCCATATACTCAGACATATCAACACGGATCATATTGTTTTCAGAGCCAAACATTGCTTCAGCCAGGGCCTTAGCCAGTTCAGTCTTCCCGACGCCGGTTGGCCCCAGAAACATAAATGACCCAATTGGCCGATTAGGATCCTTAAGACCACTGCGCGCTCGACGAATTGAACGGGCAATTGCCGAAACCGCCTCATCCTGACCAATCACGCGCTGATGCAGGACTCGTTCCAGATTGATCAGCCGGTCGCTTTCCGTCTTCTGCAGCTGGGTCAGCGGCACCCCCGTCCACTCAGCCACCACTTTAGCAATGTCTTCGCCGGTAACGTGCAGCTGATACTGATCAGCCTGCTTTCGTCGCTGCTCTTCTTCTTGCGTCAGCCGCGCCTTGATGGTCAGTTCAGCCTGCCTGAGCTGGGCCGCGCGATCAAAGTCCTGCTGTTCAATGGCCTGTTCTTTTTCCTCGCCTAATTTGCGCAGCTGAGCCTGTTCGTTTGCCAGTGGTGAGGACTGTTCTTCAGCTTCGATGCGCACCATGGCCGCTGCCTCGTCCATCAAATCAATGGCCTTATCTGGCAGAAAACGGCTCGTCAAATAACGCGTTGACAGCTTAACGGCAGCTTCCAAGGCTTCATCATCGATTTTGACGTGATGATGCTCTTCATATTTGGGCCGCAATCCTTTTAGAATCGCCAGCGCATCCTCAGCAGTCGGCTCTTCAACTTGAACCGTTGCAAAGCGCCGTTCCAAAGCTGCGTCTGATTCAATGTATTTTTGATACTCATCCAGTGTCGTTGCGCCAATCGTCTGCAGTTCACCACGGGCCAGCGCTGGCTTTAAGATATTTGAAGCATCAATTGCCCCTTCTGCACCACCAGCTCCAACCAGAGTGTGCAGCTCATCGATAAAAAGAATCACATGGCCGTCATGATAGATTTCATTGATGATTTTTTTCAAGCGGTCCTCAAACTCACCGCGATACTTGGTGCCCGCAACCAGCGACCCCATATCCAGCATCATCAGTCGCTTGTCAGCCAGTTCTTCAGGAACCCGACCAGCTACGATCCGTTCGGCCAGTCCTTCTGCGATCGCAGTTTTGCCGACCCCTGGCTCACCAATCAGCACCGGATTGTTTTTAGTCCGACGACTGAGGATCTGAACTACCCGCTTGATTTCACGATCGCGGCCAACTACAGGATCCATGCCATCACTGCGCGCAATCTGTGTCAGATCACGAGCCAGCTTGTCTAACGTTGGCGTTCCCTGAACCTCACCATCGCTGCCATCATTTTCACCAGGACGTCGCCGTGGTGCCCGCCGCTGCTGATTTTCAGCAATTCCTAGGCGCCGCAGCAAGATCCGACGCGCCTGTTTGGGATTAACGTCCAGATTGCTTAAGATTCGTGATGATAGAATTGCATCATCACTCAGCAGGGCTAACAGCAGATGCTCGGTGCCAATTTGAGGGGCCTGCAGACGCTGGGCCATCTGCTTAGCCAACAATAAAATACTGCGCAGCTTGGGCGAATCAGGCAGATAGGTATCGCGATCAGCCTCTTGCATCGTACCATAACCGGTTAGGCTTTCGATTTCTTCGCGAATATCATCGCTGGTGACGTTAAACTGATTCAAGACACGGCCCGCAATACTATTAGAAACCATGCTCAACGCCAGCAGCAGATGCTCGGTACCCACGGCCTGATGCTTAAAGTAGTGTGCCTGTTCTTGAGCAATCTGCAAAACGTTTTGCGCGCTTCGGGTGTATGAATTATTGTCCATTAAATCACCGTCTCTTTCTCTCTTAGCTTTCAAAACGCAGCCGGTTCAACAGTGAAGTCAAAACCCGGGCCCGCAGCTGATTTTCTTTAACTCGACTATCCAGTTTCAAGGTTTGTTTGGCGACCATCACCATCATTAAATCGCCTTCTCGCCGTGTAATGACTTTTTCTTCATATAAAGTTCGAATCACGTCAAAGGCATCTCGTTCACTGATTGAGTCGCCAATTGCATTGATCAGCATGTCCAAGACATCGACATCATCCAATAGATTGATGCGTTCAATACGGATATAGCCGCCACCGCCACGTTTACTTTGAACCAGGTAGCCATTTTGCAGGGTGAAGCGAGTTTTAATTACATAATTGATCTGTGATGGTACCACATCGAAATGGTTGGCCACTTCTGAACGACGTATCTCGATCTGCTCTGAGTTGCCAAGAATCTCTTTAAGATAAGCTTCAATAATATCCGAAATACTGCGGTCTTCCAAAATTTCGCCCCCTCTTTCTTTATCTGACTAATGTTGACCTTCATTTTATCATATATATCCATAAAATTCCGATTTTAAATTAAAAAAACTCATCGCTGCAAAAACAACGATGAGCCTTAAATTTTAGATTGCTAAGATCAGCTTGCCTTAGCCGTTATTCAATTATTTGTTGTGTACAAAGTCAACAACGTTCCGGCCAACCACTTTGTTGTCCTTAAGTTCTTGAATCATGTCGTTGATTTCTTCCAGCTTGCGGGTCTTGACGATTGGGTGAACCTTGCCTTCAGCACCGAATTGGAAACATTCAGCCAGGTCTTGACGAGTACCAACCAGTGAACCAGCAACAACGATTCCATCCAGAACCGTCTTGGCAATGTTCAGCTGCATGTCACCCTTTGGCAGAGCAACGGCAACCAGCTTGCCATCTGGACGCAGGGAACCAACAGCTTGGTCAAAGGCAGCTGGCGTAACGGCCGTAACAACAGCTGCATGAACGCCGCCAACCTTTTCTTGGATCTGTTCGTCAACATTGCCGTCATGACGGTTGATCAGAACTTCAGCGCCTTCCTTCTTGGCAGCTTCCAGTTTGTCAGGGTTACCATCAACGGCAACAACGTGAGCACCAAATACGTTGTGGGCAAATTGAATCCCCAGGTTACCCAGACCACCAGCACCAACGATTGATACCCATTGACCTGGCTTGATGCCGGAAACCTTCAGTGCCTTGTACATCGTAACGCCGGCACAGGTCAGAGAAGTTGCCTCAACTGGGTCCAGGCCTTCTGGTACTTTAACTGCATAGTCAGCAGGAACGATGCATTGTTGAGCCATAGCGCCATCAGCAGTGTAGCCGGCGTTCAAAACGTTGCGGCAAAGCGTTTCACGACCCGTCAGACAGTACTCACAGTGGCCACAGCCCTTAAAGAACCAAGCAATTGATACTCGGTCGCCAACTTTCAGGCTGGTAACGCCAGGAGCAACCTTAGATACGCGGCCAACACCTTCGTGACCAATAATCGTACCAGGCTTCTTGCCAAAATCGCCGGCAGCAACGTGCAGGTCAGTGTGGCAAAGACCACAGTATTCCATGTCGACCAGCGCTTCACCTGGCTTCAGATCACGCAGCGTAACGTCCTTAACGTCAACGAAGCCATCACAATTTTCACGAATAACAGCAGCTTTCATAGAGCAAAATCTCCTTTGCAATCATTAGATTTCCTTTACAGCCCCTATCTTAGCAGATTCATATCGATTTGGAAAGTGAACGTTTGCACATTTATCCTAGACCACTGAATTTAAAAAACGGTTTCCTACCGATGTAAAGGGCTTCACAGCCATCTAAAGCACTTTCAAAATTATTTTTAGCTTGTGCAGATTTAAACTTATCAAAAATAAGTGAAGGCTTTCATTGTTTGGATAGCTCACGCCTGATTAAAATGCTAATTTTGATTTTTTAGATAGTAATGAATATAATGTTCAGTTTTATTTTTCCAAGGTTGTCTCAGTACGGTTGGCGGATTATCATAATGTTACCGCTACCAAAATATCACGGAGGAATTAACTATGGAACAAACTTTTGTCAACGGCAAAATATTCGTCGGTACCAGCGAAACTGATTTTGTCTCTGCCTTTAAAGTTAAAGATGGCCGCATCAGCTGGATTGGTCAGACTGAACAGGTTGACGATCCCCAAGCGATTGATCTGCATCAGCAAACGGTTTTGCCTGGACTGATCGATTGTCATACCCATCCCAAATATATCGCGGATGCTCTCCACGGGACGGCCTGTACGCCCCCTAACGTCAACAGCATTCAAGAAATGATCGCCGCCCTCAAGGCATCCCCGCAGTATGGTCAAGGCCCGGATGTCTGGATCGAGGGCTGGGGCTTTGACGAAACCAAGCTGGCAGAACATCGCGCGCCAACCGTTGACGATCTGGATCAGGTTACTACTGAGCAGCCAATCTTTATCTACCGTTCCGACTGTCATTCATCGGTTGGCAACTCAAAAGCCTTGGCACTGGCCGGTATCGATCAAAACACCCCAGATCCAAAAGGCGGCCATATCGAACGTTTTCCAGATGGTCGTCCCACTGGCTTTATGCGTGAGGTAGCCGCCAGTCAGCTGCTGATTCGAGCCAAGTCGGCGCAAAGCTATGAAAATGACGTGCAAAACATGGTCAACAGCTCCGATCATTACCTTGAAAACGGCATCGTTGCAATTGGCGAAATGATGGGTCGGCTCAATCCCTACCCTACGCTGCGCCTTTATCAGGATGCCGTCAAGCAGGGCTTTAAGCCACGAGCCTCCATCTATTATGTCTATGATGAGCTGAAGCCTGGTCAAGACCTTGATCCAGTGGGCGATGATCAGCTGCGGGTAGCCGGCATCAAGATTTTCATGGACGGCAGTATTTCTGGCGAGACCGCTGACAACTCATTGCCTTATCCCTCTGGCAAACGTGGTGTTTTGCTTACTGACCAGACCAAGCTGAAGACGGCCATCGAATTTGCCCAAAAACATCAGCTGCAGGCCGCCATTCACGCAATGGGTGATGCGGCAATTCAGCTGGTTTTAGATACGACCTGTGATTTAGATCCTTGGCTGGATGATATGCCTTCAATCCGTATCGAACACGCTTCGCTACTTAGCGACCAGATGCTTGATCAGATCAATCACGCCAAAATGTGGTACGGTCTCTCCACCCAGCCAATCTTTTTCTTTGCAGAAGATGAATCCTATCGCAGCTATTTGACGCCGGAACAGTTCAAACTGGCCTACCGTGTTAAATCAATGCTTAAATCAAAGGCACTGACGACTTTAAGCTCTGATGCGCCATGTACTCCCTGGGCCGAGCCTGACAGTCCTTTCTACAGTATCTATGCAGCCGTAACGCGCCAGGCTGCCAATACGTTGTAAACATTGAAGAAGCCATTACCGTTCCGCAGGCCATCTTAGGCTATACCAAATGGGCAGCAGAAATTGGCGGGTTTACACATAACGGAACGCTGGAGGTTGGTAAATCAGCTGACTTTGTAATTTTAAACAAAGATATCTTCAGCGTCGCAAAAGATGAACTGGCAACCGTAAATGCAAACGAAACCTGGTTTAAGGGCCAGCGCGTCTACCAAAAGGCATCGAAATAAGCATTCAAAGTGATCATAATCAGTCTGACCGTCACCAATCCATTTGATTGATGACGGTCAGTTTTTATTTATTCAGCATGATATGGCGTCGTGCATAATCGACCAGCAGCTCAACCGGCGTAGTAAAATCATCATTAACCCACCAAACCAGCAGCATATAGATTCCGCCAGACTGGTAGCTGATTGCATAGTCTGAAAGATCAAGTTCTGGATGATACTCAATCAGCAAACGATGCAGGTAAGCTGTTTGCTGATTGAGCAGTTCACCTTCAAAACCTGCTTTCAACAAAACACGCATCAAATCCGGATGATTCTTGAAGTGGCTAAGATAGGCCGTAAGCTGCTGTTCCAATGAATTCAGGTCATGTTCTTTGATATCTTGAATAAAAGCAGCAAATTCCTGTTGCAAAAAATGCGTCAAGATTGCATCCTTGCCACCGAAATTACGGTAAAAAGCCATTCGCGACACCATGGCTCGTTGTGCGATTTCAGCTACCGTTAGTTCAGCATAAGGCTTTTCCTTAAGCAACTCGAACATTGCTTGCTCAATTTTCAGTTGTGTTTTTTGACTCTTTTTATTCATTAATGTTAATTCCTCGCTTTCCTAAAAACGATTGACAAATGAAAGCGTCAACAATATTATAAAAGCATAGTTACAGGTGTAACGATTTTTAGTATTGAAAGGAGCGAGCATGATGCATTATACAAATGGAAACTACGAGGCGTTCGTTAATGCTGACAAGCCAGCCGATATCGAAAAAAATCGGCATATATCATTGGAGCAGGTCTGGCTGGATTAGCCACCGCCGTCTTTTTGATTCGTGACGGACAGATGCCAGGTAAAAAGATCCATATTCTTGAAGAATTATCAGTTCCAGGCGGCAGCATGGATGGAATTTACAGCGTTCAGCGCAATTCCTATATTATTCGCGGCGGCCGTGAAATGGAACCACATTTTGAGACGCTCTGGGATCTGTTTCGTTCGATTCCGTCACTGGAAGTCCCCGGTGCTTCAGTATTGGATGAGTTCTATCGTCTAAACCGTAAAGACCCTTGCTATGCTAAAACTCGTGTCATTCAGAATCGCGGTGAAGCTTTGCCAACCGATGGACAGCTGCTGCTGACGCCAAAAGCAGTCAAAGAGATCGTTGACTTGGTTTTAACGCCAGAAGAAAAACTTCAGGACGTCAAAATCAATGAGGTCTTTGACAAAGAGTTCTTCCAATCCAATTTCTGGCTCTACTGGTGTACGATGTTTGCCTTTGAGCCATGGGCCAGCGCCATGGAAATGCGTCGTTATCTGATGCGGTTTATCCAACACGTCGGTACGCTCAAAAATCTTTCATCACTGCGTTTTACCAAATTCAACCAATATGAGTCTGATTCTCCCAATGGTTAAATTCTTAAAGGATCATGAGGTTCAATTCCATCAAGAAACCATCGTCGACAACATCATCGTTAACCGCTCTGGTGATGACAAGCTTGCCACTAAGATCGAGATGACAGTTGCTGGTGAGCCGCAAAATATCGAACTGACACCAAATGATCTGGTCTTTGTAACAAATGGTTCGATCACCGAAAGCACCACGTACGGCGACAATGATCACCCTGCACCAACCGATCATCCGCTTGGCGCTAGCTGGCAGCTATGGAAGAACCTGGCAGCCCAAGACAGTGATTTTGGTCATCCAGAAAAGTTCTGCGAGCAGATTCCAAATGCAAACTGGACCATGTCGGCTACAATTACTTTTAAAAACAATGATATCGTACCATTTATTGAAAAAGTAAATAAGAAAGATCCGCACAGTGGCTCGATCGTAACCAGCGGCCCTACAACAATCAAGGACTCCAACTGGCTCCTAGGCTATTCGATCAGTCGGCAGCCCCATTTTCATCAACAGAAGCCTAATGAACTGATCGTCTGGCTGTACGGTCTCTTCTCTGATAAAGCCGGCAACTATGTTAAAAAAACGATGCCCGAATGTACCGGTATCGAGCTATGTGAGGAGTGGCTATATCATATGGGTGTACCAGAAAATGATATTCCAGCCATGGCAAAAGCAGCAACAACGATTCCTGCTCACATGCCGTATATCACATCCTACTTTATGCCGCGATCCTTGGGTGACCGTCCATTAGTCGTACCAAAGCATTCCAAGAATCTAGCCTTTATCGGCAACTTCGCTGAAACGCCACGTGATACGGTCTTTACAACTGAATACTCCGTTCGCACTGCCATGGAAGCCGTCTATACGCTGCTTGACATTGACCGGGGCGTTCCTGAAGTATTTGCCTCAGCCTTTGACGTTCGTTTGATGATGAATGCCATGTATTATCTTAATGATCAAAAGAAATTAACTGAACTGGACTTGCCATTGTCTCAGAAACTATTAGTTAAAGAGGGACTCAAAAAAGTCAAGGGAACCTATATCGAAGAACTCTTAAAAGAATATCGGCTGATTTAAGCCTAGTAACAATCAGATCCGGTCAGTACCAAAATGGTGATGACCGGATCTTTTTCAACAAAAAAACCGATGAAAAATCATCGGCATACAAAAAGCGGAAGACGGGATTCGAACCCGCGACCCCCACCATGGCAAGGTGATGTTCTACCACTGAACTACTTCCGCAAATGTTTATTTAAATTCGTTGATAACGTATCAACAGTTATATATATTACCGATAAAAACGTTTAATGTCAATACTAATTTTATATTTTCGTCAATTATTCCGATATTTATTAATTTTGACCTGAATGAAACCAACTTGGCAGATTGCCTCAAGCCGACATCTGGAAGCGGTTGCTGAATAGCGTTATAATTAAGACAAAATTTGGGGAAAGGAGCTGAAAATTATGAAAAAATTCTCGCATCGGCAAAAATTGTTCATGATTTTAGCTGTCGCCTTAGTAGCCGTGCTCCTGCAATACGCTTTTAAGCAGGCACTGGCTGCCCAGATTCTGGTAACCATCGTGGGAGCCGGTATCGCGCTTTCAATGCTGATTGAGATGATCCATACTCTTAAAAGCGGTCGCTATGGCGTTGACCTGCTGGCAATCATCGCCGTTGTCTCCACTCTAAGCGTCGGTGAGTATTGGGCCGCTATGGTGATTTTAGTAATGCTGGTCGGTGGCGACGCTTTGGAAGACTATGCCTCTCGTAAGGCCAACTCTGAGCTTAAGGCATTGCTTGACAACTCGCCGCAGTCTGCACACCGGCTGATGAACGATCGGATTGAAGACGTTCATGTCGACCAGGTTAAGGTTGGCGATACGATCGTCGTTAAGCCTGGCGAGCTGGTACCAATTGATGGCGAAATCATTAAAGGCAATACGCAGGTCAACGAATCATCGCTGACCGGTGAATCAAAGCCAATCGATAAGCAGGTTGGCGATCAGGTAATGTCAGGCTCGCTGAACGGCGATCAGGTAATCGTCATTAAAGCAGTCAAATTAGCGCGTGACAGTCAGTATCAAAAACTGGTGGCCCTGGTTAAAGAGGCGGAGAACACCCCGGCTCACTTTGTCCGTTTGGCAGACCGCTATGCCGTTCCCTTTACTGCGGCTGCCCTTGTAATTGGTGGCATCGCTTGGATCGTCAGCAAAGATCCCAGTCGTTTCGCTCAAGTAATGGTTGTCGCTTCACCATGTCCACTGATTTTAGCGGCGCCAGTTGCCATCGTTTCGGGGATGAGTCGGGCCTCACGCAGCGGGATCATCGTTAAGACTGGCAGCGTCCTGGAAAAAATGGCGCATCCGAAAACCATGGCCTTTGACAAAACCGGTACGATTACCAGCGGCCGGTTGACCGTTGATCATCTTGAACCGGCCAAGGGAATCGACATTAAGGAACTGCTGCACTTTGCTGCCAGTGCCGAGGAACAGTCGCCACATATCCTTGCCCGTTCAACCGTCGCCTATGCGCAAGCACACCAGATTCCGCTTAGTTCTGCCAGTGAATTAAAAGAGGTTGTCGGCAACGGGATCTTAGCAATCGTTGATGGTCGGCAAGCTGATCTTTGCTGATCCAGATACGACCCAAAAGCCGCTGTCTCAGACTGCAATCTATGTCAGCGTGGATGATCAGTATTGGGGCTGCGTGATTTTTCAAGATCAGATTCGTCCTGAAGCGCCACGTACTATGGAGCAGCTGCGTCAGCTGGGCGTCGAGCACCTGGTTATGCTGACTGGCGATCAAAAAGCCATTGCGCAGCACGTTGCTAAACTGGTCGGCATCCATGAGGTAAAAGCTGACCTATTGCCCGAACAAAAGATTGCGGCCTTAAAAAACGTTCCGGAAAATCGCCGTCCTGTCGTAATGGTTGGTGATGGCGTCAATGATGCACCCGCATTGGCAACTGCCGATGTCGGAATCGCCATGGGTGCTCATGGATCAACGGCAGCCAGTGAGTCTGCCGATCTAGTAATCGTTAAAGATGACCTGCACCGGGTTGCCATTGCCGTTACGATCTCACAAGAAACCATGCGCATTGCTCAACAGGCCGTCTTGATCGGTATCGGTATCTGTACGGTTTTAATGCTGATTGCTGCATTTGGCATCATCCCTGCATTTATCGGGGCAATGCTGCAGGAAGTAATTGATACCGTCTCGATTCTTTGGGCATTAAGAGCTCGTCACGGGACGTCTGATATTGATGACTGACCCAACTTAAAACAGCGTTGTGTTGGACACTAAAGTCTGCACAGCGCTGTTTTTATGATTAGATCATTTATTCATTAGCGATTACCGAACTGAGCTTTTGAATCGATCCGACATCCCCAACAACTGAGATATGATCGCCATAATGAAGCATGTCGTCGGCTTGTGGCAGCTTGTTAACCTGCTCTCCGCTGACAATGGCAATCACATTGACTTGATAAGTATCGCGCAGATTAAGCTCTTTTAGCGTATGCTCACAGAAATCTGGACTCTTAACCTCGATTTCGGCCAGCGTCAGTTCATGATTCAAGATCAAATAGTTGGCAATATTTAAATGCAGCTGATGAAATACCATTCGTCTGGCCATGTCACGTTCCGGACGCACGACATAGTCAGCCCCAATTTTTTCCAGCACCCGGGCATGATTTTCGTTTTCTGCCTTACAGATAATGTTTTTAGCGCCCAACTCTTTAACGATCAGGGTTGCCATGATACTGGCCTGAATATTGCCCACCGAAATATAGACATTGTCAAAGCTCCCTAGATCCAGCTCGCGCATCGCTTCTTCATCTTGAGCATCGGCAATGACTGCTCGCGTTACCATATTGGCATATTCATTGACGACATCTTCATTCTTATCAATGGCCAAAATATCTTGATGCGCCTCGGCCAAAGTTTCACAGACCGAGCTGCCAAACTGACCGATACCAATTACTGCATAGTTGTTTTTATTAGCCAATCAAAACCCCTTCTTCCGGATAGCGATAGTTCTTTTGCTTTGGATGAGCATTTAAAACCGTAAACATTACGGTGTAGATGCCAACCCGACCGATAAACATCAATGCCATAATGATCAGTTTGCCAAACAGATTCAAATGCGACGTAACCCCCATGCTGATACCCGTCGTCCCAAAAGCAGCCATAACTTCAAAAATAATATCTTCCAAAGTAAAATTGGCTGGCAAATGCTGTGTCAGACACAACAGCAGGATTGCCGCGGCAAGAATTGCAAAGGCAACAAAAACCAGCGTCAGCGCCCGAAAAATATTTTCTTCTTTAAAGCGGCGTCTGCCAAAAACCGTATCGCGCTGACCTTTTAAAGTGGCAATACTCTGCAGCGTCAACAGCCCAACCGTAGTCGTTTTGATCCCACCAGCCGTTGATCCTGGCGTCCCACCAATAAACATCAAGATTACCGTTACCGCGATGCCAGCCGGTGAAAGATTTTGATAGGAAAAAGTCGTCAGACCGGCTGTCCGTGGCGTAATAGCCATAAAAACAGTATTGATGAAACGATGCTCGACTGACATATGTGGAAACTGAGCAGCTAGATTATTTTCAGTCAAAAGATAGCTCATCAGTGATAACAGCAGGATAATGGCGCCAGTCGACAGCGCCAGTGAGGTATGCAGCGACAACCGATGCTTTTTTCGATAAAGCAATAGATCACGCCAAACCAAAAAACCAAATGAACCAGCAATAATCAAAACCGCCATGATAAACAAGACATATGTATCATCGGCAAATGACGCCAGACTGTTGCCAAACAGATCAAAACCGGCATTACAAAAAGCTGAGATCGAGTGAAAGATACTGTACCATAGCCCCTTGATCAAACCAAACCGGTGGCCAAAATCAGGCCACAGCAGCAAGGCGCCTAAAGCTTGAATGATCAGTGACAGACCAACGATTAGATTGACAATAGTAATCTGTGCTGGCGACTGCAGGTTCAATGATTCTTGGGCTAACAGACGTGCTGAAAGCCTGATCTTTTGACGCGCAAACAAAAACATCATGATTGCAAACGTCATAAAACCCAGTCCGCCAATCTCAATCAAAGCCGTAATTACCAGCTGACCAAACAAAGACCAGTGAGTCGCCGTATCAACCAGCGTCAGTCCAGTCACGCAGGTTGCACTGGTCGCGGTAAAAAATGCCGTCATAAATGATGGGTCCTCGCCAGGCTTGATTGCAATCGGCAGCATTAAAAGCAGCGTACCGATTGCAATCACGATCAAGAACCCAAACGTCAAGGCTTTTGAGAATGAAAGGCGATAACGACCAAACGTGATCATTTTTATGGCTTCCTTTCCCGATTAAAACTTCTAAGAACAACTATATCAGCGATCAAACGCAAAATAAATCAAAAAACGACTGTACCTTACTTCAGGACAGCCGTTTAATAATAATGCGGATGAAGGGACTCGAACCCTTACATCATAAGATACAAGAACCTAAATCTTGCGCGTCTGCCAATTCCGCCACATCCGCAAGTAAAGCATTAAAAAATGGAGGATACAGGGCTCGAACCTGTGACCCTCTGCTTGTAAGGCAGATGCTCTCCCAACTGAGCTAATCCTCCGTATCAGATATGAAAATCAACAGTTTAATTATACATATCTGAATAAACTCTGTCAAGAACTCAACTACTTTAGGTTCAGTTCCGTCAGCTTATCATCAACCAATTGCAAAACCTGATCAGCTGCATAGGGATCTTCGACAAAATCATATTTGTCTCCATCAATCAGCATTTTAGGACTTTCATCATAGCTGGCATACCAGTCAACATAGCGCTGATTCAACTCGCGATAGTATTCATAAAGACTTGGGTCATTTTCAATCTGTTCAAACGAACGGCCGCGTTTCTTGATTCGCTTCAGCATCGTTTCAAATGAGACCTGAATACTGATCAAAAGACTTGGTGCTTTAGTATGTGCCTGCTGGGGCAATTCTTCCATCATATTGCCCAAAAGCGAGGAATAGATGTCAGCTTCAGTCTGTGTAGCTCGCCCCAAATCGGCATTCAGCCGAAAAAGCAGGGCATCTTCAAAAATTGAGCGGTCTAAAACGTTCAGATCATTATCAAATGAATTCTTGATCTCGGCCAAGCGTTTGTTTAAAAAGTAGATCTGCAGCAAAAAGCCGTATTTCTTAGGATCTTGATAAAACAGCGGCAGGATTTCATTGTCATCAACCGATTCATAGAAAGCCTGACTGTCCAAATGATCAGCCAGCATCCGCGTTAAACTGGTTTTTCCCGCACCAATAGTTCCTGCTAGTACAATCATTGCTTTTCCCCTTTTTCCATTTTCTAAAAAGACACGAGCTATATTGTATCATCTTTGATCCGCCACCGTGAGTAAAATGTTTTTCATTTATCAGTCAACATCATAAAGTCTCAACTAATCAACGAGCCGTCCTTTTTTTTTAATATTTTACTGCTTAGCACTAAATGGCTTTTGGCTGATCGCATTTTTACAGTCTGCATCATCATCAACAGCCCCCACAATAAAATCCCCGCCAAAACCGGCGAGGATTCGATAATTATTCAGCTTCTTTTTCCGATTCAGAAACGAATGACTCACTATTGTTGCTCCGTGACAGATCAACGTCCTTGAGAGGAATCAAGTGCGTCTTGTAACGAACCTTATAGTAGATGAATAAAATCAAGAACAATGGTACGGCCATGTAGGTGATGGCGATATTTGACCAATCCATCTTGATAAAGGCATCAATGTTTTGACCACACATTACGACGACACACAAGATCAAGGCAAAGATTGGGCCAAACGGAAACAGCGTAGCATGATACTTTAATTCGCCAACCTGATGTCCCTGCGCAATAAAGGCTCGCCGGAAGCGCAGATGCGAAACGGCAATTCCCAGCCAAGCAATAAAACCGCACAGACCAGATGCCCCAATCAGGTAATTATATGCTTTGGGACCGATAAACTGTGTCAAATAAGCTAGACACGAGACAACCATGGTGCCCAACAATGCATAGATTGGAATCCCACGTTTGTTGACATAGCCAAAGATCTTCCAGGCATAGCCTTCCCGCGCCTGTGAGAACAGCATCCGCGTTGAGGCATACAGACCAGAGTTGGCTGCCGAAATCACGGCCGTTAAGATAACCGCATTCATCACACTGGCTGCAGCCGCCATCCCAGCTCGCTTAAAGACGATCGTAAATGGGCTCATCGTAATATTCTGCACGTTTGAATTCAACAGGTTTTTGTTGGTATATGGCAGAACGCAGGCAATGACAAAGATTGCAAAAATGTAGAACAGCAAAATCCGCCAAAAAGTTGAATGAATAGCCTTGGAAACCGATTCTTCCGGCGTAGCAGCTTCACCAGCCGTAATCCCAATCAATTCGGTTCCTTGAAATGAGAACCCAGCAACCAGGAACACACTCAAAATCCCTGACCAGCCATGAACGAACGGTGCGTCCTTGTAGTGGAAATTCTTCATGCCAACCGGTCCTTGACCACCCATGATTCCAAAGATGATGCAGACCCCAACAACCAAAAAAATGACGACCGTTACAACCTTGATCAAAGACAGCCAGTATTCCGTCTCACCATATGAACGAACTGAAAGATAATTGATCAGAAAAATCGCAAGCAAGACAAACGTACTAAACAGCCAGCTTGGAAAATGCGGCAGCCAATATTGGAAAACCAGCCCCGCCGTCGTTACGTCAACTGGAATCGTAATGGCCCAGTTAAACCAATAATTCCAACCCATGGCAAAACCTAATGCCGGATCAACAAACTTTGTTGAATAGGTGGCAAAAGAACCCGAGACTGGAATATAGGTGGCCATCTCACCCAGACTGGTCATCAAGAAATAAACCATGATCCCCATGATGGCATAAGCTGCTAAAGCACCACCCGGGCCGGCCGTTGAGATTGCCGAACCGCTGGCAATAAACAGTCCCGTCCCAATCGTACCGCCAAGAGCAATCATTGACAGATGGCGCGTTTTCAATGTCCGTTGAATATGACCCTCACTGCCTTCATGACTGTTTTCGCTCATGAAAAAATCCTCCTCAAATTTATTGGCGAGAAAGGCAAACAAAAAGAGCCGGCAAGCCAGGACTTCCCTGCTTGTCGACTCAACTTAACTTCGTAATTGTTGAATCAATCATGGAAGCGCCCCGCAGAAGCTTCTGCGACAGTCCGTAATTTATTTAACTACGGCCCAACGCGTAAAGCCTTCAGTCGATACGCGTTTCGGCGAGCATCCCTTTCAGCCAGGCATTGATTCTGAAGCATCCAGCCTGGTCTACTGATGAGACTCGCACCTCTTCTCTTTTACACATTATTTGATTATAACTCACTTTTTATTTTAAGCAAGTTTTAATTTTCTACTTGATTTCTTTACCATCAGCAGTAATGTACTTCTCACCACGCGAGCTGCGCGATAAATCGGCTTCCTGCAGCGAAAGCAGGTGCGTCTTATAGCGGAACTTGTAGTAGCAGAACAGGATCAAGAAGATCGGCACTGCCATGTAGGTAATCAAGATGTTGTCCCAATCTAAGTGAATGAATGCTGGAATGTTTTGACCAACAATCACAATCATACAGAAGACAAAAGCAAAAATTGGACCAAATGGGAACATGGTCGCATGATACTTCAGCTCGCTCAACTGATGTCCCTGTGCAACAAAGGCCCGCCGGAACCGGTAGTGAGCCATTGCAATCCCTAGCCAGGCGATAAAGCCAGACAACCCGGATGCATCAATCAGGTAGTTGTAGGCGTTGGCACTGACAAAATGCAGCAGGTAGATCGCCAATGAGACAGCCATCGTCCCCAGCAGCGCGTAGATTGGAATCCCCCGCTTATTAACGTAGCCAAACCCTCGCCATGCATAGCCTTCTCGTGCTTGCGAGAACAGCATCCGCGTTGAGGCATAAAGTCCTGAGTTGGCTGAAGAAATCACGGCCGTCAAGATTACCGCGTTCATCACACTGGCTGCCGCTGCCAGGCCGGCTCGCTTAAAAACAATCGTAAATGGCGACATCGCCACGTCTTGAACGTTGCTGCTCAAAAGGTTTTTGTCGGTATATGGCAAAATGCAGGCCATGACAAAGATTGAAAGAATGTAGAACAGCAAAATCCGCCAGAAGGTTGAATGAATGGCCTTTGGAACGGATTTTTCCGGCGTAGCGGATTCACCAGCCGTAATGCCGACCAGTTCAGTACCCTGAAATGACATCCCGGCTACCAAGAAAACGGTCAGGATGCTGGGAAAGCCGCCAACAAACGGTGCTTTTTTGTAATGGAAGTTTTTTAAGCCGATTGGTCCTTGACCACCCATAATCCCAAAAATAATCATAAAACCAACGATCAAGAAGACAATGATCGTCACGACTTTAATAATTGACAGCCAGTATTCAGTCTCACCATATGAGCGTACTGACAGATAATTGATCAAAAAGATTACCAGCAAAACAAAGCCGCTAAAAATCCATTCAGGAAACTGGGGCCACCAGAATTGAATGATAACTCCAGAGGTAACCGCGTCAACGGCAATCGTAATCACCCAGTTCAGCCAGTAGTTCCAGCCCATGGCAAAACCCAATGCCGGGTCAACAAACTTAGTACAGTAGGTAGCAAACGATCCCGTCAATGGAATATAGGTTGCCATCTCACCCAGGCTGGTCATCAAAAAGTAAACCATGATTCCCATCATGCTGTAGGCGACCAAAGCCCCACCAGGCCCAGCCGTTGAGATTGCCGAACCACTGGCAATCATCATCCCGGTACCAATTGAACCGCCCAAAGCAATCATCGACAGGTGCCGCGTCTGCAGCGTCCGTTTCATATGGCCGGAATTACCAGTTATTGTCTGACCTTCCGTACCACCATTCTTTGCCTCTCCACTCATCGTAAATGGATTCCTCCTCTATGACAATTTCGAGCGCCAGTTATACATTTCTCATGGATAAAGTATAAGGTGTGCATACTTAATATGATTAAACATTTTAGCGCAATTTCAGCAAAAAAGCCATATCAATTGGACTATCTGCCCAAATTGACTTATCTGCGACAACAAAAAAGATTATACAATAAAATAAATATTTAAACAAGTTTATGCATGTAATTATAAAGCTTTAACCATTTTCAAATAACCGTTTTCATTACCGATCTGATCAAATTTAAACTTTTTCAATAAAGATCTCGAACGTAGGTTATCAATGGCCACATACGCCTGCAGCCGCTTAATATCACTATTTTTTGCCAGCGCTTGCAAAAAAGCTGCGAGCGCCTCACTCATAATTCCTCTTCCCCAACAATCGCGTCTCAGTAAATATCCCAGCTCCATAGCGTAGACTTGATAGTTTCCATCACTTGCATATATTGGGAATAAGCTGATCAAACCGACCAGCTGCCCAGCTGGATCAGTAATTAATAAAAGCTGCTGCTGCCCAAGCCAGTTATTGACTGCCCAGCCGCGCATCATTTGATCATCTGGCAGCTGCAGTCCGCTTAATCTAACCAGTTCACCATCGCTTAATAGCTTCAAGACAGCTTGAAGATCATCTTGACAGCCCATTTTAATTACGAGACGGGCAGTCTTAATTGTCCAAAGCAATTGTTTGTGCATTATAATTTCACCTACCAGGATCTTTTTTCAGGAGTGTTTTTAATGGAAATCATTCAAAAAAATTTAAGTACCGCAAGCTATCAAACCAAAGCTGTGCTGACTGGCTATCTGCAGACACCCGTTCCCAAGTCGCCGGTGCAGCAGTTCCGTCCGCTGATTTTTGTCCCTGGCGGCTCAATGACGCATATTCCAGTCGAACAAACCGAGAAGACTGCGCTCAGTTTTTCAGCTCGTGGCTTTCAGGTTTTCGTGCTGCGCTATACCTTCACCAGCGAGCGTCAGCCGGTTTATCCAAATCCACTGATCGATCTGGCATTAGCCGTCGCGCTGCTTAGAAAACAAGCCGCAGCCTGGCATTTAAAAACCGATCAGCTGACGATCATGGGCTTTTCAGCTGGCGGTCAGGTTACCGCGCTGTACAATGACTACTGGCATGCAAAATGGCTCAGCAGACTCAGTGGCGCTGCCAGCAATCAGCTTCGCCCCAACGCGGTTATCCTAGGCTATCCCGTCATCGACCTTAACCTTGGCTTTCCTAAAGACGCCACAACGCGTGCCAAGTGGGCCGATGATCCAGCTCGTTATAATGCCGCGGCACATGTCAACGACTTAAACGCACCAACCTTTATGTGGACGACTTTTACCGATCAGGTCGTACCAGTGCAAAATACGCTTAGCTACAGTCAAGCTTTGCTGGCCCATCGGATTCCCCAAGAATTGCACGTTTTTGCGCATGGCCCGCATGGAATGGACATTGCCAATGCCTTGGTTGCCCATCATGATGATGTTGATCAGCCCCACGTTGCCCACTGGGTTGAACTGGCATGCGAGTGGATTGACGATCTATTTAAATAAAATTACCCAGGAAATATAAAATACCCAGTGTCGATTTTAAAAGAGACACTGGGTATTTTGATTCAAAGTTTCGAATTAGCGGTCTTGCGCCAACGTCTTTTTATATCATTGGCAAATGTTAGGTAAAGCGTCTCGGAAATCTGCAGCCAGGCATAGGCCAGCAGCATCGCTCCGACCGTATCAAACGGATAGTGAGCATAAAGATAGATGCGCGAAACGGCTACCAAGAAAACGGCCATGATCAACAGCAGCTGGCAGACCACCCGCACTGCAGCATTTTTAATCAATGGCACCACGATCAAAAACAGCACGGCAGCCACCAGAAACGTCCCCATCACATGTCCACTGGGAAAACTGTAGCCATGGTCGCCAGTCGGATGCTGCAGGGGCCGATCCCGCTTAGCCAGGTACTTGACGATCTCATCTAAAAGGTCACCGACAATCAGCGTTAGCCAAGCCCAGAGTGCCGGTACCTTATATTTGAAGCCCCAGAGAAAAAAGGTGATGATCAGCATCCAGACAAGGGCCATCTTAGGGCTGCCCAAAAACGAAACGACTACCATTATATGATAGGTTGCATTGGGCGTATGGTTAGGATTTGGTGCCAGCAGCGCCTGGAAAACCGAATCCAAAACCTGCAGGATCATTGAGTTGCTCATTACCATACCAGCGACAATCAAAAACAATACAAAGCTTACCATGAATCGCTTCCAACGATTCGGATCTTGTCCTATCAGCATGTTAAAATTGCTCCTTTGTTGGATCTTGTCATGGCATCAGCCACAATAAGTTTAATTATATCACACCCTATCGGTTTCTTAGGTGGTGTTCAGAGAATAACAGTCGATTAATCAGATCACCCAGGCCAAAGCCCAGCGTAATCGCACCAGCAATCACCAAAACCTGATAAAGATATACCAATGCCGCACCATTGCTGCCCAAAACAAAGCTGCGCACCATCTTATAGGCTTGTCCACCAGGAACCAGCGGCACCAGTGCAGGAACGTTAAAGATGATCATCGGCATTTTTTGCCAGCGGGCAACCGCCATACTCAAAACGCCAATCATAATGGCAGCCAATAGATTACTTAAAGCCAGCCCCAGATGCAGCTGATAATAGACTGCCCAGTAAAACGCCCAGCTGGCACCACCGATTGCACCTGCACAATGATAGGCTCGGCGCGGTATGTTCAGTAGAATTCCAAAACAAATTGTTGAAAGGTCAGCCAGCACAAATTCAAAGATTAATCTAACCCAAAAGTTTTCCATGCTCTACCTCGCTTAAACGTATCGCAACACAAAAACGATTGCGCAGCCAATGGCAATTGCCGTCAGCGTAGCTTCAACCGCGCGTGACGTGCCACTGATCAGATCACCAGACATCAGATCACGAGCCGCATTGGTCAAAGGAACCCCTGGAACCAACGGCATCACGCAGCCAATGATAATGTCATTAACATCATAGGCCCAATGCAGCCTAACAAATCCCACGGTCAAAAGCGCAATCACTAAAGAAGCACAGAACTCATTAACAAAACGCGCTTTGGAATGCTTCCCTAAAGTCAGATAGACTTGATAGCTTACCAAGGCAATCACGGCCGCAAACAATGAATCATGAACATTGCCAGTATAAACGATCGTCAGTGCCCAGCTAAGCACGCCGGCTGCCACGCACTGAACAAAATCTGAAGTCTGCTGCGGCTGCTGGTCAACTTTTTGCAGTTTTGCATACAGTGTCTCAACATCGATTTCATGAGCAGCAAACTGCCGCGAAAGACTGTTGACGGCTGCAACCTTGTTAAGATTCAATTTTCGCTGATGAATATCAATTACCTGAGCGTTTGGCAGGTGTTCGGCGCTGGCAACGATCGCCGTCATCGTTGTAAATGCCTCAAAGTTTTGAAGCTGCGCGCTCAGTGCCATTCGTCGCATCGTGTCATTGACGCGTTCCATATTTGAGCCGTTTTCGATCAGTAAGCGCCCCGCTAGTAGACACGCGGTAATGGCAAGATTCTTTTTATCCTTGCTTTCCACTTTCAATCATCCATCCTTATTATTGGTGAATTTATCCAGGCAGCAGCTAAAACAACAAAAGGGTTCAATGCATCATGCATTAAACCCGAGCCTTAAGATTTAATTGTCTAGTCCTGCAAAGGCCCTTGATTCACGAAAATATTATGCGAAGCCTTATAGGAAATGCTGAGCTGCTGATCATTGTCCAGACATTCAACTAAGATCGGTCCCTCAAATGGTTCGTGTTTGATTACCTTAACCTTGGCATGCAGCTGAAGACCAACCTCATTTAAATAGGTCAGCAGCTCATGATTGTCCAAGAAGCGTTCAATGACGACCGTTTCACCATCTTCTGCATCGGCCAGCAGACGATGACTGACGCTGTCAAACTTGCCATTGGCAGCCGGAATAACGCCACCATGCGGACAGTACTTGGGATGATTCAAAAAGGCATCCAGAGCAGTTGCCAAACGATCGCTGGTATTATGTTCCAAGATCTCAGCTTCTGGATGAACATCAGTCATGCTGTAGTGCAGATCATCAACTAAAAAAGTCTCCCACAGACGATGCTTTCTGACTAATTCAGCAGCATGCTTGATTCCCTCTGGTGTCAGAGCGATCCCATCATATGGCTCATGAGATACCAAGCCTTCCTCCGTCAGCTTGGTGATCATTTCTGTTACTGAACCGGCTGCGATGCCCAATCCCAGTGAAATTTCTTTATTAGAAACCTTTTTATAGCCACCGCCTAGCTCAAAAATTATCTTTAAATAGTCTTCTTTCATTGGGGTCATGTTTTGTACAACTTCCTCCTAAAATATCAGCGGCAGTAAGTGTCGTCGAGCTTTTAACCATGTATTTTTCCATATTGAAACTAATCAGATTATAACATATCATAAAAATGTAATTTGGAATACCTAAATCTATTTTTAGCTTATTTATTTTAAGGCGGGGAGTGATTTTATGGAACGGCCCAACGTTTCCAAACAGCGTTTCTTAATCGTGACGCTGCTTAATGTTTTGATTACCGTTGTCGAGATTATTGGAGGATTGGTATCCGGCAGTCTGGCACTGCTTTCCGATGCCTTTCACAACTTAGGGGACTCGATTTCGATTGTTTTAGGCTACTTTGCCCAAGTCATTTCGGGGCGGCCGGAAAATCGGCGACGTACTTATGGCTACCGGCGAGCTGAGATTCTTTCAGCAATGGCTAACAGTATCTTTTTGATTGTTGTTTCAATCGCGCTGATCGTTGAAGCCATTAAGCGATTCAGCCATCCCGAACACATCAACGGTCGGATCATGCTGATCGTAGCGATTATCGGGCTGATTGCCAACCTGGTTTCTGCGCAGCTTTTACACAGCGGCAGCCATGACAGTCTGAACGTCAAGGCTACCTACCTGCACGTCTTAAGCGATGCACTGTCTTCAATTGCCGTAATTTTTGGCGGTGTGATCTTAATGTTTTTCAACATCACCTGGCTTGACCCAACCCTGACGATTCTGGTTGCACTCTACATCGCCAAGGAATCCTTGCCAATCATCAAGCAGACCTTAAGCATTCTGATGCAGTCGTCGCCTGATTTGGACTATGAAGCCATCAAGCATGATCTGATGCAGGTACCAGGAGTCGTAGGCGTCCACCATGTTCATGCCTGGACGATTGACGAGCACCGCATCGTCTTTTCAGCACACCTCAACTGCCATGATATGATGTTGAGCGAAGTCGAAAAAATCTATCTGCAGGTTGAAAAAATTCTAAACGACAAATATGCCATCAAACACGTCACTTTGCAGGCCGAATGCCAGCGTGGACGTGACGAAGAGCTCTTTAATCCACCGGTTGATCATGACAAGCTGTGCTGATGATCTCATCATGATGCTCGACTGCTGAGTTTGAGCGGTCCGATCAATAATTTACACGATTTTTACCAAATTGCTATTGCTTTATCATACCAAGCGTCTATAATTCGGTTCGAGAAATAAGCAAAGACAATCTTTAAGAGGTAAAAAAATGAATACTCAATCAAATCAAGCCATCCAAACCAAGATTTTTGGGCACCGCGGCTACCCTGCCAAGTTTCCGGAGAATTCATTAGCCGGTTTTCGTTATGTGGTTGCCCACCAGATCGATGGCGTTGAATTTGACGTTCATCTGACTTCGGATCGCATTCCGGTTATCATGCACGATGAAACCATCGACCGCACGACAGATGGTACTGGCCGCATCGTTGACTATACGCTGGCTGAGCTGCGTCAGTTCAAGCTGAGCAATGGTGAATCCATTCCAACCCTGGATGAGCTGCTGGACGTATTTGAAAACAAAGACGTCTGGATCAATCTGGAATTCAAGACCGACAACATTGCCTATCAAGACATTGAAAAAATCGTTATGCCAATGGTCAACCAACACCAATTGCTGCATCCGGTTATCTACTCATCATTTAATCTGCAGACGTTAAAAAACTGCATGCAGCTTGACGCAACGCAGGACTATAACTGGCTGACTGAAAATGACGTGCCCAAAGCCCAGGAATTCATGAAAAAAGAGCACCTGCATGGCATTCACCCGCATCATTACCAAGCAACCACCGCTACACAGCGCGTCTGGACCGTTAATGATGATCAAGAGGCCCAGCAGCTGTTTGAAAAAAACGTTGCCGGTATTTTTACCAATCGCTTTGAAGACATGGTTCAATTAAGAAAAAACGTTCAAATCGCTCAATAGTCTCAAATCCTCGTCTCAAAAACTTGCGACGAGGATTTTTTTGACACAAAAAAATCCGAAATGATAAACATCTCGGATTAGTATAAATTGATCTATCAGAACATCTTACCAACACAGTAGTGAATAATAACGGTAATAATACCAACGATAATATTACGGACGATCGCTACCTTAACCAAGCCATTGCCCAATTTGGAACTGATATATCCGGTCAGCGCACTGGTAAGGATGACTGCCAGAATTACGGCTTCCCAGCGCCAGGCCAACGGTGCCAAGACCATTGCCAAAAGCGGCAGCAATCCTCCTGCTGCCGCCGCTGCCAAGGATGAGAAGGCCGCATTCCATGGGTTGAGATAATGTCCCAGCTCAATATCGTATTTAACGCGTACCACCGTCTGCAGCGGCTTTTTGTTCAGTAGATCCTTGGCAATTGCCGTTGCGGTTGCCTCGCTGACCCCTTTTTCCATGTAGTGATCGCGAACTGCGACAACCTCGCTTTCAAAGTCATGCTTGAGCAGATATTCCTCATGAGCAACAGCTGATTTTTCCGTATCCTTTTGCGTAGAGACTGATGCATACTCGCCAGATGCCATTGAAAAAGCGCAGGCCAGCAGATCCGACAGACCAGCGATAAAAATCGTAAATTGATCCGTTGTTGCCGCTGCTACCGAAACCAGCACGCCAACGACCGTCAAGATTCCATCATTGGCTCCTAAGACACCCGCACGCAGCGTATTGAGCTTTTCTTGCATCGTCTGCTTGGGCTTTTTATTTTGATCCATTTTCGCTTACCCCTTTCAACGTGCAAAAAGCTGACCAATCAAGTACGTTACCAGCATCGTCAAAAACCCGGATGCTACATTGCGAATCACTGACTTCAACCGGTTTGACTTGCCCAAAACGGCCGCCAGATAGCCAGTAATGATCAAGGCAATCAAAACGGCAATAATCGTAGCGGCAATCGCGATCTCATGCGGAAAGCTCATCACAGCAACCATCGGCAAAATCGAGCCCAGAGGAAACGCGATCAATGAAGCAATTGCTGCCGCGTAAGGACTGGTAAATTCCTTGGGATTGAAGCCATAGCGCTCTTGAACGGTCGTAACCAGCGGATCTTCATCCATCAGCTCTTTAGTGGCTTGGTGAGCTAATTTTGGATCAATATCTTGCGCTAAGAACTTATTTTTGACATAGTTGAATTCACGATCATAGTCTTCTGACAATCGTTCCTTTTCTTCAATCAATGCCATCTTCTGCGAGTCTTTTTCAGTAGAAACGGAAACGTACTCACCCATACACATTGAAATCGTCCCCGCCAGACTGCCAGAAAGTCCTGAAATCAGAATTGCATGCGGATTGCTGGTCGCAGCCGCCACCCCAATTACGATCCCAGCAACCGAGATGATGCCATCATTGGCCCCCATCACACTGGCTCGCAGCACATTGATTTTTTGTGCCAGCGACATTTTCTTTTTCATAAGCCAGTCCTCTTTTCTTCTCCTAGTTTAGAATCATTATAACATAGAACTGAGAACCGACAAGCTTTTTATTTTATCAGCTAAAACTAAAAGGCAAGCCCGATGCCGCCACCAGCATTCGGCTTGCCTTTTTGATTGCCAAAATATTTTTGATCAGCTGACTATTCGTAGTGAGTAACCTCATCCGTACGAATCACGAAAACCGAAGTTCCCGAATGCTTAACCATGTATGAGGCCTGTGAACCAACCGTATTACGATTGCCGTTTTTGCCGATCGAGCCAATAATCAGCAGATCTGGCTTAAATTCAGGAATCACATGATTGCAGATTCGTTCAGCGGGACGATCGCCTTGGTCAACGATCGCCGTGATTTTTTTAGGATCCACGCCATAATCAATCGCAGCCTGCACGTAGTCGTTCAAGCGTTTGCGTAAATCATCTTCCGTACTGTGAACGTAGTCTTTGTCCAGTGCTTGATAAATGTTGACTCGGTTAGTCTCCAAGATTGAAACGATTCCAATCTCAGACCCATCGCGCTTGGCCTTATCAACGGCGTAGGAAAAGGCAGCCCGAGCGTCAGGCGCATCATCAACGCCGACGAGAATCTTTTTGAATTTCTTTGGCTTAATGTCGAACAAACTAACGACTCCTCTCTTAGATAGCAAACCGACTCCACTCGCCGGTACTGACTGATGTTCATTTAACTCATCTATGTCTATGTTACTACATTTACCGACTTTGTAAACCCAATTTTTTAGACAAGCCTAAATATTATTTAATGAATCATAAAATGTTTGCAGGCTATTTAGTTCAATTAATGATTATTAGCGTTATAATAATTTTGTAAACGTATTCATTTAAGGGAGGTTATTGACATGAACGACCAAGAAACGATTCAAGAATATTGTTATGATGAAGTCGCCTTTGACTACCATGACCGCGCATACATTCCGCTACAGGTGGCAGACGCACCAGAACAGCCCCTGCGGATTCCAGAAATTTTAAAACCCGATCAAGAAACTGCTACGGATGTTTATTATACGATCACCGCGCAAACTGGCGTCGTTCAGCTCCTGCCAGGTAAAAAGACCGCAACCTGGGGCTATAACGGACCGTTGCTTGGCAAAACCGTCATCTTTAAAGATGGACAAACCGTGCACATTCACTATATCAACGACCTGCCCGAAGTAACGACTTTTCATTGGCATGGCCTGGCAATTCCGGGACCGATCGAGGATGGCGGCTGTCATGCGCCTGTCTATCCTGGACAGACGCGCGACGTTGAATTTACGATTCATCAACCAGCTGCCTTTGTCTGGCTGCACGCTCATCCATGTCCGGCCACTGCCGAACAAGTCTGGCATGGACTAGCTGGTGGCGCCATCGTTCAAGACCAGCACGAAGCTCAGCTGCCTTTGCCGCGTAACTATGGCGTCGATGACATTCCGGTTATTCTGCAGGATCGCCGTTTTCACGAGGACAACCAATGGGACTATCGCCAAGACTACGATCCAGATGGTATTTTAGGCCCCACGCCAATGATCAATGGGACGATCAACCCCTACTTCGACGTTACCACGCAAAAAGTAAGGCTGCGTTTCTTAAACGGTGCCAACCGACGTGAATGGCGGCTGCATTTTAGCGATGATCTGCCATTTACCCAAATTGCCGGCGACCTTTCACTGCTCCCTAAGCCGTTGAAAATGACCAAACTGATGCTGACGTGCGCCGAACGTGCCGAAATCATCGTCGACTTTGGCAGTTATCGCCCTGGTGATGAGGTCGTGCTCTATTCTGACGATACGCCATTGCTGCGCTTTAAGATTCACGAATTCAAACCAGATCACGCTAAACTGCCTGATGTCTTGTTTGAAACGCCTAATCCGGCTGTATCGCCTGAAATGCCGATTCACTACGTAACCTTGGATGGAATGGACGAAGCAGTTGCAATGAACGGCAAGAAGTTTAAGATGGATCGCATCGACTATCAAATGCCAATGCATAAGGTTCAGCTTTGGGACATTGAAAACACCAATCACGCACCTGGCATGATTCATCCATATCACATGCACGGAACCGGCTTTGTCACGGTAGCTCGGGATGGGCATGCGCCAAATCCAAACGAGCTGGGGCTTAAAGATACGATTGCCATCAATCCAGGCGAACACGTCCTGCTTAAAGTCTGGTTTGACGTGCCCGGCGTCTTTATGTATCACTGTCACATTCTTGAGCATGAAGACGGCGGCATGATGGCACAATTAAAAGTCGTTGATCCCAAAAATCCCAACAAACAATATCAGCTGATGGATCACATGACCCTAATGCGCGCCTTTGCCGAAGAACGCCATGTGCCATTAAATGAGCTCTGGTTGGGCGGAATGGATTCCTATCGCAAAATGGGTGAAGAAATGTAGCATATTTCCTGGGAAATTTTGTTTTTTCCTACTGATCAGCCAGCTATAAAATTGCCGAAAACAAATAATGGTGCCTGCTCAAGCCGCTAAAACTTGAGTAGGCACCATTTTATTTTAAGAAAAATAGAAGTTCAGGCCACGACTGTCTGATTTTCCATCTGCTTTGACTACTTCAAGACCAAAAAGTACAGCAGCACAAGCAGACCAAGGGCGATCCGGTACCAGCCGAACACCTTAAAGTCGTGCTTCTTGATGTAGCGCATCAAGAATTTAATAACGATAATCGATGAGACAAATGCCGTAATCAAGCCGACCATCATGATCCAAAATTCCATTGAGGTAAACGCCAGACCAAATTTAAGCAGCTTAAACAATGCTGCCCCAAACATGACTGGAATGGCCAAGAAGAAGGTATATTCGGCCGCTACCGTCCGTGATACTCCCAAAAGCAGCGCACCGACAATCGTTGCCCCAGAACGGCTGGTCCCAGGGAAGACAGCAGCAATCAGCTGAAAGAAGCCGATCATAACTGCCATGTTATATGAAATTTCAGCAATTGAATTAACCTTGGCTTTTTTACCCTTGTGCGCCGTTTCAATCCAAATAAAGGCCACCCCAAAAACGATTAAGGCGATTGCGACACTGACTGGATTGTAGAAAAGCCGTTCGAAGGTATCATTGAAGGCTACCCCAATAATCCCAGCCGGCAGACACGAGATAAAGATCTTCAGCCACATGATCATGATGTCTTTATCAACATAGCGCCAGATGCCTTTTGGTGCGTCAATCCCCACGGCTTGACTGTGATGGAACGGCCAGATGCGCTTCCAGTAGATTACAACGACGGCCATGATCGCCCCTAATTGAATGACGACTTCAAACATGCTGTAAAACGATTTGGACACATCCAATTTAACGAACTGGTCCAACAGAATCATATGGCCGGTACTGCTGATTGGCAGCCATTCAGTGATCCCTTCTACAAGCCCAAAGAAAAAGGACTTGATTAGTTCAATTATCATTAAGTTAAACATCCTTTCAAAAATCGCTGTTTATAATGATAAGCTTTTTTTTCAAGATAATATAGGGCCTTTACCAAAATTTCACATTCTAAAGTCAAATGAGAAGTCGAAATGCTGGTGATCGCCAGTAAACCGATCGGCATGCCGCTCCATAACCACGCGGCGGTTGCCAAACATCATCCAAAGCGTAACCGCAGCAAAGTAGAGAAACTCAATCGTCAGGGCAATCCAATCAGCCAGACTGGTGCTACCAACGATCGTTTCATGATGCGTTAAGCAAAAGATTGCTGCATCGATAAAAAAATGCATCAGCATCGTCAGCCATAATTGCCCCGTGTATAGATAGACGACGGCCAGATATAGGCCCAGACCAAGCGCAAAAATCGCCTGCAGAATCGTCACGTCCCATTTCTGCACGGCAGCATTTGACAGGTGCAGCAGACCAAAACAGAGCGCACTCAGACCTACCGCAATTGGTACACGCTGCGTCAGATTACGGCAGGCATAAAGCAGCGCGCCTAAAATCCCAAATCGGCAAAGCGTCTCTTCAGCAATTCCTGCTTCCAGAGCCGTCAAGACCAAGCGCCGGTTCCATTGAACGTGAAAATCAAACTGCAGCCAGCCAGTTTGGAAAATGTCAAATGCCACATAAATTACATAAACAGCCAGCAGAACGCTCATTACCCACCAGCTCCAGCCAGTGCCAAACGTTGGTACCAGCCCAGGCCATGACAGATGCCAGGCTCGCATCAAAACCGTTACCGAAACAAAAAATGCCAGGGCACCCCAAAAGCCGGTCCCAATAAACTCCTTAAACAACTGTGGCTGAATAAACTTATCTGGCAAAAAGTACTGCATCATCATTACCGTTGTCATAAACAGATAAACCAAAAAGACGATGCGGGCAATCACGTTTTCCAATTGACCGCCAATCTCACTGGCAAACGGTGCAAACATGATTAAGTAGTATAGCAGCGTTACGGCAATTACGCCTCGTGCCGGCAGATGCAGCCGCACGATGATCTCTCTGGTGACGGTTCCCCACAGCATGATCAGCATGATCGGCTGCAGCATAGTCTGTAAGAACACGTCGACAACCTGCAGCCAGCGCGGTACATGCGTGACAATCGTGATCATCAGCCCCTCTAAGGCAACCAGCGCCAAAATGAATACCAGCAACCGGATCCCGCGCCCCATAATCAAGACGTTCCACCAAGCAACGGCAATCAAGAAAATCAAAGCGCCGACCAGCTGGGCTTGATACCAGATGTGAAGATAGTCTCTCCCTGACATCAAAAAGCCTCCTTAAATAATGAAAAAAACAAAAATAATTACAGTTTTCATGATACCAGAGGGCAGACAATTGATTAAGTCCGGAATCGAAAAAGTCAATTTATTATAATCAAAAAAGCCCGCCATTTAGACGAGCTTTGGTTAATTGCTATTTTTCAGTTGCGACTGGCTGCGCGTTTTTCTTGGCCGCCGGACGACTACGCCGACGCAGACGCGGCCGTGACTTGTCGCTTTCATTATTGGCAGCACCGTTTTTGGTCTTGTGCTTGGGACGCGAATTAGTCCGTCGTGCGTTATGGTGAACGTCACGCTGCAGATCGCTGCCCTGCCCTTCCTCATCAGCATTCAAAATAGTAACCATCGGAATAATAACTGGCCGCCGCCCCGTCCATTCAAACAAAAGCTTTTGCAGTCGGCTGACGATGGTGCGGTTGATTGCCCGCCGATCAACGTGCTGATGGTTCTTAAACGTATTCAGAATTGCCCAGAAGACTTCATGGTTAGCCGCCTTGATCAGCTCTTGTGATTCATGCATGTAGACGAAGCCTCGCGAAACGATGTCAGGCCCAGCCACGATCTGATAGTCTTTTAAGTCAACGACGGCAATCGCGGTAACTACCCCTTCTTCAGAAAGCATCCGTCGTTCGCGGATCTCTGGGTTACCAACCGTATCGCCGGCATCGCGGCCATCAATATAGACGTCACTGGCCGTTTCGATATGGTCGGCAACGCGGCAGGTATCCTTGGTCAAGGCTAAAACATCGCCATTAGCCAAAACGAAGCTGTGATCCATTGGTACGCCAGTTAGTTCAGCCAGCTTGGTATGAATCTTCTGCATCCGATATTCGCCATGAACCGGTGCAAAGAACTTTGGCTTCATCAAGCGCAGCATCAGTTCTTCATCAACCTGACCACCATGACCGGATGTATGAATATTGTTGACATAGCCATGAATTACCTCGGCACCGTCTTCTTCCAGCTTATTGATCAGAGCATTGACGCTGGTAGTGTTGCCTGGAATCGGATTGGAAGAAAAGACAACCGTATCGCCAGGCTGAATGGCAATCTGCCGGTGCGTGCCATTGGCAATGCGACTGAGCGCGGCCATTGGCTCACCCTGCGAACCGGTACACATGATCATGACCTTTTCTGGCGGGTAGCTGTTGATGTCATTTTGATCAATCAGGGCATCTTCTGGAATGTGCAGATAGCCCAGCTCTTGTCCAGCCGTAATTGCATTCTCCATGCTGCGGCCAAATACGGCAATCTTGCGGCCCTGCTTCAAGGCAGCATCACTGGCCTCGCGAAGCCGGTAGACGTTGGAGGCAAATGAGGCAAAGATGATGCGACCCTTAATTCGCTCAAAGATCCGGCGAATATGAATATCAACCCAGCGTTCAGATTTGGTAAATTCTGGTCGTTCCGCATTGGTTGAATCCGAAGTCAAAAGCAAAACGCCTTCTTCACCAAGCTTGGCCATTTGTTGGAAGTTTGGTCCCGGCAGATGACCAACCGGCGTTAAGTCAAATTTAAAGTCACCGGTTTGAACGATCGTGCCTTGTGGAGTATGAACGGCAACTCCCAAGGTATCCGGAATCGAGTGCGTCGTCCGGAAGAAGGAGACCCACAGCTTTTTAAAATGCACTGTATCAAACTCATTGATTTCATGCAGCTCGGCACTCTTTAACAGATGTCTTTCCTCCAGCTTGCCACGAATCAAAGACATGGCAAACGGACCGGCATAGATTGGTGCATTGACCTTCTGCAAAAAGAATGGCAGTCCGCCAATGTGGTCTTCGTGACCGTGCGTAATAAAGATCCCTTTAATCTTATCTTTGTTTTCAACCAGGTAGTCGTAGTTTTGAATAACGTAGTCGACCCCCAGCAGCTCGTCTTCTGGGAACAAGACCCCACAGTCAATGATGATGATCTCATCTTGGAATTGAACACAGTACATGTTCTTGCCGATCTCGCCCAAGCCACCCATCGCATAAAAAGCGACTTCATTATTTTTGATTTTTAATTTGCGCATAATACCTTTCTTTCCTTTGTGTTATTAAATTTCGTCAATTTTCGCAATCCAGAAATCAATGCAAGTAAAAATAGCGCCGTCAAACAGCTGACGTCACGTCTGAATTTGAAAATGAGCAACTCGTATTATTTATCCGTTCAAATAAAACTTAGTTTATTCTAACACATCCTAGAAGGCATTAGTAGTAAGTCGTTTTTGGAAAAATAAAAAGCACGGCTGAGTACCGTGCCATGATTGATTTAATCTTCTTGGGGCAGCTTGGCATGCTCTGACTGCATCCATTCTGCCCAGGTCTTAACTGGTTCACCATCGGCATCAAACCGCGCCGACAGCTCATTTAAGATCTTAACGTAGCAAGACTTAACCATCGAAATGCTCATTGCAGACAGTTTGGCAACGGTCAGATAGTTGTTTTCTTCCAGAATCTGATTGATCATCGCCACTGCCTCATCGTCACCGGCCAGCGCGTCAATAATTTCCAGATTGTCCTGCTTGTACTGGCGGACGTAGTACTTGGCAAATGTTTCTAAAGCATTGTCCTGTGCTGCATCGGTCAGCTCATTAAAGCCAAAAGTATCTTCGCTCATGGAAGTCGTCCCCTTTAAAAATAATTTGTACATTACTAGCTTAACACTTTTTACGACTTCTGCAGTTGCCAACCTATTGACGGTTTCGCAGCGTTAATTTAACGTGTCCGGGTCCTTGAACGATTGCAACGACTTCCTTATCTGGCGCATCATCCAGTTTTCCCAAATTGATCAGCGTCGCGCCGGTCTTTTCATCATTTTCAAAATCCAACAGCCGGTCGCCAATAAAATGCTTGAACGACTTGGCCATTACCTGATGCTCTTTTTGTTTTTTGACGGCAACCGGCAGCGTAAAGCCCTCATCTAAAAAATACTTGATACCGGTCACCTGCACCAGCGTCATCAACGTATACTTATGGCTTTTATTTTGCTGATCCTGCTCTGAAGCAATATAGCCTTTGCGCTCCCAATATCTGATCTGGCTTGGTGAAACGTTGGCTGCTTGCGAAAGCTCGCTCATGCTGATGCGCAGTTTTTCATGAACGAACATCTTGCGGAACTCTTCCGTAATGGGACTCATTTTCTGATTCCTTTCCTATTTTCTATCAATTATAACCATTTTACATTGTAACCTGAAAACACTAATCAATATAATATTTTTAAATATCTTTATCAAGAAATTTGACAAAGATATTTAATTATCATATATTTATAATCGCTTTTAAAAAATCAGTAACTTCAAAGGAGGGCTTTACGTGTCTGCAAATACAGCAGTCGACATCAATGGCAAGCCATACCATCGTAATCTGTTGGTAATGGTAATGCTGATCGGGAGCTTTTGTACGGTTTTAAACCAGACGATTCTGGCCACGGCTTTTCCAACTTTAATGAAGGCCTTTGACATCAGTACGGCAACCGTTCAATGGCTGACAACCGGTTTTATGATGGTTAATGGGATTATGATTCCCGTTTCGGCATATCTCAGCAATAAATTCAATTCAAAATGGCTCTATATCTCAGCGATGACGATCTTTGAGCTGGGTACCATTACGGCTTTTGCAGCACCTAATTTCGGCACTCTGCTATGCGGCCGTCTGATTCAGGCAACTGGGGTCGGAATCACGATGCCGCTGATGCAAAACATCATGCTGACGATCTTCCCGCCTGAAAAACGTGGCGCTGCCATGGGAATCAACGGTCTGGTAATCGCGTTGGCACCAGCTCTGGGTCCTTCGCTTTCCGGATGGGTCGTTGACAACTATTCCTGGCGCGTTTTGTTTGGCATGATCATTCCAATCGTTGCCATTGTGATTTTTGCCAGCTTCTTCTTGATGCAAAACGTTATCAAGACTACCGATCCTACTTTGGACTGGCTTTCACTGCTTATTTCCACGGTTGGTTTCGGTAGCGTCTTATACGGCTTCTCATCAGTCGGCGACAAAGGCTGGACCAGTGCCATCGTTTGGAGCAGCATCCTGGTTGGCGTCATTCTGATTGCCATTTTGGTATGGCGCCAGAATCGTTTGGAGCATCCGTTCTTGAACTTCAAGGTCTTTAAAACGCCGGAATTTGCCCTGGCCACGCTGCTCAGCTCCGTTGTAATGATTGCCATGGTCGGCGTTGAATTGGTCCTGCCGCTGTATCTGCAGATCGTTCATGGCATGTCGGCTTTCCATTCTGGATTGACGCTGCTGTTTGGGGCCATCATGATGGGGGTAATGAGCCCAATTACTGGTCATCTGTTTGATCGCTATGGGGCTCGCCGTCTGGCAATGACGGGGATGTTTATTCTAACGGTCGGGACGCTGCCTTTCGCATTTTTAACCCGCGAAACGCCAATTCTCGATGTTGTTTTCCTTTATGCCGTGCGCATGTTTGGGATTTCAATGGTCATGATGCCGGTCACTACTTCCGGCATGAACGCTTTGCCATTCAGCATGATCTCACATGGGACTGCCGTCAACAACACGATTCGTCAGGTGGCATCTTCAATGGGTTCAGCGATTCTGATCTCAGTCTTGACCAACGTGACGAATTCGCAGAAACCGGCACATTCGCTACTTAAAGCCTCACCACTGCAGTACAAGTCGCAGATGATCGATGCTACGCTCAATGGCTACCATGCTGCCTTTTGGATTGCCATCGCTTTTGCCGTAATTGGTCTTTTGGCAACTTCACGACTGGGGAATGGTAACAAGATCCACGCCAAGTACGACTCAAATGCCAAGAAAGGAGGCAATGCATAATGATTACCGTTATCATGTTTATTGGCGCTATTGCCTTCTTTGTCTCAATCATGTTTGCTCCAAACATGCGTACTCGCTGGATCCTGGGACTAATTACCGGCCTGATTTTTGTCGGCTCAACCGTAATGATCACGGCCAACTTTCACGACCATTGGGGTATGAAACGAATCACCACGACCAAGACCCAAAAAATCTACTCTGCCAGTTCGCAGATGCAGCTGATTCTCTATCAGCCAGTTGGCACTTCCGGTAAAGACAACGTATACATCTACCAGACCAAGCCACGGCAAAAAACGCCACAGCATACGCAGGCCAATGAGTTTACGACCAACCGCCTAGTTTGGACCGATTCAGATCAGGCGACCTTAACCGTCAAAGAGACCCGCTGGCGCTTTAAAAACGACTTTTATAAAGTACTGTTTGCCGGTTCCAAAATGGATGGTCATCTGATTTCATGTACCAATACGTTCAGATATCCAAAAACTTTTGTTAAGATTTCGGTCAAACAAGCCCAGGCGCTAAAAAAGCAGGCCCAGGCACTGAAATCCCCCGCAGCTCAGGCTCAGTTAAAAACACAAGCAGCCGCCTACGTTACGGCTAAAGTTCAGGCTGCCAAACAGCAAAATCCAAATCTGACGGAAGCTCAGCTGCAAAAGCTCACCCAACAGGCACAACAGGAATATCAAGCACAGATGATCAAAAAAATGATGGCTGCCAAATAAAAGCTGTCATCGCCTAATCAATATTAAAACGACAGCGTCACATCATATTCGATGTAATGCTGTCGTTTTTTGTTAATATTTAAAAAAGCCTAATCAACGACGTGACGCTCAAACGGCTGGTCGCTGATGCCTTGTGCCAGAATCTTCTTGCACCATTCCTTGGCAGAAAACAGTGAGTGATCGCGATAGTTCCCACAGCTTTTTTCCGTAGTTCCTTGGACGTCTTCCCACTTGGTCTGGTAGGCAATTTCTTCCAATGAGGACTTCAAGGCTTTAGCAACTTCAGTCGTGCTGTGCTCGCCCCAGGTAATTAAATGAAAGCCAGTTCGGCAACCGAATGGCGAACAATCAATCACGCCCGTCAAGCGGTCCCGCAGCAAGCCGGCCAACAGGTGTTCAATCGTGTGCAGACCAGCCGTCGGAATGGCATTTTCGTTTGGCTGAACCAAACGCAGATCGTAATTGCTGATCTTGTCGCCTTTAGGTCCTTCTTCAACCGTAATCAAGCGAACGTATGGCGCCTTTACCTTTGTATGATCCAGTGTGAAACTTTCAACTTTAGCCATGAAAAATTCCTCCTAAAACTTAATTAGCCTTATTTTAGCCTTATTATAGAACTTTTAATCAGCTCTGTATGAATAAAATTATCAAACCATGGCCTGGGCAAACGTTGCCGGCAATTCAATCGTAAAGTCGCGATGCTGCAGCGTGAATGGATCGTCAAACGCGATATGCGAGGCGCAGAGCAGCTGATGATCAAACTGTGCGGTCTGACCGCCATACAGATGATCTCCCAGCAGCGGATGACCAAGGTAGCTGAAATGTACCCGAATCTGATGCGTCCGTCCCGTATGCAGTCGTACTCTGACCAATGTCCAGTCATCACCGCGCTCTTCAACCCAGTATTCGGTTCTGGCAAACTGACCATCGGCACTGACCTCGCGTCGCGCCTGTCCTGCTACGCGCGCGATTGGTTCTTCAATTATGCCATGATCGTGTTCCAAGCCGCCTTCAACGATCGCTTGGTATTCCTTAACCATTCGATGCTGCTGAACCTGTTGACTGATCATGCTGACGGCTACTTGATGCTTGGCTGTCAGCAGCAGACCACTGGTAAAGCGATCCAGGCGCGTAATCAGATGCGGCCGCTGATCTGGCGAGTCTTGATCCATCAAGTATCCGGTCACGCGGTTAAGCAGCGTGTCGTCGCCAGTCGTCGGTCCTGGAATCGATGCCAGACCAGCCGGCTTATTGACAACCAGCCAGTTGGCATCTTCATACACGATCTCCAGGGTACCGTGGCTTGGCTGAACGTCTGGATTGGGAAACTCTGGCACGACTTTGATCGTCAGTGGCTGATTGGGTAAAATCTTAGTCGTTGGTCGCACCGTTCGATGATCAACCTGAAATTCACCAGCACCATTTTTAATGTCGTTAAACATCCGATGTCCCATACCTAAAGTCTGTAGATATTTTTTAATCTTGATCGGTTCTTGACCACGATAGATCCAAGTATTTTCCATTTTTTCCTCCAAACGAGCATACAAAAAAAGTTGAGACCGAAATCCCAACTTTCAAAAACTATAGCGGTCCGTACGAGGCTCGAACTCGTGATCTCATCCGTGACAGGGATGCGTCCTAACCAAAACTAGACCAACGGACCAATTTCACAACAATTGATAGTATACGAAAAGATTTGCTCAGCGTCAATAGCAGCGACCAAAATTAAGCCGTTTTAAATTGAAAAATTTTTTGCCACGTCAGATGCAATCTACTATTATTGATATTGAATTGCAAATTGGCAGACCATTTTGTTTGTCAGGCTGACATAATAAAAAAGTGAGGATTCTGAAACATGAACTCATCCCTAGCTACACGCATTAAAAATTGGTGGCAGCATTATGCCAAACTGCTGAAGCTGCTGTTCATTGCTTCAGTGATTATTTTTGTAATCACGGCGCTGGGCAGCTTTTTAAAAGATGTTGACTGGCACCGTGTCGGTATTGGCCTTGCCAGTCAGTCGCCCATTCACGTTTTGATGATGCTGATCGGCGGCTGCATCTCCATCGTGCCTATGCTTGGCTATGACTTTGCCATTACTCATTTTTTGTCTGGCCGTTTTTCTAAGCACTACATTATCAGAAGCGGCTGGATCACCAATACCCTGACCAACGTCGCCGGTTTTGGCGGACTGCTGGGCGCAACCTTAAGAGCCTATTTTTATGGCAAGCATTCCAGTAAAAAACAGGTCCTGTTTGCCATCTCAAAAATTGCCATCTTTTTACTGTCTGGCCTTTCGATTCTTTGTTGGCTGGCGCTGGCAGTACTGCTTTTAGTGCCGAACGGTCATCATTTTGATCGCTACATCGTCTGGCTTGTCGGCGGCGGCCTTTATTTCCCTATCGTCTTTATTTTCACGCGTCTACAAAATTCCAGCTTTTTTAAGGATCTAACGCCCAAGCTTGAGTTGTTCATCGTGGCCAGCTCAACTGGCGAGTGGCTGCTGGTGGCACTCTTTTTCTTGATGATTGGCTGGCTGTTGGACGTTAAGATCAATTTGTTGTTGGTCCTGCCGATGTATGTCGTCGCCCAGCTCTTAGGCGTTATCTCCATGCTGCCTGGGGCAATCGGCTCCTTTGACATCATCATGCTGATGGAGTTGAGTATGCTGGGCGTTGATCGCTCAACGGCTCTGGTCTGGCTGGTTTTCTTCCGCGTCTTTTACTATTTGGTTCCGTTGACTTTTGGGGTGTTATTGTTTGTATACCATTTCTGCCAGAAGATTAATCGCTTTTTCAAGGGGCTGCCCAACTTAATCTGGCATCAAAGCGCGCATGTCTTGATCACGGTCTTTATGTACTTTTCCGGTATCCTCATGCTGATCGATGCCTCCTTGCCTGATCTGACTGAAAACAGCCGCTTTCTGCAGCGTTTCTATCCTTTCACTTTCTTCTTTTTGCATCAGTTAAGCACCGTTTTATTTGCCATTGCGATGCTGGCATGTGCGCGCGGCGTGCAGGCCAAGCTCAAAAAAGCATACTGGCCGTCTTTGATTCTGCTGCTGATTGGTATGGTCAACACGCTATGGAATCTGGGAACCTGGGGACTGACCATCTACCTGCTGATCCTGCTGCTGCTCGTTTTGACCATGCGGCATGCCCTGTATCGAGAAAAAATGGCTTATTCGCTAGGAAAGGCATTTAGTGATGGGATCGTCTTTGTCGGTATTTTTATACTTTACATTATTATTGGGATTGTAAATGAGCCAAACTACTATCACCATCATAAGATTCCTCAGTTCATGTTCTTCCCCGGTGAAAGTCTCTGGTTCTCCGGTTTCATCGGCTTGATCTTAGGAATTTTGGTTATGCTGGCCATTCTGCGCTACTTCACCAGCGGCTACGATCCGTTTAACGGCTATCATTCATTCGATGCCCAACGCTGCCGACAGCTGATTGAGCGCTTTGGCGGCAATGAGACCAGTCACCTGGCTTTTTTGCGCGATAAGAATCTCTACTATTATCAAGTTGAAAACGAAGACCGGCTCTTTTTCATGTATCGACGCAAATATGACAAGCTGATCATCATGGGCGAACCAGTCGGCGACCAAAGCGTGCTGCACGATGCCCTGAGACAGTTCATCGTTGAAGCCGACCGCTATGGCTATCAGCTGGTATTTTATGAGGTCGGACAGTCGACAACCATGCTGCTGCACGAATTTGGCTTTGACTTTCTTAAAACCGGTGAGGACGGTCTGGTTAAACTGGCTGACTTCACGCTTGCCGGTAAGCGTCAGCGTTCACAGCGCGCCTTGATGCACAAGTTTGAGCGTGAAGGCTACACGTTTGATGTGGTAGAACCGCCATTTAATCAAGATCTGTTAAAAGAACTGAAGCACGTTTCCGACAGCTGGCTGGGTAAGCAGGTTGAAAAGGGCTTTTCATTGGGCTTTTTTGATGAATATTACCTGCAGCAGGCCCCAATTGCCATCGTTAAAAATCAAGACCAGCAGATCGTGGCCTTTGCAACGCTGATGCCTACCGGGGGCAAACAGATTCTGACGATCGATTTGATGCGTCACGATCGCGATCTGGCACCATCAGGCATCATGGATATGATTTTCGTCAATCTATTCCTGTATGGTCAAAAAGCCGGCTATGAATATTTTGATCTGGGAATGGCCCCATTGAGTAACGTGGGCGAATCACAGTTTAGTTTCATCGAAGAAAAGGCCGCGCACTTTATTTACGAGTACGGCTATCGGCTCTATGGCTTCCAAGGACTGCGCAACTATAAGGAAAAATATGCCGATATCTGGCTGTCACGCTACACCGTCTACCGTAAAAAGAGCTCGCTGGTCGGTTCAATGCTGGCCCTGGTCAGTGTCGTCAATCAGCGTTCAAACCCCGATCACAGTCGGCGGCTGAAACCGCAGCTAATTGAAGATATTCTCAAACATTAATTAAAAGGTCGTCTCTTAAGATGAGGCGGCTTTTTTGTTGGTTGACCAATTTTTAATCAGTATTTGGGGGCAGTTCTTTGATAAGAATTAAAAAAATTAATTTTTAATCAAACATTGCTAAACTTAATTCAGCGCGTCACACTTGATAAGTTTACGCTTACACGTTTTAGGCAGATTGTTAGAATGCACAAAAAGTTCTTGCAAGCTGTTTAAATTATAGTTATAATTTAAAACATTAGAGAATTCTAATTTAAATATAATTATTTATCGCTTGGTTTTTCCCGCCAAGTCTGGATGCGTTGCAATCATATTGGAACTTTTTGCAGAATTAGGATTGTCTCACTTAGTTCAGGAGGAAGATTTATGGGATTTTGGAAAACTATCACTCGAAAAGAAGACCCCAGTGTCTACCAAGATAAGGACAGTCACCTTATTCGCTCATTACGCGTACGGGACTTTTTGGCCTTAGGGGTTGGGACGATTGTGTCCACTTCGATCTTTACTTTACCTGGTGAGGTTGCTGCCATGCATACCGGTCCAGCCGTTGCCATCTCGTTTGTGATCGCGGCCGTCGTTGCTGGTCTGGTTGCCTTCGCTTATGCTGAAATGTCGGCTGCCATGCCATTTGCTGGTTCGGCCTATTCATGGATCACCGTCGTATTCGGCGAATTCTTCGGCTGGATTGCCGGTTGGGCACTGCTGGCTGAATACTTTATTGCCTTGGCCTTTGTCGGCTCTGGTCTTTCTGCCAACCTGCGGCCACTGCTTGCCAACATCGGTATCAAGCTGCCGGCTTCACTTTCCAATGCTTTTGGTACCAGTGGCGGGGTCGTTGACTTGATCTCTTTGATTGTGATCGCATTGGTTGCCATCCTGGTTTCTCAAGGGGTTAAGGATGCTGCCCGTGTTGAAAACGTACTGGTTACGCTGAAGGTGCTGGCAATTCTGCTGTTCATCGTCGTTGGTGCAACTGCAGTTAAGCACAGTAATTTCGTTCCATTTATTCCTAAGTACCGGATGACTTCTAATGGTGCTTTTGGTGGCTGGCAAGGTATCTATGCTGGGGTTTCGATGATCTTCCTTTCCTACATCGGATTTGACTCCATTGCCGCCAACTCTGCCGAAGCCATCAACCCTGGCAAGACGATGCCACGCGGGATCTTGGGCTCACTGGCAATTGCCGTGGTTCTGTTCGTTGCCGTAGCCTTGGTTCTGGTTGGAGTTTTGCCTTACCAAAAGTACGCCAACTCTGCTGAACCAGTTGGTCTGGCTCTGCGTTCAATTGGTCACCCAGTCGTTGCTTCGGTTGTCCAAATCGTTGCCGTTGTCGGGATGTTCACTGCTTTGATTGGGATGACCATGGCCGGTTCTCGTTTGATCTACTCATTCGGTCGTGACGGCATGCTGCCTAAGTTCTTGGGGACGCTGGACGAAAAGAACCGTCCCAACCATGCTCTTTGGACCTTGGCAATCATTGCCATCCTGATTGGTGCCATGTTCCCATTCGCATTCTTATCACAGTTGATCTCTGCGGGGACGCTGATCGCCTTTATGTTTGTTTCATTAGGGATCTATGCATTGCGCCCTCGTGAAGGTAAAGATATTCCAACGCCAGCCTTTAAGATGCCATTCTACCCTGTAATGCCATGCTTGGCCTTCTTGGCTTCTCTGTTCGTGTTCTGGGGACTTGACATTGATGCCAAGATCTATGCCGGTGTATGGTTCTTGCTTGGTCTGGTAATCTACTTTACTTATGGCGTTCGTCATTCTTACTTAAACAAGACGGAAAAGGACTAGTTGTAAGCTTTAAAAGGGGGCGGCTGTCAAAATGACAGACAGTAACAACAAGCATCTGTTGGAAGAAGAAGCCAAAGCGTTTGCTTCTTCTGGCCGGATCAACTATTACGATATCGTTATCGATCATGGCAAGGGCGCGGTGATCACCGATGCTGACGGCAATGACTATATTGATCTTTTGGCCAGTGCCAGTTCAACCAATACCGGTCATGCCCACCCTAAAGTCGTTAAGGCAATTCAGGATCAAGCGGCCAAGCTGATCCAGTATACGCCAGCCTACTTCGCTAATACTCAAGAAGCCCGTCTGGCGCCACGTCTGGCAAAACTGGCACCAATGAGCGGTCCGGTTGAGGTTTCATGGGGACTGTCCGGCTCCGATGCCAACGATGCCATCATCAAGTTTGCACGTGCCTATACTGGCCGTCAGTATCTGGTGGCCTTTACTGGTGCCTATCATGGGTCTACCTATGGCTCAATGTCGCTTTCCAGCATCAGCATGAACATGAGCCGCAAAATGGCGCCGCTGCTGCCGGGCGTTGTTAAGGTCCCCTTCCCTTCTCCTTGGGAACGCGAGCCCGACGAAAGCGAAGAACATTTCGTTGACCGTTTCTTCCGTGAGTTCATGCGGCCATTTGAAACCTACCTGCCGGCTGAAGAAACAGCGGTTATCTTGATGGAAGCCATTCAAGGCGACGGTGGGATCTGCAAGACGCCGCCTGCCTTTATGAAGAAGGTCTATGACTTTGCCAAGGCTCATGGCATCTTGTTCGCAGTTGATGAAATCAACCAAGGCATGGGCCGTACCGGCAAATGGTGGTCGATTCAAAACTTTGACGGAATTGAGCCTGATCTGATGTCAGTCGGCAAGTCGCTGGCATCCGGCCTGCCTTTAAGTGCCGTGGTTGGGCGCAAAGAAATCATGGAATCACTTGGGGCGCCAGCACATCTATTTACGACGGCCGGCAATCCAGTTACCACGGCAGCTGCTAACGCAACGCTGGATGTTTTTGAAGAAGAGCATCTGTTGGAACGCTCAGCTAAGCTGGGGCAAAAAGCCAAGGCATTCTTTGAGGCCGAAAAAGAAAAATTCGACTTCATTGGCGATGTGCGGATGTATGGTCTTGACGGTGGGATCGATATCATTGATCCGGCAACTGGTCAAGGCGACACTAATGCCACGGTTAAATTGATGTATCGAATCTTTGAACTGGGTGCGATCATCATCAGTCTGCGCGGTAATATTCTGCGTTTCCAACCGCCTTTGGTAATTACCGAGGCCCAGCTTGATCAGGCCTTTACGATGATTGATCAAGCCTTTAGCGAGCTGGCAGCTGGCAAGCTTACGCTGCCGGCTAAGGCTGCTGAAATGGGCTGGTAATCAAGCAAAAAAGATCCGGAGAATAATTCTCCGGATCTTTTTTTAGATGTTTTCTTTAAGATAGTCGTACAGCGTATCCTGCTTAATTGTCTTGGTATCTAGTCCCAGTGCCTCAGCAATTGCAAATGCATAGGCCCATGCCGTTGCCGGACCACGACTGGTAACCAGGTGGCCTGCTTGATCAGTAACCGTAAGTTCTTCTTTAAAATGACCGTTTGGTGCCAACTGCTGCGTTTCTTTTTCAATTCCCGGATAGCAGGTATAGTCATGACCATCCAGCAATCCATAGCGTGCCAGTGCAATCGGCGCTGCGCACATTGCCGCACACCATTTGCCAAGCGACTGACGCTTCTGCATGATTGCCATCAACTGGTCATTATCGCGTAAGGTCTGCGCATTGCCATACCCACCAGGAAAGGCCACGATATCATAATCCAACAGTTGATCACTGATTAGCTTGTCAGCCTTAAAATCAATCTGATGAGCTCCGTGAATTTCCGATCCTAAGACGCCTACGATATCGCATTTTACCCCCATACGGCGCAAAACGTCGACTACCGTTAAGCCTTCAATCTCTTCACAGCCATCTGCAAAAACTACTGCTGCCGTCTTTGTCATTTTTATCACCTCATAGTTATGATAGTCCAAATAAGCCTATTGTTGATCAAAATCATGAGCCATCTCCATAATCACGTGCTCTGATTCTGGAATTGGATACAATGGATAGGAATGAAACATCCCACGCCCAATCACGGTATTAGTGTTGACGCCAGCTGCCTTTAGCCGCCGCGTAAAGTGAATAGCGTCTGGATACATGATCTCATGCGTGCCGATGTAGATCGTAACGTTGCGCAGCCGATCCACGGGGCCATTCAGAGGGCTGAGACGTGCATCGCGGGGATCGGTCTGCCCAGCCCACAGCTTTCCTAACGCCCGTAAGCCTTCTTGATCAAGCAGACGGTCCTTGGCTGCGTATTTTTTGATCAACGGGTTCCCCAGCTGCAGATCCAGCCATGGTGAAATCAGCACCAGCCGACCCGGTTGGGGCAACCCCTGCTGTGCCAGATTTTCACAGAAACCAGCTGCCAGCCCTGCTCCCGATGAGTCGCCCATTAGGATAATGCTGCTGACTGGCCGCTGATCATACAGCCATTTATAAAGATCAAGTAGCTCTTGATAGGCATCCTTAAAGTCATGATCGGGTGCCAATGGGTAATCAGGTACCACGATCTCGGCATCAGCTGCTTTTGCCAAACGATTCAAAAACTGCCAGTGCCCTTTTAACGGCCGCTGAATAAACGCGCCCCCGGCAAGATAAACGATCAGATTACGTGCTTGAGCATTCTGATTGAGCCAAATCAGTGGGTAAGGCGCTGTCACCAGTTTCACGGGAACGCTGAACTGAACGTCGGCTGGGATCTTTAAAGGCTCTCGATTGGCTCGCTGGCAGCTTGTCACCAGCTCCTGCCGTTTTTGAGGATCAGCCAAAGTCTGCTTGAAGCCTGACAGCTGAATACTCATCTCGGTTAAGGTAGCCCTTTTGGATCGCGAATGTCCGCAACGTGCCATTTCGCGCAGGCTGTTGCCCAGGTTATCGGCCATTGCAGCTAAAATATGATGATCAAAATTTTTTCTATCCATAGACTGAAATTCACTTTCTTATTGTCTTTGCCTTTAATCCTATCACGAATCAGCCGCTAACTTTTATTTGATTTTTTTAAATTTTATCGGTTTCCAACTGATCTAGCTTTTGTGCAATTGCTTCCCAATCATGACGAACGATCGGCTCCAGCTTGCGTGCATATAAAAAGGCTGCTGGATGATACATTGGAATCACCGTATAGCTCTGATCGCTCATGACATAGCCTTGATGATCACTGGCTGCTCTTTGAATCGGACAATGCAGGATCTGACCATGCAGACTGCCAATTTTCGCACTTGGCCCTAATAAGCGCTGCAGGCTGGTGTTTCCCAGCGGCATTAAAATCTTTGGGCGCACCTGGTCCAGTTCCCAGTCAAACAGACGCGCATAGGCATAGACCTCAGCCTTGGTCGGGGTTCGATTGGGCGTTTTTTCAACGATTGCACCGGTTTTCTTATCTTTGACCCGTTTGATTGAATAAGGCCGTCTTCTGACTACGCTGGTAATATAGACGTCTTCTCTGGTCATGTGAAGATATTCTTCGATCAGTTTCATTAATTCTTTCCCAGAAGCACCAACGAATGGTACGCCGGTCTTGGCTTCCTCTCTTCCAGGCGCTTCGCCAATCAGCATAATCTTAGGATGTTTGGGACCCTGCCCGGCTACAAATCCGGTTAGATGATGACCTTTTAATGAATCCTCAGCCTGCTGCAGCAGTGACGGCGGATACTCAATAAGCATGCTTTCACCTTCATAAATAAAAAAGATTTCGGTTATCAATTATAATAACAGAAATCTTTGGTATTACTAACTGGTATGACGCCACTTCGGATCACCCAAAATCCGTGCTGCGATCAGCCCCAGCGGCAAGAAAACGATAATCAAAAGTGCTTTGGTAATCCATAAGGCACCAACGTTGATTGACGTGAGCCCCATATTATACATGGCCCGATAAAGGTAAAGTCCAGGCACCATGATCACGATTGCCGGTACCGTTAAAGAAATTCGCGGATAGCCAAGCCGATCACGAACAAACGAGGCCAGGATTCCCGCCGTCAACGCCCCTAAGAACGCGGCCGCCCCAGCTGGCATTACGTTATAGTCAACCAGTTCGAGCCGCAGCGTATTGGCAATTGCGCCGATTACACCTGCTGTGGCTGCCATTTTAGGCGTGGAATTAAACATGATCGAAAAGCCGAAAACCCCGCAAAAGCTGGCCGGCAGCCGCAGTAAAAAGAGCATCAGTGGCGAAAGTGCCAAAGGTTCAAAGTTTTCCGGCTTGAGATGCACCAGCATGGCAACCAGCCAACCGACTAAGGTAGCCACGATAATGATCATCACGGCATAGGCCAGTCTTTCCAAACCAGAACGCATGTCAAGCTTAGAAAGATCCAAGCCACTGGTAATGAATGGAAAACCAGGAATCACAAACAGCATGGCCCCAATATAGCCGGCTTCATGACGCGGATTAAGCGAAATTCCCATGTTTAAAAGCTTTAGGGCCATCACATAGATTACACAGGCCACGGCTACCGAAGTCGCGAGACAGGCAAACAGCGTCAGCTTACGGTCAATCATCTTGCGCCGAACGTAATTGCCGATGCCAGCGCCAAAAAATGAACAGATCATTTCAATTGGTCCACCGCCCAGCAAAAAGACAAAGGCACTGCAGGCTAAAGCCGCCGCCAGACCAACCTGCAGCGGCGAATAGTTGCCTTTCATCCGGTGTATGACGTCCAAGCGTTTGTGAATCTCGCCAACGGTCCAGTGATCGCCCCGTTGGTCAAACTCCTTGACAAAGCTTTCCAGCGCATTCAGCTTAGTCGTATTGACTCCAGTATTAGGCAGCGATAAAGCCTGGGTATAGCTGTTATTGGCGTCCATACAGGTATATTCGATTGAAACCAGACCAATATCAGCCGAACAGGTCATATTGAGCTTTTGAGAGACCACGTTCATCGAGTCGCGTACTCGCCAGGCTCCCGTGCCACAAGCCAGCATCATGATGCCAATGCGCCCAACAATTGTCGAACGCTCAACCAAATTGGCTTTTTGGGCGGGGGTTACATTGTCGCTGCTGTAGAAGTCATGCCAGTGAATCGCCATATGATGACGATAGTTGCTGAGATCCTCATTATCGCTTTTGGACTGGCCTTGTTCGATCGGCAGTTTTCTCATTGTTTAAATCGCTCCTTAGTCGGGATATCAAAAATTGTCAAACTTCTTATCATTATAAAACGATTAAAGCTGCCTGGACGAAAAAATTATTTTAATGGTCACCAGTCATGAAAAAAAGGCCTAGTATCCGATTTCAGATACCAAGCCTCATTCAGCTTTACTATTCGTCTTCTTTAGCAACTTGGCCCAGCAGTTTTACAAAGTGCTGCTCTTCATCACTAAGGACGTAGCCATTGCGAATTGCCAGTGAGATATAGAACCATTCTGGCAATGGATCGTCAATCTCCAAGGGCACGATGCCCGTCTCATTTTTAGCGGCATCCCGGACCATTAAGGCAATCCCCACGTTTTCTCTGACCAATTCCTTAACCCATGAAATATCAGGTACCTTGTAGACGGCTACGGTTGGCTTGATATGCGCATAGGCAAAGTAGGAACGCATTGCGGCCACATGAACGTACTGCTTGTCATAGGTAATGAAATGCTGATTGGCCAGTTCCTTAAAACTGATCTTTTTTCGCTGTGCCAAGGGACTTTTGGCACTGACCATAATACTGTATGGACGTTTGGTTAGGAGCTGTACATAGACCTTTTCTTCATCCAAAGGTGCCACTGACCCCAGCATGGCAACGTCAATTTCGCCTTTAAGCAGCTTGGACAGCAGTTCCTGGGAGCCGGCTTCACAGATCCGAACGCGCCGCATGATGGATCCCGGTACTTTCTTGGCAATCTTGGCTACCAAAAGCTTGCCGATAATCGGCGGCAGGCCAAAGCGAATCTGCCGTTCTTGAACCAGATCGATCGAATGATGGGCCAGCGAGATCTGTTCATTGATAGCCTTAGCACTGGCCGCCAAAAGCTGACCACTGCGCGTAATCATGTTTTGCCGGCGAGCACGATCCGTATAGACTAATTGGGCATCAAATTCTTTTTCTAATCGTTTGATCGCCTGAGTAACGGTTGGCTGCGAGACGCCGAATTCCTTGGCGACGCGCGTGTAGTTTTTATACTTGACCAATGCTTGAAAATACTGCAGATCCCGCGTATTCATCAAATCATCCCTTCAGATTGCATAGCTTCTGGCCGTAAGATTCCTTGACGCAGACCAATAAAAATCGTTAATATCAGCAGATCGGCCGAACCGCCCAGACTGTAGTTGTTGAGCAGATATTCTTGATTGAGCCGTGCCAGATAGTCGCGGCCGGCCTGCGTCTGCGTGCCGCCCAGCTCTAAATATCTTTTTGCCTGTTGATGAGCCTCTTCAACAACGTCATGACGGCCAGCCCGTTTGATCAGATTGGTGTCCTCAGTCTGCGCAACGATATGCATAAACGTATCCAACAAGCGCTGCATCGTTGTTCCCTGGCTTTTTTTCAGTGCTGGCACGCCAATCTGCATGACGGTTGGATAGCCAGCCTCAGCCTCACCACGAATGCCTTTGATGCCATAGCGCAGAAATTCTTTTTCACCGGCCGTCAGCTGCTCAACGGGCTTGGCATGCAGCTTTTCAATATCGTAATCACTGGCTGTCAATCCTTTAAGCATCCGTTTAACGATCGTGGTCAGATCCAACTGGGGATGCTTGATGCGGTAAGCTTCGGCACACGTCAGGACACCGAGCGAAAAAACCGCGCCCTTATGCGTATTAACGCCATTGGTTGCCTTAAACATCGTCTTTTCGGCTTCAATCCCAAAAGTTCGCAGTTTTTTAAACATAAGCGTCAGATCAGTCGCTGTAAAATTCATTCCCAAATCAACGCTTTGTTCAAAATAATGATGCAAACTAAGGGCACTGTCAATAAATAAGAATACATCCATGTCAGGGTGTGGTCCAGAAGATACCGGATCCACCAGTCCTGGCTTGGGGTTGACAGAGACTTCGTAAATCATTGCTCTAATCGCATCATTAACCAGCTTAGCGCTTGTCTGTTCCATAAATCATATCCTCAATTTTGGTAAAAAACCGCGACTGATTTTAAATGCCAGCCGCGGTTTTTAAAATTTTAATCAGTTTAGACTAATTAGTCCTTAACCTGCTTGATCGTGTCAATAATCGTTCCATCACGGTATTCAACCAGTGCCACCGTCCGATCAGTAAACTGCAGTGGTTCTGGCTTGCCAACCTTGGATTCAGCCAGCTTTTGCAGATCATGAATATCGTAGACCGGCAGACCAGGAACATTGCTCAGGGCATCCTGCAGGTCCTTGCGACGAGGGTTGATGGCAATCCCGTATTCAGTAACCAGTACGTCAACGGATTCGCCTGGCGTAACTACCGTCGTTACATCTGGAACAACCGTAGCAATCCGGCCACGAACCAATGGAGCCGAAATAATCGTCAGCTTAGAGGTAGCGGCATCCTGGTGACCACCAATCGCCCCACGAATCACGCCATCAGAACCCGTCATAACGTTAACGTTGAAGTTGGTGTCGATTTCCAGAGCAGATAAAATGGCAACGTCAAGCTGGTCAACCATGGCCCCCTTGTTGTCAGGATCAGCATACCAGGAAGCATCAATTTCTTGTTGGTTTTGGTTGTTCTTCATGGAAGCAGCCGCACCCTTGTCAAAGTCTTGAACGTCCATTACCTTCTTGACCAGGCCTTCTTCAAGCAGCTTAACCGTTGGCGAGGTAATCCCACCCAGAGCAAATGAAGCCGTGATGCCGGCATCGATCATGGATTGACGCAGGAACCGCGTAACGGCCAGGGCTGCACCACCAGAACCAGTTTGGAAGGAGAAGCCATCCTTGAAGTATGGTGAGTTGACGATCACGTCGTTTACCATTGAGGCGATCTTCAATTCCTTAGGGTCCTTAGTGAAACGAGTAGCTCCAGAACCGATCTTGTCAGGGTCACCCACCTTGTCAACCTTAACAACGTAGTCAACCTGCGTCTGCTTGATTGAAGCTGGCGTGTTAGGGTAGTCGACAATGTTGTCAGTCAGCAAGACGACCTTGTCAGCATATTGAGCATCCATCAAAGCATAGCCCAATGAGCCAAAGACGGCATCACCATTCATCCCATTAGCGTTACCCAGCGCATCTGAGTTTGGTACCCCCAGGAAAGCAACGTCGATCTTGATGTTGCCGTTTTCGATTGAACGCGCCCGGTTACCATGTGAACGGAAGATAACTGGGTTCTTTAAGCCACCATGAGATACAAAGTCGCCCAAAGAGCCACGCATTCCTGAACTGGTAATGTTGGTAATCGTACCTGCCTTGATGGCTTCAATCACCTTGTCATTCATGACACCAGTCAACGAGGATGGTGCCAGCGTCAGGTCCTTGATCCCCAGCTTCAAGATGATGTCCATTACTTGATTGAAGACAAAGTCACCGTTACGGAAGTGGTGGTGGAAAGAAATCGTCATGCCGTCTTTAACGGTCTTTTTAACAACGTCTTCCAGTGATTCAACAACCTTGTCGTCACCAGTCGTTACAGTAACCTTAGGCGCAACCCGTTGAACCTCGGGATGGCCGATTTCGGTAGTTTCAAATGGCTTGTAGTCGAGCTGCTTCATCAGATCTTCTGGCAGTTCGCGATTTACATTATTTTTCAATGTAGTTTCCCTCCTCGTCAATCAGGTTGGATGCCTTTGCCAGGCGCATCACCCGTTCAGCACGCAGCACAACTGGACGGTCGACCATTTGACCGTTCATGGAAATAACGCCAGAACCCTTGAGTTTGGCTTCCTTGATGGCATTTTCAACGTTCTTGGCGTTTTCGATTTCCTTCTTGGTTGGTTCGTAAACCTTGTTAACCATTGGAATTTGACGTGGGTTAACCAACGACTTGCCGTCAAAGCCAAGCTGGTGAATGTATTCAGTTTCACGGTAGAAGCCTTCCGTGTCGTTCATGTTGGTGAAGACCGTGTCAAAGGCAGCTACACCAGCCGCCCGGGCAGCATGCAGAACCATGTTGCGGGCAAATTCAAGTTCGGCACCATCTGGGTAGCGGTGCGTCTTCATGTCAGTCGTGTAGTCTTCGGCAGACAGCGCAATTCCCATCATCCGATCAGATGCCGAAGCGATTTGGTAGGCGTTGATAACCCCCTTGGCGCTTTCAATGGCAGCCATCAGCATCGTTGAGCCTTCTTCACGGCCAAATTCTTTTTCGGCAGCCGTGATGTCAGCATCCAGCTTCTTGACCATTTCGGCATCTTCAGCTTTTGGCAGCCGGACAACGTCGATCCCAGCCTTAACCATGGCCCGAACGTCATTAGCATAGTATGGCGTGTCTTGACCATTGACCCGGACAACCAGTTCCGCGTCGCCATAGTCCTGCGTTTGCAAAGCTTCGTAAACCAGGTCACGAGCAGCATCTTTTTCAGCCATTGAAACGGCATCTTCCAAGTCGAACATGATGGAGTCGGCACCATAGATACCAGCATCCTTAACCATTGCTGGGTTGTTGCCAGGTACGAACATCATCGTCCGGCGCAAGCGTTCTTTAATTTCAGCCATGCTTACAATACCTCCCATGCAGGTTCATCAGTCGTCTTGGCAGCACGTTGCGCAGCGGCAATCGTGCGGGCCTTGATTACACAATCCAAGGCGCCCTTGTCAACGGCCTTAACCTTAGCGTTTTGAATTCCCATTGCCGTCAGCGTTTCAGTGATGACCTTCTTGATCTGGGTGCCAAACTGCTTGGCAACGTCTGATTCCAAATCAATCGCAATGCCATCCGTACCCTTGGACAGCATGATTTGAATATCAGATGATTCCAAGGTACCAGCTACTGCGGTTTCCTTAATTTCCATTGATGTTCATTCCTTCCTTGATCCGCTCTTGAAGTATCGCAACATGGTCTTCAACGAACTTCTGCGTCGTTGCTGGGACGAGCCCCACGATGGCATCGAGATTGTCATCATTGATGCATTTGCGTACCTCGGTCGCGGTAATATAATTTCCATTAGTTGCCGTCTTGCGCTCAATAATCTTTAACGCAACTTTAGGCGGCAGTTCCTGCTGCAAAACTTGATTATAGATTCCAGTCGTCCGTGATAACGGCTCGCTGCCAACATAACGCGTCTTTATATTGAGTGCCGGTGCGATCGTATCGCGAAAGACGCGGGCATCTAAGGTTGTCTGGTAGCGAATCGTCTGGTCGGCTGATTCCAAAAAGTAGGCTGGGAAAGTGGCATAGCTGACCATATAATCGCCACCGTCAACGACAATAACGTTTTTTAGATCAGCCGTCCCCGCTTTTACCAGTTCGAATCGTTCACTGGTCTTAAACAGCGACAGATCCGTATTGACTACAAAGACATAGACCAGATCGTTTTCTTTAGCTGCCTGCTCGACCAAGTAGCGATGACCATTGGTAAAGGGGTTGGCATTCATAACGATGCCCGCTACTTTTTTAGTCGCTTGTCCGTCCACACGCGGAACAGCGGCTAAATAATCATCAACGTTCGGGTCACCGGTTTCCAAAAAGGCAGCAACATCCGAATGAGCCAGTTCCTTAAAGCCGAGGTGCTGAAAGCTTGCGGAATATCTGGCCTTAGTAAAGACAAACAAATGAAAGCGATGTTCTTGAAAGAGTCGATTCGTCAAGGCACTGACAATAGCATTGAACCTGGCTCCTGGCACGGCTTCTTTGTTGCAGACGCCAATGTATTTCAAGACATTGCCGGCAGCTGATCCCGTACCAACCAACTGGCCTTGTTCATCAAGCAGTCCCAGAGTAAAATCGATCTTGTCGACCTCAGCATCCGAAAAGTTATGAATTCCCAACGATTCCAAAAACTGCTGCCATTTCTGCCGGGTAGCTCGATCACTCAGATGCAGATCAACAATGTGATTTTCCATAGGATGACTCCTTTTTATTTTGATTGACTGGCATAATCAACAACCGCTTTTGCTACGGTTGGGACGACGCGCTCATCAAAGACGCTGGGAACGATATTTTCAGCAGTCGGTTCCGCAACTACGCTGGCCAGTGCCTGAGCAACCGCTTTTTGCAGATTCATGTCAACCTTTTTCAAGCCGCTGGCCAATAAGCCTTTGAACAGTCCGGGAAAAGCCAGAATATTATTGACCTGATTAGGGTATTGGCTGGATCCAGTAGCAATTACGGCTGCCCCGGCTTCCTTAGCTTTTTCAGGCGCGATTTCTTGATGCGGATTTGCCAGAGCAAAGATGATTGGCTGCTCGTTCATCTGCTTGACGTCATGACGATTGATGACATTACCGGTTGACAGTCCGATAAAGGCATCCTGTCCCTTGATGGCATCATGAATATTTTGATTTTCCATATTTTGCGGCGTTCCCAGCTTAGCGGCAAACACACGCTGATAATCATTGGCGCGGTAATCCTCACTGGTAATGACGCCGTGAACGTCAACCAGCGTTAAGTGCTTGATGCCGGCCGCATACAGCAGGCGCGCCGTTGCCAGTCCAGAGGCACCAACGCCATTGATTACGACGCGCAGATCCGTCAGCTTTTTGCCAACGACCTTAGCAGCATTGATCAAACCAGCTAAGACCACAATGGCACTGCCTTCTTGATCGTCATGATAGACTGGTATTTCCAGCTCTTCGCTCAGGGCATTTTCAATTTCAAAACAGCGTGGTGCAGCAATGTCTTCAAGATGAATGCCAGCAAATGATAGCGAGATGTTTTTGATCGTCTTGATGATTTCTTTTGGGCTGACTTGATCAACTGCCAGCGGAATGGCGTTGATATTGGCCAGATCCTTGTACAGCAAGGCTTTCCCTTCAATAACCGGCAGGCCGGCAGCCGGGCCGACGTTACCAAGTCCCAGTACGGCAGTCCCATCAGTAATCAAGGCAACCAGTTTGCCGCTGACCGTAAACTTGTCTTTGAGTTCCGGCTTTTCGGCAATCATTCTTGATAAGACCGCTACCCCTGGCGTATAAGCCTTTTGCAGGTCTGCTCGATCCTCAATGTCAAAATCAGATTTAATGTCCAGCATCCCGGTATGGGCTTGATGCAGACGAAGAATAGCATCTTCTTCTGAAGTCATCTAATCATCCCTTCAAGTTATCAAATTCTCAAACTCATCTAAATTTCAAATCTCTCGTTGATAATTTTACACTCTCTTTTTAACTTTTTCAAATAGTTATAATATTTTTTCAAAATTAAAAAAGTTTGATATTATTAAAAGGGACTTATATCGATTTTTAGAAAGAAGGCTCATTTGTATGAATGACATCACTCAACAAGGTCAACTGGCTGATATTGCCCGCGACTATTATCTTGGCCAGCTGACCATCACCCAGCTGTCGGAAAAATACCAATTAAGCCGTTATCTGATTACCAAGGCTTTAAATGAGGCACGCGCGGCTGGCATCGTTAGAATCACTATCAATTCACCAATCGATCGCAACACTGAATTAGAGACTCGTTTTGCGGAGCTCTTTCCGCATACCAACACGATGATCATCAAAGACGCCGCCACGACCAACGCTGATATCGAAAACATCATCGACTTTGCCGCGGCGGAGATTCAGCGCCATATTAAAGGCAGCGAAATCGTTGGCGTCAGCTGGGGCGGAACGTTGATGAACATCATCAATCGTTTCCAAACCGACGTCCGTGATGACCTGATCTTTACCCAGTTTATGGGCGACAATCTCAAGTACAGCTCAGCAATCGGTGCAACGCCATTGGTTCAGCGCGCTGCTGCCAAGTATGGATCCAGTTACCTGACCATTCCAGCTCCACTTTACATTCTCAACGACACCGTCAGAGAACAGCTTAAAAATGAACCAGCCATGGTTAACGTCTTTGAACAGTGCGGTAAGATGGACATGCTTTTTACCGGTATTGGCACGATCGACTCAGTCAACAGCATTCGGGTCTGGCATCAAAGTCTTAACGAAATTTTCGAAAACGTTGATCGTCAAGAAATCGTCGGTATGCTTTACGGTCGCCCCTACAACATTGATGGTCAGATTCTAACGCCAAAGAGCGACAAACTATTTGGTGCCTCCGTAGCCGCACTTTTAGAGGTACCTTGCCGGATTGGCGTCGTCAAAAGCAAGTTTAAGGCCCGCGCCATGCTGGGAGCCTTACGCGGCAGCCTCTTAACCGATATTATTACCAATGAGGCCGTAGCCAACCGAGTCCTGCTGGAACTGGACAACAACTGATTTTTATGCGTCGTCTGCTGTAGGCGACGTTTTTTTTATGACTGAACGCTCATCGCAAAACGATCTAAAATCTGGTTGAAGGCAGCTGGCTGTTCTGCCATTACGGCATGACCGGCATTGGCAACGACCTGTGTCTGCGCTTTTTCATTTAGGATCTGAATGGCCTGCAGAAAATCAGGATTAAAGTATGGCGACTTTTCACCAGCAACCGCCAAAAATGGTACCGGCATCAAAGCAACGATATCGCGCCAGTCCTGGAAGGCATGGTCAATCGCAAAATTAAAATTGGCGCTTTGGTCATACGGATGCAGGGTATTGGCCTGACGAACGGCATTAACCGTAGCCTCGTCAATCTTGACGGCAGTAGCGCGGCCAAGCGGCATTTTCAGTGCTGCCGGGAATTCATCCCAGGTCAGGTCCTTAAAGCCATAATGCCACGTCTCGTCATTAATCATCTTAGGGCTTTGGTCAATATCAATCAGGCCATCCAACTGACCACGGCCAAACAATGAGACATAGCCAAACATCGTCGAAGCGCCCATTGAATGCCCCACTGCTAAGCAATGCTCAATCGACAAACTCTGCAGCAATTCATAAACATCGATTGCATGCCGCGAGATGCGCGCACCCTTAAAAGTATGTTCAGAGGCGCCTTGATTGCGTGCATCAAAAGTAACCACCCGATAGCCGTTTTGCAACAAAAATTCCTTGGTCGGCCGCCAGATTTCCTTGCACATTCCCAATCCACTGACCAATATAACCGGATAGCCAGTTCCTTCATCCTCATAATCCAGACGTACATGATCTGATGTAATAAATTTCATAATCTTTCCTTTCGATGCAAAAAAAGCGACCCCAACCGGATCGCTTTTTTGCATGTCTACCACATGCCGATAACTTTCATCCAAAGAGGTGCTACCGTCAAGAAGACTACCAGATAAAGCAGACCCAAGACAAAGCTCATGCGCCACCATTCACCCTGCTTAACATAACCGGAGCTTGCCAAAATGGAAGCAGGACCGTTGGCATAGTGAGTGGTCGAAGCCATGATTGAAGAACAGAATGCCAGCATCATTGCCGCCAGCATAACTGGTGCCCCCGCCGAAACGGCAACTCCGACAAATGGAGCGTACAAAGCCGTAACGTGTGCCGTGGCACTGGCAAACAGATAGTGAGCGTAGAAGTAGATGATCATCAGAATTGCCAGAACTGCAACCCAGTTCATACCGTGCAGACCACTGGCAATTGACTTGGACAGCCACTTGATCAGACCCATTTCAGAAAGCTCGCCTGCCATGAAGACCAGAATTGAAAGCCAAATCAAAACGTTCCAGGCACCTGTTTCACTCAGCAGATCCTTAGTAGTCAAAACCCCAAAGATCAGCAGCAGTGAGATTGCCAAGAAAGCAACAAATGAAGCTTCAATGCCCAAGGTGTTGGACATCATCCACAAAACGATCGTTAAGATGAAGACGCCTGCCATGATCTTTTCAGAAACCTTCATTGGTCCCATTTCGCGCAGGCTCTTGTCAGCCCATTCACGAGCATTTGGCGTTTCTTTGATCTCAGGCGGATACATCTTGTAGATCACGAATGGCACCAGGATAAACAGCAGCAGACAAGGCACGACACTAGCCGTAAACCAGCCCAGCCAGGTAATGTGAATCTTCATCGTCTTAGCCAAGGCAACGATAACCAGGTTAGGTGCCAGGGCCGTCATAAACATAGCCGAAGTGATGATGTTGCTGTTAAATTCAGAGAACGTCAGGAACGCCCCGATTTTTTTGCGTGAATCGTCATTTGGTTCGGAACCAAACGTCTTGGCCAAGGATTCAACCAGTGGGTAAACGATCCCACCGGCACGGGCCGTGTTGGAAGGCGTAGCTGGCGCCGTGATCAGATCGATTCCCCCAACGGCATAGGCCAGGCCAAGCGTCTTTTTACCAAAGGCTTTGATCAGATACAGGGCAATCCGGTGACCCAGACCAGTCTTAATGATCCCCCGTGCCAACATAAAGGCCATGGCAATCAGCCAGGAAGAAGAATTGCTGAAGGCCGTCAATGCATCGTCCATTGGTACCAGCTTGGTCAGTACCATGACAGTAAAGCCGATCAGCGTTACGGCAGCAATTGGCAGCGGCTGCGTAATGCAGGCAGCAATTGTCGCAATAAAGATCGCCATCATATGCCAGGCAGCAACTGAAACGCCAGCTGGCCGAACCGGAGCCGTGAACCAGATCAGCAGCCCGATAATTAATGGGGCAATAAAGCCCTTATACTTAACTTTTGCTAAACCCATTGTGATATTTCCTCCAAAAAAGTTGTCTCAAAATCTTAATCTAAAGCTCAACGCCATCCAAGACTTCTTTCATCTTGGCGGCAGAATACTGCATTGCCGCTACCTCGCGTTTTGAAAGCGGCGTTTCAATAACATAACGAATTCCAGTCCGGTTAACGGAAGCCGGTGTCCCTAAGTACAGATCATTGATGCCATACTGACCATTCAAAGGCGCCGATAATGGCAAAACGATTGAACGATTGAAGATGATGGCCTCGCAAATCAAAGACAGACAGCGGGCAACGCCATAATAGGTCGCACCCTTGGAACGAATAATCGCGCCACCTTTTTTCTTGACCCCAGACTGCATCTCTTCAAGCTCTTCATCGCTGACATCAGCAAACTCTTTTAAAGGCTTGCCGGCAATCGTCGCTTCATCAAAGTTGGCAAACGACGTATCACCATGCTCGCCTAATACGTCAACGCTGATTTCGCGTACAGGCACATGACAGCGTTTGGCAAGCGCAACTCGCAGTCTGGCCGTATCAAGCGAGGTCCCCGTACCGATAACCCGGTTCTTTGGAAAACCAGAGATCCGCTGCGTCAGCGTCGTCAAAATATCAACTGGGTTGGAAGCAACGACAAAGATTCCTTTAAAGCCGCTGTTAACGATTGGGTCGATGATCGTCTTTAAAATGCCAACGTTTTTGTTGACCAGATCTAAACGACTCTCGCCGGGCTTGCGCGGAATACCCGCCGTGATGACTACAACGTCGGTATCGGCTGCATCTTCATACTTGCCAGCACGAACCACCGTCGTCCCATCGAACATGGCCAGATCTTCCAGATCCATTGCATCGCCGGCCGCTTTTTGCGTCTTACGATCAACAATGATCAATTCATCTAAACTAACGTGTTGCAGTAAATCGTTGGCAAAAGCAGAACCAACTGCACCATCGCCAACCAGCATAACTTTTGACATATCTGATTTTCCTCTCTACTCGACTGAAAAAGCACTTACAGCACTATTTTCAAAATTTTCCAACAAATTTTAGTATTGTACACGCTTCTTGTGATAATTTCAACAAAATAATGGCTAAGAATACGACAGAGCAGCGTCCTACCAACCCTGTCGCATATTAATTTATTCAGACCCGCGTACGCTACTCAAAGCAGAAAATTAATGTTCGCGAGCATAAACCGTTACTTGTTGACCAGCCTGACGACCAAAGATGATCGTTTCAGCAATTGAGTTGCCACCGACCCGGTTGTTGCCGTGCAGGCCGCCAGAAACCTCGCCAGCTGCATACAAGCCAGGAATAACGTCACCATTGCCATCAAGTACCTGCGTCTTGGTATTGATGTGAATTCCACCCATCGTGTAGTGAATGGCAGGTGCGATATGAATGGCAAAGTAGCCTGGCTTGGACAGATCGCGATCCATCCCCGTCGTCCGGCCAAACTCCTTGTCGTCGCCAGCTTTGACAGCCTGGTTCCAAGTTTCAACCGTGTTCTTCAAGACAGCTGGATCCATCTTCAGGTTCTTAGCCAGATCCTCAATCGTGTCGCCATGAACGACCAGACCAACCTTGTCGTAGAACTCAATGGCCTTGGCATGATCACGCACGCCTTGGTCAAAGATCAGATAGGCACTGTGTTCTGGCAGAGCGGTAATCGTTTCTGAGACGATCTTACGCGTATTCAGCTCGTTGACGAAACGTTTGCCTTGGAAGTTAACCAGGATTGCCCCTTCACCACGAACGGCTTCACCAATCAGGTAGACATGTGGATTGTCTTGTTGAACGGTTGGGTGAACCTGAACGAAATTCATCTGCGTCAGCTGAGCGCCCACCTCTTCAGCCAGCTTCAAGCCGTCACCGGTTGCACCTGGCTGATTAGTCGTCTTGTAGTCGGCCAGATCTGGACGGTAGCGCTTGATGTATTCCTTGGAGGCCCCAAAGCCACCAGTTGCCAGTAAGACGGCCTTGGCATTGATCTGCTTGGTTTGACCATCAACACTGGCAACTACGCCGGCAACTGCGCCTTGATCGTTTTTGACCAGCTTTTCGACCTTAACCTTGTTGAAGACCGGAATCTTCTCTTGAGCCGCTACATCCAGCAGGCTCTTAACCAGGAATCCACCAATTGGCGCCATGGAAGCTGGGCGGTGCGTCCGTTTTTTAGACATCCCGCCAGTAATCGTAACGTCTTCCAGCTTGATGCCATGATCAGCCAGCCAGTCGATTGCCAGTGGCGAGTGAACGACGAAGAATCCCAGCATATCCTTATCATTGAGCTTGCCACCGTCTTTGTAGGTTTCCCGGTAGAAGTCATTGATGTTGTCAATAATGCCATGCTTGAGCTGAACGTTGGTCTCGGCGGCGTTCATCCCAGAAGATGCTCGGTTGGTATTACCGCCAAGCTGTTCTTCTTTTTCCAGTACGGCTACGTTCATTCCCAGTTCATGGGCTTGAATTGCAGCTGCCAGACCAGTACCGCCAGAACCAACGATTACCGCATCATAGCTGTCTGCCAGTTGACTGACTGGCGTGGTTTGAAATTGTGCCATTTTGCAGCTCCTTTGTTTAGTCTTCGTAGTCATGACGATCAGCGTTGGTCATCTTCAGCGGATCCATCCATTCGTCATATTGTTCTTCAGTAACCTTGCCAGACTTCAAGGCAGCTTCCTTCAGCGTGCTGCCGGCCTTGTCAGCGGCTTGAGCAATCTTGGCACTGTCATGGTAGCCAATGTGTGGAGAAAGTGCCGTCACCGTCATCAGCGAGTTGTCCAGCAGTTCCTTCATCCGCTTTTCGTTAACCGTTAAGCCATGAATCATCTTGTCGGCAAAGCCCATCGTCGTACCCGTCAGCAGGTCGGCAGATTCCAAGAATGCATCGATCATAACCGGCTTGAAGACGTTCATTTCAAAGTTGCCTTGTGAGGAGGCAGTTGAAACGACCACATCATTGCCAAAGACCCGCAGAGCAGCCATCGTAACGGCTTCAGCTTGAGTTGGGTTAACCTTGCCGGGCATGATTGAAGAGCCTGGTTCGTTGGCAGGAATGTGCAGTTCGCCATAGCCAGCCCGTGGACCAGAAGCCAGGAACCGGATGTCTTGGGCAATCTTGAACATGTCAGCTGCCAGCGTCTTCAAGGCCCCGTGAACCACATTAAGACCAGAGTGGTGCGACAGGCCGTAGAACTTGTTGCTCTTGGCAGTCAGCTTCAGACCATATGCCTGGCTGAGCTTTTCAGCGATCTTTTCAGGCATGCCTTCAGCGGCGTTCAGACCAGTACCAACAGCCGTACCACCAATTGCCAGTTCTTCCAGCGTTGGTTCGAGCTGTTCAATGTACTTCAGGTCATGTTCAAGCGCAGCCACATAGCCAGAGACTTCTTGGCCAAAAGTCAATGGAACGGCATCCTGCAGGTGGGTCCGACCAACCTTAACCGTTTCCCAGTACTTGTCCTGCTTGATCTTCAGTTCGTCAATCAGGTGCTGTACGGCTGGCTTCAGCTTATCCAAAGCTTCCAAGGCTACGACGTTCATTGCCGTTGGGAACGTGTCGTTTGAGCTTTGACCCTTGTTGACGTCATCGTTAGGCAGGATCTCTACGTCAGGGTTGATCTGCATAGCCTTGTGAGCAACGACTTCATTAGTATTCATATTGGTCTGCGTACCAGAACCGGTTTGGTAGACCTTCAATGGGAAGTCCTTGCGCAGATCTTCATCGCTTAAGGCAAGCAGTTCGTCAACGGCTTTAACGATCAGGCTGCCCTTTTCTTCTGAAATAGCATTGGTTTCCATGTTGGCTTGAGCAGCTGCCTTTTTAATGTTCAGCAGTGCACGAATGATGGCGATTGGCATGTATTGGCCAGTTGGGAAGTTGTGACGGCTCCGTTCAGTTTGAGGGCCCCACAAAGCATCGGCAGGGATTTGAACTGGACCTAGAGTATCTTCTTCAGTACGAAATTCTGGCATATTAAAACCTCCAATTGAATTCAACATGCGATATAAACAAAGTGATGTAAGCGTTGTTGCTTTTTTACGATTCCAACTTTACTCTGCATAATTAGATATAGTCAAAACAAATAGAGCTTATAAGAATTCCTTATAATCCCCCATTAAAATGCCTTTCCTAAGCTGTTTTGATCTTTTTGAAACTTTTGCACAATCTTTAATTAATTTCAAAAAAGCTAAAAATTTTTCGCTTGATTGATCAATTAGGCATTTTTTATTTAAAAGTCAATCAGCAGCAATAAAAAATACCGCTAATCAGCTCAAGCAAGCTGTTAGCAGTATCGTATTTATATTATTCTTCAGTAATTTCAACCGTCGTCATTACAACGTCTTCTTTCGGCTTGTCAGCAGCATCACGAGCAACCCGGCTGATCTCATCAACCACGTCCATGCCGCTGACTACCTGGCCAAAGACGGTGTGGTGCCCATCAAGCCATGGCGTGCCACCATTCTTTTCGTAATTGGCGATGACTTCGGCTGGCCAGCCCAGCTGCTTCATTTGACCAATCATATTGCCAGGTACCTGTGTAGCACTGACAATAAAGAATTGGCTGCCGTTGGTATTAGGACCAGCATTGGCCATTGACAGCGCGCCATTGAAGTTAAAAAGCTCCCGGCTGAATTCATCTTCAAACGGTGCGCCGAAGCTGCTTTGCCCGCCAGCTCCAGTCCCGGTTGGATCACCGCCTTGAATCATGAATTCGGGAATCACCCGGTGGAACGTTACCCCATCATAGTAGCCCTGCTTGGCCAGCGTAATGAAGTTCTCAACCGTCTTGGGCGCCTGATCTGGGAACAGCTGAATGGTTACGTCACCATGGTTGGTCTTGATGGTTGCTTTAGGTCCCTTGGCATCTGCCAGGTTCAATTGTGGATAGGTCATGTTTTCCTCCTGCTAATATAGAAAATCAATTTATACCTAATTCTATCATTATTTTGGATTAACACGATCTGATATTGATCAACGTTTTTATCACGATGAAAAATTTTAAGACAACTGCTGACCGGCTTGGCATCTATTGATATACCGTACGCTCCGCAGAAAACGGAAACGAAAAAACAGCTCCGGCAGCCAAGCTCCATAACCTCAATGATAATTTCAACAGCATTTAGCTTCCCAAAACCATTTTGCAAACTAGAAGTTCAAGTCCAATGACGCAGCAACAGTCAACCAATATCGGCCAAACATATTAAAGCCACCGATATTTTATCGTTAGGATCAAAACGACAGCTTACTGGCTCATCGTGACTGTCAGACGACCAACTTTGTGAAAGAACTGAATCTTTGAACTGCTGATCATACTGAATTTACCTACTTTACCTTGTTTTTTCACCCATAGTAGGCAGCTGTATATTCAGCCAAACTTTACCTACTTTTGGCAGCTTTTCTTCAAATCGTAGGTAACAATGCATATTCTAGGGTTGATTGGGTCAGACCAACTTTGTGAATTACCTACGATTAGGGGATTTTTAGTTAATAGTAGGTAATGTTAGACTCCCCTAACTTGATATACATTAATTTTTACCTACTATGCATCGCTTTTTCACCGATAGTAAGTAATCGTCTTTGATCATCTAAAATTATGCAGATTTTTTTGCATAATGCCACCACTATCGTTTGATGACGACTTTTACAACTGACAGACAAGCGCTTCTTGATGATGATCAGATGCTTGACTGACTACGCGACTCCGAATTATCCGCCTTGCTCAGATTCTTAGCCATGACCAGGATTATGCCGACCCAGACATTCTGGACCGCCGCGATGCTGATTCTAATTGCCAAAGCTGCCAAGCAAATCAAAAACCGCCCGATTCCCAGTCATCGAGCGGTTTTAGCATTAATGCAAAGATGTTTAGTCGTTATTTGGCAACTTCAATCAGCTTTTCACCGTGCTTGATCTCACCTTCTGCAACATGTTCAACCTTGGCGTAGCTGGCCGTATTGGTTACAACGACCATTACCGTAGTATCGTAGCCAGCCGCTTCAACAGCCTTGAGGTCAACCGTCCCCAGCTTATCACCGCGCTTAACGGTTTGGCCTTGCTCAACTGCACTGGTGAAGTGTTCGCCTTTCAGATTAACCGTGTCCAAACCAACGTGGATCAAAATTTCGGCCCCATCATCAGACGTAATGCCATATGCATGCTTAGTAGCATAGGCAACGGTAATCTTACCATCAACCGGTGAGTAGATGGTGCCATCGCTTGGTACGACAGCCGCGCCATCACCCATCATCTTTTGGGAGAAGACCTCATCTTTAACCTTGGACAGATCTTCTACCTTGCCATCAATTGGGCTCAGCACTTCTTCACTCTTAACGGCACCAGCAGGCTCAGCAGCCGTTGCCTCAGCCTGAACCTCAACCGCCTTGGCTTCAGCATCAGCCTCAGCTTCAGTAACTGGATCGATCAGGTTGCGGTGGGCCTTGCCATAGAAGAACGTGACACAAAATGCAATGGCAAAACTGATCAGCTCACAAAGGACGTAAAGCGGAATCGATTTGGCATTGATAGAAAGGAAGCCAATGAAACCAGCCGAGCCAAGAGATACGGCAATCACGTGGAACATACCAGCCAATGCACTGGCAACACATGAGCCAATCAAAGCACAGAAGAATGGGAACTTCAATTTCAGGTTAACCCCGAAGATTGCCGGTTCAGTAATCCCCAACAGTGCTGAAACAGCGGCTGAGCTGGAAAGACCCTTCATCTTCTTGTTCTTGGTCAGGAAGTAGACCGCCGTCGTCGCAGCCCCTTGCGCAACGTTAGCCATGGAAGCAACGACAAAGATGAAGTCGCCATAGCCAGTTCCCGACTTAAAGGCCGAGATCAATTGCGTTTCGATGGCTGGGAAGCTTTGGTGCAGACCCGTCAAAACGATTGGTGAGTAGAAGGCACCAAAGATACCAGTTCCGACCCAGCCAAGCGTGTTGTAGATCCAAACAATCGCAGCCGTGATCCAGTCGGAAAGATCCCGCATAACCGGACCCACAATGGTAAACGTCAGAAAACCAGTCAACAGAATCGACAGCAGCGGCGTAAACGTGAAGTCAACCGCGCTTGGCAGCTTCTTGTGGAACCACTTTTCAAAGATCGACAGCAGCCAAACTGCAGCCAGTGCCGGAATAACCTGGCCCGTGTAAGGCTGCATTGAAACGTGCAGACCAAAGACGTTCCAGAAGTGCCCCGCCTGCAGCAGCGGTGAGGTCATCATCATACCAACAACCGCGCCCAAAAATGGGTTGGCACCAAACCGCTTAGCACCAGAGATCCCAACCAGAATTGGCAGGAACGTAAACGGCGCTGCCGACATTACGTTGACCATTGATTCGATTCCCTTAAGCGAAGGGTACATCTGAATGACTGACTTTGGCCCAAACAAACCAGGTGAAGCCAGCACGTTGTCCAAAGCCATCAAAAGACCGCCGGCAACCAAGGCTGGAATCAACGGTACGAAGATGTCAGACAGCAGCTTGATGAACGCCATCACCGGATTTGTCTTTTGGTTCTTGGCGGCAACTTGCTTCAGCTCTTGGGTTGACATTTCCTTTAAGCCGGTAATCTTAACCATTTCATCGTAGACATTGTTGACATCACCAGGGCCAATGATGATCTGGTATTGACCGTTCGTTTCAAACGTCCCTTTGATGTCGGCATCGCTATCCAACATTTTTTGATTGATCTTGGAATCATCCTTGACCACCAAACGAAGCCGCGTGGCACAGTGCGCAGCAGCCACGATGTTATCTTTGCCCACCGCTTTGACAACGGTTTGGGCGACTCGTTTATGATCCATAATTGCTCTCCCCAGATAAATAATTGCATTGCTAACCAAATAAAATAAATGTTAAAAACATCTGTAAGCGCTTTTACTGTTATTTATCATACCTGCTTTTCGCAAAATGTCAATCGTTTAACAATTATTTTTACCAGCAAAATGACAATGGGTTGACATATAATCCCGTTTTAAAGGTATTTTGCCCACCTGGTGGAATTTAAAAAAATTTTAATTTATTCGCGTGTCCCGACTCTTAAGACGCAGGCACCGTCAATATCGCCCTGCTTAACCCGCCGCAATGCCTCATCAGCTTTGGCCAGCGGATATTCGGCAACTCTGGGGTGAATATCCAGACGATCGGCCAGCGTCAAAAACTCTTCACCGTCACGCCGCGTATTGCTCTCAACACTGGTCAGTACTTTTTCATGAAAGAGATGATCCTGGTAGGCCATTTGCGGCACGTCGCTCATATGAATACCTGCCAAAGCCAGCGTTCCCCCAGGTACCAGATTCTCCAGTGCCTTGGGAATCATCTGGCCGGCTGGTGCAAACATGATTGCTGAATCAAGCAGTACCGGTGTTTGATCATAGGCACCCTGCGCGGAGGCACATCCCAACTGACGAGCAAACTGCTGCGCGTCTTTCCCCCTTGTAAAGACGTGAACCTCAATTCCCTGCTTAATCGCAATCTGCGCCGTGATGTGCGCTGAACCGCCGAAGCCGTACAGACCCAAGCGACCGCCTGCCGGAACGTTGGCACGCAGATAGGCTCGATAGCCGATGATCCCGGCACAGAGCAGCGGGGCCGCCGTCAGATCATCGAAACGCGCGGGGATGCGATAGGCAAATCCTTCTGGTACCGTAACGTACTCTGCATAGCCGCCATCGTGATCCCAGCCTGTGTAGCATGAATGCGGGCAAAGATTTTCGCGACCCGAGCGACAGAAGCGGCAGACCCCGCACGCATGCCGAAACCAGGGAATCCCGATCCGCTCGCCAAGCTTAAAGCGCTGTGTATCTTCGCCAAACGCCACAACCTGCCCTACGATCTCATGACCAGGCGTGACATTGGGCTGATGAACCGGCAGATCACCTTCGCTGACGTGCAGATCAGTATGACAGACACCACAGGCCAGCACCTTAACCAGAACCTCGCCTCGTTTTGGCTTCGGCACTGGCTTTAAGACAAATTGAAGCGGTGATTGTTCGCCATCGATTGGTCCCGGCTTGACAACCGCCCAGGCATGCATCATTTCAGGAATTGATTCTTTTTTCTCCATATTGCCACCTCGCTTGCTAAAAACCTATACTTAGACTACAAGTAAATAATAACGCTAATTCAAACCGACATTACAGGAGGTTTTATTATGATTGACGTAAGACAGACCAATGAACTGACGCCGCGAGAACTGGTTACGATCTTTAAGGAACGGACCCGCGTTTTTGTGGTTGAACAGACCTGCTATTATCAAGAAGTCGATGACGAAGACTACCAATGTTTTCACGTGCGGATTTTAGACGATCAGACCAATGAGCTGATGGCCTACGCGCGCATCATGCCTAAAAAAGACTACGTAACGTTTGGCCGCGTGCTGGTCGTTGAAAAATTCCGCAGGCAGGGGCTGGGCAATCAGCTGCTCAAGGCCGTCTTGGATTATATCTCAACGCATTTTCCTGGTCTGGACGTTGAGATTGAAGCGCAGGCCTATCTAACCAAGTTTTATGGCAGCTTTGGCTTTAAACAGACATCCGAGATCTACCTATTGGATAATATTCCTCATTGTCAGATGAAACTGGTCGCAAGCGTTGATTGATAAACGTTTGACACCAAGCCGTCAACTCCTTAAAATTAAAATGTAAAACAGCGCTTTCAAATTGACAGAGGGGTTGAAATTATGGAATGGACTCGCGAGCAACGCTACTTACCTTATGAAAAGCACAGCGCCTTGGAACTGCTGAGACTGCAGGCACAGGCTGCCAATTCGTCTTATCAGATGCATTATCACGTGCGGCCGAACTCTGGCTTGCTGAACGATCCAAATGGCTTTTCTTATTACAATAATGAATGGCACGTTTTTTACCAGTCATTCCCATTTGGTGCCGCTCATGGTCTAAAGTCATGGATGCACATGACGTCACCGGACCTGGTACATTGGCAGAGTCATGGCCTGGCCCTGGCACCGGATACTGAATATGACAGTCATGGCGCTTATTCAGGATCAGCCCGTGTAATTGATGATCGGCTGTTCTTAATGTATACCGGCAATCATCGTGATGCTGACTGGCAAAGAACGCCTTATCAGCTGGGAGCCTGGCTGGACAAACAAAACCAGGTAACCAAGCTGGACCAGCCACTGTTTGTCAATCCCGATCACATCAGCGAGCATTTTAGAGACCCACAGTTGTTGAAATATAATGATAAATACTACGCCATCATTGGTGCACAAGAAAAAGACACTCAAGAAGGACACATTGATCTATGGGTCAGCGATGAGCTTACGACTGGCTGGCAAGAAGTCGGCTATGTTGATTGTATGGCCGATTCAATGGGCTATATGTGCGAATGTCCCAATCTGATCGACGTTGACGGCCATCCCGTTTTGATTTTTTGTCCGCAGGGCTTGGATAAAAAGGTCGCCGACTATGAAAACATCTACCCGAACATGTATCTGACCGGTGACGATTTCGACTATGAAAAGGCTAAACTGATCAACAGCTCACAGATTCCCGTCAACCTGGATGATGGTTTTGACGTCTATGCCACGCAGGCCTTCAACGCGCCAGATGGCAAGGCTTATGCCATCAGTTGGGTAGGCTTGCCAGATCTTTCCTATCCTACCGACACGGAAAACTGGGCCAATTGTCTGAGCCAGGTTAAGGAACTGCACTATCAAAACGGTCGCCTGCTTCAAAAACCCGTTGCGGCAATGAAAGAACTGCGCGGCCAGGCTGAATCGTTTAATGGCAACGTCAGCCACATCAAGACCGGCCGCCAGTTTGAGATGATCGTTGACATCGCCGCCGACCAAGCTGGCACGCTCTCTTTAGCAGCTGCCCAGGATCTTTCTGCCGGTTTACAGGTGCGTTTTGACACGCGGACTGGTAAACTAAGCGTAGATCGCAGTCATGCCGGCCAACCTGTCGCTCCCGACTTTGGCACGGTAAGAAGCGTAAAGCTGCCAGCCGATCAGCCTTTAAAGCTTGACGTTTTTATCGATCATTCGCTAGCCGAGATTTTCGTCAATGATGGCGAACACGTCTTGACTCTGCGCTTCTTCAATGATCCTTGTCAGGTCTGGGCAGGCTTTGATGAGCGGATCAATGCTCATGGAACGGTATGGCAGCTGAAAAACATGTGAAGGAAGTTTTGTCAGTGATGCTCAATCAGCCTCTGGATGTTTTTGACTTAAAAAAAATCCAGGTCAACGCCACGAAAGCCGAACTGGAAACCGATGGCAAGCTGCAGCGCCGCCAAGTCCCAGTCGAAAAGCTCGGTGAATACGTTCCTGTTCAGCGCGATCCAATCAATTTGATCAAGCTGACCGAAGCCAAGATGATCCCTGAGCTGCTGCCATTGCGTCATCAACGCATGGCCGCCAGCCGCTTCGCCTTTTTTCGCGGCACCGCGGAATTAATGGAACAAGACCTTAAACAGCAGTATCAAAGCGGCATCTCAATCATTATCAATGGCGATGCCCATTTAGGAAACTATGGCTTCTATGCCTCACCAGAACGCAAATTGCTGTTTGATCTCAATGATTTTGATGAATCTCGGATCGGCAATTGGGAAAGCGACCTAAAGCGCCTTTTGGTCAGCACCTATTTGGTTGGCCTGCAGAATAATTTTGAGCCAGATCGGCTGCAGACGCTCTTAAGCAGCATGTGCAAGGTTTATCGACGTGGCGTCAAGCATGCCGAGACGCTTACTCTGCTGCAGCGCTTTTATTTTTCATATGAGATTCATGATATGATTCAAACGCTGAACTCGTTGGAGGATAACGATCGTGCCGAAATGAGCCGCATCGTCGATCGAATTCTCAAAAAGAGCCATAAGAACAACTCAGAAACGGTCATCAAAAAATTCACGACGCTCAACTCGCGTGGTCATCTGATCTTCCGTGAGAATCCGCCCCGCGCCCGCCACGTCAGCGACCACACGTTCAGGCAGATTCAAGCTGCCTATAACAGCTATCGCAACTACGTCAGAGAAGACATCCGCGTTTTGCTGGCCAGCTATCATCTTTCCGATGTGATTCGCTACAGCGTCGGCGTCGGTAGTTTTGGCACGCGCTGCTTTTTATTGCTGCTGACCGGGATTGATGGCAGTCACCTGGTCCTGCAGATGAAAGAAGCCCTGCCGCTGCGCTATAATCTGCTGGCCATGCCGGTTGCTGAATCCATCAAAAGCAGTCTGAATGCTGGAAGACGGATCGTTACGGCACAAAAGGTTCTGCAGTCGGCTTCTGATCCTTTTCTCGGCAGTACGCATTTTGATGGTCGCGGCTACTACCTGCGCCAATTCCGGGATATGAAGGAATCGATTGATGCGACTCGCTTAGACTTTGAAAGTCTGAGCGTTTATGCCGAGATCTGCAGTTTTCTATTGGCCATGGCGCATTTCCAAAGTCCTACCGCTCCTCGCATTGCCGGCTATCTGCGCAAGCAAAAACAGCTTGATGCCGGCTTAGCCAACTGGGCAGTTCAATATTCCAAACAGGTCGATCAAGACTACCAGCGCTTTTTAGCTTACCTGAATCAATAGCCATTATAAAAACACCTCGTCTGGCAACTGCCAAGCGAGGTGTTTTTAGCTTCATGAATAGTTAGACCGCTGGACTGGTCGGTTTCTTCATCCGACGTCGAACCAAGAAATACATGGCGATCAGAATCAGCAGCGCGACCAAGACCCCGCTGCAACGCTTAAAATCAGCATTAAACAGTGCATCACCGCCAAACGCATACAAAAACGAGGTTGGCAGCATTCCACCAGCAATCATCAGCAGAAAATGCCCGCGATCAAGCTTCATCCTAACCCCGGCATAATCAACCAAAATACTGGGAATTACGGGAATCATGTAGCCAATCGTCAAACCAATCAAAGGATGCTGCTGATCGGTCAGTGCCGTCAGCAGACGACTGGTCTTGATTTTTTTCGAAACGTCAACGTGCTTGATCAGCTCAACGACCAGACAGCTGCCCAAGACGTTGCCGACCCAGTTCATTGCAAAACCGATCCATGGTCCATAGCATAGACCAGCCAGAATGCACAGCAGCGAATTGGACATTCCTGGAATCGCATTCAAAAGGCCAATCACAATGGTTAACAGCACGATATCAGCTGCCCCATGCGAACGAATCAGCTTCATCAATTGATGCCGATGCGCCACGGTTGGGTCAACCACCAGCATCAGTTCGCGCCGAAAATCCCAGACCAATAAAATCAGCCCAATCAGCGCTAAAATACCCCCAACCGTCAAAACAATTCTGCGTTTTTTCATTGCAATCTCCCCTAGACTAAGACGACCCCTGTCCAACTGATCAGCCAGGCAGGGGTCGCGCAATAGGTGTGTATATAGTATACGGGTTTATTGTATGAAACTTTGCTGCCAAGTGCAACTAAATTCATCAATTCATTGATAGTCAGCATGCCACCAACGCTGTTTTTCAATCCTCCAGCAAAGCTTTCTAATCAAGATCACTTGTCTGGCCAATAACCCATCAATTTCACACCTAAGCATTTCCTTTCACCAGCCGCTCTACAAGACTCAGTCCCACCAGGCATTGATATTCTGGAGATCCAGCTGCAGCCGATCCCACTGCCGGTTTAAGAGATGATGAGCAGCTGTTTTTAACTGAGCTGCCGTGACATGGCGATCGCTCGTCAAACCGCGCTTGGCAAATTGATGCGCGCTGGCTTTTAGATAGACCGCGTATGGTTCGATCAAGGCTGGCGAAATCTGCAGCTTTTTAACTAACACTTCGGCCATCATTGCAGCCGCCTGCTGATAGCGCTGCTTTTCCAAATAGCCATCCAGCTTGTCGGCCATTTCTTCAATCCACTGGTTCAGCGGATCGTCTGGCGTCAGGTCTTCTAGAAACCTTAGATTAAACGACCAGTCCCACCAAGGATGCTCACCTACAAACCAACGGCGCGCCGTTTGATCTTGAATCAACGGTGCCAGGCTCTGGTACAGTCGCTTGGTCTGCAAATGGCTGAACTCATTTGCCGGCCGGTGCTGCCAGTCTGCAATTACTGGTACCGCATGCTTTTTTTCAATCAGCTCCCATTGACACTGACCATCGTTAAGCTGTTTGAGACTAAGATAGCTGTCAAGCGGCACGGTTATTTTCTGCCATTGATCAAATGAATTTACCAGGCCCATATTTTTCCTCACTGATTAATCTTTTTCGTTTTCCAAGCGGTGCAGCGCATCATCCATGGCAGCCTTTTGCTCAGCAGTAACTTCGGGGAAGGAAAGATCCAGCTTGCCCAGCCGCTTGGTCAAAATATCCGAGACGACCAGCCGCGAGTACCACTTGCTGTCGCTAGGAATTACGTACCAAGGATTATTTTTGGTAGCAGTTTCGTTGATGGCTTTTTCATAGGCCAGCTGGTATTCATCCCAGTATTGACGCTCCTTGATGTCTGAAGCGGAGAATTTCCAGTTCTTTTCCGGCATAGTGATGCGCCGTTCAAACCGCTTCTTCTGCTCGCCTTTTGAAACGTGCAAGAAGAACTTCAAAACGACATAACCGTTGCGCGTCAAGTATTTCTCAAACTGGCGAATGTCTTCGTAGCGGCCATCCCAAAAGGCATCGTTGACATCAGCAATCGATAGGACGTTTGGCAGGTTGGCATTAAGAATCAGTTCAGGATGCACCCGGGAAACCAAAACGTCTTCATAGTAGGAACGATTCAAAACGCCGATTGCCCCGCGTTCAGGAAGTTTCTGGTGGATCCGCCACAAATAGTCGTGACTCAGATCAGTCTTGCTGGGCTGCTTGAAGTTATTGACCGTAAACCCAACCGGATCAATTCCAGAAAAGATGTGGGCAATCATACTATCCTTGCCGGCAGCATCCAGTGCTTGAAAGACCAAGACGACGCCATAGCGCGATCTTGAATACATCTTCTTTTGAAATTTCTTCAGTTTTTTTAGATTGGCTTCGATCTGACCCTTCACGTTTTCAATCATGGCCATGTCTTCATCGTTATAGCCATCGATTTTGGTTGGGGCCGTTTCAATATCAAAGTCTTTGCCAACAAATTTATACTGCTTGGTATCCATTGGAAAAACTCCCTTCAAAACATCATTAAAAACTATTATACCGCATTGGACGGCAACTATTCCGCCAATCAATCGAGTCAGCAGGCATTCTTAACTAATTGTGCAAAAGACGGTCCTAAAACATACCATTGCAGCAGTGCTTAGGTTTGAGAATGAATAAAAACCTGGCTTATAATTAAGTCAGCATCACTAGAGGAGGAGTTTTAAATGACCGCGCAAGCAACCCTCGATTGGCAGCATGAGATTCACCATGCCATTATTGCCGCATTACCCAACCGCGACTATGAACTGATTGCCTTTAATCAGGCCAAGTCGACCGAAAGCATCTACGCCAACGTTTTGCATGGTCAGCGGCTGTTTTATCTGCGTTTTTCCTGGCATGAGAATGAACGCTCGCGCCGCTTTGCCGATGCTTCTTTTGATCTGCGCCGCTATGGCAGTCATCGTGAGCTGGTTGCAAGTCTTAGAAAAAATTTCCAGCAGCCGCAATTTGGCAGCATCAAGCTTGGCTATTGGCATTTTGTCTGGCTGGCCATGCTGGAAAAGCTGGGCCAGACTGGCAATGAGCCGCTGCGTTTTAATAACGATGGCGTTTTGATCAATCATCAGCTACTCAGCAATCCGGCGGCTCTGCATCGCTTGCGGGCATTGATCAACTTTGGCCTGGCAATCGCGGTTCATGAAGACGCCTACCTTGCCATCAGCAAAGACGGCCTTAACCTGCTCAATCATTACTGGGATGTTGCCGACTTTTCTGACAGCCGCCAGTGGGACAATAATCCGCGGATCATGACGATTGATGAACTGACTTGGCAGCTCAACAACATCAAGCCCCCTGTCCGCCATGCCAAACGCCATTAAATACTTTTAAACGCGCGACTCAAGCCCCGCTGAAGCCTGAGTCGCGCGTTTTCTATTTTATTTATGAATTCTCTTGATGGAACTGATGAGCCGCTCCTTCATTTTGCCAGGCCAGATAAAGTGCTTGATCAACAGGATGTTTTAACAACAGCTCCACGCCAAAAATCGGCTTATTGGTTCCCTTTTGCAAAAACTCATGAGCAGATCCCGGCATAACCTGGCAAAGACCAAGGTAGACAAACTGCGACTGGTCCTGCTCATCTGAATTTTTAACGAATAGATGCAGGCTGGCGTTTGGATTCAGCAGCTTTTCGGCATCGCGGCTGTTCAGCGTGCGGTTGGTCTTGGAATAAAAGGAAAGCTGCGTCCGGCTGCGAAACTGATTGTCAAAGTCAATCGCGGCCCGCGTATTTGAGTGGTGGTAGGTCACAAATAAAATCCCCGTCTCACCCATGAAATAATAGCCACCAATTCCATTAGGCACCATGTATTGCGCGTTGTTCAAGAGCTTGACGGCATCCATGCGGGTATAGCGCTGGTTGAGCGTCAGCGGCTGTTTCTGATCATACTTTTTAGCCTGCAGTCTGCCGGTTTCAATGGCATCATTCCAAAACAGCCTGAATTCAGCGTCTCTCAGATAGTTTTGAATCTGGGGGTGCAGCTGAATCTGCTGACCAGTCGTGATAATCAAGGGCTGATTGCCATAGCGGATCCGACTGCCAATCTTGCCTTTAGTCAGATAATATTCCAGCGTCAAGACTCGTTTAACCGATGCCAAGGTCGCGTCGTCAACCCAACAGCCATTCTGATGCAGTTGCGCTTGATAATCAGCGACTGTAATCGTTGACTGCTTGGTCAGCATTGCCAATAAAATCAGTTCATGCTGGCGCTTGCCATTGGCCAATTCCTCAGTCAGAAACTGTAAAACCGGTTCCGTTTGAGGATTGAGATTGACCGTTGCTCCCATTTTTTGCAGGAAGTGCGGATAGGTCTTAAACTTTTCGGCAAAGATGCTTTCATCAAGGATTCCTGCTCTTTGAAAATCAGCCATCAATGGTGTTCTTCCCAGACGCTGCTTAAGCTGGCTAAACTCGTTTTTGAGCAGACTCATCCCGGTCAGCTGAGCCTTTTCAACTGACGCCAGGATCCGCTCATAGGCCAGCCGCGTAAATGAGATCGTTGAAACTCCCAGGGTTGGCTCAGCATGCAGCGTCTGAAGCGCCCGACTGCGCTGGTGGGAATGATCATCAGTCAGTGCCTGGGGAATCAAATAGTTGTGCTGATAGTTACCGATAAAATCAATCACTGTCAAAAAATGCTTGCCTGGCGCTTTACGCAGTCCGCGTCCCAGCTGCTGCAGAAAAACGATTGCCGATTGCGTATCGCGCAGCATGATCACTTGATTGACGCAGGGAATATCGATCCCTTCGTTAAAAACATCAACCGTGATTAGATAGACCAGCTCACCGGCTTGCAGTCTGGCAACTGCCTGCTCTCTTTTGGCTGCCGAATCCTGTCCCGTTAGCGCCTGCGCCGGATACCCCTTCTGCGTCAAAAGGGCGGCCAGTTCTTGAGCTTCTTTGGTTCGCGAGCAAAAAATCAAGCCATGCAAGACATCCCCGTCATGTCCATAATAGTCAGCCACTTTGATTATCCAGTCCACCCGTTCAGGCTGAATCAAATGTTTGAGCGGCGTTTTTTCGCTAACGGTCTGCCCCTGCCAGACATAGTCACTGACGCCGACAAACTGAAATGGGCACAGCATCCGTTCGCTTAACGCCTCTTGAAGTCGAATCTCATAGGCCAGCTGGTAGTTGAACAAGGCATAGACGTTGAAATCATCGGTTCGATCCGGAGTAGCCGTCAGTCCCAATAAAAAGCGCGGCTGCAGCCAGTTGATGATTTTTTGATAGCTGGCCGCACCGGCATGATGGACCTCATCAATAATCACATAGTCAAAATCAGCCGGCCCAATCTGATCCAAGTGCCTTGCCAGCGTCTGGACCGTGGCAAACACGTATCGCGCGGTTCCAGGCGTCTGCTGACTGGTAAAAAAGCCATAGTCTTGATCTTGACCCCCAATAATCTTTTGAAAACTGGCCCGCGCCTTTAAAAGCAGCTGCTCACGATGGGCAACCACCAGGACGCGGCTAGGTTGGGCGCTTTGAACGGCAAACGCGGCCAAATACGTTTTCCCTGTCCCCGTTGCTGAAATTACCAAGGCCCGCTTTTCACCAGCCTGGCGCAGCGCCTCAATTCGTTTGCAGGCAGCTTTTTGCATGGCATTGGGCGTAATCAGATCAGACTGACTCGTTTGCGATGCTGAGCTTAAGACTGGTGCCTGCCAGCCTTTTTGATATGCCGTCAGCCATGCCGCATTTAACTGAACCGCTGCCTGCCATTGATTGCCAAACTCAGCTGCAAACTGCTGAATAACGGCTCCTTGATGCTTAGAGCTGACTTTAAGACACCATTCGGCATTTTTTAAAAGCGCGTCCATCGTTAGGTTGGCACTGCCGATGATCAACGTCTCATAGTCTTGATGGTCAAACCAGTAGCCTTTTTGGTGAAAGCCGACCTCTCCAGTCAAGCGCACCTTCAAATTAGGAATCTTCATCAATTCGGCAAAGACCTGGGGAGAATTGAACTGCAGATAGGTTCCCGTCAAAAGCTCACCGCCAACTCCTTTTTGCGCCAGGTCCATCATAATCGACTTGATTGGCACTAAAACGGCCGGCGTAATGAAGGCAACTGCCATCTTAAAATTCGTGCAGGTGCGCAGTTCATTTTTGATTTCGTTAAAGATCGTATTGCCTTGTCGATTGGTTAAGATTTCTGGTCCCAGTGCGCCAGCCGGCAGACTGCCATCGATAAAGCCATTTTGTAAGTCAGCTCGCAACTGATCATCTATCCACGTCATAAACCTCTCCTTAAGCTAACAATGTTGATCACGATATCTACTTTAGGTTAATTCAAAATCTGTGACAAAGCTTTTGCCTACAAACATGGCATAACTGCTTCAAAATTCATGAATTCTTCAATTTGAGGTGTTAAACTATTTTAGTCTTTACAAAAGTTTTTATATTCTAAATAAAAAATCATGGAAGGAAATTGTAATGAACCAGCGACCAGCACGAAAAACTCAGTTTAAACCCAATCGAAGGCGCCGTCTGTTTAAATGGCTGATGATCATCCTGATATTTGTCGCCTTAGGATGTACGGCCGGTTTGCTGATTCCTGGTCTAAATAGTTCCCGTAACGCCAGCGTTAAACTGTCATCGCCCTTAAAAATCGTCCAAAAGGTAGTCTCCAACAGCTCCTCATCAACTGCCGACAGTACCAATACTCAGCTGCAGGACGCCTGGAAATCAACTCTGCAGCAGGCTGATGGGCACGTGGCCATTGCCGTCTACTCGAATCAAACCAAAAAGACCTACACGGCATCCAACGCTGCAAATCATTCATATCGCATGGCCAGCACAGTCAAGGTCTCAATTTTGGTCGGTCTCTTGATGAAACAGGGCACATTAAACAGCAGCGAGCAGGCCAATGCCCAGGCCATGATTGAAAACAGCAGCAATACTGCCGCTTCAGCCTTATTTGTTGAGCTGGGCGAAAAAAGCGGCCTGCAGGAGACTTTTGACAAACTGGGAATGACTGACTCCAAAGCCCATGAAGAATGGGGACTTTCAACTACTACCCCCAGCGATCAGCTTAAACTGCTCAACGCCATTTTCTACTCATCCAACCTCTTAAGCACCAGTCAGCAGTCGTATGTACGCAATCTGATGCAAAATGTAGAAAGCGACCAACAGTGGGGAATTTCAGCCGGCAGCACCAACTTCTACCTTAAAAACGGCTGGCTGGACGAAGACGATGGCTGGATCATCAACAGTATCGGCTACATACCCGGTAACAATGGCGCCAGCGACAGCTATACGATCGCCGTCTACACTGATGACAACTCTTCAATGCAAAATGGTGAAAATACGATTGAAAAGCTGGCCAAATCAACCAGCAAAATCTTAAACAAATAGGTCCAGCAGTTTAAGATCGGCACTGCTTTACCGATTCAGCATAAAAGCGCTGATTTAGACTTTGAACAGTCTGAATCAGCGCTTTTGCTTTTACTTTAGCTTTAGGGCAACCTGTGGCATGTCGTTAGGCGTTAGCTTGCTGCCTTTCAGTGTTCCCTTTATCTTAATCGTCTTTTTTTCAAGCTTGGTATCTTTAGGCAGCCACAGCGTCGTTGTTTTAGCTGCTCGTGCCTTCTTTTGACCGACTTTGATCAGCGCACCTTTTTTGATCGTCTGTGGTGCAAAGCGACCTAATACGCGATTATAGAGGTTATTGGTCTGTTGGAACTGATTGTTGAAGTCGCCAGGAACGTTTAAGACTACCGTAACCAGGCGGCGATTGTTAAACATTCCGGTGCTGACAAAGCAGTTGCCGGCTGAATCAGTCGTCCCGGTCTTTAGGCCATCGATCTCACCATCTGCTCGATCCAGAGCCGCTCCCTTGATCATCAGATTGATGTTTTGCATGTGGTAGGTCTGTGAATCACTGACTGGGAAGTCTTCTTGAGCCGTCTTGGTAATATTGACGACATCAGGATAATGATTTAAAAGCCAGCTGGCAATCTTAGCCAGATCAACGGCAGAAATCTGATTTTCGGCGTTTTTGGAGACGTTCTTTAAGCGCAAAGTCCCCAGATCCCCATTTGAGAGTCCGATCATGTTATAGATCTTGGCATCGGTCACGCCAGCTTCTTTAGCCACCTGCTGCATCTTGGCATTGAACTTGGCCACGCTGCCGGCATCAGCTAAGGCTAGCGCTTCGGCACTGCCGTCAGCTGAAACCAGCATCATCGAATCAACCAATGACTTAATCGTATAGCTCTCGCCCTCATTCAGCGGCACGTTGGAAAAGCGCCAGTCGTTGGCCATTACCGCCACTGGATGCGAGATCGTTACTTTTTGATCCCAGCTTAGCTTATGAGCCTGAATATCTTTTTCAATGACGGCCAGCGTGAGAATCTTGATGGTGGAAGCAACCGGATACCGTTTTTGCGCGTTCTTTTGGTACAGAATCTGCCCAGTCTTAGCATCCATGGCAATCGCAGCCTTGGCATCAACATCCTGGCTCGTGCCTACGTTTTGTCCCGATTGGTGGCCATTGCTGTCTGATGAGCTGTCTTGCGCGACAACCGTTGATTCTTCAGTTGCCTCGCTATCAGCCAAAACAATCGAGGAGAGACCCAGCAGGCTGAGATTAAGGCTGAGCAGCACCAGAACCAGACTCTGCAGACGTTTCTTCCAGCTATGTCTATTCATCTTTAGTATCAATCCTTATTAATAATTCTTTCTTTACACTGTCTTTTCTATCTTAACGCAAAATTCTTTCTGATTATCAGCAAAAATCAAAAATCCCTTATCGATTTTTAGCTGCTGGTTTGACTCATTGGTTTGATTGCCAGTTAATTATTGGCAAATTCAGCGTTTCGATGCTGATGAATCCAAAGCTTGCTTTAGGCGCTGATTATTTGCATAACGGCCCAAACATCGATATTCTAAGGTCATCGGTTAAGCTTAGATTTTAATGACGCCAGCGAATCGAATAAATCTTGCTCAAATATCTTAAAACAATTATTTTCTAGCAAACAAAAGCAGGTGATTTAATGCAGCTAAAAATTTCAAAGACCGCTCAACAATGGCTGATCAAGCAACTAGATCTGCAGCCTGGCAGCGGCGTGCGCTTCTTTACTCCAACTGGTGGCCGCAATGGACACGTCAATTATGGCCCCAAGCAGTCCTATCAAAGAGAAGATCAGCCCAAGCAGCCGGTTTTGCAGGTTATTATCGATGAGATCAACTATCATATCGATGATCAAGACAGCTGGTTCTTTTCAGGCAAGACTACGCTGATCGACTATGATCCGCAAAATGGCCTGACGTTTCATTTCTTTAATGGCAATGGCGAGCCGGTCGATGCCAACACCGCAGCTTCTAAAGGCAATACCCGATTTGAGGGGCTGTGGGACTGATTTCGCCATAGTTATGACGCTGCTGCAATCTGGATCAGGTTAGGTCCGTCATTAACAGCTTAAATAGCGGCTCTTATGCAGAAATTTTTGTATAAAACATATGACGAAACCATCATTACCTACTTTTCGAAAAAATCAATGTATATAAGTAGGAAAAAACTAATGTATATCGAGTTAGGGATCCCTAACATTACCTACTATGTTGATAAAAACACGTAATCGGAGGTAATTCACAAAGTCGGTCTAACCCTATCAGCCTTAGAATATACAGATTTACCTACGATTCACAGAAAAAATGGCAAAAGTAGGTAAAGCAAAATAAATCGGCTATACATGTACCTACTTTTGGTAAAAAATCTGTCGATAGTAGGTAATTTCAAGCCGCCCAAGCCCTCAAGCCATACTTTCTTCACAAGGCATGCAGTCAAGCAATCATAAAAGTCGGGTTCCTGCATACTTTCAGGATTATCAGCCAGCCGCCAAAAGCTGCCAGTTTTAAGCCAATCCAGTCCCGTTAAAGCCGTCATGATTCTACCATAAGCTTTGGCTGTTCGATGATTTTGATATTGTAAACGTTCTTTCCGACTGCTAACCAAAAATACTTCATTTTTACTGAAAAACTGGTAATGACATCCGCCACTACCAGTTTTTTAGTTTCTGTTTCGTTATTCGGCAACCGTCTTAGCAATTGCAGCATTAACCGCGGCCTGCTCGCTTTCAATCAATTCTACGCGACTGGCAATCACCTTTTCATCCATTTGAATTTCGCGTTTCAGCATTGGGTCATTTTCCTTAGGCGTAAAGAAACGCTTGAATTCGGCCAATCGCTGCGAAGTCTTAAAGATACGGGAGATTACGGTAATATAGGTTGGAAATTCCATGTCGCCGCCAACGGTCTTTTCCAGCCATGACCATTCTTGCTGGATCCAGTCCCAGGCTGCCTGTTGACCATGATCATTAGTCAAAACGCCTCTAAACCAAGCCCGCAGATCCTGTGGCTTGATGGTATCGGCATCTTCAAACCGATCAATCAGCTGGGCAATCAATTGATCATCCTGCGTCTTGGTCAATGCTGCACAGATATCCTGCTTAAAGCCGGCATCGGCAGTCTTTTGATAGTCCGCCAGCAGCGTATCAAACAGTTCCTGGCTGCCATAGTTTTTAACCTCGTTGGCCAGCACCAGTCCCCGTACATCAGCCGGCAGATCCGCCAGATGGTCCTGATACTGATCAAACAATGCCTGCGCCTGCTTGATTGTGTCACGGTTTTGCGCATACAAGGCCGCGCTCAATACGATTGGCCGCGTTAATTGATCATCATTGGACTCATCTTTTTGTGAAAGCCAGCCAAGCCGCTGCACCTGCTTGACGCTAAGTTGATCAAACAGCTGCTGCAGTTGACGCTCTGTCTTGGCAGCCGGCTGGACAAAGTTTTTGAGACTGTTAGCCACATGGTACAGCATTTCATTAACGATTCCAGAACGACTGTCTTTAAAGCGACTCAGCAGCGGGACGATCTGAGCATAGGAAATCTGCCGTCCTTCTGCCAACAGACGCAGATCCTGCAGCAGCTGCAGCTGATCGATGGCTCCCAGTTCATCAAGGTGATCCAAAATATCATTTAGCAGCGTCTCATCATATTTAACGATGACGTGCGAATTATCACCTACATTAACGCGGAATGGCCGACCATTTTGTTTTCGCAGTTGGGCATAATCGCCTAAAACCAGGCTTTGTTCGCTAAAGATTGCTGGTGCCTGATTATAATTGGCATTTAATGGAATCTGCCAGAGACGGCCCTTTTCCTCGCCATCACCAATAAAGAACTGCTGCTGACTGAGCATAAGCTTGCCATCCTCAACCTTGACCTCGACTACCGGATAGCCCGGATGCTCCAGCCACGACTCCATGATCTGGCCAACATTCATTCCTGAAGCCTCGCCCAGCGCCTGCCAAAGATCGGCTCCCGTAGCATTGCCATATTGATGGGCAGCAAAGTAGTTCTTCAAGCCCCTGCGCATCGCATCATCACCCAGCAGTGCCCGCACCATCACCAGCATCCGCGCACCTTTGGCATAAACGATTGCTCCATCAAACAGCGTATCAATCTCCGCGGGGTCATCAACGGCAACGTGAACCGACTGCACGCCATCCGTAGCATCCCGCTGCAGCGCCATTGGAACCTCAGAAGTCTGAAACATCTCCCAAACGTTCCATTCCGGCTCCAGAGCATCGACGGCCACATATTCCATCATGTTGGCAAATGACTCGTTCAGCCAAAGATCATCCCACCACTTCATCGTAACCAGATCACCAAACCATTGATGTGCCAGCTCATGCGTGATGACCGTGGCAATCAGCCGTTTTTGATTGAGCGTCGTATTGTCCGGATCCAAAAGCATGTAAGCCTCACGATAGGTAACCAGGCCCCAGTTCTCCATCGCGCCGGCTGAAAAGTCTGGCAAGGCTAATTGATATGACTGTGGCAGTGGATATGGCGTCTGGTAAAAGTCTTCATAAAACTCAATCGCACGTTTGGCAATATCCAATGAGAAATCAAGTTCTTTTGGCTGATGGGCCTTCGTAGAAAAGACACCGATCTCAACGCCGCTCTTGGTTTTGGCAAACTTGCTCTGCAGCTCGCCAAATGCAAATGCAACCAGATAAGTAGACATCTTGACCGTTTCTTGGAAGTAGTGCACGCCATTTTCAACATGATCTTCTGGCATGTTGGCAATGATGGTTTCGCCTGGCTGTTCATCATACTTGATGGCTAACGAAAACGTCGCCTTGGCTTCTGGCTCATCAATCCCAGGAAAAGCCTGCCGCGCCGCCGTGGTTTCAAATTGCGTACCAATCAGCTGCTTTTTTTGACCGGCAACCGTGTAGTATGACGGATAGATCCCCATCATTGTATCAGTCAGCTTGGCATCATAAACTATTTTTAACTCCACGTCACCAGAATGCGGTAGTTCAAGCTGAATGGCTTCTTGACGGTCGCTGAAGCTGAATGGTACGTCCTGTCCATCAGCCTGAACGCTGGCAACGTTTAGAAACTTTTGATGCAGTGCAATCTTAGTGTCCACAGCATTGCCTTTGATCGTCGTAATGCCTTTAAAATGCTTGGCGGCGCGATCGATATCCAGGTAGATGTCGTAGTGGACTGGTTGAAATTTTTCATAAAAACGCGTTGAGTCTACCATTTTGTTTCCCCATTTCATTGCTTTTGTTGACCATTATAAGCTGTTTATTGCTAATTTTGAAACAGACTGTCTTTTAAGTCGTCAACTCTGAGGACTTTCTAATTTTGCATGGAAATCCTGGCCAGAATCGGTATAATGAAAACTAGTTTATTTTTAGAGGTTTGATATGGTCCGTTCAATAAATAATTAAATATCGATCCGATTGTCTGATTATGACTGACTAAAGAAACGTCTTTATCAAACCTAATAATAGTGATAAGCGGTTCATTATTCTTGAATCGCTTTTTATTTTTGGAGGACACAGCATGAGTGAGAAAAACCACGTCGCGCCAAAGTTAAAACGCACAATGACGGCGGGACAAATGGAAATGATCTCTTTGGGCGGCGCGATTGGCGTTGGACTGTTTATGGGATCAAAATCAACCATCAAATGGACCGGGCCTTCCGTACTTTTGGCCTATGCCTTTGTCGGTTTGATTCTGTATATCGTAATGCGGGCTTTGGGCGAGATGATCTACGTCAATCCCAGTACGGGGTCGTTTGCTGACTATGCCACCCATTACGTGCACCCAATGGCCGGCTACATGGCAGAATGGGCCAACGTTTTTGAATATATCGTGGTCGGGATGTCAGAAGTTATTGCTTCAACTGAATATCTCAAGTACTGGTGGCCGCATACTCAAACCTGGGCTGCAGGTCTGATCATCATCTTCTTTTTAGCCATCGCCAACCTGGCCAGTGCCAAAGCTTATGGTACCTTGGAGTTCTGGTTTGCCATGATCAAGGTCGTAACGATTGTTTTAATGATTATTCTAGGCTTTTTGGTGATTCTGCTGGGATTTGGCAATGGCGGTCATCCCATTGGCTTTAGCAATCTTTGGGCTCATGGCGGCTTTTTCACCGGCGGCTTTAAGGGCTTTATGTTCTCAATGTCGATCATCGTTGGGTCATATGAAGGAATCGAGCTATTGGGAATCTCGGCCGGTGAGGTTGCCAATCCGCAAAAAGCCGTGGTCAAATCAGTTAAATCCGTTTTGTTTAGAATTCTGATCTTTTATGTCGGCGCGATTTTCGTCATTGTTACGATCTACCCGTGGAATCAATTGGACAGTGTCGGCTCGCCATTTGTTGAAACGTTTGCCAAAGTCGGCATTACTGCAGCGGCTTCGATTATCAACTTTGTGGTTTTGACAGCTGCTTTATCTGGTGCCAACTCAGGGATCTACAGTTCTAGCCGAATGCTTTTCCGCTTGGCGCATGAAGGCAATGCTCCACGCCTGTTTGGCAGACTTTCCAAGCACGTGGTTCCCGATGCAGCAATTCTGGGAATTTCTGGCGGGATTCTGATCGGCTTTGTCTTAGACATCTTCGCCGAATACTTCAGCAAGTCAACTGCCGATCTCTTTGTCGTTGTCTTCAGTTCATCCGTTTTGCCAGGGATGATTCCTTGGTTTGTGATCTTGCTGGCTGAACTGCGATTCCGGCAGCATAATCCTGAACTGATGCAGGATCATCCGTTTAAACTGCCGCTTTATCCATTCTCAAACTACTTTGCGTTTGCAATGCTGATCATGATCGTTGTCTTCATGTTTATCAACCCTGATACGCGCATCTCAGTAATCGTTGGCGCGGGCGTCTTAGTTCTGGCCGCGATCGTCTATCTTTGCCGTAACGGCTTAAATGGCAAAAAACAAGCTGTCAAATAATCAAAAAGCCAAGCTGGTGGATCCCCACCACGCTTGGCTTTTCATATTGACACAACCTGGTTAGTTTAATGATCGACGATGCGAAAAGATCTGCAACGGCATCATCTGCAAGAAAGTTGCCAAGATAATCAGGCAGCTGGCCAAGATATTGACCGGACCAAATTGAGTGTGCAAAAGCGCCACCGCCAGAATCGTTGCCACCAAAGGCTCAAAAGCTCCCAGCATCCCTGTCGTACTAGGATCGATATATTGTACGCTGGCCAGGTAGAGCGTATAGGCCAAAAGCGTACCGCCAATAACAATCCAGCCAATCAAGGCCACGTCTAACGGTCGCAGGGCCGGCATTGGCATAATAAAGTACAGCGGGATAAAACAAATGCCACAGATCAGCATCGACCAGGCCGTAACATTAAGCGTGCCATAGCGGGCAAACAGTCGCCCGGGTGCCATCGTGCTGATTGCATTGGCCAGCGCAGCCAAAAGCGCCCAAAAGCATGCTTGCGGCGACAACGCCAGATGATTGAGATTGCCGTTGGTCACCAATAAAAACGTTCCAACCAAGGCTACGATGATCGATACCACATCGATTCGCCGCGGGAGCATCTTCTGAGAAAGCGCCGTATAGCCAATGATAATAACTGGCGCCAAGTATTGAATCACCGTGGCTGTCGGGGCATTGCTGTACTTAACGGCCGCAAAATAAGTCAGCTGCGACATGCCCATCCCAAAAAAGGCAAATAAAACCAGCTGCAGGACATCATGGCGATTGCTAAACAATGCCTTGGTTGACGATCTTCCAGTCAGCTTGGCCAAGATGAGCAGCAGCATTCCAGCTCCTAAAAGCCGCAGCCCGACCAGCCAAACCTCACTGACCGTCGTTTCGCCAAACAGATATTGCACGGCAACGCCTGAAGTTCCCCAAAAAGAAGCTCCCGTAACGGCCAGCAGAATGCCTTTCGTTCTCTTGTTCAAAATCTTTCCTCCCTGTCGAATGCATACTGAATAAGGATAAGCTTTTCATTACCAAAGAACAACCAGCATTTAAAAAAAGCTCATAAAAAACGCTCAGCAGTCGGCAATCGCCTCTCAAAACCGCTGAACGCTTTATTTTCAATCATTTTTAATCATCAGCGCAACTGACAGCTTGCTTGCGGCTAGAAACGCTTGGCCAATAAGATTTTAGTACTTAACCATGGAACACCCCACCAGCCGTTGACGCCGCACTGGTGAACCGTAATATTATGAAAGCCCAGCCCTGCCAAAATCTTTTGGTACTCATCAAAATGCCTAAAATCAATAATTGCCAGCGTACCATCGCTTTTTAAGGTCCGAGCTGCTTCTTGAACGGCACGCGCGCGATTGATCGTTGGCTTGACCTGATGCAGCGTCATCCAAATCAAAATCCCATCAAACTGGTGATCTTTAAATGGCAGATTCAATATGTCCGCTGCCTGCACTGAAGCGCGATCTGCCATCGCCGCGGCTTGAAGACTGTCCTTGGCGCGGGCAAGCGAATTATGCGACTGTGCAGATTTGCGCCCGACTTCGACCCCAGTTGCATGTCCTGGGATCGTTAAGCGCTTGGCCAGCTTTACCAGCACCTTTCCTTGATCAGTGCCGAGATCAAGCACCTGCGCGTCAGAAGACAGATGCAGGTACGTGATTGTTTCATCAATTATCTGCTCCTTGCCGCGCCATGATGCATTTAAATACAGCCCTAAACAGATCAATAACAAAACCGTCACCAGCCAAAACAGCCATTGATGCCAGACAACGGCCGCCCCAATCGATAACATCGCTGCCAGCGCGATTGCCAAAGGTACCAGCGGCGCATCCACTCGCTTAGACTTCATCAGCACCGTCCTTTCTTCTATCTTATGCTTTTTTAGCCTGCATCCAGCTGGAGATTGCCATGCTTAATGCCACGCCCAGCCCCAATGGCAAAAGAGCCGAAAAATTCAAATGGCAGACTTCAAACAGCATAAACATTGCCATTAATGGTGCCTGCTGAGTAGCTGCCAGGAAAAAGGCCGCGCCTAAGACGGCAAACTGCATTAACGGTTCGCCAGGCATTGCCTGAATAAAAATCATCCCTAACAGTACGCCTAAAGACGAACCCATGGCAATTGATGGCGTCAGTGTCCCACCATAGCCGCCACCACTAATCGTTGCTAAAGTAACCAGCCCTTTGGCAAAAAAGCCGAACAGCAGTAAAGCAACTGCCGAATGAGAAACACTGGTCACATTGATTGCCATCTGGGCCACACCTCGGCCATTCCCCATGATTTCTGGGAAAAAACAGGCAACGGCACCCGTCAGCGCCCCAGCCAGCGGCATCGTAATAAAAATCCGCCGATCCTTAACGCGCAGTGCACTGGCGCGGCCAATCAACCGTTTGTACCAAGTACCCAAAAAGCCCATCAGCGGTGCCACGATCACTACAAAGGGAATCAAGCGCAGCGAAAACTGACGTGACGCCACCAGATAATACGGCTGCCAGCCTTTGACGATCGCACCGACCATCGTTGCAATCGCAGCCATGGTCAGACTGACGATCACGGCTTTTTTATCAATCTTTTTATAGAGGATCTCCAGGCAAAACATCGCTCCTGTAATCGGTGCAATGTAGACGCCGGCAAAACCGGCCCCAGCTGCTGCGGCAATCAGCAGGCGACGGTCTTCTGGAGCCAGCTTAAGCCAGCCAATCCGATCACCCAATCGGATCCACGACTGAGCCCACATTGCGCCAGCTTCTCTTGGGGCCAGTTCCCGACCAATAGATCCCCCAGTCCCGACATAGAACACCTGAGCCGTGACATGCATGATCGTGGCCCCCATTGGCATTTTTTCACCATCAACGGCCTTGCCCAATTTAACCGGTCGATAGTGCAGCTGCATAAAGTACCAGACGACTGATACGATCAAAGCCCCAATAATCGGCGCCAGCAGCCGGTTTAATGGCGTGGCTGAAAACGCGACTGGAATCGCGTTGGTTTCGGTAAAATGAAAAAATACTCTTTCCGTTGCGTCCAGGACAATGCTTAACAAACCGGAACTGGCTCCGGCAATAATTCCCATGACAATCGTTGCAATTGCCAGCGCACGACTGTCACTTGACTTCTCTATTCTCAATTCTCTCTTCCCATCCTAATCTGCTACAAAAACCAAGTTATCATTTGTCGATGCCTGCTCATCATAATGATAGCCAAGATCAAACTGCTTTACGACTGCCAGATCATCAGCCTGACGCTCAGCCAGATAGCGCACCAGATTACCCCGTGCGATCTTGGCCCGTGTGGCTTGAGTCTTGAAGCGGCCATGCTCTGCTTTGACAAACGTGCAGCTGACCAGTTGACGCTTACCTTTGACGTAAGGAATGACTGCTTTGGCATATTCTTTTGATGCCAGATTCAAAACCAGCTCGTCTTGTGCATAAAGCTCATCGGCCAGTCTGCTGCCCCAAAACTCATATAGATTCCTGGTCCCCGCAACTTTAGCTCGATCACCCATACCCAAGCGATAGGAAACGATTCCGTCAAACGGCCTCAATAAGCCATAAAAGCCCGATAAGATGCGCAAGTGGTCTTGAACATAGCCAAGTGCTTTCTCATCAAAAACTCCCGGAGCCATCCGCTGGTACTGCAGGCCGGTAAATGCCAGCAATGCCGGGGTCAGCTGATGGTAAAGATCCATCTGCTGCACCCATTGATAGTTGGGAATGGCAATTTTTTCGCTGCAGTCCCACCAAAGATGATGAAGCTGGTCATAGCTTAAACTGCGCAGATAATCTAAAATCGTTTCCGTTTGCGGCAAAAACTGCGGTAAGCCTTGAATCGGCAATGAATCCGGATCAGCTTTCATATTCCGAGCCGGAGCAATGATAATCTTCATAAAAATCTCCTTTTATCGACCCGTCTATTTTAGCATGTTCCCAAACAAGCACCACTAACTAATCCGGTAATGGTTGTCATAATTTAGACAATCAGCTAAGATTAGAAGAAATTTTTTAGATCACGGAGGAATTATCTATGATTGCACAACCGCAGCGAACAGGGGTCACCGTTGGCTATCAAGGCGTCCCGGGATCATTCTCTTCTCAGGCCATGCATCAATGGTTTGGCCAGGTCGAAAGTCGCAACTATCCTAAGTTTGAAGACGTTTTTTTGGCACTGCAAAACGGCGCAATCGACTATGGCGTCGTCCCAATGGAAAATTCCTCAACCGGTGCCATCAATGACAACTACGATCTGATCAACAAGTATCATTTCTTTATCGTTGGCGAGCAGTCCATCTACATTGCCCAAAACCTATTGGGCGTTAAAGGAGCCAAACTCAATGACATCAAGGAAGTCTATTCGCATCCCCAGGGCCTTTTGCAAACCAGCCAGTTTTTAGCCGCGCACCAGATTCAAGGTAAAGAATGCCTCAATACGGCACTGGCAGCTAAAATGGCCGCTGAAAGGCAGGATCCGGCAGTTGGCGCGATTGCCTCGACTGAAGCAGCCAAATTATATGATCTGGACGTTTTGGCACCCAGCATCGAAAACGATAAGTCTAATCACACGCGTTTTATCATTTTTGGCCGCGCACCAGAAGTCTTGCCGGATGCTGATCGGATTTCATTGATTTTTACCTTGAAAAATGAGGTTGGCACGCTCTATGAAGTTATGCGCGTCATTAAGGAACATGCTATCAACATGGTGCGGATCGAATCGCGGCCTTTGCTGGGCAACCCCTGGGAATACTATTTCTATGTTGACCTAGATGGCAATCTGGCTGACCCGCGGATTACCGAAACTTTGGCCGAACTGAAAAACTATACGACCTCACTGCGGCTGCTTGGCAATTACCATCGTCAAGAAAATTAATTCCATCAACTCAAACCAAAAAGGCACGCTGTTCAAGTTCAAGCTTGACAACGTGCCTTAAATGGTTTCTTTAAACTGCCGCTTTTCAATGAAGATTGACTAACGCAGAATTTCGATCAGGTTTTTGTTGGCAGCCTGTTTAGCCGGCAAGATCCCAAAGATGATCCCGACTGAAGCTGAGACCCCAAATGCCAGCAGGAACGAATTCAAGGTTATGACGGCATGAATGTGGTAAGGCATGAAATTACTGATTATGCCCGCCAGCAGCCAGCCGATGACAAAACCCAGCAATCCACCGCCGACCGTTAAGACGATGGCTTCTAACAAGAACTGGGCCATCACGTTTTTCGGCGCGGCCCCAACTGCCAGCCGAATCCCGATTTCCTGCGTTCGCTCAGAAACTGAGATGTACATCATGTTCATGACCCCAATCCCAGCGATAAACAGCGAGATCCCCGCAATGGCACTGATAAAGGCTGTCAAACCGGTGATCATGTTGTTGACTTTGGTCAGTTCCGCGCCGGCATCGACTGCCATGTAGGTACCATCGTGTGCGCTGGTTCCCTTCTTTTCCATGTACTTCTTGATCTTTTTGGTAACCTTGCCGGCATTGGCGCCTTGATAAAAGGTCAGCTTAATGCCATAGCCGGTTGTCGCCGTAGTCCCCGAATAAAACAGCTTGGTGCCGCCAATCAGATCGGCGCCGTACTTGTTGTTATTATAGGTGTTGGCCTGTGAGCGATACACCCCGACCACGCGATAGTCGTGATCCCCAATTGAAACAGAAGTGCCGACTGCATTTTGAACCGTCTGATACTGCTTTTTAGCCAGCGACTCTTTCATCAGAATAACCGGTTCTTCAGTCAAAAGCTCATTGGTCGTAAGATTGCGGCCCGCTATAATGGAAATCTTGCTGGTTGGCCGCTTAAACAGCGAAATCGTGGCGTTGTTGACCCGCTCATTGCCAACCAGCGGCGAGACGGAAGCATTGTTGGTTTCATGCGAGATTGCGGCTTTTTTCACCTTAGCGCCAAATCGTTCCTCAATCGCGTTTAAGTCCGTTTCGGTAAATCCGGAAGCTGCCGACTGCGAATCGTTGGGCGTAAAGTAAAGATAGGTATACTGCTCGCCGTTTTGAGTCGTATTAAACTCGTCGCTGAGCCTTTTCTTGACCCCATTTCCCAGTGCCAGAATCGTAATTACCGCCGCGATCCCAATCGTAATCCCAATCGTCGTCAGAAAACTACGCTTGGGGTTGGCTCTTAGCGATTGCAGAGCACTGCGCAAGAGTTCGGCATTTCTCAATTTCCTCCCACCTTTCGATCGTCGACAATTCGGCCATCAATGATCTTGACAACGCGCTCGCACTGTTCGGCAACCCGTGGATCATGCGTTACCATGATGATGGTCGTATGCTGAGTCTGGTTGAGCTGCTTAAACAGGTCCATGATTTCCTGACTGGTCTTCGTGTCCAAAGCCCCCGTTGGCTCATCGGCAATCAAGAAATCGGGGTTGGCAATGATGGCCCGCGCGATTGAGACTCGCTGCTGCTGACCACCCGAAAGCTCAGTGGGCAGCTTATCATCATAGCCTCCTAGACCAACGCGACTCAAAACTCGGGCCGCTGTCTTTTTGGCCTGCCGCCGACCCACTCCCGCATACAGCAGGGGCAAAATGACGTTTTCGGCAATACTGATGTCGCGAATCAGCTTAAAGTTTTGAAAGACAAACCCCACGTGCTGGTTGCGCAGCTTGGCAAAATCCGCCCGCGTATAGTCATGGATCGCCTGGTCATTGTAAAAATAGTTTCCTTCAAAATCATCATCCAAAAAACCGATGATATTGATCAAGGTCGACTTGCCAGACCCTGATTCCCCGATAATCGCCATCAGTTCACCGGCCGCAACCTGCAGATTGATATCATGCAGCACGTGAAATCGAGTCGCACCCTGACCATAGTACTTGTTAACGTGTTCCAGTCTAATCATTGCCATCAGCGCTCACCTTGGTCCCGTTATGCAGCTTGCTGTCTGGGTTGGTAACGATCTGCTGACCAGCCTTGACGCCGCTTTTGACTTCAAAGTATTCATTGACCCGCTTACCGCTAACGGCAACTGCTTTGGCCTTACCGTTTTTAACGACGTAGACCTGCCCATTTTTAACGCTGGACTTTGGAATCCGCAGCTGGTTTTGCGCAACTGAAGCCTTGACCGTCTGCCCATCCATAAAGTCTTTGCTGCTTAGATCGGCATCGACCTCGTAGCTGGCACCGTTGCTTTGCGAGTTCGTGGTCGGCACCGTGGCCAGGTAGCTGATCGTCGTATCGGCCTGTTTGCCCGTTGCCAGTGCCCGCACATGAATCTCCTGACCGGTTTTAAGCTTGCTGTAGTTATATTCCGATACCTTGCTCTTAAACTTCAGATCGTTGGAATAGATCGTGATTACCGGTGCGTCCTGCTTAGTGTCGTCTACCGTGACCGTACCATCAAATGGTGCCGTTAAAGTCTGGGTGACCTTTTGACTCAGCGTGTTGACCTTATTTTGAGCTGCCGTAACGTCGCTTTGCGCATCGGCCAGACTGGCTTGGGCCTGGGCAACGCTGCTGGCCGATCCAGAAACCGTGCCATCCTCGCTTTGCGCCGCCGCATCCTTTTGCGCGGCACTGACATTGTTTTGCTGTGCCGTTACGTTGCGCTGTGCCTTGGCCAGTTCCTGTTTGGCATCGGCCAGTTCTTCATTGGCACTCTCGCTGTAGGTCGTTACCAAAGGATCACCCTCACTGACCTTTTGTCCGTTGGCAACCCCGATCGACTGCACCTTACCGGATGGCAGACTCAAAACCTGCTGCTGTTGGGCGGCAACGGTCCCGGTCAGCGTCAAAGGCGTCGTTTTGGCAACCTTGGCAACGACATAGCGTGAAGACTGCGCTGCCTTGTTCTGCTTGATTTTATTGATGATCCCCATCCCAATCACCAAAACCAAAACGATTGCCGTGCCGATCGTTGTCTTGCGGTGATTTTTTACCCAATGTTTTATTTTTTGCATAATCTTCCCCAGTTTCTACTCCTCAAAAATCCGTTTGAATGCGACAAATGTACTAAAAGCAACAGATGTTTTAGTTAGTTACTTAAGTGATTAACTAGATAATACCAAATTTCTCTTAAAAGGCAATCCTTATTTTAAAAATTACTTAAATACTTTATCTAGCGACTAATGAATTTAGTATCATCATCGCTTGTCAATCCCGGCAATGCAGTGGTTAAATGGTAGTTGAAATAAAATGACTCTGTCTGGGGTGCCATTGATTTGGCTGAGAGATACCCACATAACCTGATCTAGTTAGGACTAGCGGAGGGAGACAGCTTAATTTGGCGTGGCCGCATCGTCACGTTCTTTTGATTAATGATTAAGCACTCTTTCTCGGCACTGGGAAAGAGTTTTTTTATTGGTTTGAGATGATTTTAAAACGTTTTTAGGAGGAATCTTATGAAAAAACGGACCTATCAGCTGGTGCTGACCGCTGTCTTGTCAGCACTGGCCGTTTGTGGCGGCAGCATGTTCTCATTTCCCATCGGCGTGGCCAAATGCGCGCCAACGCAAAGTCTGATCAATATTGTTGCTGGCGTGGTCTTGGGGCCGGAATGGGCAGTCGTGCAGGCGCTTTTGACCTCAACCGTGCGCAATCTTTTAGGCACGGGGACGCTTTTGGCCTATCCCGGCAGCATCTTTGGCGCCTGGCTGAGCGGCTGGCTGTTTAAGCGGTTTGGCAAGATATGGCTGGCGGCTTTGGGCGAATTGATCGGTACAGGTTTGATTGGCGCGCTGGTCTCCTATCCAATCGCTGCTTTGCTGATGAGTGCCAAGGGATCACTTTTCTTATTCGTCCCCAGCTTTGCAGTCAGTGCCATTGTTGGCGGCCTGTTAGCCTGGGTGATCTTAAAAGCTGCCTGGCAGCCAATCAGTCGCTTTGCCAAAATTTAATATTTATTTAGGGGCAGTTATTTGGCTTTTTTCCATCAGCTCTTGTACAATTCAGTTATCAAGCTACAATCGTTTTCTTATTAAGGAGGAATCAGCAAATGGAAAAAACATTTACTTTAGCCGAATTAAAGCAGTTCAATGGTCAAAACGGTCAGCCGGCCTATGTTGCCGTTAAAGGCACGGTCTACGACGTAACTGAAGTGTCAGCATGGCAAGGCGGCAAGCACCATGGCGTTACGGCCGGCACTGATGCCACCGCGGCTATTGCTCATGCTCCTCATGGCGAAAGCGTCTTGGGCAAGCTGAAAGTAGTCGGTAAGCTGGCTGACTAGCTGCCGCGATTCATCGACATCATCTAAACTGAAAAACAGTCATGGTCCTCAACCGTGACTGTTTTTTGTTGAAACGCTTTCTTGCTTTGATTATGATGGTAATAAATATTCAAGAGGTGAATCAAATGACTAAAGGTTCTGCAATCGCCTACCAAGAACTGCTTGACGAGCTGCAAAAACTGGACATCAAGTACGAAATGGTGGACCATCCCGCCGCTAAGACCACTGCAGAAGCCGATGCCTATATTGCTGGTAAAATCGGCGTCCGCACCAAATCGATGTTTCTCAAGGATAAGAAGAAAAACTTCTACCTGGTGATCATGGACGATGCCAAGCGCATGGACTTTAAGGAGTTTCAAGATCTTACCGGCACTAAGCGCATCTCAATGGCTCATGACAGTGACATTGAAGATCAGCTGGGGCTTGAGGCCGGCATCGTTTCGCCATTTGGCATTATGAACAACGCGGCTCACAACATTCAGATCTACTTTGATCAAGACATGCTGGCTGAAAACATTCCATTAACGTTCCATCCCAATATCAATACGCATACGATCTTTCTTTCAGCGGCCGATCTGATGAAGTTCATCAAAGCTCAAGGATTCGACTATCAAATTATTGATCTGTAAACTCAAAACGCCCATTCGTGAATGGGCGTTTTTTGAATGCTGCTATTCGGCAACCCGATTGCCCAGTTCCCAAAATGCCAGGGCTGAGGCGGCCGCGACGTTTAAAGAATCGACTCCGGGAGCCATTGGAATCTTGATCGTGAAGTCGCTTTGCTCGATCGTTGCCTCTTTTAGTCCTGGACCTTCTGAACCCATGATAATCGCCAGGCGGTCCACTGCAGTCAGCTTGGGATCGTCAATGCTGACGGTATTATGCCGCAATGCCATGGCTGCCGTCTGATAGCCAGCTTGATGAAGCAGATCAATACCAGCATGCTGCCAGGTTTTGGCGTCAACATAAGTCCAAGGTACTTGAAAAACGGTTCCCATCGCCACGCGCGAAGACCGGCGATAAAAAGGATCCGCCGAGTCGCTGGTCACGATGACGCCATCAATGCCCAACGCCGCCGCTGACCGGAAAATCGCACCAATATTGGCTGGATTGACCACGCTCTCGAGCACGGCAATACGGGGATGCTCAGCCGGCATGGTCGCTAAAAAATCAGCCAGCTCCAGACGCTTGACGCGATGCATCGCTGCCAGTGCGCCCCGCAAAAGATTATAGCCCGGCAGCTGACGAAGCAGTTTGCTATTGGCAACGTAAATTGGCGTCTGTCCTAAGCCGCTGGTCTGATTAGCCGCCATTTCATGATCCAGATCTGCTAAATCACGCGTCAAGGCCTTTTCTTCCACTAAAAGCGAAGCCGGTTGATAGCCAGCGCGCAGGGCCCGCTCGATTACCTTGGGACTTTCTGCGATAAAAAGTCCCGGGTCAGGCTCCAATGCGTGAAACAGCTGGGCTTCATTCAACCGTACATATGGATCCAAATCCGCGCCATTCAGGTCATCCAGAAAAATTAAGTTATGCATTTTTATCTACCTGTCCTTAAAGATCTAAAACCATTTTAGCATAACCAGCCAACACCTTTAGTTAGGCAGTTTGCGTCAAAGTTAATCGAAAAGCCCGACAACGTTCGCATTTGTTTCAAAATTTCCAGCTATAATTGCAGAGTCAACCATCATCAAAAGGCCCGGCAAAACGTCTTAAAAGCCATGCATACCAGCAACTACCAAACATTTTTAAAACAGCTGCAAAAACGCGTTCCCGACTATCTGGCCACTGCCAAAGCCAACGTTGACGCTATGCAGGCCGCTTACAGCTATGGCGCTTCAGTCGTCGACCAAAAATCAAGTATCAAGATCCAAGCTGTCAGTCATGGGCGCTTAAAGCTGACTTGGCAGGCTGATAAAATCGGCAGAATTCAGCTGCCAATCGTTACCTACCGTCAATCGCGGCTGATCATCAACGGCAAAAAGCTGACCCGTTTTAAGCGTTCTTTGGTTGGCTCACCGACAGTCATTCAGCAGCCGGGGCAAAACACTGCCTATTTAAGCTATGCTGCTCCATTATGGCTCAATTTCTTAATCGTTATTTCACTGCTGAGCTGGCTGGCTTGGGCGCTCAGGATGGTTTTTAATCATCGCCATCCCCAAGCCAATGATCATTTCGTTTCAAAAGACGAGCTGGCCATAAGATCTTATCCATAATTTTGGAATCGTTTTATCTGCTTCCCTACTAAAAAGTCAACAGAAAAAGCCCCATGATCCACGTTTTAGTGAATCACGGGGCTTTGATTTTGGTTAGGGTTGGTTACCAGAAATACCGTTATATCGGCTTTTCTCTTTAATTAATCCCTATTCCCCATCACTTGTTGAAGCCATCAGATAATCGCTTGTGTCACAAGGAATTTGGCAACTTAAATATCAACGTGGTAGAAAAACGGTAGACAACTACACCTTGACGAACTGATTCCCAGTGAAGTTGACCAGTGAATGATCAGGGTGATCAATATGCCCCATGGCACCATTCATTTGGTCGGCTACCGTCCGATTACGTCCTCGCCATAGTTCAGAATAATACTGCAAAGTAGTTGTTGGTTTAGCGTGCCCAAGTCGTTGTGATACCGCCAAGATGTCTACATTATATTTATTAATAAGTAAGCAAACATGCGAAGTTCTTAATTCTCGTGCTTGAATATGGTGTACCCCTGCTAGCTTTGCGTATCGGTTAATTGTGTTATTAACACTTGAACGGTGTAGAGGACGATCAGTTGCACTTAAAACATAATGATCATTACCATTTTGTGGTAGGTTATCGTATTGTACCTGCTTCCACCACTTAAGCAATTTTACCAAATCGTTCGGTATATCGATTGTGCGCATACTACTCATGGTTTTAGTATAATTCTTGCGTTTCTTATCTGGGTCGATACTGTTAGTTAGCGTGTGATTTACCCTAATATACCCATCATGCAGATTAATATCAGACCACCAGAGCGCTAACCCTTCGGAGACCCGTAAACCAGTAAAATAGTACAGGTTAAACATTACATAAGCTAGAGCACCCTCAATATCCCCCAAATAACACTTAGACACTACTTCCTTGAACTCTTCAAGGGTCCAATAATTGATAGTATGAGGTCCCTTTGCAATAGCTCGAGTAGCTTTCTTTACCCGTGAGGGATTTCTTAACAAATAATCTAAATCAACGGCAGTATCTAATACTTGTCGGAATATACCATATACAATGGATGCAAAAGATTGAGAGTAACCAGCTTCTGATGAAAGTAACCATGATCTAAAATCAAAGCAATCTTTAGGGGTAATGTCTTTTAAAGATTTAGCACCTAGTCTTTCTTTAATAAGCTTAAAAATTGACTTACGTGAGCTCCAAGTACTGTTCTCAACTTCACGACGATAATTAGGTATATAGACATTGCTCATGAAATTTTCCAAACTTATTTGCGATGAATGAACACTAGTCCCATCGCCAATTTAGCCCAGAACTCGTTGAACTTCTAAATGCGCCGCCCTTGCTGTTTTAAATCGATTACCCAAACGATCACGGCGTGCTTTCTTAATTATCTTTTTCCCAGTTAACGGGTCTTTTCCAAGATAGATAGAATAATAGTAGTAACCTTTATGGCCGTCTTTTGCTGGTTGATAGTAAACCGATTGATACTTAGTTCTTGCCATCCTTATCACCCTTATTAAGCGGGACACCCAGAATGACATCTTCAATTATAGCACGCGGAGCAACTTCGAGGCGCGGGTTCGCCCAGAAAGTCTTGCCACGTTTAACCATTATTTGTCTTGCTTCCCGCAGAATCGTCTTGGCCTGGTTCGTTTTAAAGCCTAGATCCTCAAGTTCTTGCTTAGTCACTGTTGACCTTGTCATCATCGTTTCCCCCTTTCTTGTTATAAAATTCATTTTTGTTAACAATTTTCTTCCCATCTTTAGTGCTGAAAGATCGTTCGTAAGTAGCTCGTCTATCTTTATCACTTAAATCATATTGATTTAACAACCGTTGCTTAATGTCTGTTTTCATTACTGGATCCTTTATCCCCTTGGATCTTCGATAAATTCTAATGCCCTTGGGATACATATATAAGCGGGCACCCTTTGCATTAACCTTTTGATTACCACTATTAACTTTCAGATCTGATAGATAAGCCATCACATATGAAGCCACATTGTCTGAATTAAATAAGCGTTTTGTCTTAGTAAATCCTTTGCACCACAATTTCTGTACAATATTGTTGGGAATATATAATTCCTCACCATCAAGGGTTTTAAGTAACAAATGCAAGTGCCAACGTCCGCTCAGTTGAGGCTCAATCACAGCAATATATTCTAAACGACCTTTTACCTTACGCAGTTTGCTAATAAAGTTTTTAAAGTCCTGATACACCACTTTTGTGTCGTTCAAATTATGGGCATTAATATCTACTCCATAAGTCAAAGTAATCCATAACTGATCGTTTCCGCCATCAAAATTATTAGCTATTAATCTCCTCAAAGAATGCATAGTCCTTTTTACTGAAGATAGATTACCGACACGACTATTAGCATTTGTATTCATCTGTTTTATTTCGCCAGTGGTCAAATCTACATATCGATGATCCGAAATCACTAGAATGGATTGTTGATGATTATTGATATTACTAGTTGAAAGTTCAACAGTGTCACCGTACAAATAAGCTTTAACCACTGCGTTCTTGTCAATCTCACTATCAGCTTTCATAATTTCACCGCTGTTGTGTCACGATAATCAAGTTAAAGGGCAGTTGCACAAGCAACTGCCCTCGCGACGACAGTCTAACGACCTGCTCGTCGCTAACTGATGCTCATGTATTTGTCATCAAAAGATAACGATCAGTATCTTGATAACTTAGTGACAACTTCAAAGTCTCCCATATTCTACTTGGATCAATATGTGGAGCTCTAAACGGCATTAGGAGCTCATCATTACTGCCGTTAATCCACGCTAGGCCTTCGCCCTTGGTAAGATGATAATCTGGTATATCAACATCATTGCCAAATCCAAGCCGCAATTGGGTAGACGTCATTGCCCCCATACCTAACTTAACGCTAACTTGTTCAGTAATGATCGTACTAAGGCCGGCATTACCAACTGATGGTTGTTGAGTGATAATAATGGCTACAAAGCCCAACCCAGCGCCGGTAAGAAACAGTTCTCTAATGAGTGCATCCCACTTATACCGATCATTCCTATCTTGCTTAGACAATCCCTCATTAAAGACTGCGTTAGTAGTTGCGTATTCTTCCAGTATCAAACAAAATAGAGGCATGTGTAACGTGCTTGCCGTTGCTCCAAAGCTAGTCTTATCAGCAATAAAATTGGCTCTTTTCCGTTTTAGTTCTATAAAATGAACAAGAAGCTTTAAAGCCTCCGACTTGCTAGTCGCTACACGATCAGGTGGTAATAACCTACCCAGCCCTGCCATTTCAGCGTTTTTCAAATCAATGATATACATCTGAGTTGGACAGCTAGCTAATCCATGCAACCCGTTGATATTATCAAGAGGTAATGATGCCAATACGTTAATAAGGTGTAGAGTTAAAAAACTCTTGCCCGAGCGGGTAGGTCCGAAGATTAAGGTGAAAGGTTGATCCATCGCATCATACCCGAGAGTTCGGGAGATGGGCACATAATATTGACTCAATTTCATGCTTACATCCTCACAATCAGTAGCGCAATTGATCGTGCTTCAAGTCATCACCCAATACATAGTAAAACCAGCCATTTTTTATATACTTATTTTTGACATAAACCTGCAATCCCTGATTATTCAACCAAGCTCGTAAGCTCTGAACAGTATTATCAGATTTTAATTGATTAACAGTTCCACCAATCACTTGAACCATAATCAGATGATTTGAGCCCTTAACAATTGGCAATTGGTACTTGGATGAATCTGACATGTTTTGTGAAAAAAGTCCTTCACTGATGAGCCACTGATCAAAACTGCTTGAATGTAGCAGTTCTGTCAAACTTGGCTGATTAATTAGCTTATACTTGATTACAAAACGAATAACTGGCATGAGTAAGGCTATTGATATTAAGAAAAACAACCAACCGATAATACGTAAAAAGCCACCAAAGATCGGCGTATAAGCTGTACTAGCGCAAATATATGTGACTAATAAAGATAAGCCACTCAGAATGAGACAAACGTTTTTGGTGTCCCATCGTCCATTTGCTTGCGGTGCATTAATGGTTCGACCGTTAACGTTTTTATTTTTTAGCAACATCATTCACCACCTTCAAGGTCCTCAACGTCGTCTGCTCGAACCGATAATTGGTTTTGGTATTCACCGTAAATCGTTGCTTCTGGATTAATCAGACGTACTAAGTGTGGGGCAATATTATGTGGTTCTCGTCCAGCAATTTTAACGGACAAAGTTTGTCCAACGTTTGTGATCGTTGGATCACCATAATCTGATTGGTCTTGCCAAATAACAACGTTGAGTTTTGTACCAAGCTTTTTACCAGACTCAAAGTCTACCCATTGCTCTTCTGACATGGCCATCAAAGCCTTGGGTTCAAAAAATGATTGGTTATCAAACTGCTTGAATGCAGATAGTTTTTTCAGTGACATAATGTGTCTCCTTCTAACAAATTTGCCGAGCTTTAAATCCCTTTCACAAACAGCAAGCGCTCTCCAACATGTTGTGCATGATAATTAACATTTTGAAGACAAAAAAAGAGGATTAATTTACTATTAAGTAAGCAAATTAATCCTCTATATATTTAATTGATCAGGAAAAGTACACACTAATCCCGTTCGTTATTTTTAAACACGAATTAATCAGTTAAGCATTCTACACCGCTTAACCTGTCCATTTTTACCAAAATAGCTCCCTAAACCCTTCGCTGAGGCGGAACATTGACCTTAGCATATGAAAAGTCAGGTAGAATGCCTAATTATATCAAATAAAAACGTAAGCCTATCCGACATTCAGAGATACATCAGCTTATATAATCATTTTACACAACAATCTAAATTAATCAATAGTTAAATCAGGTAATTTATTGACTAAATCAACTGTCTGGATTGAAACATTAATTATTCTCAGAAGTAAATTGAATATATACTTCTGGTCATCACTATAATCGTTAGGGTCATCTGTAATACCAGATTTCTTATCCATTTTAACTTGGTACTGGTCCATAATCCATTCGATAGCTGACCGACCATTAACAATATACTGATATGCTTTTTCGGGAATGTTAGAAATAGTGATTGAATCATTAAAAATAATAGTTGAACGGTCTTTCTCTAACTTACCCTCAGCATTTCGTTTCTTAGCAAACTTCATCTTGGTTACTCGATACTCAGGAGTGCCATTATACTGAATGTCAACGCCATCATAAACCGGTACATTCTCATAATTGAGATGTAAATCGATTAGTTGTTTACCAATCTTTACGTACTGATTAACATCTTTTACTATCGGAATCCTAGCTAAATCTTTACGAAGATCATTAGCATAACGTTCCTGATAATCAGGTGAGTTCAATAAAGCATAAATATAGGCAAAAGTATCATCAGTACTTAACCCGTATTTGTCTGCAAATTTTTTATTAATATTATCTGAATTAGGCAATAGTTCACTCTTGCCTGAGTTATCAAAGCGAAGGAAGCCTTGGCCTGTATCCATAGCATGGAAGTTTGGAATTTGATTAAATACTAATGCTGAGAAAGGTTTAGTAATACCTTTGCCAGTTGTATAGATAACTTTGTTCTTTTTACCCCAAAGTTCATAATACTGTCCAGGACGTTCAACGATATTTCGATCATACATTAACCACTTTTTGGTAAACGGCCGATACATCTCTAATCGTAAGCTTTTAGCATCAAATAATAATTTTTCCCCAAGCTTAAATTGCTTATCTAAGTTAGCACTCCACTTAATTTTCTTAGCATCTCGCATATTGGATTTTTTACCTTGGCCACCATTTTTAGTAACCTCCGTATTGTAATTATTAATTAAGCGGTGAGAATTAGCTAATACCTTTTCTTTGGAGAAACCTGAAACCCAAAAATCACGTGCCGTATTTATACCAACCGCATTAGTTAAAAACGGCGAATCATCGTTACCAGCTATTGAGACATAATGCTGATATTGCGGGTCACGTTGGTTTAACCAATCATGGTTTTTATCAGGATGAATTTGTTGCCATTCCATATGGCTAATGGATTTACTTTGTTGAACTGTGTCTAACTTTTGCTTGCGGGAAAGATAATTACCAATATCATGGTAGAAAATTTCATGCTTATCTGATCCATCTTTAACCAAAATACTGATTGCAATTGGAGCCCGGCTACCTGAGCCAAAAATTTTGCCACCTTCTTTGCGGGATTGTTCACCTTGTGTTCGTTGGTTTCCACGTAAATTAAAGATGTAAAGATGATTAAATTCCTTGTACAAGGAAGCCCGTAAGCCATCGGTACTATTGCTATCAAGGTAGCTACCATTAGTTACAAAACCCATCACGCCTTTATCACCGATTCGATCACTAGCCCATCTAAAAGCCTTTATATAACTATCATAAGAACTTTTACTTAAAGATGATTTACTGTTTTCAACATAGGTTTGCTCAATATGTTTTTCCAACTGTGGGTAATGCGTATTTTGATTATTGTCATTCGCATTACCTTGTCCTACTGAATATGGTGGATTACTGATAATCGCTGTGATTGGGACTTCTTGTTGCTTTTTTAGACGTTCATTGTTTTGCCCAAACAATTCATCCATAAACGAGTTATTACGTTCCGTACTTTCAAAGGTATCCGTTAGTACAATACCATCAAAAGGTATATAGCCTTCATCAGGGCCATTAACTTCATCAAATACCGCTTCAATATTGATGGCGGCAATATAGTAACTCAACAAAACAATTTCGTTAGCATGCAACTCATGCATGTATTTACGTAAAATGTCTTGATAAGTGATTTCTCCAGCATCCATCTCTTGTTTGAAATATTGTAGGGTTCGGGTAATAAACGTACCTGTACCGGTAAACGGATCTAAAACATGGACATTTTGGTCTGAGAGATGTTTGCCAAAATACTTCTGCAAAGCGTCATCTACCGAATGAATAATAAAGTCCACGACTTCAACAGGAGTAAAGACAATTCCCATGGCGTCGGTGGTCTTTGCAAACCCCTTCTTAAAGAAATTTTCATACAAAGTTTTAATTATTTGTTGTTTAGCAGCTGCATTATCAATTCCTTGTGCACGTGCCTTTACGGAATCATAAAACGGCTTTAACGATTGCTGACCATTATCAAAACCATACTTCTCAAATACCGCAACCACGCTATTAATTGCTTGAGAAACAGGATTATCCTTTACAAAACTGTAACCGGCAAATAGGGCTTCAAATACTGGCTGAGTAATCAAATGCTGTGCTAACATCTGCACGGCCTGGTCTCGGTCGATACCGTCATTAATGTTATAGTGCAGGCTCTTTAGAAAGCTATCAAAGGCCTGCTTAGCTTCCACATTTGAATCGATCAAGTCATTAATTCGTTGAATGTGCTTATGGGCAATATTGGCAACATCTGATGACCAATCTTCAAGATAACGACGATCACCAACCTTTTGAACTACACGTCCGTAAAAGGCTTGTTCAATTTCACCCCATTTCAGAGCTAAGCTAGTTTGGTATGTAGCAGGTTCTTCTTGAACCGACTCGGCTTCTTTTCCTCGCTCTTCAGTAACCGGCTTGCTTGGACTAGTATCCGTACCGATAAAGTTAATCTTCCCAGATTTTTTCTTATTTAATTGCAGCTTATTAATCTCAGCTTCAAAGCGCTCATCTGTAGAACGTAAAGCGTTCAAAACCTGCCAAACTTCACGATAACGCTTGTTGTTATCTAACACATCTTCAGGTTTAGCTCCTGCGTCAATTACCACTGGCAGAATAATATATCCATAATCTTTACCTTCATAACGACGCATAATCCGCCCAACAGCCTGCACAATGTCAACTTGGGACTTTTTGGGGCTAAAGAATATTACTGCATCCAGGCTTGGTACATCAATACCTTCAGTTAAGAATCGGACATTGGACAAAACACGTGCATGATTATCTTCCATGTCGTTAGCTAGCCAGTCCAACGCATTCTTCTTCTGAAGTGCGTTCAATGATCCGTCAACATGTTTGACATCAACAGTAAAGCTGTCATCCGCTTCTTTGCCTAAATAGTCATTAACTACATTATTAAATTCCTTGGCAATCTCTTTAGAGTGGGCAATAGTGTCTGTAAAGGCAATGGCTCTTTTCATAGGAGCACCCTTAATCTCGCCGTTTAAGCCATTGCGCTTAACCATTGCGTTCCAAACACCAATGATTTTACCAGGGTCATCCGTCTTTAATTCATTATCTGAAGCCAAGGTTTCCTGCATGGCTTTATTAACGTACTGCTCACTGACCGCCAAAACTGAGACTTTGTAATCTGTTAAGTAGCCACGATTAACGGCGTCCCCAAATCCCAGATGAAAGATCACGTCACCATACGTTTTTTCGTCATCCATGGAGGAGATAACAACACTCTGTTCCTTAGCCTTCTTCTTTGCATCAACCCCATAAACCTTAGGAGTAGCTGTTTGATACAGTCGTAGTTTACTATTTACATTCTTATTTGAATGAACCTTAGTAAAGACGCTAGGATCGCCCATTTCATTAGCACCAGTTGTTCGATGAGCCTCATCCGCAACAATTAAATCAAATTCAGGTAATCCAGCATCCTGTGCTTTATGAATAACATCAATAGACTGATAGGTACTAAAGATAACATTCATCTGTTTCCCAGTATTTGATTTTATTTTTTGATAGTTATCCATTAACTGATTAACGTTAGTAGTAGCTGGAAAACCAATATCCTTGGCGCTTAAATCATCATCCCCATGTTTTTTCTTGGTAGCTTTGGCATCCGAGACCACCGAAAATGAGTTCATGTAAATCTGTTCATCATGGTCATCATTCCAGTTAAACAGTGTTTGAGATAATAGCTGAATACTTGGTACCAGGTACAAAACATTGAAATTACTCTTACCCTGATCCTTCATCAAGGCTTCAGCAATTTTGAGACTGGTAAAGGTTTTACCCGTTCCTGGCGCCATAATTAGTTTGCCACGATCGTGTTGTTTAAAGTAGCTCAGCGATTTATCAATAGCTTCTTGTTGATAATCACGTAACTCCTTAGGCTTCTGTCGTAAGTGATCGTTAGGTTGATCAAAATCAAAAAGCTGCCAATTGATACTAGCATGCTCTAACTGTGATAAACCTATCCTCGTCATAGGTTTAGACAATTTCTCTAAAGCCTGTTCCGCATTCCTATTCCACTGGTCAGTTGTGCTAACTAAAATACCAGCTTCATAGTAATTCTTACTAAATTCAGCAATGAATGAATTAATGGTATCTTTGCCAACTTTGCCGGTATAGAACTTAGCCTGAACTGCGGTAAGCCCACCCGTAATTCGATCCTGAGCAACAATATCAACGCCAGTATCCTTCTTGGGAATACCTAGTTCATCCGGTACTTCATTTAACATCCAAACATGACTGAATTTATTGTGATAAGTCGGCTCGTTCTTCAAATAAGCCACTACAATTTCTTCAAATGCAGTTCCCCGATCACGAGTTCCTTTGATATGATCGTTCACCTGCTTTATTAGTTCATTAAATGTCGCCATTATATACTCCTAACATGCTCAATAACTTTAATAGCAATTATCTTACATTAGCGCAGTTCAATTCAATAATCTTGGTAGAAAATAAATAGGGACTAGAAGTATATAAATACCTCTAATCCCTTATATATTACCCAATTCCTACTACACAAAACGGTAGAAAAACGGTAGACAACTTGTCTAAAACCCGTCTTTTTTGATAATTTATGGTTTCTCCAAATGCCGTCAAATTAGGCTTCCCGCTTCATGTTGTCCTATGCTTTTATTCCCATTCGATAAAATTTTGGTTCTTATTCATTGTTATATCGGCAGTTTAAATATTTTGGCAGACTTTTGGCAGAATTTTCAACCATTCTTCTTAAGATATTGATTACCATTAAAAGAAATTTTATTCTCTTTAGTTGGTTGAAAATAAATATTGTTAGTCATTCGTTCAGCCAAGATACTATCATTTCGATTCCACATATGAGCGTAATACTTCAGTGTAATTTCTGGGCTTGAATGCCCCAAACGTCTTGAAACTGTTAAAACATCAGCGTTAAATTCATTGATTAAATAACTAGCATGACTATGCCGTAAACCTTTTCCCTGTATAACGGGTACATCAGCCAATTTTGCATACCTTTCAATAATCTTTTGAATTGTTGACCTTGAAACTGGAAAACCATCATATGATAAAACAAAATCACTATTTACTAATTTATGTTGGACTTTCTTCCAACGTTTTAAATATTCAATAGTAGTATCATCTATGCTTATTATACGCATGCCACTAGCTGTTTTAGTATAATCGTTAATCTTATAGTTATGCTTATTTTTATAATCAATGTTATGAAAAATCATAATTTTTTGATTTTTCAAATCAACATCTGACCATTTTAAAGCTTGTCCCTCACCAACACGCATACCAGTCATAAAATAAAGCCATATCAATATAAAATTCATATGTTGCTCAAAAACGTCAATGCAACACTGAGATATTACCTTTTCAAACTGTTCCTTAGTCCAAAATGATTGAACAGATTTCGATTTAGGGATTACTTTTGTTCTTTTAGAAATATTTATTTTCAAAAAGCCCATCTTTACCGCATACTCTAAAGTCTGTCTGAACGCAACATAATTTAAATTTGCATATGCTTGAGAGTAATTGTTGATCAACCACGTTCGATATTCTTCACAATCAAGGACAGTTATATCTTCCAAGCGCTTATCGCCAAACCACTTTATAATTCGATAAAAAGCTCGTTTATGAGATTCATAAGTTGACGTTTTAACATCTGCCTTATACTTTGGTAAGAAGTTATTTTCCATAAATGTCTTTAAAGTCAGACGATAATTGGCTTGCCCACTTTGCTCTAAATATTGTGCTCTAACTTTAGAAAGTTCCGCATTTGCACTCAGCGCGCTTGTAAATGGTTTGCCACTGCTAGACTTGCGAGATTTTTTAGTAACTTTTTTACCAGTAATAGGATCTCTGCCAAGATATGCTTGGTAAAAATAGTGCCCTCTACTATCCCTATATACTCCAGGATACTTTGTTTTTTCAGCTGTTGTTTTGGTCATTTTCCGCATCCCCTTCCAAGGAAATGCCAGTAATTTCTTCAACAACAGTTCGTGGGACTATCCCCAATCGTTTATTATTGTACATCGAATAACCACGTTGAACCATGATATTCTTCGCCTGCCTAATAATTCTAGCCTGGTTCATTTTAAAGCCTAATTCTTCAACCAACTCATAAGCATCAATTGTTTTTTTATTTTCCATTAGAACTACCTCATGAGATAATACAAACGGTAATTAATTTAATTAATACCACTATTCCAAGGGATCTTCACTTAACTTTGGCGAGCTGTGAAGATCCTTTTTAATTTTATTAGTAAAAGGATCAATTTCAGGATGTTCTCGATAATAATCAAGCCCATAAAAAAGAAAGGATTCATCTATTTTAGATTTCTTTATTTGCTTTTCTGATAAAGCTAACTGATTAATATACTCTTCAACTGATGGAAGCCTTTCTTTTTCCCAGTAACGTTTTTCGTAATTATTCCATTCACGAACAATAATTTTGTCATTACAAAATTCATGAATTATTGGTACTCGTCGAACCAACTGATCAACCTTATCAATTTTCCGATCAGTGATACGCATTACCCTATATAATTCATCAGGGCTATACGGACTAGTAATGATAACTATGTCCGGCATTAAATTCTTGTTGTAATATCTCGAAGAAATTGCCTTGTCATAATTGTATGGATCAAGCAACCGAAGTAATTCTGAATATTCAATATCATCACGTAACTCGTCCCAAACAATCAGATGTTGACCTTCATAATCCTGCATTGCATCCCGTCGAGCTCCAGTAACAAAATAAGGAATTTTAAAAATTTCTTTTGCCAAGTATTTGGCAAATCTAGTTTTTCCTGTTCCAGTCTGACCGTAAAACCAATAGGCCATTAATTCTGTATGATTTTCTTCGTGCTCTTTTCGCCATGCTTCATTTTGAATTGCTAATGCAGCCTCAGCAATTTCATCAATTTTACGACCATATTTAGCCAGTACTGGCGCACCTAGCGTCATCATCCGAGCTCGAGCTTGAGTTCGAATAATTTTTCCATTCCCTAGATCATCTAAAATATCGATGGGATCATCGTTCAACATATGATCCTTAACGAATTTCACATAATCAAAATTTGCAATCACATCTGTCGCCGGATATTGGTATTTTCCCTGTCGTCGAGCATTTCTGGTAGCATGAATTAAATACATGAAAGCATTTACCCTTGCAGTCTCTACTTTGGTTCCACGTTTCGTCATGATTTCAATTTGATTTTCGGTTGTATCTAAAGCATCTGCAATCGATGAAACCATTGGGCGATTCTCACCAAAATACATTGTTAAATGATAATGTGGCTTAACTGGTTGACCATTATTCTTGTCCTTATCATGATGAATAAATGCATACTCTTTCAAACCATACTTCTGAATCATTGCTTCACAGCGATCAGTTAAAAATTCTTCTATACTACCATCAATTTCAAAATGTTCATCTTGTTCTTCAAACATCAAGACCTTGCTTCGTGGACTGATGGTTTTGTTATTGGATGTTGGAATTTTCATTTTTAGTCTCCCTTGTCATTATAGGCATTGCAGATGTATGCTATTCAGTCTGATATAATCGTTGTCATATCAGTAATTAGTATCACTTTTTGTCATTGCTGGCGTTACGGAAAACAGGCCCTGGTAACGCCGTAAACGTTGATTTAGTAGTAATTAACGTTAAATATTGTCATTATTCTTGGAAAATTGGCTGACACGTGCTTTCCCTTTTGCCGTTAGCAAAAGAGCACGTGTCAGCCAGGCGGGCAGCATGAAATTCCTATTTCTTGGTCTGGATGACCAAAAGCGTGATGAAACCACTATGCTTCACAATCATTGGTTGCCAATTATAATTGCTAAAATTATCGGCCAACCATTGCATCAAAGTACTTTCACAGCGTTTTTTAACGATCTGTTCAACAGCATTATTCCCAACACAAGGAATGATCAGCATTGTCCGGCCATTCCATCTAATGAACCGGCTTCTGCTAATCCATCGATTTGCCCGTTGTTCCTCCCTGGATAATTCACTATCTGATCGTTTCAGGTATCTAGATAGCTGAACTGATCGATAATCACGATATAGTTGTCCTGTGAAAATATCCAGGATCAACCAGGCCACTATGAACACCGTTAGCCAAATCAATAACGATCGAACTAGTGGTTGTTCATGATACAAAACTAACTCAAACGATTGAATATTAGCTTTAATAGTGTCTACATTCAGTGAATAATTTCCTATTAGCATTAGGAGACTCAAAATTATTTGGTCAATAAATGGTGGTAAAAAACTAGTTGCCAGATAGCAGAGCAATAAAAAGATATATCCAAAAGCTAATCCTCTTCGATGAAATAGCATCTCATTACCCCTAATCTAAAATGGTTGGTGTTAGCAATGGTTCAATACCGGCATAACGTGGATCACCGGCAATACTCATGATTCCAGATCCTTTACCACCGATCGGCACCATCGGCATTTCGCTAAGTTCGGGGAACAGAAAACGGGTATTCTCAGAATTGATACGTCCTAGCTGAACACGCAAGGAAATGCTATCACGTACGATAGTTGGCAAATATTCCGCCCGCGCTGACTGCATCGAAAGTACCAAGTAAATTCCCGCTTCACGGCCAAGTACAATTAATCTTGTTAACGTCTCTTGAAAATCAGTTTTAACCTGTTTATTCGCCCCAGTCATCAAGGCCGCAAGTTCATCAATAAACACAAAAATCGGCTTCAAATTAAGCTCCCTATAGTCAGTGGAAATCCTATTGGTGGATCGATAGAGTTGACCCTGACGCTCATACATTGTTAATTCCACGTTCTTCAGAGTGTCGATAACTTCCTGGAGAAAACGGCCACTAATACCGCTTGAAGAATGATCGCCCAAGAATGGCGGAATGACAATCTTAGATCCATTTCGCTTTGCTAGCCGGGCTAGATCACTACCCTTCGGATCAACAGCGATAACTTCACCAACGGACGAACAAGCTTGGTACAAGAATTTCAAGAAATAGCTCTTCCCAGAACCACTCACGCCAGTAATTATCGCATGTGGTGATTTGACGTAATTCCAGTTAATAAGATCCATTAATGGAATTTCGCTAGTATGGTTGACCATTTTCACTAACTCACTCAGAGTACCAGTTAAACGTTTGGGCTTGCCCTTCCTTGCCGGAATAAATAATCCTCGTGAACGTGATGGTTCTTGACCGTCTAACGTGACTATCTGCATCGTTAACGGTCGAATCAGTATGTACATTGGTGTTAGGGCTAAATTCAAAATAGAAAATAACCGATTATAAAAGGCTTCATCAATCAAAAAGGTAATAGGGTAGATTGGAACAAATAAGAAGCCCTCATCTACCTTTTCAATCTCATACTCATTGTTCTGATCATTATCAGCGAAGAGCGGATATCTTATCACAGATTTAATGTACTCGGTAATAGCCTGATCATCATTTTTAGCTTTTGAAAACATAATCTTCACCTAACACCCTCCACTTTCCCGGCCATTAAGCCACTCACTATTCAATTGATTACTTAAGCTCAATGCCTTCCGCGCGTACGTAGATATTTCGTCCAACGGTACATGCTTCTGGGCTGATTAACTCAACCTCTGCCATATCTTCCAACCCTTTAGGCAGAACATATCCCGCCGGTAGTTTGACATACTGAACGCCCAATCCTGGATAATATAGCGTTGCACGTTGGCTCTCTACTTCATGCGGTTCAACTGGTCGACCAGTTGACGAATCAAACTTGAGGCGTTCCTCAAGTCCCTGACCAATTAATAGTCGTGGTGTTACCCCGCTGAATTGAAGTTGATATTGCTGGCTACTGTAGCCACTGAAATTTTGTACCTTCATTATTTTTTCCTTTCTTAATTAAAAGTAAGTTAATCGACATTAAGCAAGCCCACCCAGTCCCGGCTTTTTTTAGCCACTCTTCTTTCTTAAGCTAAATCAGGTCAAGCCACTCAGTACTTGACTGACCACGACGACTTAAGGATATCTTGTGCCATCCGACGGGCAACTCGAACTGGCATACGACCGAGCTCGATACCACCTTTTAGTGATGAAAGTGATGGGTGGGACCGCGTTAAAGGTTGACCGGCTTCATCAAAGTCCGGCTCATCTTCCCGACCCCCTGTGGCATCTAAAAACTTCAGCAAACACTCAACATTTTTTTTAGTTTTCCCACCTTTGGGATCCACTGAAAGCTGCATTTTTTACTTCCTTTCTAAACTCTTAAGAGGCAAACTGTAGATTTTGGTTTAGGGTTTACGAAACCTCATCCACACGCATAATAATATGACGAATACAGTTGTAAGTCGTTAGACATAAGTTGTAAAATATATATATAAAGTTGTATTTATATTAAATACATAAGGAGAATACTATGAATCATCTAACCTTCGCATCATTTGCTAGACTAATAAAAAAATCTCTTAAACGTACTGATAAATACACCGTAAACCTGTTATTTACAATTAATATTAAGTCCTTACGTAACATAAACAATTTTGATATCGACGACGAAGATATTATTTTTATTGATAAATCAGATGTTAGTAAATTAATGCATAATTTAATAAATGTAAGACACCCATATCAAGAATTACCAAAGATGAAACAAATCCCTAATTATATTGCTAATTTCAAAAAGCAAGTAGTAGACAATCTTAGAATCGATAATGCAAATTCACTGACTAATGAACTAACTGAACTCATTAGAAAAGATCGCAGAATATCTGAGAAACAAAAAAAGAGCTGTTGAGTAAATCAACCAGCTCTTTAGAAAAATTTTTGTCATACACTTACCTTGAAGTATTACAGATACCTAACAAGTTACCATCTTTCTCTAACATGAAACTATCAAAAATAATATCATTTGAGTTCCCATTTTGTAAAATTGGCCCGTCATATTACTACGGTATTATAATCGATGAAAACTTTATTATTGATGAATTTTCATATAAAAAACATATTACTAAAACATCCATAATCAATAATAAAGTACTTCTTACTAGAGCAAGCAAAAGAGTAAGGGATACTGTTCGAAGGGAATTCACCACCAGTAGTTACAACCATATTTTTAACATACCTATAATAGTCGGTAATACAACATATTCTGATAATCCCTATTTATATTTGGCCGGTCTTACTAGTTATACCTTTGAAGAAGACACAATGGACTTTAAATATGAAATAATCACACCAATTAAAAGAGGTATATTTTCAGACCCAAAAAATAAATACCATAATTCACTCTTAGCTACCCAGATTGGAATTAGAAATTTCGAATTAAATGATTCTCAATGGAACGTAAAAAAAATTAATTTTGTTCAAAAGCTTAAAGACTTTGACCTCTAAAGCGGGTACACCATATTGATATGTCTTGAATGATAGTTTACTTACGTTATAGAAATAAAAAAGCTGGGAATAAATGGATTTTTGTCCGCATTATCAGATCTTCGGCAAAATAGCCTTTACTAAATCAAAGATCGGATAGGAGTACTATTTACCCCTATCCGATTTTTCTATATTATCAAATACCCCTAGATAAAATTTTATTTTGTCAAAAAATTAGTTTTTTCCCAACCTCTTTGCTTATTCAATTATTTCTAGCTTAGGTAGGCTATTAACCAAGTCTACAGTTTGAACGGATACATTGATAATACGTAATAGCAAATTGAAAATGTATTTTGGATCATCGCTAAAGTCATTGGGATCATCAATAATGCTTGACTTCTTATCAGTCTTTACCTGGTATTGGTCCATGATCCATTCAATAGCAGAACGGCCGTTAACTACGTATTCATATACCTTTTCTGGGATATTCTCTACCGTAATATCCGAATTAAAGATAATCTTAGAACGGTCGTTAACCTTTCTATTTGTCTCGGGGTCTATCTTCTTACCGAACTTCATCTTTTTCACGATGTAGCTTGGATCGTCACTAGCAATAATCTTTACATCTGGGTAAACTGGCACTTCTTCATAGTTAATATGAAGGTCCATCAGCTTTTTGCCTACTTCAACATACTTTTCTTTATCAGCCACAACAGGGATACGGGCTAAATCTTTCTTTAAGTCGTTAGCATACTTCTGTTGGTACTCTGGACTATTCAGCAAGCCATAGACATATGCAAAAGTATCATCTAGTGAAAGCCCTAGTTTATCAGCAAAAGCATAGTTCATGTTGTCATGACCCACTTTAAATAACGAATCTGAGTCATTTGAATTGTCATATCGCATGAACCCTTGACCAGTATCCATTGTGTGTAAATTTGGTATAAGATCAGTAACAAAGGCTGAAAAATCTCTTGATGCTCCTCTCCCAGTAGTTACAATAGCTAAATTATTTTCCCCCCATCTCTTATAATATTGCCCCGGTCTCTCTACAATGTCGCTATCATACATTAAATACTTTTTAGTAAAAGGTCTATATATAGTTTCAATTAAGTCATCACTCTTAAAATATAATCTATGTCCCATTTGAAACTGCTTTTTTAATGCACTTGACCACTTTATTTTAGTATCATCCATTAAATCTGGACCTTTTTTATAATCAGTGGTTTCTTCTAAAGCTTCATTATAGTTATCAATTAGGTACTTTGATTTTTTCAAAACGGCTTCTTTTGAAAAACCAATAACCCACGCATCTCTACTAGTATTTACCCCAACTGCACTACTACAGAAAACTTCATTTCCAATACCTGCATATTTTTGATAATTAGGATCTCGCTGATTAATCCAATCATTGTTTTTATCTGGTTGTATGTTTTGCCACTTAACTTCATTAATCGATTCAGCATGACCTAAGATATTAAGTTTTTGTTCTCTAGACAGATAATCACCAACATCATGATAATGTAGTTCATGTTTATCTGAACCATCTTTAATTAAGATACTAATAGCAATTGGCGCCCGGCTACCACTACCAAAGATCTTCCCACCTTCTTTACGTGATTGCTCACCTAAAGTACGCTGATTACCACGCAGATTAAAAATGTACAACTGATTGAATTCTTCATATAAGGATGCACGTAAGCCATCAGTTGTGCCACTATCAACATAACTACCATTGGTGACAAAACCAACTATTCCCTTATCACCTAAACGGTCAGTTGCCCAACGAAAAGCTTTTATATAGCTATCATAGAGTCCTTTACTTAAGTTTGAGCTACTTCTTTTTACATAGGTACTTTGAATACTTGCTTCTAATTTTGGATAGTGTTCATTTTGATTGTCATCATTAGCATTTTTTTGCCCTACTGAATAAGGCGGGTTCCCTATAATAACAGTTATTGGCTCTTTTTGTTGTTCCCTTAGCCGTGCATTATTTGCTCCGAATAACTTATCATCTAACGTTGCTTGTTCTTCAGTACTTTCAAAAGTGTCTGTTAGGACAATACCGTTAAATGGTACATAACCTTCATCAGGGCCATTTATCTCATCGAATACAGTTTCAATGTTGATTGCCGCAATATAGTAACTAAGTAGAACGATCTCATTAGCATGAAGTTCATGCATATACTTATGCAAAATATCCTCGTAATTAATTACCCCAGCACCCATTAGCTGATTAAAGTACTGCAAAGTTCTAGTAATAAACGTCCCAGTACCAGTAAATGGATCCAAGATATGAACATTTTCATCGGCTAAACTTCTGCCAAGATACTTTTTCAAAGCCCAATCAACAGATTTAATAATAAAGTCAACAACTTCTACCGGAGTAAAGACAATTCCCATTTGTTCCGTTGTCTTCTTAAAGCCAGTTCTAAAGAATTTATCGTAAAGAGTAACAATTATCTTCTGCTTAGCTTCCGCATTATCAATTCCAGAGGCCCGTAGCTTAACTGATTCATAGAACGGCTCAAGTTCTTTTTGCTCTTTGTCAAAACCAAACAAGGAAAATGCAGACACAACATCGTTCATAGCCTTAGAGACTGGGTTATCGTTCACAAAGCTATATTCATCAAAAAGGGCTTCAAAGATAGGTTGCGTGATTAAGTGCTGGGCCAACATCTCAATCGCCTGTTCTTCATCGATTGAATCGTTAATGTTGTAGCGTAGCCCCTTGATAAAGACATTAAAAGCATTTCTAGCCCCAGCTTGCGTCTTGATCAGATCCTTGATCTTGGTAATGTGTCTCTGAGCAATTCTAGCAACGTCAGCAGACCAATCTTCAAGGTATCGACGGTCACCAACCTTTTTTACGATTTTTCCGTAAAAAGCCTTTTCTAGATCAGTGATATTTTCATTATCAATATCTAAGCTTAGTTGTTCTGTTTTTTGTTGCTCTTCGACTTTCTTACCACGATCTTCATCAACCTTGTCATGTGGCCTAGTAGAAACGCCTATAATCTTGATCTTACCGGATTTCTTCTTATTCAATTCTAACTTATTAATTTCAGCTTCAAATCGTTCATCGGTTGACCGCAAGGCATTTAATACTTGCCATACTGCCTTATATTTCTCATTGTTGTCCAAGGCAACAGATGGATCAATGTTAGTATCTAAGACAATCGGAAGAATGATATAGCCATATTCCTTGCCTTCAATGTGACTTCTTAGGACTAAAAAAGACAACCGCATCAAGATTTGGAACATCGATCCCCTCAGTTAGGAATCTCACGTTAGATAACATTCTTGCTTCGTTTTCTGGAATATCAGCTTCTAACCAATCCAGAGCTTCCTTCTTTTGCAGAGCGTTTAAAGTACCGTCCACATGGCGAACATCGACATAATAACTACCTTCGCTAGCGTCATCTAAATAATCATTTACCACATGATTAAAAGTATTTGCCAACATCTTAGAGTGCAGAATACTGTCGGTAAAGCCTATCGCTCTTTTTAATGGTGCCCCAGTAATCGCACCGTTAGCCCCATTTCTCTTTACCATGGCATTCCAAACACCAATAATCTTACCAATATCATCAGTCTTCAATTCATTGCCATCATCGGCCATAATATTTTGCATATTCTTATTAACATAGCTTTCACTAACAGCAATTACTGAAACTTTGTAATCAGTCAGGTAGCCCCGACTAACAGCTTCACCAAAGCTCATCCTAAAGATTTCGTCCCCATAAAGCTTTTGATCATCCATTGAAGCTAAAATTACACTGTCATCTTCTGCCTTTTTCTTGGCTTCAGTGCCGTAAATCTTCGGTGTTGCAGTTTGATATAAACGTAATTTACCTTGAACGTTCTTGTTGTAATGAACTTTGGTAAAAACGCTTGGATCATCATTCAAAGCCTTAGCCCCGGTTGTTCTATGAGCCTCATCGGCAATAATTAAATCAAATTCCGGAAAGCCCTGTTTTTGAGCATTACCAACTACATCAATTGATTGATAGGTGCTAAAAACAACTCGCATTTGCTTGTTGTCGTTATCTTTTAAAGCCTTGTATTCTTCAACTAACCTAGTAAAGTCCGTGGTTGCTGGGAAACCAACATCTTTTGCGCTTAGATCATCAGTACCCCGTTTTCGCTTACTTGCCTTACTATCAGAAACCACCGAGAAGGATTGTAGTTCAATTTCATCTGAAACATCGCTATTCCAGCTAAAAAGAGTTTGCGACAAGAGTTGAATACTTGGCACTAGGTATAAAACATTGAAGATTTGCTTATCTTGATCTTTCATCAAGGCTTCAGCAATCTTCAGACTAGTAAAGGTTTTGCCTGTACCAGGAGCCATGATTAGCTTGCCCCTGGCGTGGTCTTTGAAGTAAACAAGAGAATTCTCTATTGCTTTTGTTTGATAATCTCTCAACTTCTTACGAGTCTTTTTAAGCCCCTTATTATATGACTTAAAATCAAATAGTTGCCAATCAATATCAGCATGCTCTAGCTGAGATAAACCAATTCTTGTAATTGGCTTGCTTAATCCTTCAAGGGCGTTTTCTGCATTTGCATTCCATTCATTTGTAGTAGTAATAATAATCCCATCAGCATAATAATTTTTACTTGCTTCAGCCACAAAGGAATTAATAGTATCTTTTCCAACCTTACCTTTATAGAATTTGGCTTGAACGGCAGTTAACTTACCCGTAGCCCGATCTTTTGCAACAATATCAACCCCAGTATCCCTTTTAGAAATGCCGTATTCAGCCGGAACATCACTCAGCATCCAAACATTACTATAGCGGTTTTTATAAGCCGGTTCGTTCTCTAGGTAAGCGACTACCATCTTTTCAAAGGCGGTTCCTCGGTCTCGGTTATCTGTTGTATTGTTGTTAATTTGATCTATTAATTGGTTAAAGGTAGCCATTCTTCAATTCTCCTTATTTCTAACTGTGTTTATATTTAATTTTACAGCTTAATATCCAAATATATTATATAAAATAAAAAGGCTGAAGATTACGTTACTCAAAACGCTGATCGTCAGTCTTTTTCATTGTTAAAGAAATTAGTTTTTTTCCTAACCTCTTCTTTTACATTTTGGCAGACTTTTGGCAGACTACCATGTTATTTTAATGACTTTTTGATTAGGTATAGTCCTTCAAAATGCTGTTAAACCGGCATTCCCACTTCAAGTTACATTGTCAACTTATTCCCATTCAATTGTCGAAGGCGGCTTACTCGTGACATCATAAAGAATCCGGTTAACGTGATCAACCTCATTTACGATGCGAACCGAAATCTTTTGCAAGACATCCCATGGAATCTTGGCAAAGTCAGCCGTCATCCCATCGATACTGGTTACGGCGCGGATACCAACCGCGTAGTCATAGGTCCGACCGTCACCCATTACGCCGACGGAACGAATGCCAGGCAGCACCGTAAAGTATTGCCAGATTTCTTCATCCAGACCAGCCTTCTTGATCTCTTCACGCAGGATCGCGTCACTTTCCCGCACGATTTCCAGCTTTTCAGGCGTGATCTCGCCCAAAACCCGAATCCCCAGACCAGGACCTGGGAATGGCTGACGCCAAACCAGATCATGCGGAATACCAAGCTTTTCGCCCAGTTCACGAGTCTCATCCTTAAACAGGCTGCGCAATGGCTCGATCAGCTTAAAGCCGAGCTTCTTTGGCAGGCCGCCGACATTATGATGCGACTTGATGGTTTGCGCCGTGTCGGTCCCGGATTCGATAACGTCGGTGTAGAGCGTACCTTGGGCCAGGTATTCGGCATCCTTCATCTTCTTGGCTTCTTCGTTAAAGACTTCCACGAATTCCTTGCCAATGATCTTCCGCTTTTGTTCTGGATCAGAAACGCCCTTCAGCTTGCCCAAGAAACGATCAGCGGCATCAACCTTGACGATTTTAACACCCAGGTCGCGGCTCAAGGCGTTCATTACCTCATCAGCCTCGTTCTTGCGCAGCAGGCCGTGATCAACAAAGATGCAGGTTAATTGATCGCCAATTGCCTTGTGGATCAAAACAGCCGTAACACTGGAGTCAACCCCGCCGGAAAGGCCCAGGATAACCTTTTTGTCGCCGACTTCTTTACGGATGCTTTCAACCTGCATGTCGATAAAGTCGTCCATTGACCAGTTTGCTTTTGCCCCACAAACGTCAAAGGCAAACTTCTTCAGAATATCCAGACCATATTGACTGTTGCGGACCTCAGCATGGAACTGAATGCCATAAAGCTTCTTTTCGTCGTTGGCGATGGCTGAGATTGGGCAGTTCTTGCTGGTAGCAACGACCTTAAAGCCTTCTGGTGCCTCAACGACGCGATCGCCATGGCTCATCCAGACATACTGCTTCTTTGGCAGGCCCTTGAACATTACCGCGTCGTCATCGATAACTTCAATATCAGCTCGGCCATATTCAGAATCGTCGGCTGGCTCAACTTTGCCGCCCAGATCATAAGACATCAGCTGCATGCCGTAGCAGATCCCCAAAATTGGAATACCCAGCTTGTAGATTTCTGGATCGACCTTAAAGGCGTCCTTTGCGTAGACACTGTTGGGGCCCCCAGAGAAAATGATGCCTTTGGGATGCATTTCTTTGATTTCTTCAGCGCTCAGCTTGTGGGAGAGCAATTCGGAATAGATGCCAAAATCACGAATCCGGCGTGTAATCAGCTGGTTGTACTGACTACCGAAGTCGAGCACGAGGATCTTGTCGAATGCATCAAGATTGACGTTAGCCACTTAGTTTCCACTCCTTTTGTAAAAGATCATTGTTTTTAAATCTAAAGGCTATTTTACGGGTAAAACCGAACAAGGTCAATCCTCAAGATGATTTTATACCCTGGTTTGCCTAACATATTTCGTTAAATTAGAATTCTCATACCATATTTACGGACAATTAATTTAAAATCAGTCGGCTGTTGAGTCAGCAAACGCTTAATATCCGAACTGGCAATCGTTAATCAAGCCTCAGTCGATGCAAACTGACTGAGGCTAAGTGAATAATTTCTTAAGCTTTATTTTAGTAATTCTTCAGTCTTATTTCTTAAGTTAAGTCTTATTTTGCGTTAACATTAATTAATATCAGCAATACGTTTTATAGAATGGTACAATCTTCGTTAACGTCAGTGCCGACAAACATGGCAAAAACGTGCTGCTCAAAGTCGGTAACAGTTATGCAGAGGGCAAAAACGTTGACTACAATAAGTTCTTTGAACGATTCTACCGTAATGACACCTCGCATAACAATGAAAAAAGATCTGGGTTTGGGATTGGTCTTTCAATCGCCCAAAACCTGGTCAAAAACTTCAAAGGCAGCCTAAGCGTTGACTGGAAAGACGACACCATCTATTTTACTGCCAGCTTTAAAAGTCTTAAGTAATCCAGTCGCGGCATTGCAAAAACACAATAGACTACTACGGCCGTACTCTTGATAACCAGTCACGGTATCGCAAAATCCCCGACCAAAACACAGCGCCCCAGCAAGCAGGCTTGTTGGAGCGCTTTTTCTTGTAGATTCAGCTGACAATGAGCGTAAAAATCGTTGCTAAACATTGATTGGACCAAATTATGCGAAAAATCAAGGAATCGTAGGTAGTTTCAAGTCCCATAGCAGCTTAGGGGGCCATTTTCTTCACAAAGCTGGCAAAGCCATTGCTGATCGCGTTTCCGCCCTTGATCCAGGTCGATTGCCATATTGTACCTATTGTCGTTGATGATCAGTAAAATTGGCCGCCTGATCAATTGCAAAATCACTAAAACCTCTTTGATCGAGATAGTGAATAGGCATTGCTTGGCTTGGATATCGTTCTTTAGTCTTCTCGCAGATAAATCCGATCAATATGGTGATTTTCGGCTTTATGCAGAATCACATCGGCCCGATTGCGCGTTGGCAGGATATAGTCGCGCAGATTTGGCAAGTCGACCGTATCCCACACTTTCCGAGCCATCGCAAAAGCTTGTTGACGACTGCCCTTGGTGTAAGGATAGTAGTAGTTGCTTGGATCTTGAAAAGCCGTATCCAGAAGCATGCCGAATCGTTCTAAGTACCATTGTTCAATCAATTCGGGTTCGGCATCAATATAAACCGCAAAATCAAAAAAGTCGCTGACGTAGATTCGCTGCGTAGTTGGCAGCTGCAAGACGTTAATTCCTTCAACGATTAAGACGTCTGGTTTCTCAATTACCTGGTACTCGTCCGGAACAATATCATAGACACTGTGCGAATAAATCGGTGCCTGTACGTAATCCTTGCCGGCATTGACGTCATTTAAAAACGTCAATAGCTTTTCCATATCATAGCTTTCCGGGAATCCTTTGCGCGCCATGATTCCTCGCTTTTCCAACTCACGATTGGGATAGATAAAGCCATCAGTTGTAATCAGCTCAACCTGTTTATCTGGCATCAAACGTTTCAGTAAAATCTGCAGCAATCGTGCGGAAGTACTCTTGCCGACTGCCACTGAACCAGCAATTCCAATAATATAAGGTATTCGCCGCATTGGTTTACGCAAAAAAGTCATCTTCTGCAGCTGCATCTGCAAGTAGTTTTGATACTGCAATTGGATCAGCTTAATTAAAGGCAGATAGACCTCGCGTACGTCCGTTAGCGAAATCTGGTCATTGAGCGACTTAATATCCTCAAGATTTTCCTGGGTTAAGAAAGTTTTGCCATAGGGGAAAAAACTATGCCAGGTTTCACGATCAAAGCGATCATAATTCAGCCATTCATCCATGTTCTTTAAATCCTTTTTGTCAAATTTCTTTTTTAATTTTATCACAAACGATTGCCATGGGTGAAAACGTTCGCAAATGCAAAATAAATCGTAATCCTTTCGCGTTTGGCACGGTGTAACTAATATTACAGTGCGGTCCCTGTTCCAACATCAAGCTTTTGATAAATGGTGTATCGCGCCTATCGTAATAACCGGTTCTGCTGCAGTCATCGCTTTACCAGCATATCAGCCATATTGAAAGATGCTCACTAAAAAAGCTCAGCCGTTTAAGCGACTGAGCTTTTGGATTATTTAGTCGGGAACTTCAGCGTGACGCCTTTTAATTCAGGTGCATCGGTCGTGTATTGATCCAGCGTTGATTGGTTGTTGTTTTGACTCTTCAAGCTGGTCTTGCTCTTCTTTTGCGCCTGTTTAAGCTGTTTCAAGCCATTCTTCAGCGTGTACGAGTAGCTCTTCTTGTTGACTGTCTTAAAGCCTTTCAGTTTGTAGAAACGCAGCAGGTCGCCATTGACGACTTTATCAGACAGACCAAGATCCGTCGTGACATACTTTTGAATCTTGGCAAACTCGGCTTTCTGGGCCTTGGTTGGTGACTTGATCTCCTTGCCGCTGCTGGTGTAGTAGTAATCCCCATTGTACTTGGTGTACTTGTTGGTTACCCAGTCACCATTTCTAAATGGCACGATCTGGTTGCGGTTCTTAGAAAGCAGGTCTTGACCAAACTGAACGTATTTATTGGAACTGATGCCCAATAGATCCTCAATGGTTGGCAGAACGTCGATTTCACCACCATAAGTATGGTTGACGCCACCCTTTAAGCCTTCCATGTTGATCATAAACGGTACTTTCTGGAACATTGCCAGGTCATAGTTGTCAACTGACTTCTTGCCCAAGATCTGAGCAATAGCTGCCTTGTGGTTGTTGGAGATTCCATAATGGTCACCATACAGAACCAGCATCGTATTCTTGCGCAGGCCGGTTGAATCCAGGTAGTTGAGCAGTTCGCCAACTGATTCATCCAGGTAGCGCGCAGTCTGAACATAATGATCAACCGTACTGTCACCGGTATTCCATGACTTGATTGAAGTGTTCTTCTTGTCAATGATGTAAGGATAGTGGTTCGAGACCGTAATCAGCTTAGCATAGAATGGCTGTGGCAGCTGTTCCAGATAGTATGCGGATTCCTTTAAGAACAGCTTGTCTTTGACCCCATAACCCATGTTCTCATCCTTAACCTTTGGCAGATAGTCTTTGCTAAAGAAGTACTGGTAGCCAAAGCTCTTGTAGGCATTGTCACGGTTCCAGAAGCTAGGGACGTCGCCATGGAATGAGGCCGTTGTGTAGCCCAGCTTTTGTTCCAACAGAGCTGGCGCCGACTGGAACGTGTTGGTCGTCCCGTCAGTAACCATGGCCGAACCTTCTGGCAGACCATACAGCGAATTTTCCAGCATCAATTCCGCATCGGCTGTCTTCCCTTGGCCAACTTGGTTGAAGAAGTTGTCAAACGAAATCGTATCGCTGGCATGGTAAAGCTTGTTTAAGTTTGGCGTAACCTCTTCACCTTTCCACTTGTAATCGATCATAAACTGCTGGAAGCTTTCCAAGTGGATGATGATGATGTTTTTACCTTTTGCCTGCCCATAATATTCAATATTTGGCGAAGCATAGTTTTTCTTTAAGAACTTCAAGACTGGCTTGATGTCATTGCTGTTGGCCTTAGCCTTAACCGCACTGTTATGGGTAGTCTTGACGCCATCATAGATCGTATAAGCCTGCAGTCCCAAGTATTTGACGATGTAGTTGTTGTCAAAAGTCCGCGTCAACAGTTGCGGGCGATCCTTTTCTGCCATGGCCAGGTTAGCACCAAACAGCACGAAGCCAATCATCGTAATCGTCATTGCATAGCGAACCTTAAAGTAACGCATATCAATCCGAATAAAATGCGCAGCCAGCAGAACGATCAAGATGATCACATCAGCGTAAACCAAAAAGTCGGTTGGCTTAATGATACCCATCAGACTCTTGCCCAGGTTGTTTGATGCCGCTCCAGAACCTTTGATGATGTTAAAGGTAATAAAGTCGGAAAATTCTCGGTAATAGAGAATATTGGCAAACAGCCAGGTCGAAAGCAGAAAATTAATTAAGATCATCAGCCAGTATGAAAGCCGACCGCGGAAATAAAGCGCGATGCCTAAAAAGACCAGAGCCCCAGGCAAGGTGTTAAACGCCAGCAAAAACTGCTGCATACTGTCGGAAATCCCCAAGTTGAACTTGGTTTTATAAGCCCAGTAACTCTTAATCGCAAACAAGAGCACCGTGAGAAGAAAGAAGCCCAGCTTGGTGTTCAAGCCACGCCTTACCTTCTGCAACGCTGTTTTCATAATCTTTCCTCCATCAAAAAATATCAACATTAGGTATCATACAATAAAAGATCCCTAGTCGTTACGATTATTCAACGTTTTTTAACAAATGTTTGGAATTTTTTTGCATCTCAGCTTGATTGACTGCAGCCGACTTAACTGATTGGTGTTTACAAGCCTGTCTGATCATCATTAAATTTGAAGATTTTATGATAAACGATCCGTCAGTTCATACTCATGACTCGGCACATCGGCAAACAGCTGACTGGCCTGCCCCACGCTGACGATCGTCAAATCATGCATCGCCCGTGAACAGATCGTGTAGAGCAGCTGTCGCTCACCGTCGCCATGATACTTCTGGTCGTTGGCATCCCAGACGATCACCGCGTCAAACTCAAGCCCCTTTGCCAGATATGAAGGTACGACCAGCACGCCATCAACCAGCCGCTGATTTTCAGTCCGGATCAAGGTTACCTTAACGCCTTGCTTAGCCAGCAGCTGATAGATCTGCTCGCTGTCAGCCAAGGTCTTGCCGATAATAGCAACTGCATCATGCTGTTTTTGATAGTCTTTTAGAACCGCGACGACCTGTGCGACGGCATCGTTTAGATTTGTCAGCTGGTAGATGCTTGGCCGCTTGCCTTGACGCTCAAAGGCCTCGATTTTTTCGCCATCTTTGAGAATATGCTTGGTAAAATCGGTAATCTGTTTAGTTGAGCGATATGACTTGGTCAGCTGAACCACTTTCGTCTTTTCGGGATCAAACATCGTACCCAGCTGCCGCAGCAATTGCCGACTGTTGGCGCCCGTAAAGATTGCCTGGTTAAGGTCGCCCAGCAGCGTAAAGCGGGCATTGGGGAAACTAAACTTGAGATAGGCCAGCTGGAACGCATCATAGTCTTGAACCTCATCGACAAAGACATAGCGGATATCACGTTCGCCGCGCTTACCCGTCAGCAGATCATACAAATAGAGATAGATTGAGATGCCGGCAGCACTGATCTGCCGTTCTTTCAGATCCTGCGTGGTTTTTTCGATAAATGCCAACCACTGCTGCTCGGTCAAATCAAACTTCTGCAGATCAACCATCTTTGGCAAGGCCTTTAAAAACAGCAGACACTGTGCATTGATGTTGATCCACATGTTATGACGAATTGCTCGATGAATCGGCGCGAACTCCTTTAAAACGATCTGCTTGGCATAGAAGTTGTATTCCTGCTTGTCTGATTCAAACTCGCGCGGCCGATTGTTCATCATCGCGTCCATCTGCTCTTTGCTGAGACTTTGGACGGCTGCTTCTGCCCATTTTGAGCGCATGGCCCCGCCAACTCGGCTTCTCAGCTGATGATCCAGCGCATCTTTGGTCGCATCCAGACGATTGCCCAGGTTATAGTTGCGATTGAATGAGTAATAGATCGTCTTGATTTGTTCCTTGGTAAAAAACGGCTTGCCATGAAACATCAGATTCCGAAAGCGCAGGCCCCGCTGACCAAGCGCCCTGGCATAGGCACCAACTGCTTTAAAGCTGCTTAAGCTCGTCAATAGGCGATTGATGTTTTGATCGACTGCTGCCTGACTGCTTTCAAAGCGCTGCTGGAGCGTCTGAACGTGCAGTCTTGGCACCCGCCGATTAACGTATTGGAAGTAGGTCATTTGAACCATATTGTGCTCGCCCAGTTCTGGCAGCACCTGATCAATATAGTCGTTGAACAGTTGGTTGGGGCTGAACAAAACCACCTGGCTGGCCGTCAGATTGCCACGATAACGATACAGCAGCCAAGCCACGCGCTGTAAAACGGCAGCCGTCTTACCAGAACCAGCCGCTCCTTGAACAAACAGCAATTCATCTTTGGCATCCCGAATGATTTCGTTTTGCGTTTTTTGAATCGTCGTTACGATACTCTTCATCTTGGTGCTGGAATGGGTTCCCAAGGCACTCAGCAGCATCTGATCGGTTACGGCCTCATCGGTATCATAAAGCGTGACGATCGTGCCATCCTCGATCTGGAACTGGCGCTTGAGTCTGACATCGACCTCCTGCTTGCCAACGGGGGTTTCATAAGTGACCGGTCCCAGCTTGTCATCATAATAGATTGAAGAGATCGGTGCCCGCCAGTCATATACCAGAAAGTGGTCCGGACGATCAGAGAACGAGGCCAGGCCAATATAAATGGTTTCAGGTTTTTGCGCACCTTTTTCCAAAAAATCGATACGGGCAAAATACGGTTTGGCTTCCAAGCGTTTCAGCGTACTCAAACGATCGGCGGCATGCTGCCAGCTGTTTTCCCGCTCGTCAAGCATCTGCTGCTGGGCGCGAACCGACATGGCCGTATCCATCATCCCCGAATAAGTCGTGGTATTCATGTGGATATCATTGAACTGCTTGCTCAGGCCCTTCACATCCCGTTTGGCGTTTTCAATCGTGCCGCTGGCTTTTTCCTCAGCCTTGCGAACTTCTTTAACGACCTGCTCCAAATGATGCTGTTCGTATTGTTGGATTGATTCTGTCAAACTCGAACATCCTTCCTGTCTTGAAAATCTAATCTTAGAATTATAACATTTTTTGCGCCGCGATTCCGTTATTAAGACTTGTCCGCATAAGGTTTGCTTAACTTATCGCCATCAGTCTGGTTTAGATGGTCACAAAATACTAGAATGATCTCAAAAGCTGATTTGAAGGTGGAAGCAATGGCTAAGCTCTTGTATGCTTTGACGCATATTCCTCAAGTGGTCCTCCCTTTGTTCAATTCACTGGGCAGCTGGACCTACGTCATATTATTTAGCCTGATCTTTATGGAGACTGGTCTGGTTGTTTTTCCTTGGCTGCCAGGACAGTCGCTGATTTTTGTCACGTCTTCGTTTGCTGCTTTGCACGGTGCCGAGGTCAAGATGAGCATTTTAGTACCCGGCTTTTTTATCGCGGCCGTGCTGGGCGACACGCTTAACTATCTGATCGGTACTCGCTTGATCAAATGGCCCTGGCTCAAGCGGCAGCTGGCTGGTCCGACTATGGCGAAAGCCCAGCTGTTTTTCAGCAGATATGGTTTGCGTGCAATCATCTTTGGGCGTTTCGTCCCGCTGATCCGCACCTTTGTCCCGCTGATTTCCGGCATCGCCAAATACCGCTTTGGCCGCTTTATGCTTGGCAATGTCTTAGGCGTGGCCATCTGGGTAGTCTCCGGCGCGCTGGCGGGATACTATCTTGGCAGCATTCCATTTGTACAGGCCCATTTTTCAACGCTGCTGCTGGGTCTGGTCATCTGCGGATCTTTGCCAGCCGTCTTTTTCAATCTCATTAAACGGATCCGCCGGCATATTATTGAACGCAACCTCTAACGCAATTTCGTACAATTTACCGTGGAATAATGGTAAACTGAATACTAAACAACGTACAGAATAATGGAGGTTTTTTCCCTTGGCAGTAAATGTTTATTTCGTTCGACACGGTCAGACCTACTTGAACCTGTTCCATAAATATCAAGGCTGGTCAGATGCACCGCTGACCGAAAAAGGTATTGAAGACGGCAAGCGCGTGGGTAAGGCTTTAGCCAAGATTGACTTTGACTATCTTTTCTGCAGCGATATGCGGCGGACGGTTAAAACCGCAGAACTGCTGGCAGCCAGCCATCCTACCAAGATCGTTCATCCAGAGCCAGATCCAGCCTTTCGGGAAGTCTTTTTCGGCTTTTTTGAAGGCGAGGACACGGCTACGGCTTCCATGAACATTGGTCTTTGCCGTTCCTATGACGAGCTGGTCAGCAAGTATTCTGTTGAAAAGGCGCGCGATATCACCAAAGCTGCTGACCCATTCCATCTGGCTGAAAACGATGCCGAATTCTGGCAGCGCATGGACAAAGGTTTGGACCGGCTGCGCAATCTTCCCGATGGCAGTACCGCCGTCGTTGTTTCTCATGGTGCAGCCATTCGCTCAATCGTCAGCCGCTATGCCAAAGACAAGACCCTGGCCAACGATGCCCCCGTCAATGGCAGTATCACAAAACTTTCCTTGACCCCAGATCAAACCGAGATCGTCTTTTACAATCAACTGAGCTTGCCTGAATAAAACCTTGCTAAAAGGGGGAACTTTCTGTTAATGGACACTAATATACAAAGTGCGGAACCAGTAATTATCATTGGCCTTAACATGGACCAGGAAGATTATGAGTATTCCATGGAAGAATTGGCAGCCCTGGCCGAAGCCAACCAAATGGAAGTCATTGATCGTTTGGACCAAGCCTTGGATCGGCCTAATCCAGCGACCTACTTTGGCTCCGGTAAAGTAGAAGAGCTGCGTCACCTGGCCGAGGCTGAAGAAGTCGCTACGGTAATCGCCAATGACGAGCTGACGCCAAGTCAACTGCAGAACCTGGCTGATCAAACCGGTGTCCGGATTTTGGACCGGACTGCCTTGATTCTGGAAATCTTTGCCAAGCGCGCGCAAAGTCGTGAAGCCAAGATTCAAGTCGAGATTGCCCAGCTTCAGTACCAATTGCCGCGTCTGCAGACGGCTGCCAATCAGCGGCTTGACCAGCAGACTGGTGGCGGATCTGGCTTTACCAACCGTGGTGCCGGTGAAACCAAGCTGGAAATGAATCGGCGGACCATCAACCATAAAATCAGTCATTTGCGGGCTGAACTCAAAGAAATCGCCAAATCTGAGGACGTTAAACGGGCTAAGCGAGAAAAAAGCGATACGCCAACAGCTGCCTTGGTTGGCTATACCAATGCCGGCAAATCGACCATTATGAATCAGCTGGTCAGTCGTTTCGGGGTTTCTGAAGAAAAGCAGGTTTTTGAAAAGAACATGCTTTTTGCCACTCTGGATACCAGCGTGCGTCAATTAACGCTGCCCGATCAAAAACGCTTTTTGCTCAGTGATACGGTTGGTTTTGTCAGCAAACTGCCTACTCATCTGATCGAAGCCTTTAAATCAACCTTGGCGGAAGCTGCCAGTGCTGATCTGCTCATCCAGGTAATCGACTATTCCGACCCTAATTATGAAGCCATGATGCGCACGACCGAAAAGACGCTCAAACAGATTGGCATTGAAAACATCCCAATGCTGTACGTCTTTAATAAAGCTGACCAGACCGAGTTTGAATATCCGGTAATGGAAGGCGATAACCGGATTATTATCTCAGCCAAGGATGATGAATCCATTCAGCTCTTGGTCCAGGCCTTGCGTCGTCATCTTTTCAAAGACTACGTACAGACCGAGCTGCTGATTCCATTTGCCGATGGACGAACGGTTTCCTACATCAATGAAAACTGCAATATCTTAGAGACTGAATATCTCAACAACGGTACGCGGCTCAAAGTCGAGATGTCACCACAAGATTTTGCCCGCTTTGAACGCTACGTCATTAAAAATTAAAAAAATCTGGCATCGACTGCATCGATGTCAGATTTTTTAATTGAAGTATCTAGTTTAAACCATCGCGTTCCATTTGATCCGAAAGATTGTGCATTGACTGCTTAACAAAATCAATGACGTCTTGCTGCGGAACCTCATAGTTGTTTTGCCGCCACCAGTAAAAGGCCCCTAGAATCGAACCGCTCAAAATGTAGGCCAGCATTTCTGGATTCTTGGAGTTTCGCAAAGCCGTAACGATCGTGTCTTGATTTTCAGTAACGTGACGCTGCCGCAGCAGAATCTCACTGACGATCTTCATAATCTCGCCGTACAAAGAGCTTTGTGAGCTGCTGTCGGCTAGATTGCGGAAGATACCACGATTATCGCTGACATACTTGATCAAGATTTCAACAAATTCATCCTCATTGCGGTCTGACTGATCAATCAAGATGTTCAAGCGCGTACTGATCGTCTGTTCCAGCAGATCATACTTATCATGAAAGTAACGATAAAAGCTGCTTCGATGCAACAGTGCCTCATTACAGATTTGATCGATTGTCAAATGTCCAAACTGGTGAGTCTTTAATAAGCTTTCCAGAGCATTTTGGAAATCTCGAACTGTTCGATTCATTTTCATTAAAATCGGCCTTTCTATTTTGAGATTATACTTAGATTATAAAACGTTGCTTTATGATACAAAACATCTTTCTTAATATTATAGTTCTTTTAAAAGACAGTTCAATTAATATGTTTTCTTGATTTGTCTTATTTTTGGTATTTTTAATCACAAACTAGCGTAATATGGTACAATCTTTTTATGAAAACGTTTGCTTTTTAAGAGGTGGATTTAATTATGGAAATTAAAGAAAGCAGTTTCGGTACTTTTGAAGGACAAGAAGTCAAAAAATACACGCTTATCAACGATCAGGACATGCAGGTCAGCGTTTTAAACTATGCCGGTCTGTTACAGGAAATCTCGGTTCCAGGCAAAGACGGCAAGCGCGTCAACCTGGTTTTAAGCGCAGCCGACATTGAGCACTTTACTGACAACGGCATGTGCAACAACCGAGTGATTGGCCGTGTTGCCGGACGGCTGGCCAAGGGCGAGTTTACAATCGATGGTCAGGAGTATCACGTCGACACTAATGAAAACGGTAATACGCTTCATGGCGGCCCGAATGGTTTAGGCAACCAGTTCTTTGAAGCCGAAACCGTTACGACGCCAAATACCGTTAAAGTTGTCTTAACCAAGACCATGACGCCTGAAATCGACTCTTTCCCAGGCAATGAGAAAGTTACGGTTACCTACTCACTGAGCAATGACAACCGTGTCGTAATCGATCTGGATGGCGAAACGGATGCCAACACGCTGTTCAACCCAACCGTTCACACCTACTTCAACCTTGGCGATTCTGACGTGGCAACCGTTGAAGATCAAGTATTACAGGTTAACTCCAAGTTCCACTTAGACGTTGACGATGAAAAGATTCCAACTGGCAAAAAGCTCGTAAATGCCGGCACGCCATTTGATTTCCAGACTCCTCGTCGTTTGGGCGATGCGCTTAATGAAATGAAGAGTACTAAAGAAGGCGGCTTTGATGACATCTGGCAGGTTGAACCAAGCACGAACGTCAACCACGAACCAGTTGCCACGCTGTCTGACCCTGCCAGCGGCCGCAAGATGAAGCTGTACTCAGATCGCAATGGTTTGGTAATGTACACTGCCAATGGAATGGACAAGTCGCTCCAATTCAACCGGCCAAGTGCCTCATGGTGTGCGCTGGCAATGGAAGCCCAAACGCTTTCTGACACGCCTCACCATCCAGAATTCGGCGATATCACCCTGCGTCCTGGCAAGCCAGCTCACCACCGCATCGTTTACGCAATTGAATTTTAATCAAATCTGATATCAAAAACCGGCAGCCAGCAAGACAGGCTGTCGGTTTTGCTATAGAATAGGGTCTAAAACAAGGAGTGATCGATTAATGAGAATCAACGTTTTGCAGCACACCCCCAACGAAGGCCCTGGCGTAATCAGTGAATGGGCCCACCAGCGCGGCCACGAGATCTACGTCTATCATCCGGCCCAGTTCAACAAGCTGCCCACGGCTGATGAAACCGATATGCTGGTCATCTTAGGCGGTCCGATGAGTCCTAACGATGATCTGCCCTGGATTGCAAAAGAGCGGCAATTGATCAAAGAACTGCTGGCCCAGGACAAGCCAATGTTTGGCGCCTGCTTTGGCGGACAGCAGCTGGCAATGACTTTGGGCGCCACGGTTAAAGACGCGCCCGTTAAAGAAGTTGGCTGGGCTCCCGTCTTTTTAAAGAGCGATGTAATTCCTGACCTGCCTGAGGCATCTACCGTTCTGCACTGGCATCAGCAGATGTTTACCATTCCCAATGGCGCTCAGCTGCTCTACTCATCAGACGGCTTAAAGGAACAGGGCTTTGTTTATGGCCATCGCGTCGTTGGTCTGCAGTTTCACTTTGAGCCGCTGGCCGATAACGTCCGCGAGATCGTAGTCAATGATGGCGACTATGCGGCAGGATCAATTCTTAATCAGACCCCGGCTGAAATCATTGCTCATCCCGTGCCTAAAGAAAATACCGCGACCATGTTTAAGATTTTGGACTGGATCAACGAATAGCTCACTGCCTGCCTTATCTGAATCATCACCGCATCAAAAAAGCTGTTGGTTAGCATAAACTAATCAACAGCTTTTGCTTTTAGCGTTTTTCTCGGTCACGATAGGCAACGTTGGCAACCAGGCCATACTGACCATCCATTAAGATCGTTGATCCATTGCGACCGGCAATCTTATGCGGTCCACCCGTCACGAACAGATTGGCTAAATAGAGCTCGTATTGCTCGTGGGCAGTATGAATGTCCGTCAAACCGACCTTGGCAATATGACCGACCGCCAGTTTTTCCATTTGATTCAAGCCCATGTATATCTCAATTCGCCGCAGATGCTTGTCATGGTAGAGCTCAAAATAAGGCGGCGTCTGTTGCGAGTCAAGCGCATAGACCGGCTCGCCCGTTGCAGTTTCTGCTACGATCTGACTGTCGCTTAAGCCATCATAATCCGCAGTAAAGATCCCGTCATCCAGCAGTTCTTGAACGACGCGCTGCAGATTATGCTGCTCGTGCTCATCAACCTCCACTTGGGCTGGAATGATATCCTGATGAGTAAAGTAGCCATTTGACGCATTGTTGATGACGCGAGCATTGCGTTTTGGCTTGGCATCCTCAGCAGTGGGAACGACCCCGGTAATCTTTGAAAGCCAAGGCGACAAAAAGTCAAACCGTGAGTTGCGGTCTAGATAGTAGTAGACCGCGTTGATGTACAGACAATAGGTGATCAGAATCACGGCGAGGCAGTATAGCAGCCCCCGCACCCATGCATGGTTGATCAAAAGGCGCGTGGTAACGTAGATCAGGTACAGATCACCCAAAAAGGCAATGATAATATAGATTCGATTTTTCAGCTTGGCATTGATATTAAAATATCCCAGCCAATGATTGATCATGTCTAGAAAACTAAGCACTGTCGCGATCCCCCTTATTGATTGGTGTCAGTCGTGGTTGTCGTCGTGCCAGTCGTCGAGTTGGTACCAGTCGAGTTATCAGTCGTCGTGCCGGTAGTCTGACTGGTGGTATTGGTCGATGAGCTGGTAGTGCCGGTACCAGCAGTCGTACCATTATCCGTAGTATTGTCGGTCGTTTTAGCTGATGAGGCCTTAGTCGTTGACTCCTCATCAACACTGCTGGTCTGATGACTGCTTTGCACATCCGGATCGCTTTCACTGCTTGGCTTTTTGCGATCACTGCTATGACTGCTGTCTTGATCATCTTTTTGACTGGTGCTCTGACTAGTCGATGAAGTGCTGACGATTTTAGCCCCTTCACTGGTATTGGTGGCTTTGTTGACCACCACGTTGGTAGCACCTAACGCCAAAACCAATGAAACCAGCGCAAATGGCGTCACAAACGGTGGTGTTTTCATTGCTTTTTTCTCTCCTTTTGTCGTCTGCTCTCTATCTTAGCGCAAAAATTGCCAGTGAGAGTTTGCGAAAAAAATAAGAATTGATGAATTTAATGCGAAGCCAGCTGACGACACTGAGCACATAATCCATACAGCTCAAAGCTATGTCCCGTAATCTCGGCGCCAGGCAGCTGCTGAGTCAAAAAGTCCCAATCAATCGTTGGCAGCTGAATCTCCTGCACCCGACCGCAGCGCTGGCAGATAAAATGGTGGTGATGCGATTCGTCACAGCGATACTTAACCACCATGCCGCCAGACTGCGAACTCAATTCAACCAAGCCGATCTCTTGAAACTCTTCTAGATTGCGATAGACCGTGTTATGGCTGGCACCAGGAAATGCCTGGCGCATATGTTTGTCAACCTCAGTAACACTGACATAACGATCTGGATTGGCAACCAATAAATCAATCAGCGTTTTTCGCTGCTTGGTGACGCGCAGATGATTTTTCTGCAAGACTGCCATGGCTTGTGCTTTAGGATCCGTCATTTTTTCATCCGTCCTTTTTGAAATTATGATTTTAGCACATTTATCTTCAAATGTATCGGCTGAGCAATTGATCCAGTTTTTGCTGCGTCATTGCCCAATCATCATTGACAAGCTCAATTGCCTGACCTTTCAATTCTTGCGGCAGCGACAGATCACGCTGATATTCGCAGCTGTTGATCCGCGACTCAATTGCATCTGGGTGATCGCCTCTGATATGCAGACGCTCAAAAAGCTGCTGCGGATGGCTGACCGTCAAAAAGATTACGACGGCCTGATCGCCCAACTTGGCTCGGTACGTCAGCGCTCCTTTGGTATCCAAAACGATCACGTCAAACTGATGATGCCGCCAGCCGCTTTCCAGACCCTCAATTGAAGAGCCATACAGATGATGATCATATTCAACCTGTTCTAATAAATGCCGCTTTTGCATTGAGGAGCGCGTCTCAAAATAATAGTCGACGCCATCTTTTTCATTGGCTCGGGGCAAGCGTGTCGTATGCGTAATTACCTTGGCCATGTCGTATTTTTTCTTTAGATAGTCGGCCACCGTCGTTTTACCAGTTCCCGCCGCACCAGTAATTACAAAAACCTTATGCTGCTGATCCATCATGCCTGCGTTAAATGTGCATTAACCTGATCCAGCAATTCTTTTAAGTTGTCATAGGTTAAGCGTTGGCGAGCATCTTGATAGTTGAACCAACCGGCATTCTTAATTTCTTCAGCCTGCAGATGCAGATCCTCATCCTTAGGCAGTGCGGCCGTGTAAAGCGTCATCTGCTTACGGTTGCCATTGGGCAGGTCATATTCAGTGTAGACAGAAAAGCTGGTATCGATTGGCAGGACCAGACTGGTTTCTTCTTTAATCTCACGCTGCGCCGTTTCTAGGAGCGTTTCATCGCCCTCAACGTGACCTTTGGGGAAGCCCCAAAAGTTACCTTCGTTTGTGCTTTGCAGCAGCAGGTATTCAATTTCTTGATTGTTATTTCGATAAACTACGGCACCTGCAGTCTTTTCAATCGCCATTTCCAAGCTCCTCCTTAATGTTTTTCTAATTGACTTTTAATGATTATGACATTATGATTATTACTGTCATTATGGCTTATTTTGTTCGGCAAATCCAATGATTATTTCGCAATTATTGCTCATTATCTTTGCCTATGATAAGCTATCACTTAAATTTATTAAGCTATTGGATATTATAACAAAGGTGGTTAAGGTCGGATGAGTTTAAATCTTTTTCGTAAAGAAAGCCTCTCACGCTACCTCAAAGCCGATAACAAATTCGTCAAGTCGCTGTCGGCTGGCGATTTGATGGCCATGGGGATCGGTGCGGTCATTGGGACGGGGATCTTTATTTTACCTGGGACCGTGGCAGCCAACGATGCAGGGCCTGGCGTCTCACTGTCGTTTCTGGCGGCAGCGGTTGTCTGTGCTTTAGCGGGAATGTGCTATGCTGAGTTTTCTTCTGCCATGCCGGTTGCCGGTAGCGCCTATTCTTATGGTAACGTGGTCTACGGTGAATTTATCGGTTGGATCATGGGTTGGGCGCTGGTATTGGAATACATGCTGGCAGTCGCCTCAGTTTCAACTGGCTGGGCAGCCTACTTCAATTCACTGCTGGCCAGCTGTGGAATCAACATCCCCAAAGCACTGTCTGGTCCTTTTGATCCTGCACATGGCACCTATGTCAACATTGTAGCAATCATCATCGTTTTACTGATTACCTGGATGCTTTCATTCGGAATGACTTCATCGGTTCGGGTCAACAACATTGCCATCGCGATCAAGATTGCAATCATCGTTGCCTTCATCGTTGTTGGGGCCTTCTTCATCAAGAAAGCCAACTACCAGCCATTTCTTCCATACGGGATGCATGGGGTCTTCAAGGGGGCAACGACGGTCTTCTTTGCCTTTTTGGGCTTTGACTGTATCTCAAGCTCAGCTGCCGAAGTCAAGAATCCGCAAAAGAACATGCCAATCGGAATCATCGGGACGCTTTTGGTCGCTGCCGTGCTTTACATGGGCGTTTCAGTCGTCTTGACGGGTATGGTTAAGTATACCAAGCTTGACGTTGCCAATCCGGTTGCCTTTGCGCTGCAGGCCGTTCACCAAGACTGGCTGGCTGCCCTGCTTTCAATTGGGGCACTGATTGGGATGGCAACCATGATGTTTACCATGATCTACTCTTCATCCCGTTTGATCTACTCTATCAGTCGTGACGGTCTCTTGCCATCATTTTTGAACAAGCTGGATGCCAAGACCAGCACGCCGAAGATCTCACTTTGGATCGTCGCAGCGATTATCGCCGTCATGGGTGGGCTGGTTTCCCTGGATCGGCTGACTGATCTGGTTAATATCGGTACATTGCTGGCATTTACGCTGGTTTCATTTGGGATCATTCCATTGCGTAAGCGCAAGGACATCGGCAACCAAGGCGGCTTCCGCGTTCCTTGGTTCCCCGTTTTGCCAATCATTTCTGGCTGTGCCTGCCTGTTCATGATGTCGTTCCTTTCCCTTGATACTTGGATTGGGGCCGGCATCTGGTTCTTAATTGGTTTGGCACTTTACTTTGGCTACGGCTATCGTCATAGCAAGCTGACCACTGAAGAATAAACATCAATCAAAAAAGCTGATCGAAATTTTTCGGTCAGCTTTTTAGTTACTTTTTAAACATCTTAAATTCCAAGAACAGGTCATTATAGGTGCCAATGTCTTTTAATGGCAAGTCATGATAAACCTGCAGATGCTTCATTGTTTGTTTTGGCGGATAGAAAGCCTGGTTGCTGGTAACGCTCTTTGGCAGATACTTTTTGGCAGCCTTATTTGGCGTTGCATAGCCGATATATTCAGCATTTTGCGCGGCATTCTTGGGATCCAGCATGAAATTCAAGAATGCATAGGCTGCTTTTTTGTTTTTAGCCGTTTTGGGAATCACCATGTTGTCAAACCAGATGTTGCTGCCCTCGCTTGGTACGAGGTAGTGGAGATGTGAATTGACACTGATCATTTCACTGGCTTCCCCAGAATAGGTAATGCCGACTGCCGCTTCGTTTTGTTCCATGTACATCTTCATTTCATCGGCAATTACGGCCTTGATGTTGGGCGTCAGCTGATCAAGCTTATCAGCGGCTTCACGTAATTCCTTGGCGTTGGTCGTGTTGACGGAATGATGCTGAGTGATCAGTGCCACTGCCATCGCATCACGGGCACTGTCGATCATCATGATATTGTTTTTGAGCTTAGGTGACCAAAGCTGGCGCCAATGCGAGACATCTTTACGACTCACCTTTTGATCATTATAGACTATCCCCAACGTCCCCCAGAAATATGGAATTGAATAGCGATTATGCCGATCGAACGACAGATTTAAAAACTGCGGATCGATATATTTGAGGTTCGGCAGCTTGCGATGATCAATCGGCTCTAACAGATGCTCTTTTTTCATTCGCTGAATGGTGTATTCACTTGGAACGGCAATATCATAATGCGTACCGCCCTGGCGAATCTTGGTCAGCATCGCCTCATTGCTGTCAAAAGTCTCATAATCGACATGATAGCCGGTCTCATGCTCGAACTTGGTAATCAGCTGGGGATCAATGTAGTCGCCCCAGTTATAGATCGTCAAGGTTTTATTGCCGCCATCGTTTGCTTTTTGGTTTAGCAGCTTATTGCACCCAAACAGCGCACCGCACAGCAGCAGGATGCCAATGGCAAAGCTCAGCAGTTTTTTCATTGGACATCACCTTCTTTAACCGTTACGATCTGGTTTTTGCGGCTACCGCCATGCTTGCTGATAAAGTAGTAGCCGATTACCAGCGCCAATGATACCAAGAACATCAAAGTCGAAAGCGCGTTGATCTCCAAGTCAATGCCTTGTCGCGCCCTGGAATAGATTTCAACTGACAGCGTCGAAAAACCATTGCCAGTTACAAAAAAAGTTACTGCAAAGTCGTCCAGCGAGTAGGTAAAGGCCATAAAGTATCCCGACATGATCCCTGGAGCAATCGCCGGCAGCATTACTCGCGTCAATGACTGCCATGGACTGGCCCCTAGATCCGCGGCTGCATCCAGCAGAGTGGGCGAAAGTTCATCGATTTTGGGCAGAACCATCAAAACCACAATCGGAATCGAAAAAGCAATATGGCTGAGCAAAACGGACCAAAAACCAAGCTTCATGCCAATCACCGTAAACAGAATCAAGAAACTGGCCCCAATAATAACGTCTGGTGAAACCATCAAAACATTATTAAACGAAAGCAGGGTGTTCCGCATGGCATTCTTGGTTCGCTTAATCGCCAGCGCCCCCATCGTTCCGATAATCGTCGCCAAAAGCGCTGACAGCAAGGCAACGATCAGTGTGTTGATCACAATGGTAATCATTCGCGTATCTTGCAACAGCGTCTGATAGTGCGTCCATGAAAAGCCTTGATACTTTTCCATCGTTTTGCCAGAACTGAATGAAAAGCCAACCAGATAAAGAATCGGCAAATATAAAATAATAAAAACGATTACTAAATAGATCGCGCCCCAGTTGATTTTATGCTTCATTTAGCACGACCCCCCTTTTTCTTTTGCCGATCACCAGTTGCAAACATCACGATGAACATGGCAATGATCAATACCACACCGATCGTTGAACCCATGCCCCAGTTCTGCGTTGTCAAGAAATGCTCTTCAATTGCCGTCCCGAGAGTAATTACACGATTGCCACCAATCAGACGCGTAATCATGAACAAAGAAAGCGATGGAATAAAGACTGCCTGTACCCCAGCCTTAACCCCAGGCATCGTCAATGGCAGCTCAACGTGCATAAACGTCTGCCAGGAGCTGGCGCCCAGGTCACGACTGGCATTGATCAACGAAGAATCGATCTCGGCCAGTGAGTTAAAGATTGGCAGAATCATAAACGGAATCTCAATGTAGGCCGCGACAAAAATAAAGCTGGCATCAGTAAACAGAATCTGGTGGCTGCCCAGACCGACAAACCGCAAAAACTGATTGATCGAACCGTTTTGACTAAACAGTCCGATAAAGGCATAGGTCTTCAAAAGCAGGTTGATCCAAGTTGGCAAAATGACCAGCAGCAGCCAAAACTGACGATTCGGTAGCCGGTTGATCACATACGCTGCCGGATAGCTGATCAAAAGCGTGATCAGCGTGATCAAAAACGCGTACCAGACCGAATTGAACGTCATCCTTAAATAAACATTGGAAGTCAGGTAGCTCTGATAGTTGCCAAACGTGAACTGGCCGTTGATGTTAAAAAAGGATTGATAAAGAATCAAGACCAACGGCGCCACGACAAACAGTACAATCCACAATGCATAGGGAACGACAAACCAGATTTTTTGCTGTTTCAACGTTCATCCTCCTCATCATCACCTTCGTAACTGTCCAACCGTGCATCAAAGGCCGCTTCGGTTTCATGATAGCGCATGATGTGGATGTCTTCGGGATCAAACGTGATGCCGACTTTTTCACCCACTTTCGTTTTATGAATCGAATTGATCTTCCATTCGTGTCCTTCCTCGTCATGAACCATGATCTGATAGTCAACACCCCGGAATAGCTGCGTATCGACCGTTGCAACCAGCTTTCCCTGATCAACGGTCGTAATATCCAGATCCTCGGGGCGCAAGACGGCTTCGACCTTTTCATTTGGCTTCATGCCGGCATCAACGCATTCGAAATCATGACCATTGATATTGACCAAAAAGTCCTTTTTCATAATCCCAGGGACAATGTTGCTCTCGCCAATAAAATCAGCCACAAAATGATTCAACGGCTCATCATAGATATCAACCGGCGTACCGCTCTGCTGAATCATACCATCATTGATAATAAAGATCTGGTCGCTCATTGCCAGTGCTTCACCTTGGTCATGCGTGACAAAGATAAAGGTGATTCCCAAGCGGCGCTGCAAAGCCCGCAGTTCAGCCTGCATCTCCACTCGCAGCTTATGGTCAAGGGCAGAGAGCGCCTCATCCAACAGCAGCACTTTAGGACGATTGACGATCGCGCGAGCAATTGCAACCCGCTGCCGCTGACCACCAGACATTTCTGTGATTTCACGCTCGCCATAGCCGTCCAGCTGCACCATATGCAAAGCATCCTGTACCCGCTTGGCAATCTCTTCTTTGGGGATTCGTTTGATTTTTAAGCCAAACGCTACGTTTTCAGCAACGTTCATATGTGGAAAAAGCGCATAGTCTTGAAAGACCGTGTTTACTTGTCGTTGATTAGCAGGAATATCATTGATTCGCTGGCCGTCAAAAATAACGTCGCCACTGGTAGCATCGTCAAAACCAGCAATAATTCGCAGGATCGTAGTCTTTCCTGATCCTGAAGGGCCTAGCAGCGTGTAGAACTTACCGGCCTCAATCGTAAAGTTGATGTCGCGCAGCACAAGGTTATCATCATACTGCTTACTGACATGCCGAAATTCAATTACTTGATTGGTCACGATGTTCTCCTTTTCATCTTTTATTTCCGCGAATTTTTCACGATTACAGCAAACTCAATTATACGCCGAAAGATACTTATCTGTCGCCTTTCAGAGCAAATTAATTCGATTAGGTTTCACGTGGAACATGCTGGTTTGGTAAATCATCCGCTGACTGATTATTTTAGTGTTGATTTATGTTTTTAAAAGTTTTTATTATTTTTATAACTTTTCATTCAAGATGAGTTATCCTATAAAAGCTGATTATAAATAAATAATTTTTCGGTAAGAATTTTATTTTAGGGAGAGAAGAGAATTGAAAAAATCCATTGTTATCACCTCCGCCTTAATGTCATGCTTTCTGCTGACCGCGTGCGGCAGTCAATCGTCATCCAGTAAAGAATCAAGCAGTACGGCAGCCCAAAGCAGCACCGCCAAGTCATCATCCAAAAAGTCTAGTCATTCTGACAGCCAGATTCAAAAAGCGAGTAGTAGCTCAGACAGTTCCACCACAGCTTCCAGTACTGCCAAAACAGCCAAAGTAGATGATAAAACGACCGGTGTCATGCTGGCACTCTTGGTTGAGCCTGACTGGTTCAAAGAATATATTGGCAATGATTTCTTCTGCTACAGTCCAGCCGGCGAGAATCCAATCAGTGACGCGGTTGCTGACTACAGTTATCTTACCGCGAACGGTGACCCAACCAGTTTTCTTTACTACAAGGTTGATGGCGATACCGTTACCTACAAAATGTGGGAAGTCAGTGATTCGGAAAACGTAGCGGATGGTCATTTTGAAACTAAGACCGTTTCCCTCTCAAATCTGGAAAAAGACTACTATGTCACCCAGAGTCAAAAAGATGAGGTCAACAGCTATGTTAGCCAGTTGAGAAGCGAAGCCGACTATCTGAATCAGAATCAATAGTCTTCAATCAGCGCGGCAGCTTATATGACGCGCTTTTTGAGTACGCAAAAAGCCGTGACCCAGTTAGGATCGCGGCCTTTACTCTAGATATTCAGTTTGAAATGGCAAAAATTAGATGAATTGAATCCCGCCATCGATTTGAACGGCTTGACCAGTCATGTAGTCGGACTTGGTTGATGCCAGCCAGGATACATAGTTGGCCACGTCAGCAGGCGTTTCAACTCGCCCCAGCGTGATGGCGCCAGAGTACTTCTTAAGGTAGTCGCCTTTGTTGCCGCCCCATGCTTCAACCATCTTTTCATCAATGTAGTCCCACATGTCAGTGCCAACGATGCCTGGGCAGTAGGCGTTGACCGTAATGTGCTCACGACCAAGTTCCTTAGCAGCGGCCTGCGTCAAGCCCCGAATGGCAAACTTGGATGCGGAGTAGGCGCCCAGCATGTCAAAGGCAATATGACCGGCGATACTGGAGGCGTTGATAATCTTGCGGATCTTATCGCCATCGTCCTGCTTGCGGAATTGAGCAGCAGCGGCCTGCATCCCAAACAGTACTGAGTAAACATTGACGTGGAAGATCTCATCCATGTCAGCTTCGGTTTCATCCTTGAGCAGTTTGATCTGGGCAATTCCGGCATTGTTTACGTATGTGTCCAAACGGCCGAAGTTGTCAACGGCAGCCTTAACGAAGCGTTCGTGGCTTTCTTTCTTGGATGCATCGCCGGCTACGGATACGACCTTGCCTTCGTACCCTTGAGCGTTCAGTTCTTCAACGGCTTTCTTGCCGGCTTCTTCATTGCGGTTGGCGATTACGACATAATAACCGTCCTTAAGCAGCTGATCCGTAATACCACGGCCAATCCCACGGTCTCCACCAGTAACGACAGCAACGCGCTTTTCTTCACTCATATCATTACCTCCAATGTTTACAAACCAAATATGTAACAAATTCATCTTATCACTAAAGAAAGCGCTTGATCGGTTAATTTGTATATAAAATCACAAGTAGTAACTTTTATAGATGCCATGTATTTCCTTGATTTTTCAACTTGCAAAACGACAAATGAGACGTTCACGGATATTATTAATGAACATTTGCACATAATTCTGCCAACTCCTCCCAATAAAATGAGATATAATTGGTTGAATTCAAAAGTTTATAAGCAAATGCGGAGGTTTTGCCAATGAAAAACAATCAATTTGCCATGATGAGTCTGCCTTTTGAGCAGCAATGCCATGAACTCCAGACCATTCATCTTCTAAAAGCAAGCGAGAGCAGCACGCTTACGCCTAATCAAATGTGGCAGACGCTGTTGGAAAGAATCAACTGCAGCTGCACTTCTGAACCGGCATTGAAGCGTTGGCGCCAAGACGTTTTGGCAACGCCTGAGCTGAGCCTGGATGGCTGGTTGGCAAGCAAGCAGCCGCTTAATGACGAGGTTTTCTATCTTGTCGGCCTGCAGCTGTTAGAATTTGAACCAGCAATTGACTTTTCAATTACTGATCCATTGGCGGCGATGGATCAGATGCAGCTTTTGCACCATCATTTTGAACAATGGACGACCGCAGACGTGATTGCCGCATTCTATGATCTTTTGAATACTCATACCAAAAATGGTCAAACCCTGCTGGATGCACTGACGGCTCAAGGTTTGCTGAAATGGACTCACAAGCTGTCAGCCAATCAAAAGCCAATCTTTTTTAATGGCAAGTCGCTCGCCGTTTTTGATCCGCACGATTTCATCTATGAGGTCGTCTACGTGGAGACCGATGTTGATACTGACTTTGACGATCAAGCCGATTTGGTAAAAGTTGAAATCATGCGACCTGCTGAATCCAATCAAGGGTTAAAAGTCCCCGCCGTCTTTACCGCCAGTCCATACAACCAGGGAACCAATGATGAATGGGGCGTAAAAGCAACCCATAATGTTAATCAAGCTTTGAGTCATAAAGAACCAGATCAGGTCTCACCTGCTGAGCCAACGTTTAATGTCCATCCACGTCATCAGATGATTAAGGGGTCCGCAAAAGCTACTGAAACCTTTAGTCAGACGCCAGCCTATACGCTAAACGACTATCTGGCTCCCCGCGGTTTCGCCTCTGTCTACTGTGCCGGAATTGGAACCAGAGATTCTGATGGTCTGCAGACATGCGGCTCGCCAGAACAGGTTGAATCGATGCAGGCTGTAGTTGAGTGGCTGCACGGCGACCGAACGGCTTTTTCCGATCGCACCAGCGGATTGGCTGTCAAGGCAGATTGGTGCAATGGCAATGTAGCCATGACAGGCCGTTCTTATCTGGGGACACTTTCAACAGCCGTTGCTACAACTGGTGTTAAAGGACTTAAAGCTATCATTAGTGAAGCCGCCATTTCCAGTTGGTATGACTATTATCGTGAAAATGGCCTGGTCAGAGCAGCCGGTGGTTTTCAAGGCGAAGATGCCGATACGCTGGCAGCCGAATGCTTTAGCCGTACCAAGCGGCCTGGCGACTATCGGCGAGTTGAGCAGATCAATAATCGCTATCTGGCCCAGATGAATCTGGCAATGGATCGTCAAACCGGCAACTACAATGATTTTTGGGAACGACGTAATTATCGGAAACAGATCGATCAAATCAAAGCCAGCGTTATGATGGTCCATGGGCTCAATGACGACAACGTTAAGCCAAGCAACGTCAAAGCTCTTTATGACGGTTTGAAGAAAAATGCAGCCAACAGCAAGCTGATCCTGCATCAAGGCAAGCATATCTACATTAATGCTTTTCGCTCGCTAGACTTTACCGATATGGTGAATCTCTGGCTTTCTAATAAACTTTGGGAAATCGATAACCATGCCGATGATCTGCTGCCAGCCGTATTAGTTCAAGATAATGCCACCCCTGAAACCTGGACATCCTACCAAAACTGGGATGAAGATCACAGTGTCAAATTTTATCTCAATGTCCACCAAAAACTGAGTGAAAAAGAGCCATTGGTAACGCCAACTCGCGATTTTACCGACTATCAATGGCAGACTGAGATTTATCAAGATTGGTGTGCTCATCCTGTTCATTGGAAAGAGGCATTGTTAAGCGAGAAGAATCGTTTCAGTCTCAGCTATCAGGCCGCACCGCTGACTGATGATTATCTGCTGCGCGGCACGCCAACTGTAAAATTGAGAGCTGCTAGTGATCATGATCATGGCCTGCTTTCCGTGTTTCTGATCGACCAGGGACCGGCCAAACGTCTGACCGAGAATCCTGTCTTATTAAGCCGTAATAGTCTTTCACTGGGCTATCACTGGAAATATGATGATCTGCGCGAATTCAAGCTGCAAAATGAGCCCACTCCTTACAAAGTGATCTCCTATGGTCATATCAATCTGCAAAACCCCCACGATCCGGCCGTTACTGAACCGCTCTACCCAAATGAGTTCGTGGATCTCACCTTGCCGCTGCAGCCAGTTTTCCATCGACTGCTAAAGGGACATCAATTGCGGCTGGTGATCTGCAGTACCGACTATGAAATGACTCTGCGTGGCAACGAAAAAATCAATTATCAAATCATGACTGAAAATTCGGCACTGTTTTTGCCTGATTTTGAAAAATTATGATAGATTTTCTGTCATATTTGCCAAAGCAGCAGTGTTTTTGGTTTACGTTATCTAATAAAAAACGTAAAATAGTTTTTAAACTATTAATTTAGCGTTTATATCTGAGAGAATGGGAGTTGACGATTTTGAAACAAGGTACAACGATTTTAACCCTTGATAACGGTTATCATTTATGGACCAACACGCAAGGTGAAGGTGACATTCATCTGCTTGCACTGCATGGTGGCCCTGGCGGCAATCATGAATACTGGGAAGATGCTGCCGATCAATTAAAAAAACAGGGACTTAACGTTCAAGTTCACATGTATGATCAATTAGGCTCTTTGTACTCTGATCAACCAGACTATTCTGATCCTAAGATTGCCGACAAGTACCTGACTTACGAGTACTTCTTGGATGAGGTCGAAGAAGTGCGTCAAAAGCTGGGGATCGATAATTTCTACTTGATTGGCCAAAGCTGGGGCGGACTGCTGGTTCAAGAATACGCCGTTAAATACGGTCAGCACTTAAAAGGCGCCATCATCTCCTCAATGGTTGACGAAATCGACGAATATGTTGCCCATGTCAACAAGGTTCGCGAAGACGTCCTGCCAACTGAAGAAGTTGCCTTTATGAAGGAATGCGAAAAGAACAACGACTACGACAACGATCGCTACCAAGCCGACGTGCAGGTCCTTAACGAAAACTTTGTCGACCGCAAACAGCCATCCAAGCTCTACCACGTCAAAGACCTTGGCGGCACGGCTGTCTACAACGTCTTCCAGGGCGATAACGAGTTCGTGATTACCGGCAAGCTCAAAGATTGGCACTTCCGCGATCAATTAAAGAACATTAAAGTGCCAACCCTGCTGACGTTTGGGGAACATGAAACCATGCCTTTGGATACTGCCAAGACCATGGAAAAAGAAATTCCAAATGCTAAACTGGTTACCACGCCAAATGGGGGTCATCACCATATGATCGACAACCCTGACGTCTACTACAAGCATTTGGCTGACTTTATCCGTGAAGTCGAATCTGACACTTTTAACAAATAATCAAAGAGACTGGGAAAAAAGTCTCAAAACAAAAGAATCGCTAGGAACCACGTTGCTGAAAACGTTGATTTCTAGCAATTTTTAATATTACTATTCTCTAAAATTCATCTGAAAATATAGTTTTTTCCCAGC